>Ga0182738_1008546_pt1 | contig 10151 bp, 7 predicted proteins | sample eDN5th30CBELigMG_FD_128876 | JGI IMG/M metagenome (GOLD analysis project Ga0182738, IMG submission 128876) | Enriched Miracle-Growth compost microbial communities from Emeryville, California, USA - eDNA 5th pass 30_C BE-Lig MG (version 2)... ... | reverse complement strand
CGTTGACCGTCGGCGGGACCAGCGTCCACACGCCCAGCAGCTCCGGGATGAAGCCGGAGGAGAGTTCCTTGAAGGAGACCGGCAACGGACCGACGGAAAGGCCGCCGCCGAGCATGGCCTGGCACAGGCCGCGGAAGATCAGCATGCCGCCCAGCGTGACGATGAAGCTCGGGATGCGATGATAGGCGATCCAGTAGCCTTGCGCCGCGCCGATCGCAGCGCCGACCAGCAGGCACACGATCGAAGCCACCAGCGGATTGCTCAAGAGGCCGAGCTGCCATGTCACCATCATGTTGGCGCCGAGCGCGCCGATGAAGCCGGCGACCGAGCCGACCGACAGGTCGATGTGGCCGGCCACGATGACCAGCAGCATGCCGAGCGCCATGACGATGATGAAGGAGTTCTGCTGCACCAGGTTGGACAGGTTCAGCGGCTTGAACAGCGTGCCGTCGGTGGTGAACTGGAAGAACAGCATGATGATGATGAGCGCCAGCACGAGGCCGTATTCGCGCAGGTTCGTCACCAGCGCCGAGACGGCGACACGCGGCTCATGGGTATCCTGGGCCACGCCTGTCTGTGGCGAGGGCGAGCTCTCGACGGTCATGATGCAGCCTTTCCTTCCCCGCGAATGATGGCGCGCATGATCTTTTCCTGGTTGGCTTCGGAAGCCGCCATCTCGCCGACGATGCGCCCTTCGTTCATGACATAGATGCGGTCCGATATGCCGAGCAGTTCCGGCATCTCGGACGAGATGACGATGATCGCCCTGCCCTCGGCGGCAAGGCGCGCGATGATCGTGTAGATCTCGTATTTGGCGCCGACGTCGATGCCGCGCGTCGGCTCGTCGAGGATCAGCACCTCGGGGTCGGCGAACAGCCATTTCGACAGCACCACCTTCTGCTGGTTGCCGCCGGACAGGTTGCCGGTGAGCTGGTAGACGCTGGGGGTGCGGATGTTGGTCTTGGCGCGGTATTCGTTGGCCACCGCAAGCTCGCGCAGGTCGTCGATGATGCCGCGCTTCGACACGCCCTTCATGTTGGCGGCCGTGACGTTGTGCTTGATGTGGTCGATCAGGTTGAGGCCGTAGGTCTTGCGGTCCTCGGTAACGTAGGCGATGCCACGGTCCACCGCCCTGCCGACGGTGGAGACGTCCACGGGCTTGCCGTCGAGCAGGACGGTGCCGGTGATGCGGCGGCCCCAGGAGCGGCCGAACAGGCTCATGGCGAATTCGGTGCGGCCGGCGCCCATGAGGCCGGCGATGCCGACCACCTCGCCCCTGCGGACGTTGAGGTCTATGCCCTTGATGACCTGCCGCTCGGCGTGGATCGGGTGATAGACCGACCAGTCCTTCACCTCCAGCACCACCTCGCCGATCTTCGGCTCGCGCGGCGGATAGCGGTCGTCGAGCGAGCGGCCGACCATCGAGGTGACGATGCGGTCCTCGGTGACGTCCTTGCGCGCAAGCGTCTCGATCGTCTGGCCGTCGCGGATGACGGTGACGTGGTCGGCGACGCGGCTCACCTCGTTGAGCTTGTGCGAAATCAGGATCGAGGTCATGCCCTGCCGCTTGAATTCCAGCAGAAGGTCGAGCAGCGCCTGGCTGTCCTTTTCCGACAGGCTCGCCGTCGGCTCGTCGAGGATCAGCAGCTTGACCTGCTTCGACAGCGCCTTGGCGATCTCGACGAGTTGCTGCTTGCCGACGCCGATGTTGGTGATCAGCGTCTTGGGGTCCTCGTCGAGGCCGACTTTCTTCAACAGCGCGCGCGTGCGCGTCTCGTTGGCGTTCCAGTCGATGACGCCGTAGCTGGCATGCTCGTTGCCGAGGAAGATGTTCTCGGCGATCGACAGCATCGGCACCAAGGCCAGTTCCTGGTGGATGATGACGATGCCCAACCGTTCGCTGTCGTGGATGCCGGCGAACTGACACTCCTGGCCGCGAAAGACGATGGTGCCGTCATAGGTGCCGGACGGGTAGACGCCCGACAGCACTTTCATGAGGGTGGACTTGCCGGCGCCGTTCTCGCCGACGATGGCGTGAATCTCGCCTTCCTCGACGCTCAAGGTGACGTTCGACAGCGCCTTCACGCCGGGAAACGTCTTGGTGATGTCGCGCATTTCCAGGATCGTGGAAGCCATCGCGATATCGCTCCTTCGTGGCCGCAATTCTACCGGCAGCACTGCGAGACGGAAAGGGGCCGGGCCAGGCCAGGCCCCTTTCCGGACACGATATTACTTCAGCTCGTCGGCCTTGATGTAGCCGGACTCGACGACCAGCTTCTCATAGTTCGACTTGTCGACTTCGACCGGGGTCAGCAGGATCGAGGGAACGACCTTGACGTCGTTGTTGTAGGTCTTCTCGTCCAGGCCTTCGGGCTTCTTGCCCGACAGCACGGTGTCGACCAGCTCGACGGTCGCCTTGGCGAGTTCGCGCGTATCCTTGAAGACGGTCGAATACTGCTCACCCGAGATGATCAGCTTGACCGAGGCGGTTTCGGCGTCCTGGCCGGTGACGATCGGCCACGGCTGGGCGTCCGTGCCGTAGCCGACGGCGCGCAGCGAAGCGGTGATGCCGCGCGACAGGCCGTCATAGGGCGAGAGCACGCCGTGGACGCGGCTTCCGTCCGAGTAGTTGGCGGAGAGCAGGTTATCCATGCGCGCCTGGGCGGTGGCGGCCAGCCAGCGCAGCGTGCCGACCTTGTCCATGCCCATCTGGCCCGACTTGATCTTGATCGAGCCGTCGTCGATCAGCGGCTGCAGCACCGACATGGCGCCGTTGTAGAAGAAGAAGGCGTTGTTGTCGTCCGGCGATCCGCCGAACAGCTCGACATTCCACGGCTTGGCGTTGGGGAAGCGTTCCTTCAGGCCCTTGACCAGCGAATTGGCCTGGATGACGCCGACGCCGAAATTGTCGAAGGTGGTGTAGTAGTCGACGTTCGGCGTCTTCTTGATCAGGCGGTCGTAGGCGACGACGACGACGCCGGCGTCGTTGGCCTTCTGCAGGGCGTCCGACATGGTGGTGCCGTCGATCGAGGCGATGATGAGCGCCTTCGGGCCCTTGGTGATCTCGTTCTCGAGCTGGCTGAGCTGGTTAGGGATGTCGTCCTGCGCATATTGCAGGTCGACGGTGTAGCCCTTCTCCTCGAGCTGCTTCTTGACGGCGTCGCCGTCGTTGATCCAGCGCTGCGAGGTCTTGGTGGGCATGAGCACACCGACAAGGCCCTTGTCTTCGGCATGGGCGGATACCGACATGGCCGCGATGCCGAGGGCCGCAGCAGCGACCAGCGATTTGATGATCTTCACGTTACTCTCTCCCTGGTTGATGGGCGCTCAGCCGCGTGGCTCGCGGCCGCACGACCGGACGACAGCGCAACGCGCAGCCGCGGATCATCGATTGTCTCGCATCCTCCCGATCGACCCCTCGGCCGCCCGCCGGCTTGCGGCCGGAACGTGGCGTCCTTGGAACCTGCGCACCGTGTTATCCTTTGCCATAACTGTCAAATGCGATCTTCGATTGTTGCTATATCGAAGTCGGTATATCATATCGATTTAAGCCCTGAGGATCGGGCAAAAGAGGCGACGGGCAGGCATGGTTGGGGCGCGCGATTCGATCGGAAACGAAGACCGCGGAACCGCGGCCGTGCCGCTGTTGCGCAGCGGGCTCAGCCTGCGCCACATGCGCATGATCGTGGCGCTCGACGACCATGGCAAAGTCAGCGCCGCCGCCCAGGTGATGAACATCTCGCAGCCGGCCGCCTCGCGCATGATCGCGGAGATGGAAGCGGTTCTGCACGTCACGCTTCTGGAGCGGCTGCCGCGCGGCGTGGCGCTGACGCCCTACGGAAAGGCGCTGGCGCGGCGCGCGCGCTCCATCCTGCTCGAAATGCGCGAGGCCGACCGCGAGATCGCCGAACTGAAGGCCGGCAAGGGCGGCTCGGTGTTCCTCGGCGCCGTCACCGCGCCGGCCATCGAACTGGCGGTGCCGGCGATCCGCGAAATCCGCCGGCTCTATCCGCGCATCGAGATCACCATGCAGGTAGAGACCTCCAACGTGCTGGCGCGCGAGCTGATCGCCTCGCGCCACGACTTCATCGTCGCGCGCATTCCCGACGACCTCAACCCGCGCCTGTTCGACAGCCGCGTCATCGGCGTCGAGAAGGCCTGCCTGATCGTGCGCCGCGGCCATCCGCTCGCGCACGGGCGGCAGGTGACGCTGGAGGAGACGACCGGCTACGACTGGGTGTTCCAGTCCGGCGGCTCGCCGCTGAGACAAGCGATGGAGGCGAACTTCCTCAATCGCAACGTGCCGCTGCCGGAGCGCATCCTCAACACCTCCTCGCTTCTTCTGACATTGGTGATGGTGGCACAGTCGGACGCCATCGCGCCGGTGTCGGTGCAGGTGGCGCGCTTCATCCAGAGCCCGGAAGGCCTGGCCGGCGCCATCGACGTGGTGCCGATCGAGTTCGACATCGAGGTGAGGCCCTACAGCCTGATCACGGCAAGGAACCGCGTGCTCTCGCCGGCCGCACGGATGCTCTACGACTTCATCCTGCGGGAGGTGGGATAAATCTGCTCGCAGGCTCTGACAGATCGGTCCCCTGACTTAACCTTTCGATTGAGTCAGATGCATTCGTCAATCCCTTCGGCTGAATTGACCGCCCCATAGTGCCAGATCAGAGTTCGCCTCATCTGTTGCCAGGGGTGGGCTTCGACGGTGAAAGATATCTATGTTCCGAGCGCCATCGCTGCCGCGCTCCTGTTGGGATCAGGCACTGATGCGCATGCGCTTAAGCCGACTCCAACAAGTTGTCAGGCCAGCAAGGCCAATGCCGACGCCGTGACGAAAGGAATGGCATACGACGCCATCGTCGCGCTTATCGGATGCGACGGCACTCTCGTCAGCGAAAATAAACTAGGCTCCAATGGCCCTATGGTCACTGTGCGCTGGTGGTCAGGCAACGGAGGCGATAGATCTTTTTTCAAAATTCAATTGTGGGATGGGAAAATGGCCAGCAAGGGCGCTCACGAACTGCAGTAAGCTCCTCTGCCACACGTTCCAAGCTGCCATCGAGTGGCCTGACCTTACAAGGCAAGATGGAGCGGGTGAAGGGAATCGAACCCTCGTATGCAGCTTGGGAAGCTGCCGTTCTACCATTGAACTACACCCGCGCAGCAGCTTCGTTATCACGCGGTCGGCAGGGGCTGCAACTGCCTTGAAGCATCGTTGCTTGAACTCCTCGCCCCGACTGCGTATCTGAGCCATCCGAACAATCGGACCTGACGGCCCATGTCCGCACTGACGCGTTTTCTCGGCGATTCGCCGCTGCGCATCCTGCTCAAGCTGATCGTCGTCTCCTTCATCGTCGGGCTGGTGATGAGCGCCTTCGGCTGGTCGCCGCTCGACGTCTTCTATGGCATCCGCAATTTCTTCGTCGACCTCTGGCACATGGGTTTCCACGCGCTTGACCGCTTCGTCGGCTATATCCTGCTCGGCGCGGCGATCGTCGTGCCCGCCTTCCTCGTCATTCGCCTGCTCGGCTACCGCAAGTAGCCGGCGGGCCGCCGCAGGCCGCATCGGAAGGCTGGCAAAAGTGTTCGGATGGCGGCATCATCGCCAACCGTGAAGGATATCGACATGGCGCAAGGACATGAAAAAGAACTGCCGACGCTGACCAAGCGGCGCATCCAGGCCGAGGTCATCGGGCCGATCTATGCCGAGATGGTCGAGGCCGTCGGCAAGGAAAAGGCCGAGGCGATCCTCGATGCGGCGATCCGCAAGGCGGCGGTGGCGGAAGGCAAGCATTTCGCCGCCCTCGCCCCCGGTGGCGTCACCAGCATGGCCGACTTCATCAAGCTCTACGACCTGTGGACCCACGACGGCGCGCTGGAGATCGAGGTGCTGGAGGCTTCCGACACCACCTTCAATTTCGACGTGACTCGCTGCCGCTATGCCGAGAGCTACCGGGAAATGGGTCTCGGGCAGATCGGCCACCTGATGTCGTGCAACCGAGACGGCACCTTCTGCCAGGGCTACGATCCCAATATCCAGCTGGACCGCAAGCAGACCATCATGGCCGGCGCACCACGCTGCACGTTCCGCTATTCCTACAAGCGGGACTCCGAATAAGCGCGGCGCGGTAAGCCAGAAGCCGAAAACGCTTGTCCGCACCTCGCCGGCAGTTGCGCACGAGGCCGGAAGCGGTGCACATCGGCCGTTCGATCTAGCCACCGCACGGGCACAGCGTGGAGCAGACTTCGACCCCGGCACGGCCGTTCGCCGTCACCAACCGCACGGTGCTGGCCATCGCGGTGCCGATGACGCTTGCCTATCTGACGACGCCGCTGCTCGGCATCGTCGACACCGCCGTCGTCGGCCAGTTCGGCGATGCAGCGCTGCTCGGCGGGCTGGCCGCCGGCGCGCTCGTCTTCGACGTCGTCTTCACCACCTTCAATTTCCTACGCTCCGGCACCACCGGGCTGGTGGCGCAGGCCTTCGGGCGCGGCGACGCGCTGGAGGAACGGGCGGTGCTGTGGCGGGCTGTGCTGGTGGCGCTGGTTGCCGGCATTGCGCTCGCCCTTCTGGCACAGCTGATCTCGAAGGGCGGGCAGGCCTTCATCGGCGGCGGACCGCGCGTCAGCGCCGTCATGGATACATACATCCGCATCCGCATGCTCGGCGCCCCCTTCTCGCTCGTCAACTACGCCATTCTCGGCTACGTGCTGGGGCGCGGCGAAGGCAATCTCGGCCTTTTGTTGCAGATCGTGCTCAACGGCATGAACATCACGCTGTGCATCCTGCTCGGGCTGGAACTCGACTGGGGCGTCGCCGGCGTCGCCTGGGCGACCGTGACCGGCGAGGCGGTCGCCACGCTGTTCGGGCTGGCGATCGTCACCCGCCGCTTCCGCAACGCGCCGCCGCTGGCGCGAAGCCGTATCCTCGATCTTGGGGCCTTCCGGGCGATGATGTCGCTCAACCGCGACATCATGATCCGCTCCTTCTCGCTGCTGGCGGCGTTCGCGCTGTTCACCCGCCAGGGCGCACAGTTCGGCACGGTGACGCTGGCCGCCAACGCCGTGCTGATGAATTTCTTTCTGATCGCCGGCTATTTCCTCGACGGCTTCGCCACCGCTGCCGAGCAGTTGGCCGGGCGTGCCATCGGCGCCCGCGCCGAGCGCTCGTTCCGCCGCGCCGTTCGGCTGACCGTGCTGTGGGGCTTCGGGCTGGCGGGGGCGGCGACGCTCATCCTGCTGGTCTTCGGCGCCAACCTCATCGGCATCATCACCACCGCCGTCGACGTGCGCGGGGCGGCCGACATCTACCTGCCCTGGGCGGCGTTCACGGCGCTGTCCGGCGTGCTCGCCTTCCAGATGGACGGAGTCTTTATCGGCGCCACATGGTCGCGCGACATGCGCAACATGATGCTGCTCTCCTTCCTTGCCTTCACGGCCGCGCTGTTTGCGCTGGCGCCTCTGTTCGGCAACCACGGCCTGTGGGCGGCGCTGCACGTCTTCCTGCTGGTGCGCGGCGTCAGCCTGGCCATGATGCTGCGGCTACGCACCCGAACCGCATTCGGCGCCATCTGAAACGGCAGACTTCGGCAAGAACGGTCAGGGCGTTTCCAACGCAGGTTTCGGCCGCTGGACCGCCGTCTCGCGCACGAACGCCTTGTTCGACCGGCCATCGTCGTCGTCGCCGAAAGCGATCAGCCGGGCGACCAGGGCGCGGCGGGCATGATGGGGCGTCAGCGTATGGTCGGCGGCGGCGAGGCCGAGCCTCGCCACGCCGCGCAAGGCATCGAGCCGCCGGCCGTCCGGACCGAAATGGCGGGCGATCTCCTCAAGGCTGAGGTCGCCCTCTGAGGTGACCATCAGCACCCGCACGCCGCGGGCGCACAGGGCCCGCATCCAGCGTTCGACCGGCGAGCGGCCGATCAACCGCTCCGGCACGGCAAGCACGGTCTTGATGAATTCCAGCCCGCGTCGGGTGGAGAAGCGGGCGACCTTCGAGGCGGCGGCGCGCAGCGTTTCGCCGAGCGTCGGCCGCGACGGTTCCTGCGGCCCGTCGATGGCAGGCCCATGCACCGCCTTGGCGTTCTCGTAGACCTTCCACGCCGCAAGATCGAGCGCATAAGAGCTGTTCCAGGCAAAGCACAGCGGATTGATCATCGTCAGCCGCCGCACCCGGCGGTCGGCGCGCGCCGCATGGAAGGCCTGGAAGGCGCCGGAACAGGTACCGACCAGCCCGACCTCGCCGAACCCCGCCTCCCCCATCCAGTCGATGACGCGCATGACGTCGCTGCTGGTACGATAGTCGTAAAGGAACAGCCGATCCTCGGCGGGGGCAGCACTCTGGCCGATGCCCGGCAGGTCGATGCGCAACGAGGCGATGCCCTCGACGGCGAGCGCGCGAGCCGCCTCGACCGTGCCGCGCGCCCAGCCGACATGCGCCACCGCACCGGCATTGAGGAAGACCACGGGCGTCGCGGGCGCGGTGCGGATTTCGGGCCGGCACAGAACGCCGCAGATTTCGCTGCCACCGCCGATGACCACAGGTTCCTCGCGCCAGCCGGGCCCGACGAGGATTTGCGGCTCCTCCGAGCGGTCGGCGACGCCCGGCGCTTCGGCCGATTCCGCGAGACCTGCGATCCAGCCGGCGGCGAGCGCAAGCGTCGGCTCGGGAATCCGGTTGGCGGTCGGATCGCAGACAAGGTGGGCGTACCCCTCGAACTCGGCAACCGCAACCTCGGGCACCATGCCGCCGCGTTCGGACCGCAGGCTTTCCGGATCGGGAATCTTGCCGTTGGAAAGCACCAGCATCTGCGGCACGGCCGCTTCGGCCAGCGCCTGATGCCAGTCGAGCGCCGCCAGCGCCGCCAGCGTTTCCGACGAGAGATGGAAGCCGGCGACCTGGCGGCCGTCGAACGGCTCGGCCGGTCCGGCTTTGGCCGCCAGCGGCGCGTCGATCATGCGCGACAGCGCCGTCATCTCGCGCACATGGGCCTTGCCGGAGGCCGGCGGGGCGAGCAGGGCGAGGCCGGCGACGTCGTCGCGGCCGGCAGCCGCCAGCGGCGCCAGCAGCGCGCCCAGCCGGAAGCCGACGATGACGATGTCCTCGACACCCGTCTCGCTCTTCAGCCGGTCGGCGGCGGCACCGATGCTTTTCACCCACGCCTCGATGCGGGCCGGATCGGTGTGGTCGCCGGCGGCATCGCCGCAGCCGGGATAGTCGAACTGCAGCACGGGAAGCCCGGCTGCCGCGACACGGCCCGCCAGCAGCGTCAGGAAGCGGCGGCTGCACAGGTCCTCGAAGCCGTGCGCGCCGGCAATGACGACGCCGCGACGGCCGCCGGCCTCGTGCAGCCAGCCGATGGTTGCGTCGAAGACGAGCGGCCTCATGCGACGACCTCGGGTGTCTCGAAAACCGTCACAGTGCCGGAAACAAGCGTTTCCGGCCGATAGGCCGCGCCCCTGTCCGCATTGAGCGCCGTCACCATGCCTGCGGGCTCGGCATCCGCCGGGCCGAACAGGCGCACGGTGCGCTCACGGCCGGGCAAGAGATGAAAGCCGTTATCCTCCGGCCGGAACAGGGCGTCGCCGGCAATGTCGACGTGATAGGCGGCGCGGCGGCAGCCCAGCACGAGCCGCCAGCCTTCTTCCGAATGGTCCAGTCGCGCCGTCAGGCCGACGTCGCGGCGCGCGGTCATGGCGCCCGGCAGGACATGGACGGCCTCGGCCAACACCAAGCCGTTCTCGTCCTCGAAGCGCGCCACCGTCAGTTCGTGGCCGGCGGGACCGAAGCGATAGGCATAGGAGACGTCGAAGAAGGCGCCGAGAAGCTCGAACACCGGCAGCGTCAGGCCGCCGTGCGGCGGCAGCTCGATCGCCCGCTTGCCGCCGACGACAGTGACCGCGCCATCGCGCAGGCAGGACACCGTGAGCGTGCCGCGCAAGGGCGCCGGGCCATCATTGAGAAGATGCACGTCCAGCCCGTTGACGCCCTCGTCGGAAAGGATCAGCCGCGTCGGCGCGAAGGCGCGCTTCAGCGCATGCCAGACCGATTTCGGCCGGCCGGTGGCATCGACCACGCCCCAGCCGGCGCCGATCGCCAGATCCTTCCAGAACAGCAGCAGCGCGCCGGCCGTCGGCGAGGCGGG
>Ga0182738_1008545_pt1 | contig 10151 bp, 9 predicted proteins | sample eDN5th30CBELigMG_FD_128876 | JGI IMG/M metagenome (GOLD analysis project Ga0182738, IMG submission 128876) | Enriched Miracle-Growth compost microbial communities from Emeryville, California, USA - eDNA 5th pass 30_C BE-Lig MG (version 2)... ... | reverse complement strand
TGGTTACCATGATGCTTGCCATTATGTGAGAGATGCATGTGCTGATCAAACAGACACAGTTGACTTCTTTAGTTTTTACTACTGTGATTTAAAGCAAAACCTCGGTCTCTTTATACCTTTCAGCCTTATCCTCATCTTTCTCATATTTTATGCAGTCTCTTCCACTGCAGAAGACTATCTTGAGCCAACTGTCACAAAAATAGCCAGGAAGCTTAGATTGTCAGAGTCTTTAGCTGGAGTCACCTTGGTGGCTCTCGCAAATGGGGCTGCCGACGTCATTGCTGCTTTCGCAGCTGGCGGAAATATTGAGCAAGGCATCTTGGTACCACTAGGAGGTCTGCTTGGAGCTGGTATATTTACCATAAGCATTATCCTGGCTGTGTGCATTTTATTCTCAAGGCAACAGACAATTCGCGCAGAAAGAGAAGCTTTGGTGAGAGATTGTGGTTTTTATTTGTTTGGCGTGCTTTATGTGTTGGGATTAGGATTTTATGGCGAAATAAATTTGGTGGGAACGATTGGATTTTTGGTGCAATATGCGGTGTTCATTGCAGTGGTCTTATACCAAGAAGCCCAATACAGAAAAGAAGAAAACCGACGAAGAAGGGTTCGAGAGAAACAAGGACCCAGTTTTACCGTTACATATGGAATCGAGAGCGTGTACAGAAGTGGAGGGCCAAAATCTTTGCATCATCTTGTAAAGGAAGACCACATCAAAATACCAGCCCACGTCTCTCTTCTGGAAGATGAAGATCTTGAATATAAAATAGATGAGGGCGACCGAGAGACTCAATTGTCATCACAAAAAGGACTATTATTGCCGAGCCTTCCAAATTTGCAATGGAGATATGCAATAGTTCGTCACAAGATATGGCATGAGTTTCAAGATCTCGCTGGTAAAAGTCTTCTGGGGAAGGTTTTTTATGTGCTTGTTTATCCTTTAAAAATTGCGCGTGATCTGACAATTCCAGCTTCAAATTCCGAAAGCTGGGCAAAATGGAAAGCTATAATTCAGCCTTTTGGGTTAACACTCTTTTTGCTCTGGCAATTTGGCCTTTTCAATTTGCTTCGGAATCCAGTTTTTCTGAGTGTTTACTTGGCACTCTGTTTCGTTTGTTCTGCCTCAGTGTGGAAATTGACGAGTAACAATGAGGTTCCAGAAGGACCTGCTGGAGTGCTTTTGATGATTCTTGCCTTTACGGCATCTGTAACGTGGATCAACCTGGTGGCGAATATCCTGGTGGATTTTATCGCATTGTTGGCAGTGTTTACAAACCTCCCACTAAATTTCTTGGGACTGACTTTGGTAGCTTTTGGAGGTTCAACCCCAGATTTTTTTGTTGATTTAACTTTGGCGCGAAAAGGCCTTGGGCAAACTGCAGCTTCAGGGATCTTTGCAGGCCAGTACTTCAATGTTGGGGTTGGATTCGGAGTTGCTTTGACTCGGCAAGTCTTATCCTATGGAGCGAGGCCTTTTAGTTTGGTCCCAGAGTCTAATACAGCAATAATAAACTTGATTTTGATCGGCTCCTTAGTAAGCGGCTTGGTTGTAGTCTTGTCCTATGGATTCAAGAATCAGTTTGTCTTTAAGAAAGGATTTGCAATATACTCCTTGGTATTATATGCAGCTTTCCTCGCATCAGTGACAGTTCTCTCGTTGTAGATAGACGATGGATTAGGAAATTATTGCCGCGTAGATATCGGGGAAAATGCTATTTTATTCAGACAATCAGTAAGTATTCCAGGATTTGGAAAAGCTACCTCATTTTTGTTAATAATTGCGAGTGAGTGAATCAATAGGTGAGTAAAATAACAAGGTTGTTGGAAATTCTGCCAAATTATTATGTTTATGATTGATTGTTCACTACTACTACATCTATCTACGTTATCATACATACTCTCAACGGTGTTGTTATGTTTAAACACATCATCATTTATCATTTATTATAAAAGAATATGAAACAGAAATAAATCAATAATTTTTGAAACCAGAAAATGTCATTTTCATTCTCATTGTCATTGTCATGTAATGAAATGAAGAATGAGTGTCTCCAATTGCTTTTTGAACTCAATCCAAAGAACCTGAATTAAGAGATTAACGAAGAGGAGTTGGTCAAATCAAGATTTGTGAGAAAGAAAGTCCAAAAGGGTGATGAGTGGCATGGAATGAATTAATTTTATAAACTAATTTTTGCAAAAGGAAAAATTAATAATGAATATTCTGAATTAATTAGACACGATTTTAATTATTGATTCACGAATGAATTAATCTCAAGCGAGTGAGTGACTGATGTTGACGTTTCTGCTCTTTTAAACCCAAGAAAACGGACTGAATTAACTCTGAAATAGACCAGATTTGATGAGAAGTAAAGGAGATTTTACAAGACAGAACGCAAGACACTAGAAAATAAAAAGAGATGAACTGTAGATGAACTCTCTAGAATCTCGAAATTTTAGGGACTAAGAGTCGAATATTAATTTTGAAATAGCATAAGGAAGTAGCTTTAGACTAAAAATATTGTAATTAGTTAACAAAAATTAGTTTGTGTCTGAAACTAAAACCAAATTAAAGCAAAAAAACCAGTCTTGATATTTCAAAATAGCCGCTTCAATAATTGAATCTTTAAAATTTATAAGGCGCTCTATTCGTTTGAAATTTTCAGCACATGGATCATAAAAACTCCAGGGAACGTAAATCAACTAGTCAAAAAAACTTTCTGGCCCAAAGCTTGGAAGCCAAGAAGAAGATAAAGGTTGAAAACGGGGCCAAAAACAACTTTGACTCTCCTGACGACTACTCAAACAAGAATAACTATGCATTCGAAGACGCCAATGACAGTAAGCGTTTTGGTCCTTCAGTTTGTCTTAGAATACCCAGGAGACTACGAATATCTAAGCGACACAGATGCCAAGAGCGAGACTTCAAATGATCCCAGTATGCACAGATCATTGAAAAATATTCCCTAAATAAATTCATTAGAAGGAAAGTCCAACAGCAAAGTCAGACAGGACAACTCTCTCAGTATTCTGACCAAGAAGTTCGTCCAGCTTATCAGAACTGCTCCTGATGAGACAATTGACTTGAACGAAGCTGTGCATAAATTAGGAGTGCAAAAGAGAAGAATTTATGATATCACCAACGTCTTGGAAGGTAACTTTCAAGTTTTTACTGTTGTTTTTATCTCTCCTCGATAGGTATTGGATATATCGAAAAAGTTCAGAAAAATAAATTAAAATGGGTGAGCAATAAGGAAAGTTTGCAATTAGAGAACGACATCAAAGAGCTTGACGAAGAATATGAGAATCTGGATCAAAACGAGCAAGAACTCGACATGTGGGTCGAGCAACTCGGTCATATGCTGGCCGACGTCGCAACTGAGGATAAATACTCTTATGTCACATTTGATGATATCAAATCCGTGGCCGCAACCCCTGTCCAGAAGGATGATAACCCTGAAAACCCCTTCTTTATCGTCAAAGCCCCTAAGGGTACTGTGCTCGAAGTTCCTGACGTTGATGCAGAACAAACTGAGGTGGAGTACCCATACAGAATGAATCTCACCAGTGAAAATGAAGAGATTCTGTTTTATTTAGTCACCAACGAAAAGATTGGTCGATAGAAGAAGATTGAGAATGAGAAAAAAACAAAAAATCTCCAAATTTTAGAACAACAACAACTTTATTTTCTATGTCGTTACAATAAAATATAAAAGATCAATCCAGGTGATGTTTTTTGAATGGTGTTTGCTTCTTTTCAGTCGTGTGTTTTGCATATTTATCAATTCTATAATCTATGCAAGCGAGTTTATGATTTGTGTGTTTTGTGTGAGTGTGTGGAAAGAAGTTTTGATGAAAAAATACCTTTATTCAGAAATATTGAGAAACAAAATCTACTTTCTCCTTTTAAATCTCTTTCTACTTGTTTTTGGGTGGTTGAGCATTATTGAAGTCAGACCAAAGTGAATCTAAATCAACTCTGAATTGCAAGTTTAATTATGAGGTTGATTTGTTGAAAAACTTTCTCTTTTTATATGGAAGTTAATCCCAGTTGTAAATTTCATTTTTGGGAATTTAAAAGGGAAGAATTGATTGAATACTTAGGTAAATGGGAGTTACTCCTTCGGAATATTTAATGTTTCTCTCAGAGAATTCTCGAAATTTATTAAAGTGGGACTTTTAGAAGGGTCAAATAATACAACCTTTTATCGCATTTAAGAATTCAAAATGTAAAAGCCTGGCTGACTTAGCAGTCTCATTTATCTGAAGTAGATCGAGCTTAATAACACGTTTATTCATTTATTTCATCAGGAGATGAAGGAAAAATGCTCTCTCTGAAATGCATGAAAATATCACTAATAATGTACTAATTAAAAATATTGCGCAAAAGCTTTTGAAAAATATTTTGCGAATTTTAGGAGGGAAAGTTTCAAAATTTGAAATGAGTGAGGATAATTGAGATTGAGAAACACTGAATTTTACTTTTCGATTCAAAGTTGCCAAGAAAACCACATCTATTGACCTTAGAAGAAAAAAACTTGAAGAGTTCTGCCTCCATTTTTCGACTTTAGAAAAAGCTCAAAAAGATGAATTTTTTTACCATGATCATAGTTGAACTAAATTTGACAATTCTTCAACCTCAAAATCGAAAGAAAAATTATAAAAAGACTTGAAATTTTTTTAAATTCTTCATCATTAATCTTTTATGAATTACATGAGAAAATTAGATGATTTCTCAAGGTTTGGAGATTGAACTTTTTGAGCACAATGAACTTCAACTTTCCTGCGTTCAAAATTGATGTTTTTCACTTCTTCAACAGATTCAAAGAGTGAAGATACTTGAAATTTAATAATTTGGTCTCATTTTTTGACACCTATTTGAATTCTTGATCACTTCTGGACATGTTTTCCCAGCTAATTTCTTTGTTTCAATGAGAATGAAGAAATTTTCTGAAGGGCTCGTTCCACAGAATTCTTTTGAGAACTCTAATAAAGGAAATTCTTCTCTCTGGAGAGGATCTTGGATTTTCTCACTCAAACAAAAAGTTTTTTTATCTTTCACAACCTCGTCTTCTGAGCTCTACTAAAAAACTCTTTTGCCAAAAGCAACCCTGAGAACATTTTCTCTCTCAATCTCCAATCGAATAAATGAGAGAGAATTGAGTTCAAAAAAAGAATTCGTTTTTCAAAAAGAAATCGTGTAATAGGGGTTTAATTTGGGATCAAAACTTGGAAAGAACCCTTAAGAAAAACGCCTATTTATTTCAAAATTAAAAAGGGATTGATTTCAACTAAAATGTAAAAACATTTCAAAAGAAAGAAACAAGACCTCATCAATGAAAGGCTTTCAATCACCAAATTCGAATAGAGACACTATTTTTGATGTGAAAATAATTCCAAACAAAGGAAGATCAATATCTATTGAGGAAGATTTCAGTTCACCTCGAACCCAAAGATCCACAAAATCACTCTGTAAAAAAGCGTTGAAATTTCTCTTAGAATCCTTCTTAGATTCTCCGTTTTGGGGAGATGTTTCTGGCAGTAAAAAGCTGATAAACCCAAGAGATTCAGTCGGAAGCAAAATGAGTAGCACTGATCGACTTTCAACCAAGTCATCTGAGATTGACCCAAGTGAGGTCATAAAAAACATGGAAATGGGAGTTATGAAGTTGAAAGAATTGATTGAAGAAGAACAGCTCGTTATGAATCAAGTTGTCGAGCTATTTGAAGGTCGAGGCAGTACAAATATTGAAGACCTGATTGAAGCTTTATTATATGAGCTTCGAGTTCGAAATAGTGAGGAAAAATTGGTACAATCGAAGATTTACGTTGATTTTTCTCAACTGTCCAATAATAGGCTGTTGAAGAATTACTTCAGAATCAGATTCGAACTGATCGAACTTTCCAAGAACTTTTGGAGAATTACAGGAAAAGTATGATTTATCTTTTGAATTCTTTGCTAACTTTGAAAAAAAATAGAGGAAGAAGAAAACAAAAAGTTCAAAAGAATGCAAGAAAACAAGAACAAGAGACAAATTGGAACATTTCAGAAGTATCAAAAAGAAGCAGATGACAGCTTCTCTGAAGATACTGATGTTTATGATTGGCTTATTGATATCAATCTCCTCACTGATGTAAATTTGAAGAAAGGTCTAAATTTTAAAACAATTTTCCATTCTAGGCATGTAAGGAAGGTTGGAAAGTCGAGTTTTCTCCTTTCTTTTGTCCGTTTAATCAAGAATTTACTTCTTTTTCGCAAGGGAAACAGAGCAAAACCAACAGGTCACCTCCATCCGAATGGGAGGGAGCTATTGTGTCAGTCGTTGGTCTTTATGATAAAGGAAAGACTTTTGTCCTCAACAATATTACAAATTCAAATCTTCCCAGCGGCAAGAAGGTCAACACGAAAGGGCTGAGTTTCAAGCACGTAAACGTTGATAATGGCACGAATCTAGTATTGCTTGACACAGCAGGCTCTTACTCACCTGTCAAAGTGGTAAATGAACTTTCGGTGCTTGAGAAAGAAGCGACAGAAAAATTTATGCTGGAGATGGTCCTTGAATTATCAGATTACTTTATTTGTGTGGTGAATGACTTCACTTCTTTGGATCAGAGATATCTCGACAAAATTTGCAGAAATCTTCAAAATTCTACAAGCAAGATTTTCAGAGAAGTGATTGTGGTTCATAATTTAAAAGAAGTTGACACTCAAGAAATACTTGATCATCTCTGGGAGACTCAAGTCACCCAAATCTATGGTATGGGCAGCATTCAAAGAACAAAAGTTGCTGCTATCTATCCAGATTCAGGGAGACTTGAAGAGAAACATGTGGTGTGGTTCAAGACAAATTACTCGAGACATTTATGCTTATGCAATGACGACAGTGCCCTTGGCAGTCAAATTAATCCATGGGCATTCTCTTTATTAAAATATTGGCTGAAAGTAAGAGAAGATTTTTTATTAGTAAGACTAATAGAATTCAAGACTGTATTTATACCGGTAAATCGTACATTTTCAGTCATTGATTCAGTGATGACACAAGCTGCAGCGAAGCTTTCTTCATATTTCCGAGGAAATATTGCATTATCGCTTCAAGAAACGGAAGACTCTTTGGTTAAATACATCCAAGCCACAAAACCTATTCAAGATTCTTCAAACTCAACAAAGTAAAATTTGCTCGTTAAAGCCCCAATTAAACTATTTCATAGTCCGATGAATCAAATAACAATTGATAGTTCAGGGTTCTTTATGAGTCGACCTGACAATTTTCTTCCTCAAGTATGTTTAATGCTTTGAAGTGAAATAACAGAAATTCTTCTAGGTTGATATTGTACAAGGAGATGAATATATTATTTACATCGATATTCCTGGCCTTTCACGAGAAGATGTGACTATTTCAAGACAAAATTCAATCACTATAATCAAAGGCATCAAAAAGAAACCAAAGGATCTTGAATCCAGAACTCTCGAGAAGAATGAGAGAAAATATGGAGAATTCACCCTTACTTTTAAAATTCCTGACGTTTATGAAAGAAAATGGTATTGAACTGAGTTTTATTTATTGTAAACTCAGCGATTTCTTAGGAAAGGATATTCTGTTGAAAATGGTGTATTGAAAATCTGGTATTCAAAAGACGATGAAGTGGATTCGTAAGCCGATTTTGAGATTTGTATAATAAAGTCCCAAGTGTAAAATAATTTTTCTTGTTTTTTGTCGGTTTGTAAATTTGTAAAATCCTGAGAAGATGTCTAGGAGGGACTCTACTGTCTATTAAAGTTATTTGTAAATGTATTTTTTACCTTTTCAAGATTCAAATTGCATGTGAATATTTGTTGTATTTTTGAGTTCACCTTGATCGGGAACGGAAAAAGTTGTTGACGAGTTGATTCTTTGAGTAACAACATTTCAATGACTTTCATTTCTGTCGAAACCTCAACTCAAAATTCATCTTTTTGGTTGTTTTTGCTGCGAGTGGACTCAAAAAAAAGAGGAATCATCTTTTTGAAGAAGAAAATGCTGTCAAAAATAACAAAATTCCTTGTGGCATCTGGACTCATTCCGTTTTAGGAGAACCTGGTGAAATTTCTGATCAGTCAAACAATCAACAAATTTTGAGAGGATTCTTTCGGGAAAAGTAATCCTCAATTTAGTTAATTTCATAAAATATTTTTCCATGAAAATTATTCTCAAATTCTTTGTCAAATCATTCAAAAACAAGATTTTAAAAGCCAAGAAGAAAATTCTCATTATTAATGAAAAATGGCTCATTTTCGCTCTCTTCAAGAAAAGTGATTTTTTTATATTAATTGCACAGATCATCTCACATCAATCCTGATTTTTCCCTAATATAGTTATTTTTTATGTAATTTCTCCTGAAACTATAAATGGCAAACAAAGGACGAGAGATTAAAAATAGGGGAGTGAGAGAAGGTTAATAAATTTTTATCTGAACTATAAAGTTTAATTGAAGTGTTTGAATTATCTGAATTCCAAATATTGTTGGCATAACAAAACATATATAGTGAATTAAAATGGGTCAAGCTGAGAGTCGACAAAAAAATTCAAGTATAGCTATTGCCGAGGATTCCCCATCTTATGATGTCAACTCTGCCGATCAAATCCATCCAGGGCTCGAGTATGAAGATGAGCAGAGTTCTGGTTTTTGCTGTGTGACCAAAACTCGCCCAAAAACGTTTGATGTATTTGTATGTTTCACTGAGATTGCTTACATTTCCGACCTTAGAATAATAAATGGAAGAAAATGATGATTGAGCATTTAGAGAGTTTGGAGATAAGTGGCTGGCCAAAACTCTTGAGTAAATGCCTCAAGAAATTTGAGCTTGGTGAATTTGCAAGCGTTTTTCAAGCTGATGTGTTTTGGACTTACAAAAATTATCAAAGTAATAAATTATTGAAGAAATCATGTCTAATTCTCTTGATCGTAGTTTTGGGAAGAAAAAGCTTTTCAATCCAGTCCGTTCTGAGTCAGTCTCAGGGAGAATCATTTTTGGAGACGACAGGCCAAAGAGATTTGAATGGAGAAAATAAGAGTTTATTACAACCAACACAGAAAAACCCTGAGGAGATCGTTCAAGGATTGTTGGATAATACGCATATTCTGGAAGAGAAGTTTTATAACAGCAATCAAAGGGAAACCTGGATAAATAAATCGTTTAATATTGCTGCTCAAGAAATTCCCGCAAATGTGAACGATTCATTTACAGTTAAGCAGCCAATGAAAAGAATATCTGTGAAAGAAAAGACGATTTTGAGAGACACCTTGCAGAATTCTGAATATACGAAAAAGCATATTGAAAAATACAAAAACAACACATTTGTGAGTCAACTTCCAGCAGTGAAACCAGAAGACGAGGCTGCTGATGATCTTTTCCAAAAGATTATGAAATACAAGATTGTGACTGAGATTATTGAGAAGCATTTGAAGCAAAAAAGAAACATCTTTTATCATTTAATCAGCCAGTTCTCTTCCTATTTCGTCACCACTTATCAGCCAATTCTGAAAAAAGCAAAAAGCGGAGATCTTTCAGGAATTCAAGACGGTATGGTGACTATTAGTGCCACAACTGATTTGCAACAATTTATTCGAGTTATTTTCGAGGGCCTCTGCACATTTTATAAATTGGATTGCCTTGAACCTGCTGATACCGTCAAAGATTCTTTATTTAATCGTGACAATCTGCTTAGTTTCACGACTTCTCTGATTTTTACCAAAGAAATTCATGAGATTATTCTGGAATTTTATAAGTTTAAAGAAGTTGACCTCGAGCAAGTTTATCAATCTAATTTGAAGCAATGCAAGCAACTACAGCCACAAGATTTTGGAGTTCCAGATGAATACTGTTTGAATGAAAAAACTGCGAGCTATTTCTTGGAAAAAGGCTTAATTGACAAGCAGTATTTACTCGATAGAAGCACTCCAAGATGCGCAACAGCAGGGCAAACTGATGCTGCAGCGGTAGACTACAATTTCTCTCTTTGCGAAGAAGGCGCAGAAGAGGAATCAAAGATGAGCCAATCAAATCCTCAAGATTCTTCCAAGCCCCCAGCAGGCCAAGAACCATTGCAAACTTTGGAAATTTACAGAAATTTAGCGACTGAAACTCGGCCTTATGAGGAAGCCATTTCGATGTT
>Ga0182738_1008544_pt1 | contig 10153 bp, 6 predicted proteins | sample eDN5th30CBELigMG_FD_128876 | JGI IMG/M metagenome (GOLD analysis project Ga0182738, IMG submission 128876) | Enriched Miracle-Growth compost microbial communities from Emeryville, California, USA - eDNA 5th pass 30_C BE-Lig MG (version 2)... ... | reverse complement strand
TTTGCTTCCAGAACAAAGCCAGAGATCCTTTACTGGGATAAATCTGTTGGTAACGAATAATTTCAGTATGATTGCAGAGGATTCTGTGTTGCAAGATGTTGACAGAAATACAGAACAAGGAGGAGGAAGCGCAACTCCAATTATCATCCGAAATCGACGTGTAAATATTAAGAGGAGGCAAACAAACGGCTCTGCTCTTGAAAAACAACCCAAAATGAATGAAGACTAAAATTGATAAGTGAGTTATGAGTTGTATTTTTTATAGTTGCAATTTTTTTTGTAATTTTCATAAAGGAAATACTTTTTCTCTTTAGAATCTCCATAATAATCAAAAAAACTCTCTTGAAAGAAAAATGAATTTTCTTCTCAAATAGTAACCTTGACAGTATTTTTAGTGGATTCAGCTTTCTAAATTCGACTAAGAGAAAACAATTATAGAAAATGTTATTGAGCAAATCTTGGAAAGCTTTTTCTTTTCAAGGAACATTTATTCATCCAAAAAAAAAAGGGTTTTCCTAAAATCTGACCGGCTCACAAAAAAAAATTCCCTCTGCCTTTGTGAAAATAAATATTTTAATTTTTCCTCATAAAGAGTTTCCAATTTTCATTTCAGTTTGCCAAGTGTTCAAGCCAAAAAGTATTTAGCAAAAAAATTAATTTAAAGTCTATTGAGAGCAGTTTTCCTCCTCGTCTTGGAGAGGTTTTAAGGCTTCTATGGACTAGTTCTGCGGTTTTTCAGCAAAAGAAGATACCATTGAGGATCCCTTAAACCTTAAGCAAAATCTCTGAATTTGGAATAAATGGCATGGCCATTCACTTTTTGAATTAAGATTTTGTGATGTATTTTTGATAAAAATTTTCTTCATTTCTTCAGCAAGTGAGGAAATGAAAGAGTTTATAATTTGAAGACTGATTTTCAAAAAGGAAGGCATCTTTTATACGTGTCTAATCAATCTTGAATAGGAGAGTTACTTTTATTTAATTCAAGTGCTAAAAATAGCGAGAAACCTTTTTCCTTGAGTTCTAAATTTACCTGAGAATAAAAATTTTCTTGAATTTGACTAAAAAGGCTAAACTCACCATAAAGTGATTTTAACTGCCCTTTTAATTTTCAAGCCAACTTTTCTTCTTGCTTCAGATTGGGGTCTGATGAGATCAATTAGTGGGGGTTTATCATCGATAAACGATAAGAGACGACATCCTAGCCAAAAGAAATAAAAATCAAAGCAAAAGAAAGAACAATGACTTTTGAGTTTTTTCTAAAAACTGACAGTTGTTTGATAAATACCAGATCATTAAAAGAACTAAAAAGATTTTAGTGATAATTTGAAAAAATGCGAGGATCTGTTTCATATTTTAATTGAGGTTTTTATACTGTTGAGAAAAACCTGAACAAACCTTTGAAAATAAGTTTGCTATTTTTTGTGCTTTTTCTCATAAAAAATCGACCAAATAAAGGGATTGAAAAGGCCGGGTTTAGAAGTGAGAGGTTAAACTCTTGGTCTCAAAGAAAATGGCTTTTTTAGCGTGAGATCTTTTTGGGGAGACAGAATGAGGTTTTTCGAGGTAAAGTTTGAGGTGATTTTTTCACCTCAGTTTCTCAATACGTTTAATTTTAATTGCACTTGAAATTTTAATCAACAAAAAGATCAAGCTCCTTCCCTCCGTTTCAATAGCCAGATTTCTTCTCAAAGCTTTTTTTCCTTTAGAAACTGGCTTTTTGGGCTGAAGGTTTCAAGTTCCAATCGAGAAAACCCTTTAAAAGATCTGAAGAATTATCACCTTCTTAACCCCGCTGTTTTTGAGCTTTATTAATTGCCTAACTGTTTTTATATGGTTTTTTATTTCTCCCGATTCGGTTTAGGAATCCTTTAAAATTTTATTGAATACGACAATGAAAAACTCTTCCACAACCCCAAAGCTGCCAAAATCTTTTCTTCTCATAGCCTTTCGACTGGCCATCTCCTTCACATTTCTCCAAGTTTGTTACACAGATTCCATTCCTAACTTCGATTTGACTTCTGTAACTTTAAACCCAACAAAAACAGGATATACAATCTCCGGTTTTGCTAATGGCGATTGGCTCGGCTTCTCAACAAAGACTGCTGGAGATATAAACAAAGATGGATATGATGATTTTCTTGTGGGAGCCCCTCAATGGGCCAGTCAGCGAGGAATTGTTTATGTCATCTATGGTGGGCCCACGAATTCATTTGTGGACATAGATTTAAGCACTACCTCATTAGATCCTGCATCCACGGGCTTCGCTATCATGGGAGAGACTGCTGGTGATCAATTTGGGTACTCAGTGAGCACAGCTGGAGATATGAATAAAGATGGGTATGCTGATATTGTGATTGGAGCAAATGCAAGGAATACGAATCAAGGAGCCGCTTATGTGATTTTTGGCAGGCCAACTTTCTCATCAAATATTGATTTAAGCTCTACACCGTTGGACCCAACAAGCACAGGGTTCATGATTGCGGGAATTACTGCTGGGGATCAGTTTGGGTACTCAGTTAGCGAAGCTGGAGATATCAATAAAGATGGGTATGGTGATATAATCATAAGTGCCTATTTGAGGAACTCTGAACAAGGATCAGTCTATGTGATCTATGGCCAGCCAACATATTCATCAAACTTCATTTTAGGCACAACACCGTTAAATCCAGCAATTTCAGGGTTTACACTCACAGGAGCACTTGCTGGTGACCATTTTGGAAGCTCAGTAAGTGGGATTGGAGACATAAATGGTGATACCTACGATGATTTTGCTATTGGAGCTGAAGCCAGAAACTCCTGGCAGGGGGCCGTTTATGTGGTTTATGGCCAAGCTACTCCTGGAGATATCGATTTAAGCAGTGGTGCGGCGTTATCTCCAGCAAGCACAGGGTTTAGGATATATGGAGGTGCTCTTGGCGATAACTTTGGGTTCACAGTAAGCAAGGCTGGAGATGTGAATAATGACGGGATAGTTGACATTCTTGTTGGGGCGTGGGCAGTAGATAGCGCCGCTGGAGCAGCCTATGTGATTTATGGGGCGCTGACGCCTGCCGATCTGGATTTGAGTCTTGCTGTATTAGATCCTGGGACAACAGGATTTAAAGTGTCAGGAGGCACTGCTGGCGATCACTTGGGATCTGCCGTAAGTACAGCTGGAGATATGAATGGTGATGGATACAGTGATATTCTTGTTGGAGCTGATTGGTGGAATTCGAGCCAGGGAGCAGCCTATGTGATCTATGGCCGGGAGACGCCTGAGAATATCGATTTCAGCAGTGGTATGGTGTTGGATCCGGAGACGACAGGGTTCACGATTAAAGGCGCTGGAACTCCTAATAATTTGGGATTTGGAGTGGGCATAGCTGGAGATATCAATTCAGATGGATTTCCCGATATCCTTGTCGGAATGTACACAAAGGATAGTGGTCGTGGAGCCGTCAATGTGATTCATGCGGGTACAAAGATTTTGTTATTGAATGATCTGATAAATAATTTATTTAGGATGTATGACGGCGAACTGTGTTTCATGTGCCCATAAGGTCTGCCAAACCTGCGACTCAACACTTCCTTATTATCTTGACCTCTCTTTCTCTTGTGTTGCAAGCTGTCCAGCAACAACTTATGATAACTCAAATGGAGCATGCGCAGGTAAATTGAACTTTTGGTCTATGCCTAATTTTCCCTCCAGCCTGCCCAGCTAATTGTGACGTGTGTACAGACTCCAATACGTGCACAACTTGTACATCCCCAAAACTCCTTTACCAAGCTGGATGTCTTGCAAGCTGTCCAATTAAAACCTTCGATAACTCAAATGGCGCATGCGCAGTAAATCAATTTTGGAGTGAATATTGTGTAAAATAATTCTTCAGCATGCCCAGCTAATTGTGATACATGTAGCTCTTCCAGTGTCTGTACAGCTTGCTCCTCTTCCTATTTCCTTTCTGGACCTTCTTGTACCCAAAACTGTCCAATTCAAACTTATGGTTCAACGCCGTCTGGAAAATGTGAAGGTAAATAAAACCAACTTTTATGTAACCGAATAAACATTTACTCAATTAGCATGCTCAGCAAATTGTGATGCCTGCACCTCTTCCACTTCATGCTATGATTGTACAAGTCCTTCCTTGCTTTATCAAGTTTGGTGCCTGACGGCTTGTCCTAATGGAACTTACCCCTCAAATGGAAAATGTGAAAGTAAATAACATTTTGTGAGAATTTTCAATTAAGAATTCTTTAAAGGCTGCCCAGCACACTGTTCTCTTTGTACCTCTTTAAACGCTTGCCAGGCTTGCGATCAAGACTACGTTCCTGCAAATGCATCCTCATGTGTCATTCCTCCGACTCCTACCTATCCAAAAACTGAAAGCACAGCAACAAAAGCCCTTACCTCAAGCGTCACAAGTGTTGGGAGTGTTGTATGCGTGGGGAGTGTGACTTTTCCTCAAGCCACAATCGTCTCAAAAATCGTTCAAAACATGCGATACCTGAATCTGACCGTGACTGACGATCTCTCTGAAATCTTTCAAACCTGGAGCACAGACTTGATTCCATGGAATATCCCGGATTTCTTGTCTGGTTTAGATCACTTCAGGCAAGCACCAGGCTTGTTTTCCCAATATAGTCTTGACTCGCCATTTTTAACCAACTTTTGGTCAACTCTAATGACTTTGGGAGTCAGCATTGGCGTTTTGATTGGCTGCTTTTTGCTGAGAATGTTCATTGACCGAACACATTATAACAAAAGCTGGGTGAATAAAATATTGCAAAAGCTTGTGCTTGGATCTTTTAACTTTGCTTTAGTGCAGGTTTATGGATGTTTGGATGATATTGTATTCTACTTGGTTCTTGATATAAAAGGGAATCCTTTTAATAGTGTTTATTCTTGGGCGAGTATTTTATGTGCTTCTGCATTTATGGCTGCTGGTGGCTTTCTTGTCTACTTCAACTTTCGGGTCGTTCAAAACTACCAAAGAGTCAAAGCAGAAAAGGATATGAGCACTCTTGAAGGATTCAATGAAAAGAACAAATATTGGGAGCTTTTCTATGCAGATTTTAATGATGCTGATATGTGGAGTCAATCCACTCTGGCTCTTATAGTCGTGAGAAGTGGTCTCTCAAGCTTTATCATCGCTGTTCTTTATGATTATCCGTTGATGCAAACGCTCTTCATGTTAGTTTTGGATGGGACGATGATTCTATTTTTGATGAAGAAAAATCCTTTTACAACACTCCGAGGAAAATTGACCCAGTACTATTTCGAAACCATCACCTTGTTTGTGCATCTTTCCGCATTTGTGTTAAGTTTTCAAGAAGATGGGGGCAAATTCTCTGAGACTTTACTGACCACTCTCTGTACAGGCATAATATATCTGAATATGGGGCTGATGATTGGGAGTGTTGGCTTTATGTTTATTGAGCTTTACAAGACAATAAGTGAATATTTGAAATCAAGATATCGAAAATATGAGACCATTGCTATACAAACTGATACTTATGATGATGACACTCAAATTATAAATTTGGTAGCTAGCGCGGGGACACAAAATCAAGAAAAAAAGAATTGGACCCAGAATGCACACGTAGCTCCAATAGAGAACTCTTATTTGCTTCCTGAGCAAAGTCAGAGATCTTTCACTGGTGTGAATTTGTTGCCTACCAATAATTTCAGTATGATTGCGGAGGATTCTGTTATACAGGATGTTGACATCATAAATAGTCGAGAAGGAGGAAGTGCAACTCCAATTATCATCCGAAATCGACGTATAAATATCAAGAAAAGACCAACAAATGGCTCTGCTCTTGAAAAGCAACCCAAAATGGCTGAGGACTAAAATTGATAAGTGAGTGATGAGTTGTATTTTTTATAGTTGGAATTTTTTTGATGAATAATCTTCAGATCACTTTCTTTGTAAATATTTTTTCTGTTGAAAATTTCTATAATATAAAAAAACATTTTGAAAGGACAAACAGATTTCCTTTTCAAAAAGTAACCTTGACAGTATTTTTAGTGCATTCAGTTTCTAAATTCGACTCTGAGAAAACAATCGCAGAAAAGTGATATTGATTAAATCTTGGCAAGTTTTTCTTTTCAAGGAAGATTAAAGTTTTTCTTTATAAAAAGTTTTCAATTTTCATTTCAGTTTTTCAAATGTCCAAGCCAATAAATATTGAGCAAAAAAATTATTTAAAGTCTATTGAGAGCAGTTTTTTCTCCTTGCCTTGGAGAGATTTTAAGGCTTCTATGGACTAATTTTGCTAAACTCAGCAAAAGAATCCGCCAGTGAGGGTCCCTTAGATCTTGACAGTTGATGTGCAAGCAAAATCTCTGAATTTGGAACAAATGGCATGATCATTCACTTTTTAGTTTAGACTTTGTGATGTCCTTTTGATAAAAATTTTCTTCATTTCTTCAGCAAGTGAGGAAATGAGAGAGTTTAAACTTTGAATTTTGGACTCAAGTCTGATTTGCAAAAAAGGAAGGCATCTTTTATACGTGTCTAATCAAGCTTGAATAGGAGAGTTATTTTTTTGTTTAATTCAAGTGCTAAAAATAGCGAGGAATGACAAAGAAATTGAGAAAATAGAGAGTCTAATTTGTCTTTGGTATGAGATAGATTTTTTTTGTAATTTTGCAATTTCTTCCTCATAAAGATTTCTATTCAAATAAATTGAGGTATTGGAATTCTTTGATTCAGCCCATTTAAAAATGAAAGTGTGACTTTCTTGATTGTTATTTCAGCCGTTTTATATTGTTTTTTTTTTCCTCCTCATGTGTTCAAGGCTTTTTCATTGACTTTTGTTTACGTTTCAGGAGAAAAAATTTCTTGCTGTGGACAAGCTAGAGTTTTATGAATTTTCTTCTGAAAAAGTTTTTTTGTAATCGTGCAAAATTTATCTTTTTCAATATCAACATTTTCTGGTGTTTGACGATTTTCTGAAAGATGACTCAATTTTTTTGGCTTTTCTGAAACATGAATTGTTTTTTCTTTAAAAAAAAAATCTGTTCAAAATTGCTTTGAAATTTTTCCTATTTTGAACTTGAGGAAAAAAATGGAGAAAGTTTTTTTGTCGGGCAGAAGAAGAAGAACTTTGAATACAATTTAGGAAAATTTTTATAATGCTTTTTTGGCCAAAGAATGTTTTTTTCTGGGGTCAAGATGGATGAATTTCCCTCTTTCTATTGAAATTTTGACCAAATTTTTGATCAATCCCTCAAAGAAACTTGAATAAAAATTTTCAAATTCCCTCTCTTTTTTTAAAGAGAAGATTTCTTTGGTGAGAAAAAAATTCTCTTCAGAAATTTTTTCAAATCTAATCAAATTTCATCTTTTCCCTTTTTTCAAAGAAAAAAATAAAAGAAAATCCTTCCAGGCTGGAAAGTTCACTTTTCAACAAAAAAGAAAATTTAAAAGAGCAAATTGTTCATTCCAGAAAAGAAATAAGAGTTTCCTGGATGACTCTCATTACCTAGGAGAAGAATCTCTGATTTAACTCTTTTCTTAAAAACTAAAATTGCAGAAAAAATTCAGTTTTCAGCTTCACAACTCAACGCTTAATAATTTGGATTCCTCAATATCTTAAACTGCCTGGTTTTCCTCAAAGATATCCTCTCTCGTCATCTCCTTCGAAAATGGGTTTCCTTAAATTGATAATTTTCTTGACTCCGAAGAAAGAAACTCATTTAAAAAGTTTAAATGTGTTAATATCAATTGAATGTTTAAAGATTTGAGATGAATTTTTTGAAGATTCATTCTCAACATTCAACAAAGTGTGATATCATTCATGAAACCTGAATATGTATGAAAACTCTTTCTTATTTCAGGTTTCAAACTAAAATTTTGTATTGGATCCAAAAGGTGAACAAAAAGGGTTTTTCAAAATAACTTGTGAAAATTGTCTGAAACGTAGTCGAGGAGTGAAGCCAGTTTGCTTCTTCTCCAGGCTCTAAAAGGTTGCTAGTGATGTTATTGATGAAGCCGGAAGGCTCATACTTGGCACAATCAAACAAATTTATGGCCAGCAAGTTGCCCGTGATTGCATTAATTTTCATTTGAGGCCTGAAATTTAATCAATAAATCTTTGCTGCTTAATTCATTCAAAAAGCTACTTTTCATCACCCTTCGAACAGGTCCGTGACAATACCCCTCAGATTACTTGTTTTGAGCCTTTGAAGGCTTTTGTGAAAAGCTTGTGTATTTATGGAAAGGGCTAGTGACTAAATTGTGATTTTTTTGGCTTTATGCCAAATTTTGGAGGGCAAGGGAAATAGTTCGCACTAAAATGAATTAACCTCGAGTTTCTTAACAAACTGATTCATTAAGCGTCAATTAATTAATTCTGTGGGCCAAAAATCGTCAATCCTTTGTTTAATTTTTTCGTTTTTCCTTTCAATAAATTTTCATAAACAGATCTTCCTTCCTTTTGAAAAGCGAACCAGTAAATGAATTTTGAGCCTTTGAGACTAGGATTTGGGTCGAAATAGCGTGAACTTTATGAGAAAACCTCGGGTATGGGACTTAGAGGCAAGTAGAGAGATCATCTTTTTGACAGATTAAACAAAGAGTTACATTTCAAACTGGATGAAATGTGCAAAGTTGGCTTGGCCTCACCTTTAAAGAAATTAAATTTCTGGGACAAAGTTTTTTTGTTTTTTCTCAATCTCTTTCTCTTTGAACCCCGTCAAAAGCTCTAAATTTGCTGGCATCCAAGAGGTCTAAAGCTTTTTTTAAGAGACTAGTTTTGAAGTTCAATGAAGAAGACGATGATGAAGGTTTGTGGGCAAAATTGTATTCATTGGAAATTTAATTTGAAACAGAAAATTAAATACTTGGTTTCATATTTAATTAGGCTTGGCTGTTAATGATCTCGCAGCAAAGATATTGGCAAGTTTTTTTCCGTGTTAATTTAATGATTTTACAACCGTTACAGATCTGTTTTACACGAGTTTTCCCACACTCAAGTCAGGAAAATCCCGAAGGGATAACTTCCTGTTTCTTAGGATCGTTAGGTTCAAACTTTTTTGGTTTGAAGGCTCCTCATGACACCTTTTAATTGTGCTTTAAAACTGGTTTTATTAATTGAAAAGTTCAAAAATAGTCTCTCAATAATTCGCTTCGACTAAAACGTCTCAATTTTCCACATAAGGATTAGGCTTTCTCATCGGCCTTTTTCAATTTTTCTCTCCTCTTCTCCCTCCAGATTTGGATTTTAAATTCCTCCAGAACAGGATTTTTTAGAAAATTCGATGGTTTATGAAGTTCCCCTGGGTCTGGAGGTAAAAGATGTAAGCACCAAGATAATAGCAATTTATTATTATATGTTGGGAATTGGGGTTACACATGAGTTTTATACAGTAAAGAGGTGATTTTTCTTTGTATTATCTTCAAATGAAAACACTGTGCATAAGAACATAGAGTAAAAGCGCTTAAGTGAACAAAATTAATTTTGGTTGAGTTGGTTCTTTTAATTAATTTTTCAGAAAGTTGAATCGCATACAAGTCATTATCTTTGCAATTAATAATTTGTTAAATTAAAACCCGAAAATTCAAAAGTGCCTCAAATGACCATTTTCAACACATTTAAACCCCCTCAAATCGCCATTCTCTTTAGTTTCATCCTCATTCTGATTACAACAACCAACTTGGTCTCATGTTTCAGCTGGCATTCCTGTAAAACTTTAAGGACCATTTTCCTTTGTTTTCTAACGGCCTTTTTTAGCAACCGAGCTTTGGGACCTCGAGAAAAACGATGGTACCTTTGCAAGTGAAGTTTCAGCTTGGTCCGCTACAAATCTGGTCACTGCTGGTGTCAAATATTCGGTTTGCGGATCTTATTATGTCATGGGCGGCTTTAATGTTCTCGGTAAATAAACCCAAAGGAACAATAATAATAAATAATTATTATAATAGCTGGGACAAAAAATGAATATTTCCAAAGGACATATACTGGCTTACCAGCCCACAATCAGCTAAACCTCACCTATTTGGTTCTCCCAATTGACAGTTGGGACGGAACAACAGCCGATGATCATTATGAAGTTTACGTCGACGGGTATGTTATGCGAGGGTGGCTTTTCAGTGCTTTCGCGGGCTACGCGACGCAGGTCTGCGGTGGGTCTTGGGCTGAATTTCCTCCTGTAAGAGCGTATAGT
>Ga0182738_1008543_pt1 | contig 10153 bp, 11 predicted proteins | sample eDN5th30CBELigMG_FD_128876 | JGI IMG/M metagenome (GOLD analysis project Ga0182738, IMG submission 128876) | Enriched Miracle-Growth compost microbial communities from Emeryville, California, USA - eDNA 5th pass 30_C BE-Lig MG (version 2)... ... | reverse complement strand
TGCGCGCGGCGGTCGGCATGACCGAGGCCATCAGCGAGAACCTCACGTCGATGGTCCTGGCTTACGTTGCAGCAGCCCGCCGCGTGACCGCCTGACCTTCGTTCTCTGCTCACCGCCAGCCCGCCCCGTGCGGGCTTTTTTGTTTGACGATGACTCCAGCCCGGTACTTCGCTGGACTGCGCCGTAGCTCGATACAGCAGGTTTATCAATAACTTACGCGCGTCCATCATATGCCGGTGCTTTCTGAAACTTGACCCGGTTTTCCCTCGCGCCGCTCCTATCTGGCTCTTGGAACCCGCAATTCCGGCAACCTGGCGCTGCCGGCATCGCCTTATCAGGTGATGGCGGGCACGGTGATCGCCGGCGCGCTGGTGACAGGTATCAAGTCGGACTTGCCCGGCGACGTGATCGCCACGGTGACGGAGCCGGTCTTTGACACGGCCACGGGTAAGTTCCTGCTGATCCCGCAGGGATCGCGCATCCTCGGGCGTTACAACAGCCAGGTCAGCTACGGGCAGAGCCGCGTGCAGGTGGTATGGAACCGGGTCATCCTGCCCGACACGTCATCGCTGACGCTCGACAACCTCGTGGGCACCGACCCAGCCGGCTACGCCGGCCTGGAAGACGACGTGGACTGGCATTGGGATCGCATCGTCGCGGGCGCTGTGCTGACGACGCTGCTGGGCGTGGGCGCCGAGCTGGCCGCGCCGGAGAACCGCCAGGACGGCAACCGCATCGTCATCGCCGGGCGCGACAGCGCCCAGGACAGCATCAATCAGGTCGGCCAGGAGATCACCCGACGCAACATGAACATCCAGCCCACGCTGACCAGCCGGCCGGGCCTGCCGGTGCGGATCATCGTCAACCGGGATCTTGTGCTGCGGCCGTACCAGCCGCTGTTCTATCGGCGGGGAGCTTCGCAATGAGCACGACCAAGAAGCTGCGGCTCGGGCCGCTGCCCAAGACCGAGAGCGTCAAGCTGACCTTCGCTTGCCCGGCCAGCCTGAAAATCAAGCTCGACCAGTACGCCTCGCTGCACGCGCAGACCTATGGCGAAGTGGTTGATGCGGCGACACTGATCCCGCACATGCTGGAAGCCTTCATGGCCGGAGATCGGGGGTTCAGGAAGGGAAGCGCAGGCAAGACCGCGGCTCCCAAGCCAGGCTGACCGTGTATTCAGCTCGGCGAATTACCAAAACGACTGCCCGAGCCGATCAACAGGTTGTTATCACTCATCGTAGTGGGAAGAGTCAGGCATGCCTCGAAGCCTGAATCCTGTCCGGGCCTCGGTGACTTCAGGACCAACGCACTGCCGATGCGCTGGGCAATCGCATGAACGATCGCCAGCCCAAGACCACTGCCATCCCTGAGCTTTCCCGCGCGCTCGAATCGGTCCACCAACCGGGCAAGGGTTTCGTTCGGCACGACAGGCCCATCGTTGGCGACCGTCAGTACGCCGTCGCTGGCCAGCGAAACATGGATGGGCGTGCCGTCCGCGCCATGGCGCAGGGCGTTTTCGACGAGGTTGCGATAGAGGATCGCGAACACGTCGGGATCGAGATCCGACATCAGAGGATCGGCCGGCAACGACAGGGAGATTCGATCTGCGCCCGCCGTGCGAGACAACTCGTCGGCCAGGATGCGCGCTACGGGCCGCAGATCCGAGACCTGTTCCAGGCGCAGCCGTCCGCCTTCGGCCCGTGCCAGTTGCATCAAGCGTTCGGAGAGCCGCGTCAGGCGCTTGAGTGTCGCTTCGATATCGGATGCGCGGGCCTTTGCCGCCGGGTCGCCCGTCTCTGCCTGCAGGCGCTGGGCCTGCGCGATGGCGCCCGCCAGCGGCGTGCGCAGTTCATGGGCGGCATTGGCGGCGAAGCTGCGCTCGGCTTCGAAGGCGGCGCCGAGCCGCCCGAGCAAGCCGTTCAGGGTGTCGGCCACCGGCGCGACCTCTGCCGGCAGTTCATCCGCCGGGACCAGCGACAGATCGCGTACCCCACGTGCCGCCAGCCGTTCACGGAAGCGCCGCAAGGGGGCCAGGGTCGTACGCACGGTCAGCACGATGGCCAGCAGCGCAATGGGCAGAAAAATCAACAAGGGCAGAACCAAACCCATCTGGATTTCACGCGCCACGACCATGCGATGCGCCAGCGGTTCGGCGACAGTGAGCCGGATAGAGCCTTGCAGTGTCTCTTCGCTGTAGAAGCGGTGGGTTGTGGACTGACTGAATCCGATGCCACTCCAATGAGGGAAGACCACCGGGTTGGCGTCGTGCGAAAGCAGCAGGATGCGTCCTTGGGTATCGCGCACGGCATAGGTGAGCAGTTCGTAGTGCTCGCGGATTTCGGCCAGGCGCTGGGTCACCCCTTCTTCCTCACGCCCAAGAACGTCTGCGACGGCCAGCGGCAGGATTCGCTGCGCCGTTTCCTGGAGGGCCGAGTCAAAGATTTCCTCGATGGCATTGCGCGCCAGGACCGCCGTCACTGAGGCGGCACCGATCCAGAGCCCCGTCAGCAGGACTCCCAGCGAAAGCCCCAGGCGCCGCTGCAGGCTTCCGGGCATCCTCATGCCTGCCCCAACCGATAGCCCAGTCCGCGTTCGGTCACGATGATCTCGGCGCCCAGTTTCTTGCGCAGGCGGCTGACATGCACCTCGATGGTGTTGCTCTCCACTTCGGCATCGAAGGCATAAAGCTTTTCCTCCAACTGCGCTTTCGAGAGCAACTGGCCGGGTCGGGACAGGAATGCCTCCAACAACGCCCATTCGCGCGCCGTCAGCGGCACCAGACGGCCGTCACGGCGGATGCTGCGTGCGGCCAGATCGATCTGGAGTGATCCATGGATGACGATGGGATTGGGGTTGCCGCTGTATCGACGCGCAACCGATCCGATGCGCGCCGACAATTCGGCCAGATCAAAGGGCTTCACGAGATAGTCGTCGGCGCCGGCATTCAGCCCCTCGATCCGGTCTGACACCTGATCAAGGGCCGTCAGGATGATGACCGGTGTGGCCGTACCCCGCGCGCGCAGGCGTCGCAGGAAGGGAATGCCCCGGCCATCGGGCAACATCAGGTCCAGCAGGACGAGGTCGTAAGGCACGCCCGCGATCGCATGGTCCGCCGCATCGAGGCGACGCACCCAATCCACGGAATGGCCATCGCTCGCAATCTGGTCGTGCACGGCTGCGCCCAGCACGTCATCGTCTTCAATCAGCAGGACACGCATTGAACCTTTCCTCTATGGGCCAACGCAAGGGCATACCTGACGGCAACCTGAAGCAATTTTGGCTCGGGGCTCAGGCTGCGGTCACGTTGGCAGAGCATCCTCAAGCCATCAAGGATAAAGGAGCTCGCCATGAAAACGTTCCTGCCGATTGCCGTAGTGATCGCGCTGACTGCCTCTGGCGCCGCGCTGGCTGACGACGATTGCCACCGACCCATGGCCGAATGGCAGTCCCGCGAAACCGTTACGGCCCTTGTAACGGAACTGGGCATCACGACAGAGCGCCTGCGCATCGACGATGGCTGCTACGAAGTCCGTGGCCGGGACGGTGACGGCAACCAGATTCGTTTGAAGATCGACCCGGCATCGCTCGCGGTCCAGAAACTGGAGGTCCGCTTCCGCTCTGGCGCCGACTCGTCGCGCTACCTGCCTGCTGGGCGAGGTCAAGCGGCCAAGACGGGCAAGCCCTCTGATGACAAATCGCGGCGCCCGCCCGCCCCGGCGGCGCCGGAGGGCACGCGCTAAGGAGTGCGCCATGTACCTGACGGGACCGATATTGGTCACCCTGACCGTTCTGTACGCGGCCGTGCTTGGTGCACAGACTTATGCGCCCTACGGTGCGGACGTCGCAATAGGCATTGCACTGGGCGCGGCATCCATTGCTGCCATGAGTCTGGCCTTGGTCTTGTCCGCACGCCCGCGTTGGGCCGAACCCCTGTTTGGGGGGCTCGATCGGATGTATGAGGTTCACAAATGGCTGGGAATTGCCGCACTGGCCCTGATGATCGGGCACAACACCTTCGAGCCCGAGCTAGAAAATGTCGTGCGCGAAACGCGACTGGGGGAATTTGCCTCGGACGTCGGTGAAGTCGCATTCAATGGCCTCATCGGGCTGATCCTGATCAGTTGGATCAAGCGGCTTCCCTTCACTCGACTGGAGTTGCCCTGGCCGATCTGGCGCTTCACTCACCGCTTCACAGGGCTTCTGTTTGCCGTCGCCGCATTCCACCAGCTTGCCATCGATCAGCCCGCCGGCCTGGATGGCACGCTGGGCCTGTACCTGAACGCCTTGAGCCTGGCAGGGGTGACGGCGTGGCTGTTCATGCAGTTTGTCGCACCGTACCTGCGTCCGCGTGCATTTGTGCTGGAGAACATCGACCAACACGGAATGGTCGCGGAAGTGACGCTGCGCCCAGAAGGGCGAGCCCTGCGCTGGCGGCCGGGTCAGTTCGCCTTCCTGTCGGCCTCCGATGTGGGGATGGCCGAGGCTCATCCCTTCACCATAGCGAGTGCACCGAGTGCGGACGGTCGCCTCCGCTTCGCCATCAAATCCCTGGGCAACTGGACCCGGCGTCTGCCCGAACGTCTGTCACCCGGTAAGCGCCTGCGGGTCGAGGGGCCTTACGGTCGGTTCGTTTTCCGCAGGCGCGTGCGGCGCCAGGTATGGCTGGCCGGCGGCATCGGCATCACACCTTTCCTAGCCTGGGCCGAGGCATTGACCGATGCCGACCAGCAGGAGATCGCTCTGGTCTGGGTGGTGACGACGCGACCCGAAGCTTTCGCCGCAGAGCGCTTGGCCGCCATTGCCGCACGCCATTCCGGCCTGACGGTGCATGTCATGGCCAGCGCCGAAGACGGGTGCTTGACAGCGCAACGGCTAATCCAGTTGGTGCCCTTCCCGCTGTGCGAATCGGAGCTGTTTTATTGCGGACCGGCTGGCCTGCGTGATGCGGTCGTGTCGGGACTCCAGGCGACGGGGCAGCGCCCACGTCGCGTTCATCACGAGGTGTTCGCGCTGCGCTAGAGGCGCCTGCACCTCCACGAACGACATCGTTCTACTTGCGAAGGAATCATCATGAAAAAGCTCGTCTGTTGCCTGGCCCTGTCCGCAGCCATGGCGCTGCCTAACCTGGCTGCGGCACGTCCGGTCACCTTGACCACCACGCTCAAGAACTATGGCGGCAATGGCGCCTACCTGGCGCTGTACCTGACCGATGCAAACGGCGCCTATGTGCGCACACTGTGGGTCGCGGGTGAGAAATCGAAGTATTACAAGCACCTGCCGGACTGGTATCGCGCGACTGGCGGCAACCGCTCGCAGATCGATGGCATCACCGGTGCCAGCGTGGGCGCAGGCCGCAGCCTGAAGGTAGCGGTGGACTTGGCCGATGCCCTGTTCGATGCGGGCTACAAGCTGAACGTGGATGCCGCCGCGGAGGATATGCAGGACAGTCCACGTGACGTTTCGGTGCCATTGACGACCGCCGGGGCTGGCAAGCCCGTCGCCGGGCGGCGCTATGTCGCCGGCTTCAGCTACGGCCTCTGATCCTGATCGGAAGCTGCCGCGATGATGCGTATCCTGCACCGCTGGCTGGGTCTCGTGCTGGCCGTCCTGCTGGTTGTCACGGCGCTGAGCGGCGCGGCACTCTCGCTCTTTCCGGCGCTGGAGACCGCTCGAACCTTTCAGCCCGATGCCACGCTGACAGTGGCCGATCTGGCCGCGCGGGTGCAAGCGGCTCATCCCGGCCTGGAACAGATCAAGCGCGCGCCCTCGGGGCAGATCAGTGCGTGGTGGTTCGATGGCGACCAGCCCGGTTCGGCCGTGATCGACCCGGCCACAGGCCGCGATGTGGCCAGCGCCGACCCGAATCCGCTGCGGCGCTGGCTCACCAATTTGCACCGCTCGCTGCTCCTGGGCGACAGCGGCCGCCTGATCGTCGCAGCGGGCGCGCTGGCGATGCTGCTGCTGGCCATTTCCGGCACGGTGCTGGTAGCCCGTCGCCTGGGAGGCTGGCGACACTGGTTGGCACGCCTGCGTGGCCCGCTCGCAGGACGCCTGCATACCGACATCGCGCGTGTGACGGTGCTGGGGCTCGCGCTGTCCGCCATGACCGCACTGTGGATGTCGGCCCAAACCTTCGAGATCGTCACGATCGATGTCGCCAGCCTGGAGACGCCTGCCACGGTCAGCGGTCAGGCCGGCCTGGCGCTGACCGAGATGCAAGCCCTGCGCGTCACGCCGGTGGCCGAACTGCGCGAGCTGAGCTTTCCCGCGCCAGACGATCCGCAGGACATGTTCACCCTGAGAACCGACCGGGGCGTGGGGTATGTGGATCAGGGAACCGGCACCCTGCTGGGCTGGCAGGACCTGAGCCTCGGGCAACGCGCGTCGGAGACGATCTACATGCTGCATACCGGGCAGGGCGCTGCCGTGCTCGGGCTGTTCCTGGGAGTGATGGCGGTGGGGGGGCCGATACTGGCCGTGACGGGGATACTGGTCTGGCTGCCGGGGTGGCGCAGTCGCCCCCGGCTTACAGGCAACACACCTGCCGCGCAGGCCGACACCATCGTGCTGGTGGGCTCCGAAGGCGGCAGCACCTGGGGTTTTGCCGCGACGCTGGCTCGTGGCTTGCGTGATGCAGGGCAATCGGTGCATGTGGCCTCGATGGCAGCCTTCCAGCCCGCACGCTATCGTCGGGCGCGGCGCTTCCTGATCCTCGCCGCCACCTATGGCGAAGGCGATGCCCCAGCCTCGGCCAAGGGCTTTCTCGTTCAGCTCCAGAGCCTGAAGACCGCGCCCACCGCTCCTGTGGCGGTACTGGGTTTCGGCGACCGCAGCTTCCCGGCCTTCTGCGCATTCGCCCGCGCTGTGGACAACGTCGCTCGGGACAAGGGCTGGCCTGCCCTGATGACCTTCGACACTATCGACCGCCAGTCGCCGCAGGACTTTGCACGCTGGGGCCGAATACTGGGCCAGGCGCTTGGCATCGAACTGGAACTCGCCCACCAACCTGCTCTTCCGGCTATCCAGACGCTGACCCTGCTGGAGCGCCACGACTATGGCGCGGCGGTGCAGGCTCCGATGTCGATCCTGCGCTTCGCGCTGCCCAAAGCGTCGTTCTGGCAGCGCCTGACGGGCCAGCGCTTCACGCGATTCGAGCCAGGCGACCTGCTGGGCATCGTACCCGAAGGCTCGGCGATCCCCCGCCTGTATTCCCTGGCATCAGGATCACGGGACGGTTTCATCGAAATCGTCGTGCGCCAGCATGTCGGCGGCCTGACCTCGGGCCAACTGACTCAATTGGAGCCCGGCCAGACGGCCCAGGGATTCTTGCGGCGCCATCCGGGTTTCCATGCGGGCCGCGATCGGACACCCCTGATCCTGATCGGGGCAGGCACCGGGGTCGGGCCACTGGCGGGCTTCATACGCAACAACAAGTCACACCGCCCCGTTCATCTGTTCTTCGGACTGCGCCAGCCCGACAGCGATTTTCTCTATCGCAATGAGCTGTCGGGCTGGCAGGCCGATGGCAAGCTGGCTCATCTGTCCATCGCAGTTTCACGCGGAGAGCGGCCGCAGTACGTGCAGGATGCCCTGCGACAGCAAGCGCCACGGATCACAGCGGCCATCAACCAGGGCGCCAGGATCATGGTGTGCGGAGGGCGGGATATGGCGCGCGGTGTGGCCGATGCACTGACCGACATTCTGAAGCCTGCCGGGTTGACGCCTGCGATGCTCAAGGCCGGGGACCGCTATGTCGAAGACATCTACTGAACTGATCCGCCATGCGCTGAACGGCCCCACCATGGGCACGCGCTGGTCCGCCCTGTTTTTCGCCACGCCGGGATTCGACACCGGCCCGGTGCAGGCAGCCTTGCAGCAGGCAAGCGACGAGGTGGACATGCAGATGTCCACCTGGGATCCGGACAGCGACCTGATGCGCCTGAACCGGACGCCGGTGGGCACATCAGCCGTGGTGCCGGACGATCTGGCCCGCGTGCTGGCCCTGGGCCTGGCCATCGGACGCGCTTCCGGCGGAGCCTTCGACATCGGCATGGGCGATGCGGTGCAAGCCTGGGGCTTCGGCCCGCAAGCCACCAATGAAGAAGGCATACGCCGTGCCTTGGCCGCACCCCGACGCGCGGCCCACGAGGTGCTGGAACTGACGGGCAACCAGGTGCGCAAACGGGAAGCCATCGTGCTCGACCTGAATGGCATCGCCAAGGGTTACGGAGTGGACCGGCTGGCGCAAACCCTGGGCAGCTTCGGCATCGCCGCAGGACTGGTCGGCATCGACGGCGAGATGCGCGCACTGGGCCTGCGGCCCGATGGCGAGGCATGGACAATCGCGGTCGAAGCGCCCGATCCAGACAGCCGCGCGCCGCATTCGATCCTGTGCCTTCAAGATGACGCTGTCGCCACCTCCGGCGACTACCGGCACGGTGTGACGGTGCAGGGACGCCACTTGTCGCACACGATGGACCCGCAGCGGGGCGCGCCGCTGCTGTCTTCGCCAGCGTCGGTCACCGTGCTTGCCCCGACCTGCGCAGAAGCTGACGCCTGGGCCACGGCCCTCATGGTGACTGGCCCGGAAGCCGGCACGGCACTCGCGACGAGGCATGGACTGAGCGTGTTGTTCCTGATACGGGATGGCAGGGGCGGGCTACTGTCAAAAGGATGCGGATTGTTCCAGGCTGGGGACCGAAGTCGGCGAACTGCACAATCCATTTGATGCTGAAACCGACGAGCTACGAATGCGGATTCGTGGGCTATGCTGCTGTGGCAGGTTCGTCGTTCCTCGGCAATCCAGCACGACGCAGTGCGATGTGTCCTTCTCTCCCGACGCTCCTATGTAGCTCCTAGCCTACGAAGCCGCAGTTCTGTAAAGCGGCCTTGAAAAGAGCTAACCTGCTGTCCCATATGCGGTTTCAGCCACGCGTGATCTGCACGAAGGGCTTGACACCGGAACTTTTTTGTGCCCGATCCGCTACCCTCGCGCCATGCCCGACCAGCCCCTTGATCCTTCGGCCGAACGCGCCGTCGCGCACGCGCAGCAAGAGGCCGACCGGACCTACCTGCAATCGATCATCGACCGCCGCATGAACTTGGTGGACGCCGCCATCGCTGACAAGCTCTTGGCGATCTTCCCGCGCGCGTTGCCTGGGACAACCATGGAGGCGATGTTCGAGCACGCCTGCCACGTCTACACCATCGCCGTGGCCTCGGCTGGCTATGCATGCCTCACTCGCGAGGTATGCCGCGCCGCAAGCGAGGGGACGCTGGGCGAACTGCGGGACCACTTCGAGGCCGGCCTGGACGACGACGAGGATCAATAGGCTGCGTGGTGGCCGAGATCGGGTAACTTCGGCCGATGCGCTTTGCGATCCCCTCCGTCTCCCTGGCACTCGCCTTGGCCGCCCTGCCTGCCGCCAGTCAGCAGGTCTACCGCTGCGAATCCGGCGGCAAGGTGGCCTACTCCGACGCGCCCTGCGTCGGCGCGAAGGTCATCGACGCCACTCCGACACAGGGTATGGACAAGATGACGGGCCGGTCACGCAAGGGCCGCGAAGTACAGCGCGAGGAGTTCCATCGCGAATTCGACAAGGCGCTCAGGCCGCTTCACGGCCGGTCTCACGAGGAAATGGACACGCTGCGCAAGCGGGTGTACTTGTCCAGCCGGGATCAGCAGCAATGCGCCCGCCTGGACGGCCTCCTACCGAATCTCGAAGCTGACGCCGCGCGCGCCACTGGCCCGGCCAAGGCTCGCGCCGATGTGGACCTCTATAAGGTGCGGAAGCAGTTTTTCGACCTCAAGTGCTGATCATTCGACCTACACGGGCAAGGCCTGCGCTCTATGCGCTACGGTTCTGCTGGCACTCGTCGCGGCTCGGCCTGCCCTCATGGTGAGACGCTTTCCGGGGCGTGCAGAATCGCAGCACAACACAAGCTTCGCGTCCGTCATGCTCAATCCCTCTCCATGGCGCTCCCTGATTCTTCGCTTCCCGCAGTGCTTCCCCTGGTGGCTGGTGTGGGAGTGAGGTTGCCCCCGAATATCGGAGTTCATAGCCCAAGCCCGGAGAATGCCGGGACAGGAGCATGAAGTGAACGAGAAGCAAAAGAGGGCGAAGTACACGTTCGAGTTCAAGCAGGAGGCCGT
>Ga0182738_1008542_pt1 | contig 10153 bp, 3 predicted proteins | sample eDN5th30CBELigMG_FD_128876 | JGI IMG/M metagenome (GOLD analysis project Ga0182738, IMG submission 128876) | Enriched Miracle-Growth compost microbial communities from Emeryville, California, USA - eDNA 5th pass 30_C BE-Lig MG (version 2)... ... | reverse complement strand
ATGATAAACTGTAGTCATTCCTTAACATTTTAAATGAAATATTGGCTTATTTAGAAAAGGAATTTTATCATTATTTTACTCAAAGACGTTTCATACACAAAGAAAAAAAGAAAAATATCTGACGACTGACAGTAACTAGCAAATCTACCAGAAAAACTTTGTTTCGGGAAAAACCAAAATCTTCAATAGAGGGGATCCCAAAGAAGTCAGTAAAGGTTCAAGTTGGGGAAAAAGTATAAAAAGGACCTATAATTAGGATCTCTAAAGTTCTCAACAATAAGTCAGACATTTTAATAATTAATAAACGAATTCTCAAGGTGAGTTTATTCTTTGTTTATTAAGATTTAATTAGTTATTTTATTAAACTTTCGTGAACCCGGAACATCTTGGGTCGCCAGAAGAGGTCTGAAAGGACCCATTTTTCATCTTGAACTTGTTGAGAATGTTCTATCTCGAATTTTCTTGGGCAAGAAATGAATTGACAGAATCCAGCCATCAAGTTTCAATTTGAGAGGTACTGATTATCAAATTAACGACTAAAGTTGATATTTTTTTAATTCCTGGATGAAAACCTATTTTCTCTCACTTCTTTGGAAAATATTCCCTTTCGAGCAAAAAATGCTCATACATCATTCGAGACGATTGCTATTGAGTTAATGTGAAATTTAAAAACTATTCATTATTTTGTTCATTGGGATTCATAAACCACAAAAGAAATCTTAAAAATGTTTTCAAGAATGATATAAATATCTTTTGCCTTCTCTTTCACTCAACTTAACTCAACTCAAAAAAATTTTATGAAAACTTTTTTCCTCTTCGAAAATTCTCAAGAAAATTTTTTCTGACTTTTTTGTTATGAAAACAGGTCCCACAAAGAGTCTCGGGAAAATTTTTCGTCCAGTTGATTCTGAACTTGACAAACCTAATTTCTTTTTTAAAAAAAGAGTCAAAATCTTTTCAGAAGAAATAAAATTTATAATGTCTATTTTTTGTATTGGCTGGACTCGAATCCCAAATTTTTAAAAGGGCTCAAAAACCCAAGTTGTTAAAAGCAAATAGAACATCTCCAAGCCAAGTCAAGTCAAACTGTAATCAAATCACTTCAAGTCCTCTCAGGAAAAAAAATTTCATACAATTATTTATTTTTTATTCTTCATTATTCTCAACAATAGAAATGTATAATTGATAATATTGACTACATAACGTATATCAACCTCAATCTCGATTATACAGCCATCATTGATGAATCGTAATTACAATAGCTGCTGCTGGGCAGCATAATTAATTTGTCATTTAGTAAACTATACAAACATACGCAAGACAAACAGTTACAAGGAAAATTTCCATCTCTTCTCGTCCCTCCCATGATGCAGGACACAGAATTCCTTCCAACTCCAATTCAATTTCAAAAATTGCCTATTTACAAAGGCTATTTACTAATCGCGGTCTTTTCTTCTTGAACGAGGTAATCTGCCAATTTATCTATTCCCTCGATGAGACCGTCTCCTTTCAAGGCAGAGCATTTTTGTACAATGACATCTACTGGATATTTCAAATCATTCACTCCTGACTGTTCTATAATATCTGGTAAGTCCATTTTCGTGTCCAAATCCTGCTTATTCAAATACAACAGGATCACGTATTTATGATCCTTTAGAGCTTCCGAAATCCTCATTAGCTCCTCTTTTACCAATTTCATTCTTGCTTTATCAGTTGAATCAACGACAAATACCAACGCATCCAAATTATCATAATAATAAGACCAAAGGGATCTGGCCTGGCCACCGACGTCAAACACCAGCAATTCGATGTTTTTATGCACTATAGTCTCGACATTTAAGCCCACAGTGGTGATAGTTTGAATATAATCGCCAAGTTTTAAACGATATAAGATGGAAGTTTTTCCAGCTCCGTCAAGGCCGACCATGAGGATCTTGCGCTTTATAGTGCTGTTTTCAAATTGTTTTACAGCTTTAGGTTTAAAGAAAAGACAGCCCATTGTTTGTGGAATACGTCGTGTTTTCTTTTTTCTGACAAGCTTCCGCCTACTAAATAAAAAATAGTTTAGTTTTAATTAATCTTCAGGTGAAGTTATCCAAGTATCAATAAAAAAACAGTTCAATTATACACTATCTGATTACTATAATCAAATTTTTTTCCGCTTCAGTTGAAAAGTCCAAATATTAATCTAATCGGTTTTTCCCTCATCGTTCGTTTCAGATACAATCAGAATTTTTTTCTTCAACAAAACTTTCACTTTTCACAAACAGGTATAATATAAAAAAAAATAAATAAAGACATTGTGGAAAAATTTTTCAAATGAATATAAACAACGGTACCATTTCTTTTCAAAACTAATTTTGCGAAAAATAATCAGAATTATTTTCTTTCTTGGATTTTTTCAAGTTTGAACTCTGATTTTGACTGAAAATCTTCATATAAACACTTGACTTTTTCAATGTGTGATGATGATAGTTTGCACCTTTAGTTTGATATTGAGGAGTTCCTACTGAAGTTGCTGCATTTTGTTGATCTGGTTGAATATAAAATATTTCACCTTCTAGTCTCGGTCCATCTTCAAGGGTACTCTCATGAGAATCAACCGTTTCTCTCCTTCTTTGACTCATATATAAACTTCTTGAACTTTTCGGATGTTGAGTGAAAAAATTTGGTTTCGTTATGACTTTAATATTTGGAAGCTGATATTTATTCTGATGAAATATTGCTCCTGAATCTGGCTGATCGTTCCCAATGACAGTATTTGCTTTCAACCCACTGTTGTCAGCAAATCTCATTAACGAAGTCACTCTATTCATTCTTTTATTCTTCTTTTTCTTTGCTTTATCCAGCATACTCTCCAATTTTCGATTAAAGCTATATTTTGAATCTTCCTTGTTGACATTCCCATTAACAGCTTCGCTCTGCGTTTTTGGCTGATGCTTCAGATTGTGTTTCACCAGATATTGTCGAATCCCTTTATCCCTCACCAATGCCTGTAATGTCAATCCTAACGAGTCCTGACGTTCTTCTTCAACTCCTTGAGACGAATCCTCACCTACAACCTTCTCCTCATTTCTCACACTGGCTTGCTTGAAATTAGAAGGATTAGGTTCCCTCGGAGATGTAATGATCTTGGGCAATAATTGAGTTTGGGATTTACTTTGAGATTGAGTTGTTGTGAGAAAAAGAGAATTCCCCTCAGGGTCATTTTTTGGCTTGCCTGGTGTCAAAAGGGGAGTTTGGATTTCATTAGGATTAGCTGCCGAGTTATTCAATAAAATAGTGTATTTTTTGTTCGGACGGCTATTCAAGCTATTATTGTTATTGCTGTTTGAAAGATGATTTTCTTCTTGAGCAGCTCGATGTTTAAGATTCACAGTAGTCCTTGAAAAGGCTCCCATTTTTCTTTTGAGTTTTTGTGCTTCAGCCTCATAAACAATCTCATCATCGATTTTATCAGGGAAAAAGTGCTTGGGACTACCTTCTGTTTTCATAATAGAAGTGCTTCCCTGATCATAAGGAGAATACTCATCAAAAGTTCCACTATGTTCTGATCTCAAAACATTTAGAAAGATTCCGCTGCCTCTATTTGGACTACTTAAATTCAACAACAATCCCCTACTAGATGATGGACTCTTAGTTAATTCCAGTCCAGTATTCATACTGAGCCTCGTTTGGAGTTTAGGAACTAGCTTTATATTTCCTCTTGCAAGCAAATCAAGGTTTTCCTGTTGATGTCCCCCGACAATATAAAAGGAAGGATATTTATTTGAGATATAGTTGATAATCATCTCAATATGATTTCTGCGTTTGCTTTGGAAAACCTTTCCCAGTTTTTCCCTTGAAACATCAGGAAACTTGGCAAAAAATCTGTACTTATCAATCACCAGTACCTTTACTTGCGCAGAATATGCTCTCACAGATAAATCATAGACACCTCGATTCTGATACACAATCTCTTCACCCATAAACTGTCCCCTATTCACTGTGCACACAGGAATCTCTTGTATTTTCGCTGGCTGCACTCTTATCAGTTTTTGGACAGGATCTAAAGGCTCCTTTGCTTTATCTTTCTCTTGTATCGTCATTTTCTTGGTCAGCTCACAAGTTCCTTCACACATCAAATATAACTTGGTCCCAGGCTCTCCCTCCCGACTGATAAACGCATCTCTTTCGTAAATCTTCTCTTCAAAGGCATAAATCAGATCTTCTACCTGCTCTTCTTGAGCAATATTCTCAATTGCTGGTACAAAACTATGCATAAACTCAATCAGTTCCTTTCTTTTCAAGTCATATTTCTCAATCACCGCTTGAAAAAGAGTCTTTGAGAACACCAAGAATTCGCACTCTGTTGCTGTTATTATCGTTGCAGGTCTTGGCCTCTTTGAAAATAACGCCTTCTCTCCAAAGAATCCTCCTCTTGTTATTTTACTCTTCACCCATCCATTATCTGTAATCAATTGCTTCAAAGTTGGACAATTATTACTTTGCCTTGAAGAGCTATCCCCTTGCTCTGAACCGACTGGAGAAAATCCTTCACCCCCTGCTCCAAATCTTCTCATTCTATTTATTTGCTGAAGTGTAGCCAACTTTTCAGGATCCACAAAAGTACTACTCCTTCTTCTCCTTTCAGTATTCTCTGGTGATTCTTTGTTTGCCCAATGGCTTAGTTTCATAAAATTCGCAAATCCTGCTCCATTCGGGCTTTTCCCCTGGCTCTGGGCTTTTATTTCATTTTGCACTTCAGTTAGTTTTTGACCGAGCTTTGTTAATGAAGGATCAGATTCATCCCTTTTATCAGCATTTTCTCCTTGTTCTAACGCGTGTACACTATTATGCACATAAATACTGGTTCGACTTTTTCTTTTCTTTTTTTCAGTATCCGCATTGAAACTATTCTCTTGAGTCACCACCACTGTCTCTTTTGGAGAATTTACATTCTCATTATTATTTTTCTTGAATAGATTCTTTGCACTACGAGTCCAAAATAAAGATGGTTTTGTGAAGGATTGATGTTGAGCTGTAAAATCATCAGATTCTCTCTTTGATGATTGCTCAGCTGACTTTTCTTCTGGTAAATCATCTATACTCTCAGAATTTATATCAATACAACTCATGTTTTCTGGCATATAAGACAAGGGATTTTTTGTTGCTGTATAAACTGACCCAGAATATATTAAATACATCTTTCCATTTGGAGCGTCACCTTCCCTGTAAAGAACTTTCCTTGGTGGGTGTTTTTCATAACGAACCTTCTCACAAAGTTGGATAAAGGCTTCAGTTTCGAGATGATTCCTTGGGTTTCTCTCATTAAAGCTTTCAAAAAAAGGAAAGTCTTGAATATGGTCATAGAGTAATTTGGCTTCCATGTGAGTTCTTTGCTCATATCTCATAATATCATATACCTTTTGCGTATATGCTGGACTTTTCTCCATCATTTCAAATACCCTGCTCTGAAAAGGAATATGCTGCTTCGGTGGTGGAGTAACTAATTATTTTAAGGAAATAATTAAAAACTTTGGTTACTGTTTTCATGATGAGCTGGAATTTGGGGCCCTGGTAACTGTTTATATGTAGTTGCTAGCTCTAATGGTGGGAGCTTCGATATCATTTCTAGCCCAAAGTTGAATATTCAATCTTATTGAGTACGTTGTCCAATATTAATTAACAAACTATTAAAGTATGAAAAAATATCTTGTATTTCATTAGGTTTGAAAATTCAAGCCTAAATTTCCTCACCGTCTCTGAGCAATATCAAACTTCACTTAGTTACCAATCTAAGAGGTCTCAGGTTTGATTGATCTTCTTTCTACATTCTCGTTGAAATGAAAGCCTTTCAAATCTTTTGCTCTTTCGACTTTTCCAAAATTTAAAACCTAAATTTTTTTCTTGAATTTATCATGGCATCTCAGAAACTTTTTTACTGAACAAAAAAATTCTTTAAAATTTAATTTAGGAAGGATTTAGAAAAATTTGGAGAGGACCGTTTTTTTCAAAATAAATTTCTTGTCAATTTTCTATTTTTCCAGTGAAAAAAAAAGTTTTCATCAGTTTCTCTCAAAGTTCAATAGCAAAATTTCATAAATAAATGAATAAATATTTCGTTCTAATTTTTTCCCTTTACATACTCTGAATGAAGTTTTTATATTTGAAGGAATAAATTATTGAATTTTGATCGTCAACAGCAAAACAAAACACTTTATAATCGACAGCCTTATTCGTTAGAATAACTCCAGTTTCAATCACAACTTCTTCTTTTCCTTCCCCAATCTCCACAAGATGATTTCTCTTTCCTTTATATAAAACTCCTTTCTCATTTCCTCCTCTTATAACTTCTTCTATTTGATCTCTTTCTGACAACAAAATCGACACATACAGCTTCTTCTTTTCCTTTTCTGAGAATCTCACTCTAGCTCTTATCTTATTCAACTCTCCTATCTTCACCTGATGTCTGCCATTTTCACAATCCAAGAAGTCTGTTTCAATATCTATGCCCAATTTTAACGCTTCAGCTTTCGCTTCAAAAGCCTCTGTATCGACATTATTCAAGAACAAATAGCCATTGTCTAAACTATTTGTATCCTTCCATTTTGCATAGAACACCTCCTTCGGATTTATCTTGGCCCCATTTTGATCTTCTAAGGTTTTTCTATCAGTTTTTACAAGCATGTTAATATTACTCCAAAGTCCAAGCATCAATTTCTCTACCAAAGGCTTCTGTTGCCCTTTCTTATAAACGGAAACAAAATAGTCACGGTTATTTTTCTCTGGATCATCTCTCACAATCTCCAAATTCAAATAGAAACTATTATCTACGCTGATCTGCTTGTAAGTCTTTCCTGACAATACTATGTCTTCTGCGGCAATAGAATCACTAACTTTTGCTTGATAGACCCTCAGACTTTTCATCATTTTTACTTCTTTAGCGACATTATCTTCAATGCTGAGATTTGGCTTTTCACTTTCATAATAAATCAGCTTCACATATATCTTGAACAATTTATCAATATTTGCCACATTGAATGCGTTGAAAATCAGGTGATCATGCATTTCAAATAATTCTCGGATGCCAGTTTCCTCTTCGGGAACTGCTCTGCAGATAATCACAGATAAACTTTCAAATTTCTTGATTTCACGACCATTCACCTCAATTTCTCTGTCCATTGTTGTATTATCCCCAAATGCAAAACTAATCATTAATTTTCTGAGACACAAAGTCGTCTCACTTTTATTCTCAATTAAAAACCTTGTATGGAAATATCCGCCTTCATACAAAGGAATCTCTTCCCTCAAATCCTCAAAATAAGCTTTCAAAGTGCTTATTCTCTCTTTAATAGGAATCTTCTTTATTCCTGTTGCTTTAGTCTGATCAGAAGGGTTCTTCAAGGCGATACCTTTGGGATTTATTGGGTGGAAGTGCATGAAGTTCGACAGTTTGGAAACAACGCCCAATATATTTATTGTTCCTTTTTCCAAAGGCTTGAATTTGAGGGTGAGCTCTTGAAGTTTCTTTGTCTTTTTCATGATAATAGATGTAGGATATGTCATTGTTCTCACGCCTTCAGTCACCAACTGGATCATATCAACAAAAATCTCGAATTCAAACACATTCTTTAGAAAAACCTTCACATAGCATACTTCTCCAACCATCCAGTTGTAATCTGTAATATTCGCATTGCCCTTTTTCCAAGGATTATAGATGAAAATATTGCTGCCTTTATCAGAACCAGGCTCATGTTGCTTGATATTAACCTTGATAATCTCGACAATTGGAGTAATTTTCACCACTTGAGGGAGATAAGTCAAATCCAGCTTTAAGTTCTTATTCAGTCTATTCCCAAGACTAATCAAATGGCTGAATAATTGCTGCTGGGTCAATGTGTTGATATCTTCACGGAAATAATGTAAGATGATTGAGATAATCTTGGTCTGAAGAGCCAAATCTGACGAAGAAATTGACAAGACATCATTCACAAGCTGAAGCTGCAGAACTGGAGAAACTCTCTCAATCTTTTTGCTGATATCTCTATTCTCCAGGATCACCTTCAAAAACTCATTCTTGGGGAAATTATCCGGAAGAATCTCTTTTGATAATGGGATATTATATAAAGGGAAGCAAGCCAGATAGATATCTCGGGCAAGATCTTGGTTAAAATTGTCTTGAAGGATTTGATCAGCGACCATTTTCAAGAACAATCCAGCCTTTCTATACATTTTCATTTCATAAAAGAAACTTGCAAGTTTCAGCATCATCTTGTAATGTTCTTCAAGATTACCTGCTCCTTTGCCATAATTGTCAATGTAAAACTTCACAAAATCTGAAAAATTATTTTTTGCTCCCAAATTCTTCAAGACCTTCAACAATTTAAAGAAACATTCCTTATCAAAATCCGCACTCTTCACCACCTTCGCTCTTCTAAAATACAGCGAAGCACTTTCCATCTTTTTTGTTATCTCTTCTATAACCTTTGCCAATACTCTATTATTCAGCTGGTCCTCTTTATTCAAAAACCAATATTCACACAATATACTCGCAGCCTGCCCTTCTCTCGTTTTTCCAACCCACAAATGATCTTCATTGTCCTTCAAATTTTCATAAGAAAGATTATAATAAGCGCCTGCGTCCTTATAGCCTCCCAACATCAACGACATATCTCCACACAGCTTTGTGGATCTTCCTTGCTTTCTCTTCTTAACTTTAGCACTGTCCTTGATGATTTCTTCTTTTGCATTGAATAAGGGAACAGTGTGGGAATCAACCTTGATTCTGTTCATTTCGCTAAAGAAATGAATAGCTGTGGTCACAATGACAGTAGCCACTTCTTCTTGTAAAGATTCAATCCGGTCATCTTCACGAATAGCTTTTGGGACAAAATTAATGTTTTTTTCTTCGCTGAAATACTTCATGTGCTCTTCTTGATTTCCATTAAAGATAAATATTCTATAAGGGACAATTTGGTCGGTGCTCATTGTCTTTTTCAGCTTGCTCAGGTCTTCCCCAATTTTTTCGACATCCACAACATCCATATCAACGATCACTATTGCAACATGACACTTGTAGAATATTTGGCATTCAGGCCAGTCGATAACAGGGTTCTTTACAAAATATTTGCATTGAATCCAGTCTGCTTTCCAATCTTTCTGAGGCATCGCGCTTCTACCTTTCTCTTTCAATTCATTTTGCTGTGATGGAGAAAGATGTATGCGAGTTACAGATTTATTGAGAAGAGTCACAACCTCATCAAAGAAATTCTCACTTGTAGAACCAAAAGAATAGCACAAAATGTTGATCCGATTTTGATCTTCAAGATTTCTTTCAATATCCATTTTTTTTAAAGGATTTTTTTGTTATCTGAAATAAATGAAATTATCGTTTTTGTCAAGAAATAATAAATGATATAATTATGTCTCAATATAGAGTTATTTTACAATAAACAAAAATTCTCTTGCTCAAGTCAAAAAAGATATCAACATAAGCTACCCTAAAATATAATATCTCCAATCATCGTTTATCGCTTATTGATAAGTTTTTGATAATGTCTCGTGAGGTTGTTTGAGGTCACTTTGTCATAATCAGGCGCAGTGACGACTCGTCTTTCAGGGGAAGGAGTCTTTGTCTGATTCAAAGACTTGATTCCATATTTACTTAAATAACTAATCTCATCCTTTCTAAAATTCTTTTCCAAATTTTTGCGAGCAATTTCCGCTTCATCACGAGCCACATCTAATTCAAGCATTTCTTTTTCTTCTACTGTCAATTGACTTTCTACCAACCTGCAAAAGTTCAAAAAATTCAATTTTAACTTCTTCTCTTCAATGATATCAAAAATATTTATCAAAGCTTCTAATGTCTTGGCATCCAGCTCTGATAACTGAATATGCTTTTCTGAAATAAATCCATCATTATCATCATCCAACTTATCAAATATCCTTCTCAAGGTTTTTGAACCTTGCAAAGCTTTATCAGCATCCTTTAACACCTCCGAATTAAACACTTTGCTTCTTTCTTCTTTTTGTTTTCTCTTTCTTTCCGCATCTTGATCTCTCAACATCTGGTAATATTTATTCTTATTTATCAATGGCTTGAACAATTTTTGGCCTGTCACTGGATCACGAGGAGTATGTGTCTCTTTCTCTTTCTTCTCTCTTAGTT
>Ga0182738_1008541_pt1 | contig 10154 bp, 5 predicted proteins | sample eDN5th30CBELigMG_FD_128876 | JGI IMG/M metagenome (GOLD analysis project Ga0182738, IMG submission 128876) | Enriched Miracle-Growth compost microbial communities from Emeryville, California, USA - eDNA 5th pass 30_C BE-Lig MG (version 2)... ... | reverse complement strand
GGCACCGCCTGCGACGAGGACGTGGTGATGGCCGGCCTCGACCACCTGCTGGACGAGGAGGTCAGCCTCGACGCGCAGGACCCGCGCGGCTTCGGCCCGCTGCACCTGGCCGCGCTGCACGGCCAGCTGCGCATGACCCAGCGCCTGCTGCGCGCCGGCTGCGACCCGGACCTGCGCGACGCCCTCAACCGCACCCCGCGCGAGATCGCGGTGATGCGCGGCTTCGTCGACGTCGCCGCCGAGTTCGCGCCGCTGCAGTCGGGGGTGTCGATGGCGAGGTTCCTGCGCGATCGGGGCTAGGGGGCTGGAGGCTGGGGGCTGGGGATCACAGGGAGCTGTTGCTCTTGCCCCCTTGGAAAAGCGGGCATGGGGGATTTGCTTTTCGCCCTCTACCCCGCCCGGCGCCTAGCAGGAGCGGCGGAAGCCGCGATGCTTTTGGGCAGGACCACAGAAGCAAGAGCAAATCCCCCATACCCCCTTTTCCAAAGGGGGCAAAAGCAAAAAAAGCTTCTAGAGCCCCTCACCCGCGCGTCGGCGGCTCCGGCAGCGGCGCCTGCGAGTTCGCGCCGCTGCGGTCGGGGGTGTCGATGGCGAGGTTCCTGCGTGATCGGGGTCAAGGGCAGGGGCCAGGGCCTTCTCCCATCGGCCGCATGTCGTGCGAAGCGCGCAGGCCCGAAGCTGGAAGTCGGGCAGGAGGCGGCAGCCGGGGCGGAGCGAGGACGGATGCAAACCGGCGGAGACGAGGCGCCGATGCGGCTCGATGTGCAGCGCAACAGCATGATCGGCCATGTTGCTTGGCCTGGAAGGCGGGGTTTCAAGAGCGCCGCAGATCCGGTGGTCGAACTTCTCGATACCGCTCGGTAGAATACCGGCCAGGGTGTTGGCTGCATGTCGCAGCGAACAGGTACATGCGTCGGTCGGGCCGCCACGCGGAGTTCCGATGACCATGCACCGCTATCACCCGCGGCAAGAATTGCCACGTACCCAACTACTGACCGAACGCGCCCTCGCCACCCTCGAGCGCTTCCTGCACATCGAAGCCGCCAGCGGCATCGTGCTGCTGATCGCCGCCACCGCGGCGCTGATCTGGGCCAATTCGCCATTCGCCCACGACTATCACGCGCTCTGGCACCTGCCCGTGTCGCTCGGACTGGGTCGCTTCACCACTTCCCAGTCGCTGCACTTCCTCATCAACGATGGCCTGATGACCATTTTCTTCCTGGTCGTCGGCATGGAGATCCGCCGCGAAATCCACGAGGGTGCCTTGAGCAACCTGCGCCAGGCCAGCCTGCCGATCATGGCGGCGCTGGGGGGCGTGGCCGTGCCCGCGCTGATCTACGTGGCCTTGAACAGCGACCCGACGCGCCTGCACGGCTGGGCCGTGCCCACGGCGACCGACATCGCCTTCGCCGTGGGCGTGCTTGCGCTGCTGGGCCGGAATATTCCCTCCAATGTCCGCGTTTTCCTGTTGGCACTGGCGATCATCGACGACATCATCGCAGTGCTCATCATCGCGCTGTTCTATTCAGGCGGCCTGGACCCGTCCGGCTTTCTCGTCGCTGCAATGGGCGTCCTCGTCGTGCTGGGCTTCCAGCGCATGGGCATCGGCTCGGCTTTCGCCTACGTACTGCCGGGCGCCATCGTCTGGATCGGCCTGCTGATGACCGGCGCGCATCCGACGCTGGCCGGCGTGGTGCTCGGCATGCTGACGCCCGTGCGGTCGCTGCCCACGCGCGAACGTCCCCTGGAAATGGTGACGCACGCGGCGCAGAAACTGCGCGACCACGACGAGGCCGAAGGCACACATCACCATCTGACCGCGCCTCTCAAGCAATTGCGATTTGCCCAGCGCGAACTGCTGCCGCCGGTGGTGCGCGTGCAAACGGCGCTGCACCCCTGGGTCGCATTCGGGATCATGCCGCTGTTCGCCCTGGCCAATGCCGGCGTGAGCATGGACGGCATCGACCTGTCCGCGGCAGGCCCGCAGTGGGTGATGGCCGGCGTTGCGCTGGCGCTGGTGCTGGGCAAGCCGCTGGGCATCGTGGGCATGAGCTGGCTGATGGTGCGGCTGGGCTGGTGCCGGCTACCGCCTGACGTGTCGTGGGGCGGCGTCGTCCTCATCGGACTGCTGGCGGGCGTGGGTTTCACCATGTCCATCTTCATCGCCATGCTCGCGTTCGACAGCGAGGCTTTGCTGGGTGCGGCCAAGCTCGGCGTACTGGTGGGATCGCTGGTGGCCGCGTTGCTTGGCTTGGGCTGGGGCGCAATCTATCGGCGCTCTCGCGACACCGCATGATGGCTGGTCCGACACACGCCCGTTGGGCGGTATCGAAGGCGCGGGACCTGCACGCGGCAGGAACGGCCCGCATGGCCTTGCCTCATGGCGAGCATGTGGGATTTGTTCAACCAGAGAAACGTGGCCACCAGTGCAATGATTGCCGGCAAGCGCTGGCCGGCTTGCCGCAGGATCGGGCCTGTGTTCCACCATTTATCCGGTCTCGTACTGTGGCGCGGCGGTGCCGGGACTCGTCGCCGGCCACGTCGCCCGGCCTGCCGACCTGTTCAACGTCGCGCAGGGATACGCGGCGTGCGGTGCCGCCCGCATCGCCGAGCGTGATCGCAGCGTCATGGCGGTACGCGCCGATCCCCATGCAACGCTGAATCTCTCCGGATCCGTTTCCCGCCGTTTGCGGCGTGCCGATGCCATCGCCGCGGGAGCGCCTCCTGTCGCGACGTTTTCGCCCTTCACCGGTTCGATATGGAAAGTGGCTCGCCTGGAGGTGTCTGCGCGCAAGACAAGACAGTACCCGCGACAGGATCCGATGAATGACGGATCCAGGGTCGCCATCGTCCGTGCAATGGCGGCAGACTCCATCACCGTGGTCCGTTCCACCCCTCAGGCGTGGTTTGAGGTCGGCGTTGCCACGTTGTTACCATGAAAAGTCCATGGATTCGAATCCGGGCCGGGGGAATGGAAGGTTGCTTGGGTGTCGCGCGCTGCTGCTTGCGGTGGGCGCATGCAGCCTGCTGCCCTGCACGCTCCTGGCCCAGGACGATGGATTGGAACTTGGGGGAGCGGTCCGCTTCAACTATGGCTGGCTGGATTACGGCCCTGGCAGCGGTCCCGACCTCGAACTGTTGCGCATCGAAGCACGCGGCACAGCCGGCAGGGCGTTCTTCTCGATGCAGTATCGCTGGTACGACGGATTCGATGCCGTGCACCACGCGTATGGCGGCTGGAAGGTCGACAGCGACTCCGACGTCCGCATCGGCATCCAGCAGGTGCCGTTCGGCCTGCTGCCGTATGCTTCGCACAGCTTCTGGTTCGGTTCCGGGTATTACCTCGGCATCGAGGACGATTACGATCTTGGCGTGGTCTGGCGGCGCGACGGGAACGGGCGGCAGTGGCATGCCGGCGTGTTCGTCTCCGACGAATACGGCACCGGCCGGCGCCCGGGACGGTATTCGTTCGACGTCGCCACCACCGCCGCGCATCCGTATCGCGAACGCGAACGCGCTTACCTGCGCTACGAGCAGACGCGTGCCGTGTCGGGGGGCGAACTCGCGCTTGGCGTATCGGCGTTCAGCGGCCGGGTCGAGGATCGTGCACGCGGCCGGTACCACGGTCATCACGGCGCTGCGATCCACGCGCAGTGGACGCGGGATGCGTGGACGCTGCAGGCGCAGTGGGCGCGCTATCGCTACGACGTGCCGGAGGCGCGGCTCGCGCTGTCCGCGTTCCTGTATCCGTTCGACATCGCTGCCGAGGCCGACGTGCCGAGCGTCAACGTGGCCTATGCGATGCCAGACAGTGGCTGGCTCGACGGCATCACCTGCTACAACAACCTCAGCATGACCCGGCCGGTGCGGCGCAACGACGGATTGCGGGCATCGTGGCAGAACGTCACCGGATGCAGTTTCGCCAGGGGCGCCATGTTCACGTACGTGGACTGGATCGCGGGCAAGAACATGTGGTTCGCTGGCGGCCCCGGCATCGGCATCGAAGAACCCGGCGGCAACCGCTGGCGTTCGCGGCTGAACGTCAACATCGGGTTCTATTTCTAGCGCGATGGTGTCGGCAGCCTCTGACGCCATCGCGTGGACCCTGGCCGGCGGCAGACCGTGCGGCCACGCATGCACGTGTCGCGGATGGCGGCCACGCCATGCGGGACGCGAACCGACAGGAGAACCTGGATGAACGAGACGGCCTCACCCCCATCGCGGCAAACGCCACGCACCAGCATCCTGCCGCAGGTGTTCTATCCCGTCGCCGGCCTGGTGCTGCTGCTGGTGGCGCTGTCGTTCGTGGCGCCGGCGCAGTCCGAGGCGATGTTCGGCGCCGCCAAGGCCTGGGTCGCGAACGAGGCCGGCTGGTTTACCGTGCTGTCGGTGGCGGGCTTCCTGGTGTTCGTGGTCGGGCTCGGCATCAGCGGGGTCGGCCGGCTCAAGCTCGGCCCCGACCACAGCGAGCCCGACTACAGCTACGGGACCTGGTTCGCGATGCTGTTCGCCGCGGGCATGGGCATCGGCCTGATGTACTTCGGCGTCGCCGAGCCGGTCATGCACTTCGCGGATCCGCCGGTCGGCGATCCGCAGACGGTCGCCGCCGCACGCCAGGCGATGCGCGTGACCTTCTTCCACTGGGGCATCCACGCCTGGGCGATCTACGCGGTGGTGGCGCTGTCGCTGGCATATTTCTCGTACCGCCACGGCCTGCCGCTGCGGATCCGCTCGGCGCTGTATCCGCTGATCGGCGAGCGCATCCACGGACCAGTCGGACACGCGGTCGACATCTTCGCGGTACTGGGCACGATCTTCGGCCTGGCGACCTCGCTGGGGCTGGGCGTCATCCAGATCAATTCGGGCCTGCACTACCTGTTCGATGCGCCGGTGGGCACCGGCGTGCAGGTGGCGCTGATCGCCGGTATCACCCTGGTGGCGACGGTGTCGGCGTTCACCGGCCTGGATCGCGGCGTGCGCCGGTTGTCGGAACTGAACATGATCCTGGCGGTGTCGCTGCTTGTATTCATACTGGTGACGGGGCCGACCGTGCACCTGCTGCAGGCGTTCGTGCAGAACACCGGCATGTACGTCTCCAGCGTGTTCGCGATGACGTTCAACCTGTACGCCTACGAGCCCAGCGGCTGGATCGGCGGCTGGACGCTGTTCTACTGGGGCTGGTGGATCGCCTGGTCGCCGTTCGTGGGCATGTTCATCGCGCGCATCTCGCGCGGGCGCACGATCCGCGAGTTCGTGGTCGGCGTGCTGATGGTGCCGACCGGCTTCACCTTCCTGTGGATGACGATCTACGGCAACAGCGCCTTGCACCTGATCATGGCCGACGGCATGGCCTCCCTCGCCGATGCGGTGGCCGCCGACAGCTCCACGGCGATCTACGCTTTCCTGCAGAACCTGCCGCTGGCCGGACTCACGTCGCTGGTCGCGACGCTGCTGGTGGTGATCTTCTTCGTGACCTCGGCCGACTCGGGCGCGCTGGTGATCGACATGCTGGCCTCGAAGGACGACGTGGAATCGCCCGCGTGGCAGCGGGTCTTCTGGGCGCTGGCGGTCGGCGCGATCGCGATCGCGCTGCTGGCGGCCGGCGGCCTGACCGCGCTGCAGGCGGGCACCATCGCCGCCGCGCTGCCGTTCACCGTGGTCATGATCCTGGCGTGCTGGGGCATGCTGCGCGCGATGCGGATCGACCTGGCCAAGCGCCGCGCGCTGCGGGCCGCGCGCATCGCTCCGCCGGGTGTCGCGGGTGGCGACTGGAAGGGGCGCCTGCGCACGCTGGTGCAGCAGCCCCGCCAGCGCGAGGTCGTCGCGTTCCTGCGCGAGAAGGTGAAGCCGGCGCTGGAGGAAGTGGCGGCCGAACTGGAGGCGCAGGCCCTGCAGGCTCGCGTCGAGTCAGGCGAGGACGGCCGGGTCTGGATCCGGGTCGGCCACGGCGAGGAGGCGGATTTCTTCTACTCGGTGCATCCGCGCCCGTACCAGCCGCCGTCCTTCATGCTGGAGGATCCGCGGCGCCGCCGCGACGAGGAATCCCGGTTCTTCCGCGCCGAGGTCCACCTGCGCGAGGGCGGACAGGACTACGACATCATGGGCTGGCGCAAGGAGGACGTGATCCACGACGTGCTCGACCAGTACCATCGCCACATGCATTTCCTGGATTCCGTGCGTTGAAATGAAGATCATCGTCTGCGGGGCGGGGCAGGTCGGCACGACCATCGCCCGCCAGCTCGCCGCCGAGGGCATCGGCATCACGGTCATCGATATCGATCCCGACCTGATCCGGCGCGTCGACGAAAGCCACGACATCCGCGGCGTCGTTGGCCATGCGTCCTATCCGGACACGCTGCGCGACGCCGGCGCCAGGGATGCCGACATGCTGATCGCGGTCACGCGCTCGGACGAGGTCAACATGGTGGCCTGCCAGGTCGCCTATTCGCTGTTTGGCGTCAAGCGGCGCATTGCGCGGCTGCGCCACGCCGGCTATACCGCACGCGATGCCAACGGCCTGTTCGCGGCCGAGCACCTGCCGATCGACGTCATCATTTCCCCCGAAGCGGAGATCGCCGAAGGCATCACCCGTCGCCTGCGCACGCCGGGCGCGTTCAACATCGCGCCGATGGCAGGCGGCCAGGTCGAACTGCTGGCGACCAACGTGTCGGACCCCGGCTGCCCGGCCGTGGGCGAGCGCATCGCCGACATTGCCGGCGAGCCGGCGTTCGAAGGGATTTCGCTGCTCGCGCTGGCGCGCAAGGGCCGGATCTTCATCCCGGAACCGTCCGATCGCATCGAGGTTGGGGACGACGTCTACATGCTGGTCCGGTCGGAAAGGCGCAAGGCCGCCATGGCCCTGTTCGGCCACCGCGAACGCGTGACCGGCGAAGTGGTCATCGCCGGCTCCGGCAACGTCGGCCTGAACCTCGTGCACAAGATCCAGGCGATCCTGCCCGGGACCAGGGTCAACGTCATCGAGCGCGATCGCGCGCGCGCCGAGTACGTCGCCGGCCTGCTGGGCAGCGAGATCGCGGTGCTGCACGGCGACGCGCTCGACCGGGAGTTGCTCGAAGAGGCGCAGGTCGGCAGAAAGGAGGCCATCGTCGCGGTCACCAACGACGACGAGACCAACATCTTCTGTTCCGTCCTGGCAAAGCAGTTGGGCTGCAGGCGCGCGATCACGCTGGTGAACAAGCGCTCCTACGAAGCATTGATCCCGAGCCTGGGCATCAACGCCGTGGTCAGCCCGAGCGCGGTGACCATCTCGACGGTCCTGCGCCACGTGCGCCGCGGCACGATCCTGGCGCTGCGCGCCTTGCGGGAAGATTTCGGCGAGGTGGTGGAAGCCATGGTGGCCGACGGTTCCCGGCTGCTGCAGCGCCCGTTCGGGCAACTCGAATTGCCGCCGGGACTGAAGATCGGCGCGGTCATCCGCGCCGGCCGGATGATCGTGCCCAACGCGGAAACGCGGATCGAGACCGGCGACCACGTCATCGCCGTGGTGACCTACCGTGACCTGCGGGCGGCCGAAGCGATTCTGGGAACCGGGCGGAGACGCCTGCTGTGAATGCCAATGCCCTGCGCTGGGCGCCGCCCACGCAGTCCGCAGGACGCCACGGCATGCGACCGGTCTGGGGCATGGTGGGCCAGCTGCTGCTGGCGACATCCGTTTTCATGTTGCTGCCGCTGGTGGTCGACCTGCATTACGGGCATCGCGACTGGATGGCCTTCGCGTTCGCCGCCGCCGTGTCGGCCGCGATCGGGGCGCCGCCGGCGTGGCGCTACCGCAACACGCTCCGCAGCGGCCTGACGTTGCGCCAGGCCTTCCTGCTGACGCCGATCAGCTGGACCGGGGTGGCCGCGGTCAGCGCATTGCCTTTCCTGTTCTCCGAACTGCCCGCGCTCGGGGGGAATCTGGCCAACTCGGTGTTCGAGGCCGTCTCCGGCATCACCACGACCGGCGCGACGGTGATCGGCGGACTCGACGATGCGCCTCCGGGCCTGCTGCTGTGGCGCGCACTGCTGCAATGGATGGGCGGGATCGGCATCATCGCCACCGCCATCGCCATCCTGCCGGCGCTGGGCGTGGGCGGCATGCAATTGTTCCGTACCGAGTCCTCCGACCGTTCGCAGAAGGCGATGCCGCGGGTGCGGCAGATCGCCACGACGATCGGACTGGTTTACATCGGCCTCACCCTGCTCGCCACTGTCGTGTACTGGTGGGCGGGCATGTCGCCGTTCGATGCCGTCGCCCACGCCCTGACCTCGATCGCCACCGGTGGCTACTCCACCTCCGACCTGTCCTTCGGACGCTGGGAGGCCAACGGCATCCAGTGGTTCGCGACGGCATTCATGCTGTCGGGCACGATCCCTTTCGTGCTCTACGTGCGTTTCATCGCCGGCGATCGCCGCGCATTCTTCGATCGCCAGGTCAAGACCCTGTTTGCTTTCCTGGCGATCGTCGTCGCCGGACTCGGCCTGTGGCTGCTGCTGTCCGGACGCTACGGCCCCGAGGCGGCATTCCGCCACGCCGCGTTCAATGTCGTCTCCGTGGTGACCACGACCGGCTACGCCACGGCGGACTACGGACTGTGGGGCAATGCCGTGGTCGGCCTGTTCTTCGGCCTGACGTTCGTCGGCGGATGCACCGGGTCGACCAGCGGCGGCATCAAGATCTTCCGTTTCGAGGTGATGGCGGTGATGCTGCGCGCGCATTTCCTGCACCTGCTGTATCCGCGCGGCGTGTTTCCGCGCACCTACGACGGTCGCCTGCTCTCCGATGACGTCGTCGGTTCGGTGGTTGCGTTCTTCACCGTGTTCTTCCTGTGCTATTCGGTCTGCACGGTGGTTCTGATGGCGCTTGGCCTGGACTTCCTGACCAGTGCCAGCGGGGCTGCGACCGCGCTGGCGAACGTCGGCCCGGGGCTTGGCGAAGTCATCGGTCCCGCGGGCAACTTCGAGCCCCTGCCGAATGCGGCGAAGTGGCTGCTGTCGTTCGCCATGCTGCTGGGCCGGCTGGAGCTGTTCACCGTGCTGGTCCTGTTCGTGCCCAGGTTCTGGCGCGGCTGAGGGAAGCCCGCCCTGGGCGTCGGCGACGCGGGCCGTTCGCCCGCGAGGTCGACGGCCGCATGCAACGCAGCGAGCGCTCCCATGCGTAACGGCCTCGGGCCTGGTACTTGCCCGGTTCGGGCTTCGGCGCGACCTGCGTTCCGTGCGCACGCCGCGGTGCTTGCGCGCGCGCACCGCCGGAAGCGCTTGCTCTTGCACCCCCTTGGAAAAGGGGGAGTGGAGGATTTGCTTGTGCCTTTCGCCGCGGCCTTCAGAAGCTCGCGGCTTCCGCCGCTCCTACCCAAGCAAAATCCCCAGCGCGTCACCCGCCCGTCGGTGGCTGCGGCGACGGCGCCCGTTCCGGTTCGTCCGAGCCGCTGGAATCGGCGGTGAACAGTTGCATCAGTTCCACCCGCGACTCGCGCGAGGTCTGCCGCAGGGCGACATCGTCGTCGTACACCAGGTGCTGCGCACTGAGCAGCTTGTTGTCGTGTTCGCGGAAGCGCTCGGCGTGTTGGGCGGCCTGCTCCGGCGGCATGCCCAGCGCGACCAGCACTTCCTCGCCCATCTTCAGGCTCGAGCCGAACAGCTCGCGGAACACCGTCGCGCCCAGGTCCATCAGCCGCCAGGCGTGCTGGCGGTCGCGCGCGCGGGCGAAGACCTTGGCGTTGGGATACATGCGCCGCACCAGGCGCGTGGCCTTGGTGTTGGTCTCCGGGTTGTCCATCGCCATCACGAACACCTGGATCCGCTCGCCGCCGGCCGCGCGCAGCAGGTCGGGACGGGTCGGGTCGCCGTAGTACAGCTCGTTGCCCAGCCGGCGCAGGCCCTCGACCGTGTCCAGGTTGTGCTCCAGCGCCACGAACGGAATCCGCTGCGCCACCAGCAGGCGCGCGACGATCTGGCCGAAGCGGCCCATGCCCGCCACCAGCACCTTCGGCTGGTGGTCGGCGATGTCGTCGAAGTCCGGGCGCGGCGCCGACGCCGCGCGCGCGGGCATTTCCCGCAGCAGCCGGGTGATGCCGATCAGCAGCAGCGGCGTCAGCGCCATCGACACGCCGACCATCGCCACCAGCCGGTCGTGCACCACCGAGTCGATCAGG
>Ga0182738_1008540_pt1 | contig 10156 bp, 8 predicted proteins | sample eDN5th30CBELigMG_FD_128876 | JGI IMG/M metagenome (GOLD analysis project Ga0182738, IMG submission 128876) | Enriched Miracle-Growth compost microbial communities from Emeryville, California, USA - eDNA 5th pass 30_C BE-Lig MG (version 2)... ... | reverse complement strand
TCTGAAGCGATATGAAATGCGCTCGGAAACACAAGACAGTTTTTATTGGAACCCGCCGATAATTAGTGGGTGCTTCATGTTTTTTAGAAGCAATGTCCTATTGGAGGCACAAGGCTTTTCAGATTCGTACTTTCTTTATTTCGAAGACTTTGATCTTTCCTTAAGGGTACATAGATTTTCAAACATCGCTTATGTACCAACAGTACGCGTATGTCATTCGGGTGGAAATACATCAAAAAAGGGATTTTGGCATATCTGTGCTTTTATTAAATCTGCCATAACATTCTATACTATTCATGGGTTAAAGATCAGATGAGCGCATCGCCAAAAATCGTTATAAAAGCGTGATTGACACAATTATGGCTTGGAGCCTTCAGAAGCCATAGCCCTATATCATCGCTTATAATCCATCAACCTAAGAAAGTATAGCATCTACAATTATCGAAGCTTGTTTGTCCCATCCATAACGGTGCTCGACGGCACTCATCGCTGCGCGAGCTATCACGGCATATTTGCTCATATCTTCAATAATATTAATAGCATTCCGTAGTGCGCTATCCCAATCGTAAGAAGGTACAATAAAGCCCGTTACGCCATTTTCTATTGAATTTGAAAAAGTAAAAGTAGGCGAGGCCAATGTAAGAGATCCACATATTGCAGCCTCAAAATATTTAAGTTCTGATTTACAATTGGTAAATTGATTCTCCTGGAGAGGAGCAATATTAATCTCCACTTCAGCGATAACCCTCTGCAGAGACATAAAATCCAGCAAAGGGATTCTTTCTACCCTATCTCCAAATCTGTCAAATTCATTACCAAAAGCACCAAACCCAACGACTCTTAACACGATGCGAGGGTCCCGCTCCATTAGTCGGAGAATTGCAGGCAGGGGGATGGCAAAATCCCGCACATGGGTCGGCGATCCACTAAAATAACCAATATGAATTTTATCATCGCGGCGCCATTGGCTTCTTTGCTTGGCCTCAACCAACTGCGATGAATAGTGTTGCTGAGCGGGATTGAGATAATTAGGAACCACTGACACTTTGAGATTCGGCATGAATTCCAAAGCCCGATCAGCCAAGTATCTGTTAGTTGTAACTATCCCATCACATAGACGCAATGTGGCACCGAGACGGCCTACGTACGCGAACCATCTCTCCCAAGCCTCTTCGTCATCTTGATTTTCATTTAGAGAATCTAATACCAAATGAAGACGATCCGGATCAAAAACCAAATCATCACAATCAAAAAAAACGGGAACTGCATATCGGCGCGCTGTCGCTATTAACTGTGCTATTTTCTTGTTGTATCGCGTCCGGCACAAAACTAGCGCATCGGCCATCTCAAGAAATCGCATGTCACGATCAAGGTCATCAAGATCAAACCATGCCGCAGATACGTCGTAGTTGTCGTCAGCATTAAGCGCGAGAACCGGATTTAATACACGATAACGAAACGTACTCGTATCAGGACGTTCATAAAAGTAAGCAATGCGTCGACGTCCTTGAACCAATGACGTTAGGCGTTCGTCATAACTCGATGTCCATGGTTCCACAAATTTCACATCGGGAAAATCCGCAATAAACACTATGAAGCGCTCCGCATTTTCAACAACCGATCAATTGCGCCACCAAGGCCTGTTTCCCAATCTCGAAGGATGCCATCGTTCATACAGTTTTCATACCGCGCTTGCAGATCGCCCGCCCGCCGAACGCCATCACCAATCGCACTCACCAAGGAGTCTAGGTCTAGCGACGCCGTAATAATATTCTTAGACCAATGCTCAAGCGAAGTCTTTGGTCCATGCTGATTAGTTACGACAATGGCACCTGACGCAGCTAAATCTAGTGGAGGATATGATGGATGTGGCGTATCCATGAGAGAAAGTCCCAAATCCATCGTCGACGCTAATTTTGCGTAATCAGTCCAAGGCATTTTTGACCAAACCCGTGCCTGAACGCCTCCAGAGAGCTCAAAAGTTTCCAAGCTGTCACCGACAAAATTTATTATCCACTGATCATCGCGTAACACCCCCTGTTGCAATGCCCTCTCAACCACCTCAAGTCCGTGCCAAAACAAATTTCGTGGGTGATTCGGACGCGCATAAAAGAAAAAATTTCTTTTTGCGCGTTGTTCAATACGGGCGGGACGAGGGAAAGTCGGGAATGCGGGCTCAAAAGCCACAGCACGCTTGGTCAACTGCTTCAATGGCATGGACCCATTTTTGAAATAATCAAAAAGTAGGTGGGTATTCACCAGCATAAATATGTTTTCATTGGAAAGTATATCGTTACACTTAACCCTCATATCATCGTAAGGATAAAACATCCTTTCATCTTCTTGAAGAATGTATATAATATTCTTAGGGGATATGGAACCCAAAGCTGCCTGTGTAGTCCACCAAGATGTAGTTAGGACGATATCCTTCTTGGATACTGGAAGCGGATTCGACCCTAATAGGGGCATATATGAAAAGCTTACTTTTCCCGTAAAGTCTATATTATGCGCCTTCATGATTGACCCGACAACAGCAGGGTCTGGAGGACTTGTTCGAGTAACTAACCTGAAACGAGATCCTGTTCGAGCTGATATCAACAAACCAGCTATCAAACTTGTCGCTACCCCGCCAAATAAGCTATCCCGGTCAACGCTGTCTGTCAAAACGGTAACCGTCGTTTCAGACGCACGGTCCTCAAACACAGGAAGGGGAGCCAAATTTTGAAACCGTTTCTCGATCATTGATCTGGCCGTTCGAATAGGAATAGTTTCAACCCGACTGCCTATCAATTGCTCTTTACTTGCAAGCGCAGCATTTCGCCGTTTAATAAACTCTATACGACTAGGCATTTTATGCGGTGTGAGTATCCAATACCCAGCCTTCGCAATCTGCCGCGCACGATTATATAATCGAGGACTTGCTTTTCCAATTACACTCTGAACAGTAGACTTTATTTTATAGGAACGGCGTGATTCAATATGTAAAATCCGTTCCTCAAGCGAAGACTTCTCACGTTCAAGTGTTGAAATTTGATCTAAAATGGAGCGTATTTCTCTCCTATATCCATTTTCGGATAGCGTTAATTCATTTTGACATTCTTCCAATTGCTTTTGAAGATCATCAGATTTGCTGCCATAATGGCTCAACTTAGCCTCAAGCTCTAGCCTCACGCTTTCAAACAGTTGTTTGTCATGGGCAATGAGGTGTTTTAATCTGAGAAGCTCGCAGAACAGTGTAAGCATCTCGTCTGAGACAGACTCACCCTTACGAAACAAAATAGCATGGGGCGTTATAAACGATGCGTCATAAAGAACGTCGGGAACAAATCCGAAGCTCATAAAAAATTTCAGCCAAGATAGCGTCGGACGTACGTTAACGTGGGTTACCTCTTCAAAGTCATAGGGCGTTGAAGAAAAAAGCAAAGTATCTGTAGCAGAAGCAAAGTTTGATATTGCGATCTTTGCCTCGTCAATTGGCATATGTTCGAGCACTTCAATGCAAACGATTAGGTCATAATGCCCCTCTATTGGCTCGACTAACGAGGCTACCTTGCAGTGTTCTCGCATATCAGGCCTTACATTACTGATAGCATATTCTGATATATCCAGCCCCTTTGCTTCGACGCCCCTGTCCCAAAAAGCCTCAACGACCATCCCCAGAGCACATCCCGCATCTAATACTGTTCTCGGGCCGATTGAATGTATAATATTATCAACAATATTGGAATAAAATGATAGCCATGACGCTGTGCGCGCATAAGCATCTGGCCCGAAGCCGGTCTGAAAATACGCCTCATCAAATTGGTCGTGTTTACGCATATAAACCTTCAGTCGCTAGAAAATCATTGGACCACGCACCGTATCTTTTAATACGTTGCGTTATCCTGTCTAGAGCGTTTCAGTCATTAACGGAATCATTTTATAATTCCTTTGATTGTTGATTTGTGATTCAAGATGTTCGCGGGAAAGGAGGCCAATATATGACCAGCAACTACGGCAAACTTGGCCCCTCCCACGCTCTCATGCAATCTCAGCCGTTACCGTAAGATCAAATATATTCACCAATACCGGCGGGAATTTTGAGAATCGCATAGTCAATTTGCGGGAGTTGGAACCAGATCAACGGCACTCTTTCATGCAGGGTGGGCGGAGCCTATTAGCACAATAATCAACAGCATCCTCCTCAAAACATAGGACACCCCGGAGTAAAGCCACGGCTTCCATCTGAAAAAACATAGTTCATACAAGTCAAGACTCTATGTTTTTCATCATGGCTTTCCCAAGCGCTTATTCCTCCACCTGTGAGCCATGTGATTTTCCCAGCAACATATGAACCTTCTGGAATCTGAAAATATTTATACCTATTATCCAACAACTCTCGCAACGAGAAATCAACGAGAAGCTCCTCGCCATCCTCGTCCTGAAGGGTTAATCGGGCTTCCCCTAGATTAACACGGACATGCGTACCGAACATAACCCCAAGGGCAACCAGCCTTTTGTTTTTGCCTGCCCCCATGAAGCCCTTGTCCGTTCTTAATGTTATAGGGTTCATTTCACTAAGAGGCGAGCTAGGAATTATCTCTACGTTCCCACTCAAGAAATAATCATCAATGTCGCTTAAGAGATCATTTCGGACGTAGTAAGGTTTATTAGGAACTTGACGATAATTCAAATCAAGCAATTCCTGAACACAACCAGCATAACTATCCCACGGAAATCTATCCCAAACGTCCCATTTATCGATAAGCATCACCTTGGGCATTACTTCTCTTATCTGTTTGCAAGCATCTATAAGAATACCAAATTTCGGATTTTCGTTGTATTTTTCCTGCCATGGCAAATAGAAAAAATGGCCCGATGCCGGCAATCTCCCTGAGGCCAGGTATTGAAAATTTTGAAAAGAGTATGCGATGATCCTATCTTCCGGATTGGTAAATTCTGCCACCAACCTAGAAAACTCGGTCTCAGTCGGAATCGGGGCGGAAAGTATCCTCTCCTTATCTCCCGGAATAATAAGAGATATTTTTACCATGCACAATAATAGAAAACCCAATATAATTGTTTTAGAAGCGTGAGAATTCGTATCTATCAAGATTAAATTCAAAGCAAGCAAAGGAAGGATCGCGTAATAATACGGCATCCCTTGGAACCCTGCGCCTCGCATGAGCAAACTGCATAGCCCAGTAACAATAAGCAATGTTCTCCAAGGAAATTTTTCTTCCTTTCGAGCTAGGATAAAAGCACTCAGCAATATGGCAATGAGCGACAAAAAATGCGCCAAGTCTGAGGTGGCAACCCTGACTGCGTTTACGATGAGCTCGCCACCTGGCTGCTGATCCGCATAGAGGGGTAGTATTTTTGCGTTCAAGTAAAGATGAAAGGCCAAGTAACCAGAAAACGATCCGTAAACACCCAGAAAAAGCAAATTGGTTATCAAACCCAAAGAACAGCCAATTACAATACTCTTTAAAAACTTACTTCTAAACGAAGCAAGAAACAGCAAGCCAGCAATTGGCAAATAGGTAATCGCCAGAAATGGTAGCGATGATATTAATATATTTCCACTAATTACGCGAAACTTACTTACACCTTCATGGCATATAATTGCAGGTATAGTATACTGAGAAATAACTATTAATATAAAAATCCCTACAATTGTTTGGTATTTGTACATGTGTCCAAAAATATCCGGCATAAATACCAAGATTACGGTCGAGGATACAACACAAGCAAGAATTCTTTGTGACTGAGATATTAAAGCAGGCGATTTGTAGATAGATAGTATTGCCAAAATCTGAAGGAGCGCGATAGGTACCCGGTGTCCCAATACACCAAAGTCTCCTAATTTTTCTGCAAGCACTCCTGGAAGAAATGTTAACGGCCCATGATGGTTAAAAATCTCAGAGTACAACTTCATGCCCGCTGCCATCATTTTTGCAGCAACAATGGTTTCGGACTCGTCCCCCCACTCTCTATAATCGAGAAGTAAGTATTGATACCGAACACTTAAGGCGGCGAATAAAAAAAATAATATGTAAACTATTGCGCCGAAAAATAAATCCAGAGAGATCCGCCATTTTATTTTAGATAACAAAAATTTGATCTTTTCTTTAATCAACATTGTATTTCCCAAAACAGGCTTGGATCAGTATATTTAAAATTATCATATTTCCTTTGAAGCCATTGATCTTGGTTGGGACTTCACCAACAGGATACCGCCTTACTGTTGGCAGCTCTCTGCACACATATCCGAGCTTAGGCGCTCGATATGACAAGTAAGCCAGAAGCTCATAGGTGGAAAAAACATCCCTAAATGGAGCAATATTAGAATCCAGCAGCAATCTGCGACTGTAGGCCCTAAACCCTTGTGTTGTGTCTGTCCATTTAAATCCGGATGCCAAACTTAAGCACGGGGCATGGATGTACCGGATTGCAAAGTCTCGGGACTTTGGCGTATTCACAGCTACACCGCCAGGTAGAAAACGCGATGCTTGAACAAAATCAATCCCGTCCTCTAGCGCCTCAATAAATCGCGGTATTGCTGCAGGGTCGTCCTTGTCATTCCCATCGATAGTGACAATGCCCTCGTATCCTTGATCGAGCGCAAAGGCATAAGCACATCTAAGTTGAGCACTCAGCTTTCCGGGGCCTTTTTTAATCAGTAGTCCTCTGACGCCTACGTGCTTCAGCGCATCCGTTTCTAAGGAGCCATCTGTGCTGCCACCATCGACAATTATGACATCTGCAATCGCAGAAATGCGATTAGTCTCCATCCGTTTGAGCAAGCTCTTTATACGCGCCCCTTCGTTAATCACGGGGATCACAACGCAGTAAGGACGTTGCTTGCCCAACCATAGTGCTATCGCCATGGCGGGTACTTGCCACTTTGCCCGGTATTCTGAAGAAATATCGTTTGTCGCGTTCATTTGTTTATACAACCCGAGTTGTGATAAGCGCCACGCCCGCAATCACGAACAAGATGCCAGCCCCTGTTGTCCAGTGAAATGGCTCACGGAATATCAATACAGAAGAAAGTGCGACTGTCGCTACCGCCCCGGATGTCAGGACCGGGTGGGCAACATTCAATGGCAACCTTGCCAATGCAGCGGCGTATAGCAGAAATGCCCCTCCATACAAGCTTAAGCCTAGCCAGAAAGGCCAGTTACTCAAGGCCACCAACGGATCCGTCAAAGATGGGAATTTTCTGGGGGGCGTCATGGCCATTTTAACGAGTACGCTTGCAGAGGCATTCGCGGCGATACCGAGTACCAAGATCAACCATTTCATCAAGCTATCCTTGCGCGGTCCGATAGCACTGAATAGCGCAAATCAGAGCCCTTTCAATAGACTGAAGGTGCGGCTCCTCTTTTGTGGCAACCATCTCTATCGTAACAATGTGGTCTGGAAGATGTTTCTGCAGAGTCTTGTGTATCACCTGATGATCCGCTCGACCATCGCCCAAGGGCACCAGATCCGGCTCACTCGCATGGACATGCCCAATTAAATTTGCATTACTCTCTAGAACAGCTTCGGGAGACTCCCCATTGATCTTTAGGGCCCCGGTGTCAAACTGCATCCGGATTGCACCGTGCCCGACTGCCGCGACAATATGGGCTGTTTCTTCACTGGTCGTCATGAAGTTCGCTCCATATCGGATTGGATTAGGCTCCAGACATACGACGACGCCATACTCCTGAGCAGCATCGCCAAGACGTCGAAAAAAGCTGACCGCGGACTCCAGTGCGTGTGTGTCGGTCAAGCCGGTGCGGTCACGATTTTTGGGTGAACCAAATACCAGTCGGGTGGCACCAAGGCCCGCGCCAATACGACATACCGCTCGCAAATGATCCAGCATCGCTTCCTGGCTCTTGCGCTCACCGAACACATTCAAACCTGTCGTTCCAAACAGCAAGGCTTGCATGCCAGTGATCTCAATGCCGCGGTCCGCCCACCACCGCCTGATGGTTACGATGTCTTCATCTTCTGCATTGGCAGGGAGAGGAAAATACTTGCCGGGCGCTACATCAATGGCATCTATGCCAAATTTACCTAAGAGCTTTGCGACAGCAAGATCCTCTGAGATGTCCCAGGCAATGTTTGATATCGCTAACCTCACAATATCACTCCACTTTCATTCTTAAGGGTAATTGGTTCGGACTGAGCGTAAGCTCGAACAGCCTGTATCGTTTCACGAGCACTATACTGATGCCGACCAACGGAACCGAACAATTGGGCATACCGTGTTTGCATGTCATAGCAAGCAGGCGTATTCGCAAGTGATTGTGTGAACGGCTTTCCAAAACCCTGTAAAGAGACATCTGCAACGCTAATCGGTTCGCTCGTGAAGTGCACCAGTGATAGACCCACATCCAATGCTTTTTGAAGGTCATACCAAAGATTGACCATTGGATAAAACTGGAAAACCCCTCGGCTTTCAATTGCATGAAGATTATTGTTGTTAAGAAAGTCAAAAATCACGTTCTTGCGTAAACCGGGACCCACTAAGCCCGGCAACCGAACGACTAGGTGGTGTGGAAAAGTCTGCTCTACAAATTTTTCTAGCAGATGACGATGGAGTCCGTAGGGATGCAATCCTGCTTCCTCAACTGGCGTAAACTCATCAACGTCAATCGGCTCTTTGAATACATCGACGGTGCTGATCAATATAAATGTTTTGCATTTGATGGTCCGGAGATGGGTGATTAGTGATTCAATTTTTTTCCGATCATCTACGGGCGCACGATTAGCAATCCACTTCTGCGCGGGTGCACCTGCACAGACTACCACATCGAATTCGCGTTTCTCAATTTCGTGGATATTAGTCGAACGGTAAAGTGCCGAAAAATGTGCCTGCTTAAGAAGCGTGCTTCCGACAAAACCAGAGAACCCAATCAGTGCGTTATCCATCATCACTCCAGCGAACTTTTGAACTCTTCCGTTTCGAGCTTTTCAAGAATATCGTAAATATTGTCTATCTTTCCACCCAGCACCGAATAGCAGCCAGGCAATTCCGCATGTTTTTCGAAGAGAATCGGTCGACCGTCATCCCCTTCGTTCTTGATCAAAACGGTTTTGACCTCGAATAAAGATTCAACATATTTTGCATTCAGTACGGAAGGTAAGTACCTGCCTACGTCCCGAACCATACGATCAACGCGCGTAGCTCGGTCGTATTCATCGAGTTTCTTGTAGGGGTCAATCCCCTTTTCATCCTTCCAGCTAAAGTGTGGTGTGTAACGAACGTGCGACAGGGTGTGCAGACCGCGAGCCGGAAACGGCATTATGGAGAAAAATGGTCCGTCCATAACTGTTACTCCAACTTCCCTGAACACATCGGGCGCTTGCATAAGAGCCATTTCAGTCACCTCCTGTTTCAGATCTGTTTGGATGCCTGGGAAATCGCCCGCGAACTGATTCAGCCCACTGTAGGTGCAATTGAAGACGTACCGACAGGTTATGGACGACGCACTCCCTGACTTCGGCTGGATCGCAACGGTCAAGCTTTTGTCGGCTGATGAACGGGAAACCGCTAACGCACGGGTCGAATAATGGACCTTGACACCCGCACCTTCAAGTTCGTTAATAGCCCACTCGGCCAGTCGCGTTGAATCAAAGGCATATTCCTCAACGAGAAAAACATCTTCAATTAGACGCGGTTCAAACAGCCGTTTTAAACTAGTTTCAGCGGGTTTGATCGTTGCTCCGATTTCGTAGCAAAAACGCTCAAATTGCTTGGCTGTTACTTTGGAGTTGCGTCTTGCAATAGCGTAGAGCTTTACGAAATCCTGTTTAACGGCTTGCGGCCAATCGCGCATAAAACGAGGTAAATTCACTTGGCTCCGAAAGGCCGTCGTAAAGCTTCTGGGATAATGGTACCCGTTATGCACACGTGCCTGGTTATTGTAAGAAGCACGGAGCAGAAGTTTCGGTTCCCGTTCTAGCAGAATCACACGGCGCAACCCACGGGATTTGGCAAGGTAAATCGCAATTGTAGCCCCGTAAAAGCCACCGCCAATAATGACTGCATCCGCAGTGCAGCGTTGCGAAGTCATCCAACACCTTGATCTGAATTGCGCGAGAGATTCGTTGCCGACGACGAGACATCCTCAATATTTAGCTTCTCTCGGCGGGCCATGCGTACGCTCGTGAACTCTTG
>Ga0182738_1008539_pt1 | contig 10159 bp, 7 predicted proteins | sample eDN5th30CBELigMG_FD_128876 | JGI IMG/M metagenome (GOLD analysis project Ga0182738, IMG submission 128876) | Enriched Miracle-Growth compost microbial communities from Emeryville, California, USA - eDNA 5th pass 30_C BE-Lig MG (version 2)... ... | reverse complement strand
GATTGCGACCTTAGACATCTTATCGCTCGAGAATGTTCGCGCAAATCCGGAAACTCTTTCCGTTTTTTTCCGTACACCCCGACCGACCGACCTCAATCATCCCGAAACCTCAGTCAAGCACGGGGTTACGTGGAGCCTCCCCGCGCAAAACGCGTCGAACTTCTTCCGCCGCCTTGGTCCGCAACTCCACAAATCCTTCGACGCTGTAAAACGCGGAGTGAGGAGTCAGCAGAATCCGAGGATGATGCCTCAGGCGATCGTCGTCGAGCGGTTCGTACTCGACCACGTCGAGCCCCGCCCCCCCTAACCGGCCCGACTCCAGCGCTTCGAGCAGCGCTTCCTGGTCGACGACCGGCCCTCTCGCCGTATTGATCAGCAAGGCTCCGGGGCGAAGCTTCGAGAGAGCCTGGGCGTTGATCAGGTGATGGGTCGCCTCGTTCAAGTAGCAGTGGACGCTGACGAAGTCGCTCTGCTCCATCAAGTCTTCCAACCGATGCGCCTGGCGAATTCCCAAGGCCTTGTCCAGCCCGGCCCCCACCTTCGGATCGTAAAAGACCACGTCGAGCCCAAAAGCCTTGGCCCTCAGCGCGGTGGCGGCCCCAATCCGGCCGCAGCCCACCAACCCAAGGGTCTTCCCCCTTAAGCGAGGGGCTCCCAGGCCCGTCCGGTAGTCCCAGCCCCCATCCCGAATCGCCGTATAGACGGGAACGAACTGCCGGACCATGGCCAGGAGCAACATGATGGCGTGGTCCGCCACTTCTTCGGTGCCGTAGTCGGGCACGTTGCAGACGACCACTCCGTGTCGAGCCGCCGCGATTCGGTCGATGTTGTTGTAACCCACCCCCGCGCGGACCACGCACCGGCACTTCGGTGCGCGGGCGAAGGTCTGTTCGCCGAGGAGTCTGATCTCGTGAAATGTGATGAATGCGTCCGCCTCGGCGATCGATCCCGCCAGGCTCTCCTCATCCGTCGCTCGGGCGAGAACGATTTCAGCGAGATCGCTCAGAATGGGCGTTTCGATCGAGGTCTCATCCAAGAAGTCGGTGATCACGACCTTGAAGGCAGGCGACATCAAGTTGGCCCCTGGTACTGGTAGGAGGGTGGAACGACCTCGGCGCTCGGGCGACCGCACGGACTGGAGAAGTCAGGACCTGGATCGGGCGCAACCGACCAGTCTCCCTTTGTCTCTTTGGGAGCGCCCCCTTGGTTATGGCCGATCGGGCGTGTAGGTTCAACACTTCCGTCGCTTTCGACGGCGAAAGGCGACCGGGGCGTGACCAAACAAGTCGTTGCCCGCCCCTGAGAGCCTCTTGATTTCGACACAACGACTCGAACTTCCCGAAGGACATGACGGATGCGAAGGATCAAAGAGATCCTGGCTCAAGGAGAAGTAGTCCGAATGTTTGGTGTTGGGCAGTTGCTCAGCCCCAAGCTGATTGAGTTGGTCGGCTCACACGGTGAGTTCGACGCCCTCTGGCTCGACGCCGAGCATGCTGGGATCGGCATGAAGGAGATCGAGTTGGCCACTCTCGCCGCCAAGGCCCATGGCCTGGACAACTTCGTCCGGCTCCCCGCCACCGATTACGCCTCGGTCATGCGTCCCCTGGAGGCAGGGGCGGGGGGAGTCATGTTCAGCATGGTCAAATCCCCGGAAGACGCCGAGCAAGCCGTGCGCTGGGCCAAATTCTGGCCCAGGGGAGAACGCGGGATGAATGGCGGAAATCGCGACGGACGCTTCGGCCTCACGCCGATCGGAGAGTACGCCGCCAAGGCGAACGCCGACACCTTCGTCGGCATCCAGATCGAGACCGCGAGCGCGATCGCGTCGGTGGCCGAGATCGCCCGGGTCCCTGATGTCGATCTCCTGTTCGTGGGTCCCGCGGATATCAGCCAGGTTCTCGGGGTTCCAGGCGACTTCGAAAACCCGCGCTGCCTCGAGACGATTGAATCGATCGCCCGAGCCTGCGCCGACGCGGGCAAACCGTGGGGGATCGTTCCACGAGGCCCCGAATATGCCGAACGCATGAGAGGCTGGGGATGCCGGATGTTCGTGCTCGGCTTCGACATCCATGCCTTCCACGCCGGGATCCGCTTTACCAAGGATCGGTACGCGAAGTTTTTCGAAGGTCGTTAAGCGCGGAACAACCTCGAAAAAGCGAAGTGCGCCGGAACCGCTTGAGCCGATTCCGGGACACTTCATTCACAGGCCATGCTCTTAAACAGGCGAAGTACACTTGCCGGGCGGCCGCGGAAAGGATTGCCGCGGCCCACTCGGGGTGAGCAATGCCCACATTACAACGCTCGACGTCACATCGCCAAGTCCTAAGCTGTTCGTGCGCCTAGCTTTATCGACCGCGTCCCGACAAATCCCGGCTCCGATTCTGCTCGATCGCCGAGAGTGTTCCGAACCTTAGCTTGCGATAGAGAACCGGCCGATATTCCTCGGGGACGTCTTGCTTGATCCATTCCACGGCGGACTTTGATGCTCCTCGGAAGCCTTGCGACTCCGCGACCGCGCCCAGGGCCACCATTCGGCGTGCCACGTCCGGGTACAGAGTCACCACGCTCCGCGCATCATCGAAGCGGCCCACGGAGATCAGGTTATCGATCAAGACCCCCGCGAGGATGGCTCGTGGATCATCCAGGGGAATCGACGCCACCGCCTCGGCAGCCTCGTGATAGGTCTGGGTCGCTCCATCCGGATCCGACCGCCTCGCCTGAATTTCCGCGATCCGAACGAGGGCATCAGTCCGAATTTCAGGCTGAGGGATCATCCGGGCGATCTTCAGGGCCTCGTCGAACATTTTGGCCTGCGCTCCCGCCGTGGCCGCCGCGACCAGGGCCCGATCGCGCCAGACGGGACGATCGATCCGCTTCGCGAATTCGGCGGATCCAGCGAGGAGTTGCCTGGCACGAGCTTCGAGAGATTGTGACTTCGCGGCCTCCGCGTCAGCCTCGGCTTCCACGATCGGAAATTCCGCCAGGATGGTCTGACTTCCGTAGGCCTGGCTCTCGACAACCCTGTAGAGCATCTCGCTCCGATAGGTGGGGCTGGTGATATGCCCCGCCACATGCGCGGCATGACTCCACTCGTGCTCGGCCCGCGCGATCAAGGAGTTCCGATCCAACGTCTTCTTCTCTTCGATCGCGGGCGGATCGCCGGAATCGTCTCCGAGGTCGTCGAACTCAGGAAGAGTCAGGTCCATCTTACCTTCACGAAGGAAGGCTTCCGCCAGAGAATCGAGACTGTTGATGACCGCGATCATGCGTAGGTCGTGCAGTTTCGGATCTTGAACCCGAGCCGACGCCTTGACCGCGTCCCTCAAAGATCGATGCGCGAGATGCAGTTGATTCCCAAAAATGGCGACGTTGGCCACTTTGATGAGAGTGAGACTCCGCTCTGCGGGATCAGTGATGGATTCGGCGAACTCGATTTCCCGAGGCTGGACTTGTGAAAGCTCTCCGCTGGTGTTTTGCCCAGACTCCTGCAAGAAAACAGAGAACGGGAATAACCCCTCGTCGTCCGGGAACGTGGTCATGACACCGGGGCCGAGAGGAATGCTCTCGCCGGGAGGCATCAGAGGGATTCCACTGGTCGAGGGGACCAGGCCGCCCGACTCGTTGCCGAGCCCCTGCGCGGGGCCGACACCCGAGATCGAGCCAGTATCGTTTCGGCCGATCGCCGACGACTCACCTGTCCCCGTCCCCGACCCGGAGCCGGAGGAAAGGCCAGGCCCGGCAGGGCCTTGAGCAATGGCGACGATAGGAAGGACAAGCGCGAACCCCAGGGCCAGAATGGCCGGGGCCGTATGTTCAGAGCGTATTCGCAACATGGGGCTCTTCCTTAGTGGGCTCGCCCTGTGGGTGTCGGGAGCCTACGAAGGGGAAGGGGAGGAGCCGTTGAAGCGACTGGCGACACCTCACCCTTCCCTTTTGATCTTTAGATCTTTAAGGAATCATTCCCCGCGTTCCGCCTCTGGTCAAATCGAACCCTTGGAGAGTCAGGGCCGGGCGAAGAGGCGTTTGGGATTTTCGATCAGGACGAGTCGAGCCAGTTCGAGGGCCCGCTCGACCGACCACCCCTGGCCACGCACCGCTTCCTCGGCGAGCGTCTCCGACAGGATGCGCCGGTACATATTGAATTTCGGAAGAACGAACTCGAGCTTGTAGGCGTCTGAGTAATACCCAACCTGCTTCACCTTGGGCACCGCTTGAAGCCTGGCCTTGAGATCGGCGGCGATATAGGCCGGGATGTTGGAGTACCACCAATGCCCCAAGGGAACCACGTTTGGGAAGATCCAGGAATACGCCACCAGCTCGCCACCGGCGTCGGGGGAAAGGGTCGAGACCGGGAACATCACGTTGGAAAAGTGATTGAACAGCTCCTGGTACCCATACAGGCTCACGCGTCGATCGAACAGGTCACGCCCCCCCGCGACTCCAGCGGGATAAACATTGCGAATGGGGCCGATCATCAGGTCGAACGGGAGCCGATACTCCGCGCAGAACTCGGCCAGTGTCCAGAAGACAACCTGCCTGACCTCGTCGTGCTCATCAGGCCGCTGGTCCATCTGGTGGATCGCCCGTCGGATCGGGGTCACCGCGCGTTTCACCGCGGCCTTGCGCGGGGCGAAGTCGGGAGGTAAGCTGATGGCGCAGGCGCGTGCCCCTCGCTTGACGAACCGGTCGAACAAGACCCCGATCGCTTCACGCAAGGTTGCGTAGTCCTGAACATCGATCCCGGTCGACTTGCGAAGCCGCTCCATCGTCGAAGGCTCGTGCAGCTTCAAGACGAGGTCGTCGGTTCGCAGGCAAGGGACATACTTTGAGGTATCCCAGCCTTCAAGCGGGTCGTCGAAATCATTCGTGAGAAACACCGCCTCGAGCCGAGATGTCTTCCAGACTTCCTGGTCCCACTTTTCCCCTTCGGAGGTCTTCAGAGCCCGGCTGTAGAGTTCGTCAATATTATCCGAATTAATCCGGTCGTGCGGAAAGTCGTGAAAAGTCCGAGCGATTTCGAGAAGCCAGGAGTACTGGACCGTGTTGTCGATACGGTCGAGGTGGGCGGCGAGGTTCCTGGCCCGGGTTTCCGCGTCGAGCGTGGGAGCCACCAGCTCGGCTGGCATCCCCGCGGAGTGCGAAAGTTCGGTATAGTAATGGTATCCCAGGACCTCGTCGAGATTACGGGCGGCAGGCCGGTGCGGATCGATATGGGAATGCGGGTCGTAGATCGGCCACCGCTGGATCTCTTCAAAAAGTTCGCGGGCCTTCGGGTCGTGGGGTAAGGTTGTCGGCATCGTGGGGAGCTCTTGCGCAAAGGGAAGTAAGTCAGATTGCAATCGCGATCGATCGACCACCATCCGGCCAAGCTAGCGGTCGCCTACTCATCTAGCAAGACAAGAGAGGAGAATCGGGGTCGATGAATGTGGTTGTCACGGGTGGAGGAACGATCGCCCCGATCGACGACGTACGTAACCTCACCAACATCTCGTCGGGCCGGTTCTCGGCGATGATCTCCGAGGCTTGCTTGAAACGCAAGGCGAACGTCTGGCATATTCACACCTCCAGCGCCCAACTCCCCTATTTTAGAGAGGCTCGGTTCGACCTCGAGACGCCAAACCCCGAGTCGGAGCACGCGCGTCTCGAGTCGCTTCGCCACCAGTGGCGTGAGGTCTCCGAGCGCCTCCATCTCGTCCCCCTGGCACAGGGGACCGTGGCCGACTACGCTTCCACGCTCGAGCACATCCTGCGCACGAACCGAATCGACGTGGCCTTCCTGGCCATGGCCGTCTCCGACTTCGAGCCTCGAGCGGTTCCAGGCAAGCTGAGTTCCCAGGCCGACTCCATCACCATCGAAGGTCTGCGTACCCCCAAGGTCATCGAATCGGTTCGGGGCTGGTCGCCCGACCTGTTCCTCGTCGGCTTCAAGCTCCTCTCGGGCGTCTCGGTCCCCGCGCTGCTTGCCGAAGCCGAGCGAGCCTGCCGGATCAACCAGGCCAACCTGACCGTTGCCAACGACCTTCAAACTCTGAAGGCGAACCAGCACGCCGTTCACCTGGTCCGGCCCGGTTACCCGGCCGAAACCCTCCAGCCCGGGCCGGAGATGGCGGACGCCCTCGTGGAACGTGTTTTCGAGCTGGCCCAACACCTCGTCGATCCGGTCGCGATGCGTGGTTGAATCGCGATATAAACCGCTGAGCGCGCAAATTACCTCGTCCGGACAGGAGCGACCGGCACATGACAACCCTCTACGTGGATGCGGACGCCTGCCCGGTGAAAGACGAGATCTATCGGGTCGCAAAGCGATACGGGTTGCCGGTGATCGTGGTTTCCAACGCACCGATTCGGGTCCCCAAGGACGAGTTGATCTCGTTCGTCGAGGTGCGCGGGGGGTTCGATGCCGCGGACAACTGGATCGTTGAACAACTGAAACCGGCGGACATCGTCATCACCGCCGACATCCCTCTTGCCGAGCGTGGGTTGACCAAAGGCGCGACGGTTCTGGGGCACAAGGGCAACGAGTTCACGGAAGAGTCGATCGGTGGCGCGATGGCCGGCCGGGCACTCCAGGAGATGTTGCGTCAGTACGGTGAGTTTGGAGGGGGCCCTGCCCCGTTCAACAAGGCCGATCGATCCCGATTCCTATCCAAGCTGGACGAGCTGATCGTCAGACTTCGCCGCCGCCGTCCTTGAGCCAGCATGGACTGAAAAGGGCGAAAACGAGACATGCACTTTATAGAGTGCGTGCTTGCATCGCTGACAGCTTAAAAGGGCATGTCCTTTTCATTTCCTCGGTTGAAGCTATCGAAAGATTGGAGCGTTGGTGAGGGTGATGGTTCGCAAGGTGTGGGTGAAGTCCTCGAGCGGTTGCCCGTATTCGGAAGTGTTCCGACGGGTCCATATCAACTTGGCGAGGTCGGGTCCCTTGATCCCGAGGTGTTGAAGCGACACGATTCGATGTGAATGAGGTGGTAAACGCCCCTTCTGGAGGAAGGGGAAGGATCGGGGTGCGCACTGGTCTGGGCGTGTAGGACCGAGAGATCGGGTTTGCGTCGTCCAAAAGAGGTCCGACTAGGAGCAAGCCGACGCTTTGAGCGAGAGTGAGAGTGAGACAGGGCATGCCACAGATAGCGGGAGTGATCCGTCAAAATCGGCGAGCATCGGCCCCGAAAGAATTGAGTGAGAAATCCGGGCTATTGGGTTGACTCGCAGGCCGCTGGGTGGAACGCTGGCCGTTTTCCGGGCCGTCCTAAGTATTCACCCTCATTTTGTGAACACGCTATGGCCTTCAAACTGAACCGGCAGACTAACGTTCAGGTAGATACGCCCGAGGCCCTCTTTCGCGACCTTCGGAATCGTCGGGTCGAAGGGCTGTTATCTCACCAAGCGGACATTCTGAGAGCCTATCAGGATAAGGCCCTGGCTGCGTCCGATGTGGCTTTGCAGCTCCCGACCGGCAGCGGGAAGACGCTCGTCGGCCTTCTCATCGGCGAATGGCGTCGTCGTCGATTCGAAGAAAGGGTTGTCTATCTCTGTCCCACTAAGCAGTTGGTGAATCAGGTAGTTGAGCAGGCAGCCAAAAAATACGGGCTGAAGGCAAACGCGTTCACTGGAAAGCAAGCCGACTACGCTCCCTCGATTCGGTCGGAGTTCCTCAACGCCGAGTCCGTGGCGGTGACAACTTACAGCGGACTTTTCAACACAAATTCATTCTTTGAAAATCCGAACGTCATTATTCTCGATGACGCTCACGCGGCAGAGAACTACATCGCCGCACACTGGTCGCTCCAAGTGTCGCGGACAGGACATCCGAGAGTTTTCGAGGCCCTCAAAACGGCCCTTCGACCAGTCCTCTCTCGCGTCGATTTTCAGAAATTGCACGCACCCACGAATGAGCCTTGGGATACGGAGTGGGTGGACAAACTGCCCACGCCTATCCTCCATCCCCTCATTCCAGAACTGACCTCCTTGCTCGATATGCAGACAAGCGACTCTAACCTGAAGCATCCGTGGTCGGTCATAAGAGACCACCTGTTCGCGTGCCACCTCTACATGAGCACGCAAGGAATTCTAATTCGGCCCGTCGTTCCGCCCACCCTGACCCATCCGCCCTTTGCTTCTTCCAAACAGCGAATCTACATGTCGGCGACTTTGGGGTCAGGCGGCGACCTTGAGCGAATCACGGGGGTCGAGAAGATTGAGCGACTGCCTACTCCTGAAGGATGGGACAAGCAGGGAATCGGGCGTCGGCTGTTCTTTTTTCCCGAGCGGTCTTTGACTACCGACCGAGCAGTCGAAGTTGTCGGCGAGATGGTAAAGACGACGGACCGAGCCCTGATGCTAGTCACAAACGATGCGACGGCAGAGGTTTGGAATGACCGAATCAAAGAAAAAACGGGTTATGCGTGCGTCGATGCCAAGCAAATCGAGACTTCAAAAGAGGGGTTCGTCACAAGCACCAAAACCGTCGCGGTGATTGCGAACCGGTATGACGGAATCGATTTTATCGGTGATGAATGCCGCCTTCTCTTTGTCTACGAGCTTCCGCGAGCGGTAAACCTTCAAGAACGCTTTCTCATGTCGCGGCTCGCGGCAACCTTCCTGCTCAATGACCGAGTCCAAACCCGAATCATCCAAGCAGTTGGCCGGTGCACCCGTTCGGCGACCGACTACGCCGCCGTGGTCATTTTGGGAGAGAGCCTGACCAACTTTTTCTTAGACCGTGAACGTCGAGCCTTTCTCCACCCAGAAGTTCAGGCTGAACTTCGTTTCGGAATCGAGCAGTCGCGGAACGTCAAGGAGTCCGATTTTATGGACAACTTGAAAATCTTCCTGGAGCACGGGGAGGAGTGGAATACGGCTGATGAGGTGATTGTGGCGTATAGGGCCGACATGACCCAAAAAGAATTGCCCGGCACCGCGAAACTCAGGGACTCGGTCAAGCACGAAGTTAAATATCAGTATGCAATGTGGAGGGCTGACTATCCGGAAGCCGTGAAGGCTTGCAATACAATCCTGACCGCGTTGTCTGGGGACGAGGTGAAAGGCTATCGGGCGTTTTGGAACTACCTCGCCGGAAGTGCCGCCTGGATGGGAGCGAAGAACGGCATCTCCGAATTTGAATCCGTAGCCCGCGACTACTTCAAGAGAGCCGCGGCTGGGACTACCGGTGTGCTCTGGCTTCGCGACCTGTCTCGGTTGCAGTTGTTTGATGCACCCCCTGACACAGACAGGAATCTCGCATCGGTCATCGAAGCCTTGGAGACTCAACTTGAGCTGCTCGGCACCGCGAATGACCGCAAGTTTGAGAACGAGGTTAAGGCTATCCTAGACGGGCTCAACGGAAGCGAATCCGACGGATTTGAAAACGCTCATGAGAGGCTAGGACGGCTTCTCGGGTATCAGGCGGGCAACTCCGACTCGACCGCCGCTCCCGACCCTTGGTGGATTGCATCGGATAAACTTTGCTTTGTATTCGAAGACCATTCTCCCGACGAACCGGACAATGCAATCGGAGCCAACAAAACCCGACAAGCGGCAACGCATCCAAAATGGATTGCCAAGAATGTTTCGCTCCATCCAGACGCGGAAATCGTACCCGTCATGATTTCTCCGAGGACTCTCATTGACCCCGCTGCCGCGACGTATACCGAGGAGGTGGGTTATTGGAACTTGGATATGTTCCGAAAGTGGGCAGCAGAGGCGATTGGTGTCGTCCGAACGCTGCGGACCAGCTTTCCAGGTGCAGGGCACCTCGAATGGCGAGAGGGAGCGATGCAGCACTACCGGGATGCTCGCCTCGACCCCGAGGGGCTCAAGGCGTTCTTTAGGGCGAATTTGCTTGGAGACCTTGAACGGCCAAGCAAGCGAGCCAACGCCAACTGACGAGACCTCGCCCGCCCCCGACTAGGAAGACATAAAAGAAGGACAGGCACTTTTGCAGAACATGAGTGATGGCATCCACCCTACAATTTACCTGTCCTTTTTTGCATCTTCAATGTTCGCAAAGATAAGAGGTTACCTCAAGAGTGCAGGCGTATTACCCAGGCACGAAATAGTATCAAATTTCAGTTGCGGCAGCATATTGAACTTTGGGATGCAAAAAATAGCTGATGACATGCGATGGGATGTTGGAGAGTTGGTCCATAAACGTCAGGAT
>Ga0182738_1008538_pt1 | contig 10161 bp, 8 predicted proteins | sample eDN5th30CBELigMG_FD_128876 | JGI IMG/M metagenome (GOLD analysis project Ga0182738, IMG submission 128876) | Enriched Miracle-Growth compost microbial communities from Emeryville, California, USA - eDNA 5th pass 30_C BE-Lig MG (version 2)... ... | reverse complement strand
GGGGCTATATTGCGCCAGGGAATAACAAATAGAAGGTTTTAGTCTTTCATTTGTTGTTAAGCGCTGTTCATAAATGTAATGATATTTGATTGAACTATTTATATGGGCTTTTCTAACACACAGCACCAAGTTTGAGTTTGAAGGAGAGAAAAAGGGGAAAAAACTCTTTGATAGAGGGATAGAATGGCACCTCAAGGATGAAGTAAAGCAGTTGGTAGAGCTCAATTGTATTGGGGAATAGTGAAAAACTTTTTCAAAAGTCCAGGATCAAGTTTATGAAATAAGAAAAAGCAAACGGTGGTTCATTAAACTCAAGCTCTGATTGGATCAATTAAATTTTTAAAATGTGATTCTGATTAAAGGGATCATGGATTTTCCAGAAGGAAGCATTTGAACTGGAATTTTGTTTCTCTCTAAAAACTCAAAGATTTCTGAGCTGTAGTGAAATTTTGAAATGCTATCCTCATGTTCTTTGAGGACAATTGAAGGTCGTTGAGCGGTAGGGTTTTTTCTTAAGAGGGGTTGATCAAATTAAAAAATTATTCGAACGTTGTGAAATCATCCGTTTTGATGGATGGAATCTTATGACGATAAAATAGCTTTCTTCAAAACAAACATTGTTGTAGATCGAGTTGATTCAGTTTGATTGAAAGTTTATTGGGCATAACATTCATCAGGCTAATAAACTTAGAGGAAATCTCAGTTTAATTGTCAAGAAATTAATTTCATAAAATAACAAATAACAGTCAGTTATGAATTGTTTGTACATCATTCATTCTCGGTCTTTTGGAATTTTTTTTTGATCAGATTCAAGAACAACCCAGATGTGCCAGAGATCAGTAAGTTCTTAAACCTTGTGGATTATTATGCAATTTTTTTCTCCACGTTTGGGTTGAATTTCTATCTCAGATTTTGTCTTTATCATCTGAAATAAAATGAGCTCTTTTCCCCGCTTGATCAATCAGTGAATCTGAAGCCTTGGATACGTGAAAACTTTTCTTTTGGTCTTTAGATGCGCATCTCAAAATCTTGTCAATTTGGATCCTTTAATAAATTGTGCTTCCAATCGCTTCAATTCGTATGAATTTTTAATTTAATCAAAACTCAGTAGCAGTCAATTGTGCGCCTTGAGCTGTATTTTTAACTTCAATTCTGAATTCCAGCGAAACTGAAAAATTAAATCTCTGGAATGCTGAAACTATGTTTTTTTTTTCTTCTTCTTCAGTTTAAAAAAAATCGTTAAATTCAAGAAAGTGATAAAAACATAATAATTTTTTTTTTTTTATAAACATATTCATGTTCAAGATATGATGGAATGATTAAAAAAATTTGGAAGAAATTTTGGACGCAATTTTTCTCATCTCTATTTCTTCTTCTGTTGATTTGTTGAGCTAATCATCATTATTATGAAAGAAAATTTATAAATATATTTACTCTGAAATCATAACTACATGATCCAACAAACTTGAATGGTTTTTGACTGTTGCTTTTCCTGTCTTCTTGTTCTTTTTTCTGGAGAAGTGCTTTTTCTAATTTCTGAAGTTTTTCATTCAAAAAGCCAAGAAGGCGATCATCATCGACATTCTTGATATCGTTTTTTGTTGTCTTCATCAAAACATCAAGATCAGTTGATTTGAGAAGCTGCAAAAACAAGGGGTTGTTTGAATTTGTTTTTATTTTGGCTTGCTCCAGGCACTTCTTATTTTTCTTCAAGTTTTGTAGAATTTTGATGAGGGGGAATTTGTTTACAAAAATTCTATGTGATGAATTAGAGAGGGAGGGGCATTGAAATTTTTCTTACTTGAAGAGATAGAGAATAACTACAACGAGAAAGATCACAACAAAAATCTTGTTATATTTGTAGCCAGCTCTCTTGAAGAATTTCTGAACCACACTTTGACTGCTTGCTGCTGCATTTATTTTGATAGAACTGACAGTTGCAGAATTCGAGACGTCAGTAATTCCCTAGATAGTGTTATTTTTTTGTGTCTAAAAATCACCAATTACATCAACAAATAAGGTGGATTCTCCAAAAATGAAGATAGCAAAAGGTAGATGAATAAGGACTGCAGCATACATTGCCCTTCTCACTACTGTTTCTAGATTATGACCAAAGGTTTCTGGTGTTTTGCAAAGTTTCAATACTAAGAGAGGGAGAATAAATAAAGTAGAAGAGAAATATCATTTTACGATGATATTTGTCGACGAAATAAGTGACGACTAGTTGAATAAATGTTGTGAAGTACAAGAGTGGCATTCCAGATCCATATAAGAAGCAAACAAAGACAATAGTTAAAACCTATGTTTCAAAGAGAAAGCTTAGTTAATGTTATCTAGAAAAAAGTACTTGAACGTATCTTGTATCGAGAGAAAAAGCAGGGCCAGTGTAAAGTTTTTCATAGTCTGCCTGTTTCTTTTTTCTTGTCACAGCTCTGTCTTTTCCAAATTCTATGATAGGTTGAGTATATTTCTGAAGTGAGAATTAGAAGAACTTCTATCAATCCATTGAATGATTTTTTTGTAAATTATTTGGACAGTAATGAGTGATGGATCAGAAAAAGCATTAAGAAATAGAGCCAGTATGATGGTTGATCCGACTTGAGAGTACCACAAAGGAGATAAATCATTGTATTCTCCTTGCCACCATGATATAGATGATTTGATGTTGATGATCAAAATAATAAGTCCAGTATTTAGAAACTCACAAACAAACATTTTGATGGTCCTTTCAGAAAGCTTTTTCGTGACTGATGTATGTTTTTCAAAATTCGAAAGTGCTTGAAAAGTTGAGATAATTTGAAATTTAAAAAGAGATACCAACAAAGGCAAACTCGACAGCATAATTGATTGCAATAATAGCAACAACGATGACCCAACTAACTACTTCAATAGCAACTTTATTTTTGTACCAGGCAAGGCACAGTTGTTCATTATTGACTTGATGGAATACTTCATGCTTTCTTCCAGAAATGTCTGCTGAGCAATAGCAGACAATTAATCCAGCCTTGTAATCCCCCAAATTATAATCTTTTGCAGCCTAATGGAATAAGAGGATAAAATAAGTGAGAAAATCCAAACCTCAGCTTTTGTGGGATTATAATATTGACAATTAATCGAAGGGTATGTACCACTCAGATCATTTTGATAGTAAGTTGAGACAGTAATGATTGTCGCACCTGAGTGAAATTAAATCCGGAATGGTAGTGTTGGTTACTCATTCCCCAGAGGAGAAGTGCGCAGAGGAAGCTCAGGCTTCTTCTGAAAAATATAGAACGTTTTGGAGCTCCAATGTTTTCCCAAAGAATTGCACCAGGTTCATCAACAGGTCTCGCAATAATTGTATTTTGACTTGGCCTAGTTATTATGAGATGAGGTTGATGTGAAAACTTTTTACAGCTTATTCCTGGATATTTTGAAGAAGTTTCGGAATTTGGAAGGTGGGAAAAACATATTCAATACTTTGTTTTTTGTTTGAATATTATTGAAAGTGACAAAAGCAGTATCAAGCTAAATTTTGATTTAGAATATTACTTAGAAGGAAATACTTTAGGAGATGGATCAGTTTCAAGTGAAGTGATTTTACTTTTCAAACCTTTTTGTTTAACGTTGAGGTTTTGAATTTTCTCAAGAATCTTTTTGGCTTTTTTGAGTTTTGGATGTTCTTATGGAGATTAGTCAACAAAAATTTAATGGACTAGTTTTACTTATTTCTTCTAAATTTAGAATAATATTGTTCATCTGACTTTGCTTTAGATGTTTGACACTAGAGTCTGGCATGAAGTGCTCAATGAATTTGCGAACATATTTTCCTTTCTAAACAGTATAACATAAAATATTCACCAAGACCAATCTCACACTAATTTGAAGATCTTCAAGGGATCTCATATATTCGATGAGTTGGTAAGGTGGAACGACCTGGACATCAATGATGTCTTCTTGGTCTTGTCCAAGTTTGTTTCTGAGCATTATCCATAACTCAGCACAAGTTTCTTGCTGAGAGGATTTTTGAGGTAAATTATTAATGAGGACTGAGTAAGAAGATGCTGCATATGTTTGTTCGAGAAGGTTTTTGACAGCTGAAGCTTGAGCGTACTTTAAACTGATGATCATTGCTAAGAATATGATGACAATAACTGCATCGAGCGTGGTAACGATATATGCAATTTTGCTTTTGTAAACTGGATGCTCTTCACTCTTGACTTTAACAGCGCGGCCTAAATTTGGAAATAAGAGGGATTTGAATAAACAATCGGTTACTGATGCATGATATTTGCATATAAACCATTTTTACTTCGTAGATTTTATTACAATATGCACTTAAGGCTCTTGGCTCAAAGAGATCCAGGGAAACCGGGATGGCACAGTGGGGCTTTCCATCACAATCATCGAAAGCTGGCCGTAGTTTCGCCAGATCATAATTATTGCATTCAGTTGTAATATCATCCTAAATTGGTGAGTCAGACAAGACAAGGTTTGAGGGAACTTGTAGAATGTAATCGCATTGTGATCCGAGCGGAACAAAGCCAAAATTGATATTACTCACATCTGCAATATTGCCATCTGTGCAGCTAAAACGAAGCATTGCTTGATCAGATGTTCCGAAATCTGGATGCCTTCCAAGACTACATGCTTTTGATCCTATAATGGGGATTATTAAAAATCAAAATTAGATAGAAATAATAAACCCATTCCAATTGATCCAACTGTTGTTGATGTGATAACATCCAAATAATTAACGCTCTGTGAGTCATCATAATATTGCACATAGGCTGCAACATAAAATATGTAGGCAGGAATTGACAGGAGAATAAAAAGGAAGAAAAATCGGATGAGATGCTTGAGAAGTTTGAAGTAGAGCGTGATCCCGATCCCAAATTTGTCAAGATCTGAGTTTGGCGATGAAGAGAATAGACGGTGGTATCCAACTTTAAACTTGAATAGAACATTCTTGAAACTATATGGGATTCCGTTTGGTTTATGAGGATGCTCCTTTATAACTTTTGCCTCCATTTTTTCATGATCAATCTTTAAAGCTCGTTTTTCAAACTCAATATCAACCTTTGAGACATTCAGAAAAAAGGGAAATATTTTTTCATTACAATGGATTCTTCTTGAATAATATAAAGTGAAGTGCTTGGTTTGAAAGTTCGAAGTGATTCAGGGACTCCCCGCGCTCTATCAAAGTAAGACAATGCTTCAAACGGGAAAAATGTACGAGGAGGATATCGGAGTCGTTTCAATCATTTTTTCAGCTAAAAAAGCCAAAGGTTTAGAAAAAATAAGAGGAAGAAAGTACATTCGCTTGTTCCAGATGAAAAGAGATCCATATGTTGATCAATGATAAAAATATTTAATTAATGATTTATAAAGTGGCTTTTGTCAGTTTTATTCAAACCGTTTGTTTAAACTTGAATTAAATAAATAAAATTGGTGTCATTTTTTGAGAGAAATAAGGAAATCCAAAGAAGATGATTTGTTTGATTCAGAGCTTCATTCTTGATGTACTGTGAAGAAAAGTTTGTTCTTTCCCTTGAAAAACTCAAAAGCAACGTTTGATTCAGTTTTTCGCTCCAATCTATTTAAACCTACTAAATATAGGAATTAAATTTTTTGCTTTTTTTGGTTTTTAATAGTAAAAAAAGTTTGAATTAATGGTCCCTCATTTTATCAAATCCCCCATTCTGGTTGAGTATATTGTGGTTTGGAAAAAAGACTTTTGTCTTGGGGTCCTAATTGTCGGGTCTTCTTCATGAAAATAGGAAGGTCAGGCATTTCTTTCAAAGGTCAAACAATATTAGAGAAGCTCTGATTGAATTTTATCTGGAAAAAAGTCATGAATCAACATTCAAAATCTGGTCTGGAAATCTCTAAAATTAGAGGTTGAAAATGTTGAAGCGTCTTCTTGAACCCTTCATAGTTTAAATTTGCAGGCTTATAAGCCTTTCATCTAAGAACAAGTACGCTTTGGAACGTTGAATATCATTCGCAAAAGGTTGAATCCAAAAAGTCTTTGATCTGAAAAACCTTCTTTCGCCCTATTAAAACCTAGAAATGGTTTGTCTAAACTCCATCTCATAATATCTCGGTGACCATTTCTAAGATTTTGGAAAAATACTTTTAAGATTTGAGGCAAGAGGGCCTGAAACAACGTATTATCATCTGGGTTACCTGGTGCTTCGAAAGACGAAGGGTATTGTGAAGATTTCAGCAAGAATAAACTTTTAGTATTAAAAGACAGAAAAATCATCTTTAGAGGACTTGTTGACCGTTTTTGATTTAAAAAAAACTGGCAAAACCAAAAAATACTTTTGAAAGGATTTTCTCATCTGAGTTGACACGAAATGAGAACGATTTTCAAAACTCTGCTTCACCTGAATTTCAAAAAGAGGACATGTTATTTTTTTTCTCGGAAAAAGTGGAAATTTTCTCATACTAAGTGATTTTCTAAAGTCTAAAAGTCCCTTAAGTTTCGCCAAATATTGTTTAAAGCTCAAATTTTGGCGAAAACTTTTTTTTCTACTTTTGGATAAAATTTTAGAAAGACCTTTTTTCCCAAAAAAAAAAATCCATAATTATTTTGTCAATTTGAGCTCTTTTTTTTTATAAAAATTCTTCTTTCATCAAATATCTCTCAATTCGCCTCAGCATATCGATTGAAAATCGACGTTTAATCAAGGTTTGTAAACCATGAGTTGAGTTCCAATGGTGGAAGCTTTCATCTGGCCTCCACTCTTTGATATCTTGAAGTACCATCATTGGATTTTGGAGCCTCCTAACGCTCAATTTATTCCTTCAATTAGTCTTGATTCTCTTCATACAACTTAATCATCTCGCGATATCTGAATTCGCTGTGGAGAAAGCAGCATAAATTTCGATCAATTTCATTCTCGCCTCAAACTCATGTTAAAACAAAATCTTCTGTCAAGATATAATGGAAGATATCACCTTCCTTTTTTTAGACTAAACTCTTCAAAAGTTGAAAGTTTTAAATTAATCCATCCCAGAAGAACAAGCTCACTAGAAGTCTAAATCCTTAAGAAAACTCCTGCTCATTTCCGAGCGAAAAAAAAAAAATTATTCAAAAACTTCTTGAATAAATTTTCTGACGCCAGATTTAGAAGAAGTGTTTTGAGTCCTTGGGGACTTTTAAATTTGGCCAGGATTTTTTTCATCTAAGCATCTTTGAAAAAAATTTGTCTTCTAACTTTATTGATCTCAATGAGAAAAAAAAATTGTACTTATCTATTTTCTTTTGCTTCTTTTCAAAAAGATTTTCGACTTTACTGAAATTTTAAAACAAAATTTTTTCAGCCCACTTTTTGATTTTTTTTTTAGTTTAGCCTGCGGTAAAAGCCTCCTTTCCTCTCAATCGCTTGTAAAGATCTCAAAGTGAGGGTGAAAAATAGTTGGTTGTTCTGAAAAAAATACTGGAATGAAAAAGCTTTCTCACAAAATTTTTCGTTTCCTTTTTTCTCTCTCTCATTATAAGATTTGAGTCTTTTCTCCCAGAAACAACCCAGTACTGATATGCAACTTCAGAAATGTTCTCTTGAGAGGTTTCTTAAATGAATTTTGAGACATTCTTGATGAGGGTCCCAGTTTAAGGAAAAATGACGCGAATAATTTTCTGAGATATCTCAAATCTTTCTCTCATTGCAGACTTGAGAACACCAAGAGGTATTATTCTTTTTATTCAGATTTTTTACAATGGGAAACAAAATTATTTTCTTGGAAAAATTGCTGGACTGATTTAACTGAATCAACCTGCCTCGTAATTCTCTTCTGAAATCAATAAAAATGCTTCAGAGATATTTTTCTGATTGATGATAATGATTTGGATTAAATAATTTGTTAAAATTTCAAAATCCTTCAGGTCCTGCTTTTGGTTTCTCTACAAAAGAAAGAGTGACTGAGACTTAATAACAGTCAAGTGAAATCTGTAAATAAATTTTCTCAAAAATTCATTCATAAGAAATTATAATAGCTTTCATGCTCTATTGATGAGAATGATTTTAAAGGTTTTTAGAGTTAATGCTTTGAATATATGCATATATTGAAGGAAAATTTTTTCTCTTACTTCGGACAGGCTTCATAAATTTACACAAACATACAGGCAAGTCAACTTGTATCGAGACATTTACAAAAGATGGAGAAAAATAGTGATTTGAAAAAAATCTATTTCCAAAAAGAGGTGAGGCCACATCCACAGCTTTGAGCTGCTTTATTTGAGCCTTCAAGTTGAATTGAAATAGATTCAGAGTTTTGTTTGATCCCTTCTGAGGTCATAAATGTATCGACCAAAAAATCAAACATTTTGTCAATATTCAAATTTTCCTTGGCGCTGGTTTCGAAAAACATGAAGCCATTATCAAGAGCTAGCTGGGAGCCTTCTTCAATAGCAACCTCTCTTGTTCTATCAAGATCCCTTTTATTGCCAGCAAGAACCATAATGACTTTTTTCTTGCATGCTTGATTTGTCATGTCAATCCAGCGGTCTTGAATTGACTTGAAACTCTGCATGTTTGAAATATCATAGGCAAGGACAACAGCATCAGCATCTTTCAGGGAAAAATTGGTCAAAGTATGATACCTTTCATCACCAGCAGTATCCCAGAGTTGCAACTTGAGATTGACGTGTCTTCTTCTGGATTTTTTGTTGCGGTATTCGATGCCCACAGTTGTCAATTCATTAAGGTTAAATGAGCCATTGATGTACTTGGAAATGAGACTTGTTTTTCCGACACTAGAATCTCCAAGGATCATGATCCTGATGACACAATCATATGCTTTTTGGATCATGGATACAGACGTTAAAAGAAATTTAATTAATAAATCTTAATAAGACGGGTAATTGATGGGAAAATATATCAAAATTTTTTTTGAAAGAATATATCAACATAAAATAAAGGTTTTTTTTGTTATGAACATGTGATATAAAAGATAAAAATAAATCATTTTTAAATTGAAAGGACTAGCTAGTCTTGGTCTTTATCTTGTTCCTGAGTTAACTGTTTGAGTTTACCTTGCATTGTTAAATTCTGTTTTCTTAATCCTTCGACCTCTTTCAAAAGAAGTTCATATTCGTTGAAAAAGTCTTTTTTATTCAAACTTTGGACAAGTCTTTTATTCTTTTCATTTAATGATTCACTCTGATTTTGAAGAAAGATGTTAGAGAGAATAGAACAATTAGAGGAGTACTTCTTTGGTCAAAGTTTTGACTTGATTTTCTAATTTTGAGACTTTTTCTTGAAGAACACCAGAAGATCCTCCGTCTTCTCTTCCAAAACCTGAAGCACCAGTTGAGCTGAAATCATGAGCAGCACTTTTGAAATTCAACTTGGCTCTGAGTTCTGCAGTTGTCATTCTTTCTATTTCAAGTTCTTCTTTATTTCTATAGCATTCTTCAATAAGGCTATCAAATTTTTGAATATTCTAGATTGGTTAGGAACTAAGACACATGACCAGTTTACAGCTTTAGTGAAGGCTTTCATATTCATGACATTTTGACTTTTTTCAAATTGAACAATGTTTTCAAGGAAGTTTTCATAGTATTCAAGTTTACGTTGAAGCTTATCATTGGAGCCCTTGAGTTTTTCTATAACAAGTCTCTGTTGTTCAATTTGCTGATCCTTGTTGAGAAACTCATTTTCTTTTCTAGCGTTATTATAGCTCATCTTTTCGTTCTTTCTTTGTTCGAATTTATTTAAAAAAATACACTAAACCTAACTAAACACATCGAATTTAAATCCCTCATGTGAAATGAAAATTTTAAGGAAAGGATTAGAGTTAATGAAAAATGACTCCACTATTCAATACATTTGAAATAACAAAATTTCAAGAGAAATAGATTGGAGGAAATTGGAAAAACAGCATAAACATGATGAAAGGAATGAATTATATTTTGATTTTTCTCAGGATATTTTTGATTTCTTTCATATTGTAGTCTTCTGTTTCTGCGGTTTGATCAGGGGTATCTAATTTTTAGAATGAGTTTTTGATGAATACACGAAATAAGGTACCAAAATCGTCTTCATCATCAGTTTCTTGAGCACCGACATATTCAACTAATCCAATCATATGCCCATCAGGTCCTTTTAAACAAGCAATCTATGAAGTGAAGGATAAGATATCTATTGAGAATCAGGATTGTTTCACTTTTTT
>Ga0182738_1008536_pt1 | contig 10163 bp, 3 predicted proteins | sample eDN5th30CBELigMG_FD_128876 | JGI IMG/M metagenome (GOLD analysis project Ga0182738, IMG submission 128876) | Enriched Miracle-Growth compost microbial communities from Emeryville, California, USA - eDNA 5th pass 30_C BE-Lig MG (version 2)... ... | reverse complement strand
TACAATGTTCCAATAGAATTCTCGATATTCGGTTCTTTTGCTTTTTCAATCTCCAGCCTTCTCAATTTCTTGCAAATGTACTCAAACATGAAATAAAAATAGATAAAAGCAAGGCTTGCTGAAACCGTTGACACTCCATAAGGAATACTCGCGAAACTTATTTTTCTCATTTGAATTAATATAGCAAACAAAAGAGGCACTCCACTCTCAAGAAAAGTCCTGATTGGAATATTCCACCTCAGCCCGCTATGAACCTTGATGAAAAACTTGTTATTCTGGATTTTCTTGATTTTTCCCAAGCAATCCAGAAGATAAGGCATAATTACAAGCGCTAAGCAAATCGAAAATGTTGACCCTGCATTCGAAATAAACAGAGTCGGAGTCTCAAACTTCGCAAATTTATTCGGCAATTGATACTTTTCTTTTTGTTCATTCTCATCAACCACCGAACCCCATGCTTTTGAAGCCTTTTCCATCAGACTCTCCAGTGGATTCGGGAGAAATTCCAAACTTGCATCATTAAACATGGTCAAAAAAGTTTCCAAATGAGCAGGGTATTGAATATTTATATAAGCCAAATATCCTACAAATTGTTGAAAATTTATTAAAGACCATACTGAAGCTGCAGCCCCCACAGATAAACCTGCGCCTAACGTTGCTCCACTAACAGCTGCCAAAGCTCCTTTCAAGGCTGGCGAAATTGGAGTCACTTTTTCTGGGGTTTTTGGAACTTCAAGGTTTGTACTTAAATGCTTGAGGGTGAAAGTGAGCTTGTTACCAGCAAGAACAGAGTCCTCAAATACGATCTTTAAAATGAAGGAGGAGTCTTCATTTTTATTCACTTGGAATGAGAATGGAGGGAACAAATTCTTTGTCTCTTGAGTTGGCAACAGGTATTGTTTCAAAGCTGTTTCATCAAGCTCACATGATTCTGGCCATAATCTCAATTGATATTGATATTGATTTGGGTCAATATATTTTATATAATCACTCTCAAGGAAATCACACTCTATTCCAAAAAATTAATAAAACTCAATATTACTGAAGTTTACTTTGGCAAGCGTCAGCTGAATCAAGAATATTGCCATCAAGACAGACATCACATTTGGTTCCCAGAAATACCTGGCACGTTCCGCATAAAGGATCTTGACAATTCTGGCAAAAACCATTGTTATTATTTCCAAAGAAGCCTTCAGGGCAAACATCAACACAAGATCCGTTTGAAAGCAAATATTGACTCAATAAGCAAGCAAAATCACAGAATCTCGAGCCATCCAAGGCAGTTCTTGGTGAAAATGGTAGATTACATTGAGAAGTACAAGTTCCATTCCAGTATAAATATTCCGAACTCGCACACAAATAGTCACAATAATTTCGAATCGGGGATCCCTCAATCCTTGTAGAGAATGGAGAAGGGCATGAGTCTTCGCATGATGTGTTAAAATAGAGGTATTCCGAAGGTAGACATGGGTAATCACAAAAGTTCTTCGATATAGGGCTTCCTTCAGTTTGCTTAACAAGAGGTAAATCACAAGAATTTTTGCAAGAGCCATTCCAGTAAAGAAACTGTGAGTCTGAGCATAAATAGTCGCAATAGTTTCTGCTTGGTGATCCTTGAACCCGAGCAGATAATGGGGAAGAGCAAGCGGGTTTGCAAGACCCATTCCAGTACAAATATTCCGATAATTGACATGGGTAGTCACAAAAATTCTTCGATATCGGACTGCCTTCAGTTCGCTGAACAAGTGGCGAATCACAAGAACCCTTGCAGGTACCATTCCAATACAAGAACTCTGGAGCCAAACACGAATAATCACAAAAATTCCTAGCTGGAGATCCTTCGATCCTCACCGTTAAAGGGGCAGGACAAGAAGTCTTGCAAGATCCATTCCAATAAAGAAAATCAGAGACTTGACAAGTATAATCACAGAATTTCCTCGTCATCGGACTCCCTTCAACCCTCTGGGAGAATGGAAAATCACAAGAACCTCCACAAGTCCCGTTCCAATACAACCACTGGTTAGCTTCACATGGATAAAAACACACTGGAAATGTATCAATAATCTGCGCATCTAAAGGCTCATTACATGATGCAGAACAAGTTCCATTCCATAAGACATAAGATCCACCGCTGCAGGGACTTGTACAAGTCGTCAGAGATCCATCACTAGCTGCAGGAGTTAAAGGAGATTCACACGTCCGAGAGCAAGTCGTCCCCACAAGGTGAGAGTGATCTATGCAGCTTGTGCATTTATTCGTGGCTGCTCCGGTACAATTCCCACAAGGAGGGGTGCAAGCAACACACTTACTGCTACTCAAAAAGGAACCGGCAGGACAGGATTGACAATTATTGATCAGGCCGCCGTTGCAAGTCGCGCAGGTCGAATGACATTCAGAACAGGTACCGCTTCCTGCAGGATTTGGATATTGGTGAGAGGTACTGCACGGGCAAGGTTTATCAGCAAGAGGGCCTGGACTTACTCCGCAGATTGTCTGACTTGGGGTATCGACAGTTTCAAAGGTAATAACAACATCTCGAAAGCCAAGCGATTCATTACTAGCGTCTTCATCAAGAATTGCCGTCAACCGAAGGGTAAGAGATGCTGTCGAAGTGTGAGGGAGGGTTATGTAGGCCGTAAAAGGCGGGTAATCCTTGTTTCCAGTGTCGCCACATAGCGTTGTCGCATAGGATCCTGTATTTCCGTAAACTGTCCAGCCACCGATCGAAGTCCCATCCAGACTAATGGTAAAACGATCGCCATTGCCTCCACCATCCCAACTATCAAGCGCGAAAATTCTTATGCTCATTGTGACTTGGTTATGTGTTGGGATTCCTGTGGATTAGATTCGTTCAAAATAATGGCCAGAATAGCTAGATCCAGAGCCTGAGACGATGTTATAACCGCCAAGGATGTAATCAGATCCGCAGAGGTAAGTGAAAACACCGGCAGTCTTTAAAGGACGAGAACATGTCCATGAAGTGGCTTCTGATTGTATGCCAGTTGATGTGAGCGACTCCAAGTCATAGAGCGTAGTTCCTTAAAGAAAATTAGGAGGTGGGCTTTGAGAGGTTTTATTTTACCATTCCAGTGATATGCGTAAATATATTGGAGGTGTAAAATTAAGAAGATGAAGATGAGGGGGTGTTGAATGTCAAGAGAAAGTTTCATTGGGAATTTTTTTGATGAATTTGGAAAAAATTATTGTGCAATTCAACAGTTTTCTCTATTTGAACCGAGCAAAAACCTGTTTGTCTATTGATAAACAAACAAGATTTTAAACTTTATTGAATAAAAATTTCTCAAAGAATCCATCTTCAATTTTCTCTTCTTTTGTCCGAAATCCTCTCTTCTGAACAAAAGACATTTATTTTTGCAAGCTCGCTTTTCCTTTGAAGTCACCTGTCTTTTTCATAAAGAAAAGAGTCTTGTTGTTATTTGAAAAAGTTGAAGTTTAAGGATAATTTAAGGAAAAAAATTTTATGTCAATGTTTGATAGATTAAGGTTCAGGATTTCATTGGATCTTAAAAGTCTTATAGAATCAGATCGATGTCATCATAATTGAAGTACCTAAATAAAATTAAAATTGTGAGCTTATAAGGCTAAAAATTAGAGGAAAATTTATTAAATTTCTCTCTTTCAAATTTTCTCTTACTGATATAAAATCAAGAACCTTAAACTAGATTAAGGAGAATTCATATGAGCGAGCCTTTTTTTGTCAACAAAAATTCAAAACAAACACGCCGCTCGGAGAAAAACATGAGAATTTGACCCGAAGATAGGATCCTATGATATTTCGAGAGAATCTCCAAGGAGGAGAAACAACGAATTCGTTATGAATTCTGGACTCTCGAATAAACCTTTTCTTTATTTTATGCTGCCTTTATTTTGAAAATTACAAAGGCATAAGTCCTTCTTTCTTCTCCAGTCTCAATCTCAAACTTCTGTTCTTAAAACAAAATTCAATTCGTTCAGCCTTCTATGAAATAATTTTGCCAAGTCCAGACCGAGTAAACTGGAGTTGAATGAAAACTTGAAATATCTCAATCTTTATACCCTGATTTCATTCAAATACAGTCTTTTTAATCTCTTTGTAAAAGCTTATTTACAATCAACTTCGCTGGAAAATTTGTTTGGTCCTCTTGTATATGAATAAAAGCTAGATATATCAAGAAAGTAATTGTTTTATTTGAATGTGGGAATTCATGAAGCTAACAAAAGTTATTCTTTTCGTACTTTGGACAAGTCTCAAAATGGGATTGATTCTTAAAGAAGTTCCTATTGAACAGAACAGGATTTTTTTTATCATAAAAGCGATTAATCTCTATTTTTGAACGAAATAAATAAGAAAATATTGTGGAATTACCAGCCCACAGAAAATCCCAAGGGTTTTAGTTTTGAGCCTCTTGTCGTGACTGACCAGCATGGCGCTGTCGTTTGAATTCAGAAACAATTTTTTTTTTTTTATTTTATTTTATGAGTTCAATGAAAAAGTCAAAATCATTGAGTCTCAGAGAATTTTATAATTTGTATCTGAGTAACCTGTTTTCCTTTCAAGACTAAAACTCAAAAAAAAGAGAAGCAAATTTTTTGATTTCAACTTTTTAAATTGAAATTTAGGAATTTCTTGTGAAAAGATAAAAAAAATCTTCTCATCAAATTTTTTTTTTGAGTCCTCAGACTCTTCAATCCATACAACTTACACTATATGAATGCTCATTAGTATATAAAGGTATTTCTTCAATTGACAGATTTTTTATACAGAGAAGTTAGTTCCTTAATTTATCATATTGAAATGATTTGGGATATTCTTTGCTTTTTTCATCTGCCTTTAGGTGGCAGCACCTCCCACAATTTACAATCAAATTTTTTTCATTTCGAAAACTTTTAGGATAATCAGATTTCAAAAAAATTGATCCAAAGTCTTTGACTCATCAACGAGATGACTAGGAGATTTTTTCTTCACTTTTGTTTTCCAACCTTGAAATTCAAAAGAAACTTTTTCTATTTTCAAGAAGAATGGGAATTGAGAAGTTCAAAAAGCAAATTTTTTTCTTCAGAAACTTTCGAATAAAATAAAATTTTTTTATTTCGCTCAAATGTCAGTCCAGGACCACGATGAGAAGAGCTACGAATTTTTTTTGCTCACTTGAATTCTCAATGCAGGAATTTCCCACAAAAAATTAACAATAAACCCTTCAAAAAATTTTCTGAAGGGGCCTGAAGAAGCTTTTTAAAACCCCTCAACCCCTCAACCGCTCATATTGATTCATCTCTCTTCTCTCACTTTTCCAAAATTCTTCAAATTTCTTTTTTCACTGAAAGGAAAAAATTATTACAACATTAAAAGGCTATTTTCTTCCAAAAAAAAATCTTGATAAAATCAACAGGATTAATTCAACTTTATTAATCCAAGTTCAATCCACAATATCTTGACAAAATATGAGAAAAAATCTTTCTAGCTCATTCACTCGTAATGAAATATCTCTTCGAGACCAAGTCTTTTCTTCTGATATTGCTTCATTAAAGGACTCGGATCATGAAATTTCCCATTTCCCTCATCCTCCAAGCAAAAATATCATATTTCTTCGAATCACTTGACGCACTTTCATATTATGTCTTTGACTAATCTCCTCAAAACCATACCTTCTAAACCTCGAATAATTGAAGGTGACCTCTTTTTTAATTTGAACCTTGACCATGACCAGCTTCTGAAATATTTAATCTCTTGCCATCAAATTCCCCAGCAAAACATTAATATTGCTCTTTCTCGAATTCCAAGAGATTCAAGGCCTTGCTTATTGTTTGGAGTCGTCATAAACGATAAATATCTCTGATTAATAAAACCAAAACAATTTTAGTTTTTCTCAGATTCAATTAATTTCCTTTATTGAGCTAACGAATCCAAATTTAACTCCTAAATTAATTCTTTAAATTATGGTGTGGCGATTATTCGCTCCACTCTCTTTTCAAACTCTTCTTCATTCTCTCAAGAATCCATTCTCCATTACCCTTTCTTCTCAAAGGAAAGATCCTCCTGTATCATCTCTTTTTTCTTTATCAATGAAACACCATTTCTTTCATACCTTTCATAAAATCTCCTCATCAATTTTGATTAAGAGACCTTCGATTAATTATTGCACATCTGACTTTATTAATTTTTTTTATAAATAAACATCATCCCATTATCTAATTAAAAAAACCCATCAAATCTCAAGCTACCTCACTAAAACCTGTCTAAAAAATATAATTCTCACATTAATCATATTAATTTCCAAATCCCATCATGCAGCTCTCCATCTTCGTCATCATCTCTTTTCTGTTCAAACTCATTCTCTGCGATACTTGGCATAGCCGTAACTACTTCAACTTCTCTTCATAATAACCTCTCCTAATTATTAGCTACTGAATTTTGGGACTTGGAATTTGACGGATCAGCCTTTATAAACGAAGTTAACCAATGGTCCTGTCCACTCCTCATCAACCCAAGTAAAAAATACTCACAGTGTATTTCAGGATTTTACATTATGGGCGGCTATGGTATCATGGGAGGAAGCGGTTCCACATACCAAGGAAATTACTGGAGCAAAACTTACTACAATCTTCCCGATCATAATCAAGTGAATGTGACGTATAATGTCTATGCAGTCGATAGTTGGGACGGAACGACGTCAGATGATCATTACGAAGTCGCTGTAGATGGTGTAAGGGTCCAAGGCTGGCATTTTAGTGCCTTTGCAGGCTACGCATATCAATATTGTGGGACGAGTTCTTTTGTTGATTTTCCTGTAGTCAGGGCATATATGACTTGGCCTCATTCCGCAAAAACCATGACCTTACAATTCATTAATTACCTTGATCAATCATCAACAGATGAGTCCCTTGGGATTCGAGACATCCAATTAAATTTCGTCACAATGTCCAGCCCTCAAACCAGCGTCTGTGGACGGTCAAATGGAACTCCTTTACCTGGCAACGCATGTCCTTGTTCCACGCCAAATCAATACATGAACCCTCCTACAAGCGGCACTTGCTTTCTTTGTAATACAATCTGCGCGACTTGTACAGGCCCGAGCACTTCAGAATGCACTTCTTGTTACCCTGGGAATTATTTATCGGGCACCCAATGTCCTGTTTGTTCCACAAATTGTGTGACTTGTACTGGAACTTCGACTTATTGTACCTCTTGTACTTCGAATAAATTCCTTTCGACTAGCAATCAGTGCATAGCATGCTCATCTAACTGCAAAACCTGCACAGGAACCGCCAATACTTGCACGTCTTGCTACACTGGATATTTCCTTGCTGCGGATTCCGTCTGTTATCCCAGTTGTACCTATCCTTTGTATTCGGATTCCAGCAATGGCGTCACATATTGCCATACCCCATGCACAGGAACCGGAAACCACGCTTACTGGAACCAGTATTGCTCGACTTCCTGTGACTTCCCTCTCGTTCCTTTGCAGTCAACCACGACTGACAATTACCTTGAATGCACTTATCCTTGTTTAAACACTCAATATTTATACTGGAATGGCTCTTGCTTTGATTCATGTCCTCCACCACTCACTCCGAGTACTTTCCAAGGAAAAAAGTTCTGTAATCATAACTGCCCGTCGTCTGCCCCTTATTTATATTGGAACGGCTCTTGTTTGGATTCTTGCGCTTTTCCTTTATCCCCAGAACTTCAAGGAACGTATCTCCAGAAATATTTCTGCTGGTACGCTTGCCAGCCAACTCAATATCTCTACTGGAATGGCTCCTGTCTTGACAACTGCCCTCCTCCTTTATCAATAGAATTCCAAGGAAGTTCCATCAAAAGAGGTTTCTGCTGGTACACTTGTCAACCTTCAGAATATTTGTATTGGAATTATTCGTGCATGAGCGACTGTCCTTCTCCGTTAAGCAAGGAAACACAAGGCACGGTCTTCCCCCGCCAATTCTGCTGGTATACTTGTCAGCCAGAACAATTTTTATATTGGAATCAGTCTTGTGGAAATACTTGTCCATATCCCCTGACCGTGGAGCCCCAAGGGTCACCTATTCGAAGTTTCTGTTGGTATTCTTGTCAACCTAGTGAGTATCTTTACTGGAATGGCTCCTGTATAGGCTCTTGTCCTGCTCCCTTGTCTTCGGAAACTCAAGGGACATATCTACAAAGAAAGTTCTGTTGGTATTCATGCCCGACTTATCAATATTTATACTGGAACGACTCCTGCCTCACTACATGTGATTTTCCCTTATCTCCAGAGATACAAGGCTCAGCCCTTCAAACAAGAAGATTCTGCTGGTACCCTTGCCAACCTAGTGAGTATCTCTATTGGAATGGTTCCTGTATTGCTTCGTGCCCGCTCCCCTTATCTACCAGGGTCGATGCTTCGAGGAATTTCTGTGACTATCCTTGTCAGCCTGATGAATATCTCTATTGGAACGGCTCATGTAAATCTGCCTGTAATTTCCCTTTATGGCCAGAAACTGAAGGAACTTATCTCCAACGAAAATTCTGCTGGTATCCTTGCCAAACGAACCAATATCTTTACTGGAATGGATCTTGTATAAACACTTGCCCTTCACCTTTATCGACAAGAATAGAAAGCTCTTATCGATATTGTGATTATCAATGCCAACCTTCTGAATATTTGTATTGGGACAAGACCTGTCAAGCTAACTGTGGTGCATATCTCTGGCCAGAAACACAAGGAACGTATTTGCAGAGGCAATTTTGTTGGTATCCTTGCTTGACAACAGAGTTTCTTTACTGGAACGGGTCTTGTCTCTCTACTTGTCCTCTTCCTTTTGTCCAAAGAAATACTCACTCTAGACAATACTGTGATACTTCCTGCACTTCTGATGAATTCCTTTACTGGAACCGGTCTTGCAACACTGTTTGCCCTTTTCCTTTAGTAGAACTCTATGAAGGAACCTTGAAAAGATGTCAATATCCTTGTATGACCTGGCAGTACGTCTATTGGGACGGAACTTGTCAAGCTTCTTGCAATTCTCCGTTAGCTCTTGATGTCCAGGGAACAAGTACTCAGCGAAATTTCTGCTGGTTCCCCTGTGCGGAAGGAGAGTTTTTGTACTGGAATCAAACTTGTTCTTCTTTATGTCCTGACCCTTTGATTAAACGAATGAAAAATGGCCAATATTTCTGCGATTTTCCTTGCTCGACGACCACAGATTACTCTTATTGGAATGGCTCTTGCTCACCTTCTTGTTTACCTCCCTTATTGCCACGATCCGAAGGATCCCCAACTCGAAAATTCTGCGATTTCCCCTGTCTTGAAGATGAATACCTTTATTGGGATAGTTCTTGTGAATCTACGTGTAATTTCCCTCTGGTCCCTGCGCCGTCAGGCACTCCTATTCGTCATTTCTGCTGGTATTTATGTCCTATTGGGGAGTATTTGTACTGGAATGGAACATGTTCAAGTCAATGTGATGCTCCTTTATCAAAAAGAACAGAGAAATCTCGCAAATTCTGTGATTTTCCTTGCGATGTAAACGAATATCTGTATTGGAATGGATCTTGTCTGCCTTCTTGTGATTATCCTCTAAGCACAAGGACAGAAGGCGATTTTATCAAGAAGCAATTCTGTGATTTTCCTTGTGATTTCTCTCAGTTTCTCTATTGGAATCAAACCTGCTCTGGGTCTTGCAATTCCCCTCTGTTCACCCGCACAGAAGGCACATTTCCTACACTAAATTTCTGCGATTATCCATGTGATTCTGATGAATATCTCTACTGGAATAAATCTTGTCTCTCTACATGCGATCTTCCTCTTGTTCCGAGAATGGAGCCACAAGGCAAAAAATACTGTGATTTTCTCTGCCCAAATAACCAATTCATCTACTGGGATGGCTCATGTTCCTCCTCCTGCTCTTCCCCTCTCGTCCCAACCTCTGACTCCGGCTCCCCTTCAAGGTTATTCTGTGTTTATCCTTGCCCAATCAACCAATTTTTATATTGGAATGGAACATGTTCCGACCAATGCAACACCCCTCTGACTTCCCTTGCACAAAAAAGCCGCCTTTTCTGCCAATACACTTGCTCAGCAAGCGAATATCTTTACTATAACGGCTCTTGTTTACCCTCCTGTGATCTCCCATTCTCCTCCCGACTTGAATCAGACCTTCAATATTGCGATTTTCCCTGTGGAGTT
>Ga0182738_1008535_pt1 | contig 10163 bp, 18 predicted proteins | sample eDN5th30CBELigMG_FD_128876 | JGI IMG/M metagenome (GOLD analysis project Ga0182738, IMG submission 128876) | Enriched Miracle-Growth compost microbial communities from Emeryville, California, USA - eDNA 5th pass 30_C BE-Lig MG (version 2)... ... | reverse complement strand
GCCCGAGTTCGCCGCCGCTGCCTTGTCACGTATCGACCCGCGCTCGGCTGCGTACGCCTCGGCGCTTTCGGCCACGTAGCCGCTGGCCTTCTCGATAGCAGCGCGCATCATCTCGCCGGCGGCCAGGATGCCATCGGCGATGCTCGCGATCTTCCTGCTGGCCAGCGTCGTATCGACCGGCTGGATGACCGGAACGCGAGATGGACGGGCCGGCGGCGCTTCCACGGCATCAGGAAGCCGAACCGTCGGGGTTTCTACCTTGGGGCGAACTGTCGGCTGCTCAACCTTCGCCACGGCCGTCGGCGTTTCGACGTCGGGTCGATCGGTCTTCCCCGACGCTCTCTCGAGCGCGGCAAGCATATCCACAAATGCGCCGCCCTCGACCTTGCCTGGCTCGTCAGACTGCTGCCCCGGACCACTGTCCTTGTTGGCAAGGTAGGCCCGTTCCGACGTGCTGCGATTTCGTTCTTCGGCCCTCTTGCGGGCGTCATCGCGCATGCGCTGCCGCTCTTCGGGCGAGGCATTCAGATATGAGTTCTGATCCGTCGGCGTGTCGCCGGGCGTGAACAGCGCGGCGAGGAACGGCGACACTCTGGCAAGGAGGCCCGCTGCTGCACCTATAAGGCCGCTGCCCGCCGCCGTGGCTTCACCCGCTGTTGCACCGCCGGCCGCCGCGCCACCAAAGCCCGGTATCAGTTTGCCCAGGGCCTTTCCCAGCCCGCCGAGCAACAGACCGGGTTTCATCAGGAACAGAAGCCCGAGGCCGCCGACAACGGCCGCGATGGCCTGTGCGAGGCCCTCGGATGCGCCGGTCAGTTGCTCGATGTTCTGGATGAATGCTCCGATGGCACTATCATCGCCTTTGAGATATCCGAGAAAATCATCGATCGCGAGACCTGCGGCCACGATCCAGAAGGTGGCCGGCATGAAAATGCGCAGTAGAAGCGCGGCAATACCTTCCAGCGCTTGAAGCTTGGTCATATCGAGGTTGCCGCCGCTCATCCATTTGAACGCTTCGGCAACCCTCTCTCCGATCTTTGAGATGCCCCATGCATATCGACCGATCGATCCCATGACCGCGCCGAACGCTTTGCCGGTGCTCTTCGCCCATTTGTCCAGCGTGCCGTCTTTTTCCCAACCCTCCAGTGCTTCTTGGACACCTTTAAGCCGGCGCAGAACGTCATCGTAAAACCCGCTGTCAGATATCTTTTTCAGGAACTGCGTCCAGATATCGCCGATGTTGCTCGTGACACCTTCAAAGGTCTTGGAGTATGCCTCCGACGCCCCCTTGGCGCGCTTACCCATCTCATCCATGAGAAGCTGGATTTCCTTGCGGCCCAACTTACCTGCGGACGCCATCTTCTGGATTTGGGCGACAGATTTTCCCATTGCCGCCGACAGGATATCCCACACGGGCACGCCGCGCTGGAGAAGCTGGTTAGCGTCCTGGGTCTGCAATTTCTGTGCAGTCCATGCCTGCCCGAGAGGGAGGATGATGCCTTGAAGCTCCGCAGCCTTGCCGCCCGTCATGGCCATGGTATCGACCAGGGATTGCAATGAGCCGTTGGTCGGGTCGAGGCCAAAAGTGCGCATCTGCGCATAAGCTTTCACGACACCCTCCAGATCGAGGGGCGTGCGTTTGGCGAAGTCGGTGATCCAGTCCATCGCCTTGTTGGCGGCTTCCTGCGAGCCCTCCAACGCTGTCAGTTGGATTTTATAGCCCTCGAATGCTTTCCCGACATTCAGAATATCGCCGGGGATCGAACCGATGGCATGACCGAGACGCATGGCGAGGTTCGAGGCGATGTTGCCGATGAAGCTGCCAAGGGCGATCTGCATCGTCGACATGCGCTGCGCGAAGCGCTGGGCGTGTGCCTGCGCCTGATCCATGCCCTTGTTGAAGCGGTCGAGGTTCTCCTGACCTTCCAGCCGATAGCCAAGAATCGAGACGAGTTCATCAATGATCATGCTGGAACTCCCTTCGGAGATTGGGGCCGATGGAAACCGCGACCGATGTCATCGTCGCTGTCGGGGTAAACACCGGGCTGATCGAGCCGGACGGCCGCGAGCCATGTCAGGATCGGCCCTCCGGTGCGAGCGACAATGGTGCAGTAGACCTGTCCATCCTTGAGTGGTGGCAGGCGACCAATAAGCTTCGCGTGGCGCAACTCTTCGCGAAACGGCGCGCGAGCGCGATAGCGGCGCTCCGGGTGAAGTGAGAAGAATGCGAGGTCGCGGCTATCTGTGCGGCTTGGCGCCGGCGCATGAACAGGGACATTCAGCATCGTCCACTACCTCGCAATGGAAGGTTTTCCGGCGAAGTTATCCTCCGGTGCTGGTAGCGAGAAACCCGTTTACCGCTGCCCAGCCGGTCGCCGAGGATCCTGGGCCAGTCATTGCCATGCACTGCCCGGCACCGGGCGGAGGCGGCATCGGCTGTGTCTGCACATCGTCGCTGCCAGTCTTCGCCATAGGCCTGACGGGCGATCTGCGCATGAACATCGCTGTCGAAGCGCGCTTTGCAGAGATCGATGAAGTGGCGTGCGGCGGGAAGTCCGAAGAGACGTGCCGCGGCGTTCGCATAGGAACCGTGATCGCGATCGAAGGTTTCGGCGATGAAGGCGCTGAAGGCTTCGGCGCCGTGACCATCGACGATCATCGTCACGGCGAAGCCGGATCGTTCCAGAGCCTCGATGCGACGACGAAGGGGGCTGGACATCAGATCCTCCCCTTGTCGACAAGAGACTGGACGGCGGCCAAGTATTCATCCCCGTGAGCAAGCAGGTACGTGATGAAGGCGCGGATGTCGTCGCCAACGTATTCATCTGGGACGGGCATCTCGTCGTCACCTGTGATCTTTCCGACGCGCACCACGATCGATTCGAGGTGGTCGAGTTCATCATCCGTTAGGTGCTGCAGGTCGTCGGACGTCACCCGCATCTTCATGGCGCCGTTACGAGTTATCGCACTCTCAATCCGGGACAGCCGCGCTCGGATATTCATTGACGTCGAGCCTCCGATTGCCACTCCTCTGCAACGGCCGCGAAATAGGCGTCCTCGTTGGCGTCGATGAAAGCGACCGCGTCGCGGAGATGTTCGCAGCCGGCCGGCAGAAACATAGGTCCCTCAGGGCCGACGATATCGATGACCCGTCCGATGATGGCATCCAGGCGGTGGCGTTCGGTGGCGGAGAGATCGACGATCTGCTCAGCGAGCACTTCTGAGCGCTTGGCAGCATCGTCGACATCGGCGAGACCTAATGCTTTCTCAAGGTTCAGAATTCGATTGCGGGTAATGCTCATCGTTGGCGCGCCTCCAGCGCCCTTTCTAGAGCATCCAGGCGGGTGCCGAGCTCGTCGGTTTCGATTGCCCGGCGCGCAGCCTCGATCAGCGGCGCAATGGATGACGCCTCGTCTGGCGTAAGGTTGCCGTCGGAGACAGATTTGAGCAGGGCGAGGGAGGCGGCCTTCACGTCGCCGGAATTCGACAGTTCCGGCAGGTCGAAGTGGACCGGCGATCCCTTCCGGGGCGGGCACAGGCGCTCGAGACAGAGCCGCAGGGCAACCGTGTCGCCCTTCAGCGCCAATTCGATCGCCTTCTTGGTCAGCTTGCGCGCATCCTTGTCGATCAGCGCCTCCGCCGCAAGCGTGGCCTTGTTCCGCGAGCCGGCCGGCCGTCCCTTTGGGTTGCCGGATTGACCAGGCTTGAACCGAGTATCTTTTGCCATCATCACACTACCCCGATCCGGCACTGACGCCCGGCGCGGCCACGTTCAACGATCGCGATGTGGTTGCCGACAATGCCGCGTTGGATAGCTCTGTAGGCAGAGCCGTCCGGGGCGATGCCATCCGAGATATCGACATCGCATTGGTAGCCGGCGGACAGTTCCCGCTTGCCGCGCTCAACGGCCTCGATCGCCGAGCGGTCCTGGATCACGATGGTAGCTCGAACAAATTCGCCGTCCCGGTGAATTTCGCCGCCGAGATGGCCAACTGAGAAAGCGCGCCAAGTTTTCTCGGTCACGGCGACAGCAGGATGATCCACCGTGATCGGAACATAGGCGAAGGAGCGCATCGTCTGAGCGCTGAATACTTCCTCTGTCGGCCTATACACATTCACATATGCGTCGGCCATGCCGAGCTCGTGACCCATGTAGCGATAGACACCGGAACGTGCAAAACGGACCTCCGCGATAAAATAGCCGTCGCGCGTGCGACGACTTCCCGTGATCGATGCCGCGGCGTCGGCGAACAACATGATCAGGCGGTCTCCGTTCCATCCGCCAACATGGCGGCGTCGAAGGCAGCCTCCGCCTCGGCGATCTTCCCGACGAACGTATCGAAGCGATCATCGAGAACGCGCGGGCCGACATCGGTGCGGATCGCAACCAGCGCCGCTTTGATCTGGCGGCGCACATCGGCGACATTGCCGACGGAGAAGATGAGGTCGCTGTTGTTGCGGGCCATCAGATCGCCTCCGGACGTACCTTCCAGGCGTCGACAATCCGGCGCTCGTAGGAAATTTGCGCGCCCAGCTTGTCGCCGGCATCGGCTATGTTACGCGCGGTCGGTGGCAGACCCCCGATATGTGGCATGGCGACCGCCCCATCCTGTAGCGCGAACCACTCCTCAGCCGGCATGCCGCTCACGATGCTGCCGCGCACGCTGTCATAAAGCGATGACGCGGCGGCCTCATGCAGCGGTTTCCCTGCAACCAGCATCTGCCGATCAGCTGAAGAAAGCTGAGTGGTAGACCGGCCGAGGGCGGCTGTGACACCATCGGACAGCATCAGCGGAACGCTGACGCCGGCACCGTCTTTCGCGATGCCAGTTCCGCCACAGGAACACAGCGGCGTAGTGCAGGTACACCTCATTGAGCTTCTCCTCGAGAATGGTGGGCGGAGCGGCCCCAACAGACCAAAAACCGCTCCGCCCTGGCCGGGGCGCCATCACCAGGCCATTTGGGGTTGCTGTTCATCGGATTCCACAACCTTTGCTGGGCCAAGCGCTTCCGGTCGGCATCGGCAGCTTGATCGCCTCCAAAGGATTGCGCATGCCGGGCCAGCCGGCGAGGACACCTGCGCGGGTACGGCCGCCAGCCTGAGCAATCTGTCGATCAGCGGCGGCACATTCAGCGAGAATGTCGGCGATCTCCGCCGCGAGTTCCGGGTAACGGTCGCGGAGACGGTCCGCTGCCTCCCTCTGGCGCTTCTCCGCGGCATCCATGGCGACTTGCCATGCTGCTGCCTCCTCCGCCTTCAGCACCTCGTCGAAACGCTTGTTGAGCGCTGCAACGCCGTTGGCGAGGCGATCCATGCTGAATTTCGCATCGTTCATCGTCACGCGAGCGGCGGCCACCTGGTCAGGATGGGTGAGGGGGTCAAGCGCGACGGCCTCGGCCTGGGCATAGGCTTCTCGGGCAGCGCCGTTGGCGGCCATTGCGTCCTCGAGGATCGATGCGATCTCGGACGATGGCAGCGTATTCTTCAGAGCGTTGGCGATGCGAATGCTGAGGTCGGTCATCGTGCCGACCTCGCAAGCACCTTCTCGCGCATCAGCGAGATCGCCCAGTCGCGATTGCTCATCCCCTCGGGCTTCGCGGCGTCGAATGCAGCTTTTTCGGCTTCGGTGATGAAGCCGCCGCCGATCTCGAACACGACGCGATGATCGCTACCGACGAAGGGATCGGGGTCGGCCTGGCTGGTCAGGTCGCCGGGCTCAAGCACGCCAGAGAATTCAGCACCTCGGGCTTTCATGGTTTCGGCAGCCGCCAGCATCAAGAAATCCGCTGGTGTCTGTCCGGCGCGCCCGGCGGCCGCGAATACCGCCGCCCTGAATTCGGCGGTGCATTTCGCATTCGCGATCATGATGTTCACGCGCTGCGCTGCCGGGGCCTGTTTTGTAGCGATAATGGTCATTCTCGCGACCAATCTGCTCCCTGTTTCGGAGACAGATTCGCACGTCACCACCGGCCATGATATTCCGCACGTATGGGCATGTTTGGGGATATTTAGGACATGTATGAACTGAAAGAAGTTGGGCCGGCGTTTCTCGATGAAGTGGCGGAGTATCCGGGGCTGATTGCAGTGATGGTCTACGCACCATCATCTAGGGTATTCGAGCGCAAGTTGCGTGATGCGTACCATGGCTTGCATTGGCAGTCTGGATGCCAACTTCTTGTCGTAGCGGGTCAGAGCGATTGGATCGCACCATCAGACCGAAAGAAAATGGATGCTGATCTGAGGAGAACGATGCGGCGCAAAGACGAGGCCGTGATCGAAATGATGGTGGCATTCCGTCCTACTGATCTTTACGAGCATGCCGGGCACCTCATAAAATTGAAGGAGCGTTTCGGGCTCCAGTCTGACGAGCTGCCCTGCCTTGTATTCCTGTCCGATCCGAAGGGTACAGACGGCTATGTCTGCCCGATCGATAGGGCGACGATTCAAGAAAATAGCGATGACATGACCACAGAACTTGGGAAAATCTTTGAGATTTGTGGTGAGTATGTCACCAAGGACCCCTGCCCACGAACGGAAGACGGCAGAATTGATGAGGCTGAAGTCATCGACTGGCGTCGGAAGATCATGCTTCAGGTTGAGCCCACTTTGAAACGACGCCGCTTGCTCAAAGATATGAGAAGACTAGCTCCTTCCGCCACGAACACAGTGATCGGTTTGGCAGGTATCGCAGTCTGATCTCCATCGACACTTTAGCACTCGGTTGGAATGCCCAATCGTCGAAAGTAGCGCACCACGTCGACGTGTTGCCGATCGTCCTGACGCAGCAAATCGAGGGCGTTGTGATCGCCATCCAGCACCATGGCCAGTCCTGGACCGCTGATCCGTAACGGAGCGCCCGGCAGCGTCTGGTTGGCAAGCCGGAACCGCTTCACCAGCCGGCGCAAAGTGTCTTCGCTGAGACTGTACTCGTTGCCGAAAACATGGAGCGCCTGCTGCACCGTCATCGCCTCGGCCTTCGGTATCCATAACGGCCGCAAGTATGGCTCGCCTGTTGCCGCCCCTGATTTGGCAGGATCAAGCGGTGGAGCGTTGATCACCGGGCGGCGCATGCTCGCACCTCGTTGTCGACATCGACGATGGCATCCGGATACAGCCAGCGCAGTTCGGCCGCCTTGCGCACCGCCGTGCTGAAATCCGAGCATGTCCACATACGGTTTCGATCCCAGCCGGCGCCGGCGGCGACGACGACAAAACGGCCAGCCAGTCGGGAGTGTGCACGCACCGTGATTACCTTCCGGCGAAGGGTGCTGTGGCCGACACGGAGAGGAAGTATCTCAGCGCTCATCCCGCACCTTCCATGATGATGGTGCCGGCGGCTATGCCGTGTTGACGGATTTCGCGTTCCAGCGCCGCGGTGAACTCGGTCACGGCAAGTTCGATGGCTGCCGTCGGAGCACGGCCACGGAAGAAGCGACCGAAGGTGTCACCGCAACTGACGATGTTGTCAGACACCGTCGCGAATGGGCAGGAGATGACTGCCGCGGCTGCACTGCGCAATTCGCCTTTCATCCGGGAAACCGGGAAGATGATGATCTCGGCTGCGCTGCCCGTCGACAGGTCGGACGAGGCGAAGAAATCGAGCTGGGTCATTCGACATCTCCATCAAACTCATTGGGGAGGCCGGCGGGGAACCGCCCGGCCGTCTCCCGATCAGCTAATCCCTCTGTATCGTGGCCTGCATCATCCCGGTGCGGCCGCTTGGGGCAGCCTTCCGGGTGAGCCATCAGGTCGGACAGAGAAGGCTGGATAGGAGGAGGGTCGAGAACTTGTGAGACAGTTTCGTCGCATCCTATCCTTGAATCTATAAGTGGCGACGAAACAGTCTCATCGCCAAATTGTGAGACTGCACATGCATGCGACGAAACAGTCTCATTTTGCCTTTTCCGTCGGTACCACGTGGCCTTCGAGCACCCTGCAGCCTTCCATGGTTGCGTCTTCGCAATGGATCGTTCTTGGGGCTTTGCCCCACCTTCCCGTCGCTTCCGTGCAGCCCGTTCGCGGTCGGCCAATCGCTTGGCTTCCTGCCGCGCTTTCGCGAATTGGAGCGGCGTCATGTCGGCCGGCGACATCGTGCGGATGCCAAGGGCAGTACGTTCGGCGGCCTTGAGGTTGACGAGTTGCCCAGCTTGACGATCACGTAGATGCTTCCCTCGTGGGTGCATCTTGGCCAGCAGGGCACCGACGTAGGCGTCCCTGTCGGTGATCCATTCGGCCGCGCGAGATATCCAGCCTAGAAGAAAGCTTCTCCGGTCATGCTCGTCGGCGAATTCTGCATGAATCGTAACCGCGATGGCGAAGACGTACCCGTCATGCGGGTCATCGTGTGCAGGGATCCGGCCGCCGTGCCGATGCTCGATCAGGCGGTTGATTTCCGCGATGCGCATTTCCGCACGCGAGAACGATCTCTCCGTCTGCCGATCGATCGTATGACCGAGGCATAGGCGTTCGAAGCGAGACAGCTGTCTTTTGCCGTTCAATGCCTGGCGATATGGCTCCACCCGGTCTCCGTTTACGTGGAGGGCCTTCATGGATGCCAAGTCGTCGGACAACGACGGGCGACGATTTCGTTTCGACAGGGTCATCGGCGCCGCCCGTAGGATTCATGGGGTGCGAAAGGCCGTTGGCCCGGCAGCAACGGGACACCGTCCGGAGCTTCCGCCCTGAAGCGGTCGCCCCATTTGCATTTCCGACGGCATTCCGCACACCGCCGCGCCGGCCGGAATTTCGGAGTCACGGCGGGCGTGCTGCATTCGAACGGCTGTCGGCATTGAGGGCAGGTTGATCCCCATATCGCCATCGACGTTTCCGTGCCGTCGCGCTTGGTGTAAGGCTCAATCCGAATCCTCACATAGCGCTGACGGCGATAGATCACCTCGGCGACATCGACAGCAACAAGCGGGGCGCCGGTCATGTCGCCCTCGCATGTTTAAGGCTCGCCTCACGGATCGCGGTGCAGGCCTCGGTGGCGGTGAGGCCGAAGAGCTTGCGCAACTCCGGCACGATCGGGTGAGGGCGTTGGTGCTGGGGCCGGGCGGCGAGCCATGCCGCCGCCTCGTCGACCATGGAACTCGACGTATGGTCGAGCCCTGTGGTGCCGCCGACAGGTAGCGAGAAACCCACTTCTGGATAACGGGAGGTCATGCCGCCACCTGGTCGCGCTTGGCGACACGCTCCTCCAGCCAGGCGGAAACGTCCGCCTCGGGCCAGCCGACGCAACGGGAGGTAAGCTGGACGGGCTTCGGGAAACGGCCCTCGGAAATCTCGCCATAGAGCGTGCGGCGGGAGAGGCCGGTGCGCTCCAACACATCTGCGATTCGAAGCATCTTCATGAACAACTCCAACGGTTCGGGTGAAACATCGGAGTGCAATTTGATGCGATACTGCGCAGATCGCACGTTGTAAGGAACCGCCCGGAATAAGCGTCTTTCCTTACAATGCCCTGATTACCTGGCTTTCTTGCGGTATTTTCGGATTGCGTATGCTGACATTTCTGGCGTCATAGGTTTAGCCGGGCGAGGCTTGCGGAACGAATGGACGGGCTCAGCGGCAGCCAGGACGAATCGGACGGCTGGTCCATCCGCTTCCTGCCCATCTCTACGCCCAATGCCGGGAAGGTCTCCGGTCCATCGGTGCCAGCGTGAACACAGGCGATCGAGGAACACCGGCCACGGCTCTCCCTCCTTCTCCTTCGGTCCAGGCATGTCCCGTTCGAGTTGCAGGCGCATTTTCTCAGCTTCCGCCATCGCCGATCCTAGATGTGCGCGAAGGCTGGAAAGGATCCTGATCGACGACATGCTGATCGCTGCGTCCAGCGCCCGCAGCGAACTTTCGATCATGGACACATCAGAGAGATAATCGCCCAGCTGCTCCCGAAGTTCGGCGATCGTAGGCATCTCGAGGAAGTCGACGACGAGCTTCTGTAGCTGGTCACGAGCATCTTCTGGCGCGCCGGTTGGAAGGGTCGACCGCACCCGGTCCCATTGCTCATCCGTATATGGTCGATTAGTGGCCTCGGGCTCCGATTGTGCCCCTGATGTGCCCCCAGCGATTTCGCTTTCTACGGGCATTGGGCTGAACCCCTTGGAAAATATGGCGCGCCCGAAGAGATTCGAACTCCTGACCCCCAGATTCGTAGTCTGGT
>Ga0182738_1008533_pt1 | contig 10164 bp, 10 predicted proteins | sample eDN5th30CBELigMG_FD_128876 | JGI IMG/M metagenome (GOLD analysis project Ga0182738, IMG submission 128876) | Enriched Miracle-Growth compost microbial communities from Emeryville, California, USA - eDNA 5th pass 30_C BE-Lig MG (version 2)... ... | reverse complement strand
ATAAAATTGAAATAAAGATAGGTATACTAGTTGGTATATTAAGTACGATTGGTTACAGCTGTTATTTATTCGCCCTAAAGGAAGGTCCATCCAGTGTGGTTTATCCAATCATTAGTTTAAATTGTATTGTTGTTTTAATTGGGAGCTTAATTATCTTTAAAGAGAGACTTAAAAAATATCAATTAATAGGAATTATTCTTACTCTATGCGGAATCGTGTTGACTAAGATATAAGTTCTTGCACCAATACCGACAGAAGAATGAACATATAGTGAAATGGGTCTCCCTCTGGATGGCAACTGAAGATGTATATAGTATACATACATAAAAAAACAGAAAAACTCCCCCAATGCGTTAAGGGAGTTTTTCTATTTTTAGAAGTTAGCTAAATGATGATTCATCCATCTTGAGCTTTGGGTACCAATCTTGCCTTAATGTATCGATTGAATCGGTCGTTTTAGCTATGCTCTCTCTCCTAACCTGTTTTTATTTATTTCAACAGGTAGCGTTAATGCCGCTAGCTTGCAGAACTTTTTCTAGTGCACTTTGCTCTTTATTACTTAAAGGAACCATTGGCAAACGAACACCGCCAACTTGTATTCCATTTAGATTTAATGCAGCTTTTACTGGTGAAGGACTTGGCGCAATAAATAATGCTCTCATAATTGGAAGCAGATTGCGATGTGTAGCAGCAGCTTTTTGGACATCGCCATTTTTGAAGGCATTAATCATTTCTTGCATATCATTGCCAATGATGTGGGAAGCAACTGAAATAACTCCTGCCCCGCCAATTGCTAATACTGGTATTGTTAACCCATCATCGCCGCTGTATAGTGTAAAGTCGCTAGGTGTTTTGCTAATAATCTCTGCCATGGCATCCAAGTTGCCACTTGCTTCCTTAATTGACACAACATTAGGGATCTCTGATAGACGAACAACTGTTTCAACAGAAATGTTAACTATGCTTCGCCCTGGGATATTATAAAGCATAACTGGTAGAGAGGTTGATTCGGCAATCGTTTTAAAATGCTGGTACAAGCCTTCTTGAGACGGCTTATTATAGTATGGAGCAACGAGCATAATACCATCGACTCCTGTTTCCTCTGCAAGTTTCGTTAAGCTAATCGAAGCTTGCGTGTTGTTTGAGCCAGTTCCAGCGATGACGTGGACTCTTCCAGCAGCAGCTTCTACAACACATTTGAATAATTCAATTTTTTCTTCTGTGGTTAATGTTGGAGACTCTCCAGTTGTACCAGCTACAACTAAGCCGTCTGTGCCATTTGTAATTAAATGCTCAACCAACGTTTTCGTCGCGTTAAAGTCAATTTCGCCATTCTGATCAAACGGGGTAACCATTGCTGTTAATACTTGGCCAAAATTCATAACTACACACCCTTTATAAATTTTTTAAAATTAGAGGGGTCAGAGCCATTCATAAGAAACGCAAAAAAGCAGCAACGAGGGATTCGTTGCTGCAGTAGAAACAATATTTATCAAAAATAGTTTCCGTGCGTAAGATAGCCCTCCATACAGTTTCCCATATGACAGTTCTGTATTTATTCAACAGCAGAACCAGCTTCAAGAACATGAGATTCTTTCAGCTTCGGCAAATACCCCTTTCCACAATTGTCATTGGATCTCATTCTCCTCAAATTGTATACTTATGATCTTTGCACCTCTATCCTCACTTCAAAAAATATTGAAATAAGAAAATATTTAATTGAATTTAATATAACAGTAAATTTCCTTTCACGCAAGAATCATTTAAGTATAATTTTATGGACACCATGTAATTAAGTCCTTACCCTTATTTTTGAGAGAATGCCTCCGGATTATTGACTCAAATCCAATCGACTACATTTAGTACTTTATAATATTCATTTTCTTTTGCGCTAATATAATAATCCTTTTGTTTATAGTTCATATCTCCAATCCTCTTTTGGTTATTTATGAACTATAAATTTTTTCATAAGATAGCATCAAATTTAGACTGTATCTCTTATTTCCTTATAACATCTACATTGGTTTAAATAGTTTATAATATCTTGGTTATTTACTTCTTTGATATTATCTCCAAAAAGTTCAACGGCACTTTCTAAACGTTCCCTTTTATTATCAATCGTTAGTACATATCGAAGTGCATCAACTACTGGTGCATTATGGTATGTACGACGAACAAAATATTCTTCGATTGCCTTATTTAAGTATTCTGATTCAGCCTTTCTAAATTTAGCTTCTGACCTTTGAAGGTTCTTTGCCTCCATCTCTATCATAAATCCCTCATCCTCTCCAATTTAATTTACTATTTTATTCCCCTACTAGAAGTAAAATAAAACTTAGTTTGTATACAAATAATATATTTTCTCAAAATAAAAAACACCTGTGAAGACAGATGTTTTTTGTAAACTTAACATATTAAAGGAGAAACGATTCGTCAACAAAAGGAGGAATCTGATTAGGTACAGTATGTGCTCATTTTTCGTATTTATACGTGTTCGAATTAAAGAATAAAATGAGGTTAAGCAAACCCATTGATGTTCGATTTTTGTAAGGTTAAAGGATAGATTAATTTTTGACGAAGTGAGTTATAGAATGTAGTCAAGTTATTGTTGAGGAAATATAGCTTTATCTTTTAATTGATGCATCACAGGGACATACTAAAGAATGAGGTGATAACATGGAAATAAATCGAGCTAAACAAATTCTTTCTTCCCCCAAGGAAATTGATGTTCATTACCACGGAGTTCCTATTTGGATTAAAAGTGTAGATGAAACATCAAGTATGGCTACCGTTCATGCGAGAGGAACACATGATGAAGACCGTATGGTTCCAGTCCTTGATTTAGAAGAAAAATAAAAAGTCGGAAAGAAAGAATGTAGTTTTTTACATTCTTTTCTTTCATCTCCAAATAGAACCCAATAACTGATACCATATTTCTGTAAGCTTTATTTATAAGAAAAAAGAGGTGCAGCATGAAAGAGAAAAAAGAACCAAAACTTAGAAGTGGCGAGCTAGAAAATGCGGAACTAAAAGGCTATTATGGAATGGATCCTGAAACTAGCCTTCAATCTGTTAATTTTGCTACGACAGAGAACCCATACTTAAATGAGCATTATCAAGAAGATTCTAAAGAAAATGAATAAAAAGAGAAGAAAATAACCGACCCTTATTTCTTTTCTGTAGTTATGCATTTTTATTAAGTTGACAATAGAAGAGTTTTCAGATAACATATTTCGATTTCGGCTTATTCTTACTTTTGCAACGATATTACCTGACACCTAACCATTATAAAGAGCCACTTGTTTTACGCAAGTGGCTCTTTGCTACGTTGATTGAATACGCTTGACCCCCTAATAAATAATGGCAAAAAGCAATCTATAATTGATTTAGATTATTCTTTGACTAATTTAACAAGCATATGAGCAAGATGATGTTGTTCTTCCTCGTTTCCAACTTTCCATAACTCATGTAACAAGTATTGCTCTTCATTTTGTGGTTCTTCATGTGCTGCGAGATAGTCAGCTATTTTTTTAGCTGCTAGAGCTAATTGATTATCATTTAACCCTAGTTTCTCACCTTTTGTGACTTTATCTCCTAAGTAACTTTTAAATTCGTTAAAACTAGAAAGGATGTTGTCTTTCTTCTCTTGACTCATTTCATTTAGTTTATCCTCTACTTTATTTTCAACAGTTTCAGTATTATTGTTCATTTTTCATTCTCCTTCCAATTAAGTATCAATGTTCTTATATGGTAAATCCCCCATTTACAGGTATATAAACATTTCGTAGCCTACTCATATATTAAGTAGAATAGTTTAACGGGCTTCAAAATAGTGAACACTTCTTTTTTGATGAGTTTAAATGGAATATATTGGATATCAAAAAAAAGAAAAACTCCCCTAGTACGTTAAGGGAGTTTTTCTTTTTTTAAATATTAAGGGTGTAATTGCTTGTTACTTACATATCATTTAATATTTCTGTAGATATTTATTATAACCTATCAAATGATTTCGAGAAAGCAAAAAATGAAAGCGATTACTTCGAATTTAAAATAACAAATGAAACATAACTGTTTTTTATGAGATGTATTTTGGTTCTGAAAAAATACAGAGCTTAAGCTTAAATGGTCTAAAGTTTCTCTTATATATTAATATATAAGAAACTTTTATTCTTTATCGTTTCGTGGCACAGCATTAGAAACCATAGAAATGTCTCCAGTATAATATTTATGCGGATAAGGATCAGAAGACGACTTAGCAGGCTTTGTTACAAACTCTTTCTCAAGATCACCTAATTTGGTTTCATTTGTATTGTTCTCTGATACCTGTTCTAAATTATTTGATTGATTATCGACCATATAAAATTCCTCCTTTTAATTAAACAATGCTCATTGCTCATTAAGGATACATTTTTTAATAACCTGGATATAAATGCTGTTTTTATTCTATACTTTCCTGTGCTTTTTCTTCATTTAGTATATATTTGAAATAAATATTTATTACTTTTTTGAAATTGTGAACGATTTATTTATACCTTTAAAATCTATTATGTTAATTAAGAAAGTATGTTATATTCAATTCAAAAAGCAGAGACCGATTGGCCCTGCTTGTTATTTGACTATTACTTTCCCCACCATTCCACTATTAAAATGATACCTACATATCAGTTCATATGTACCAGGATTTTGTGGTTTTACGGTAATGGTTTTTTCTTTTCCAGGCTGGACTTCAGCGTCAATTCCGAGCTTTTCTACTGTGAAGGTATGCTCTTTCTGACCTTCATTTTTTAATATCAATGTTGTCGTTTTTCCACTCGGGATAGTGATGGTTTCTGGATTAAAGAAATCATCGTTCAACTGAACCTCCATGGCTTTCTGTCTTACCGCGTCGGATTCAGCCAAAACACCGAGTAATCCTGAAGTCATCACACTGATAACCATCGTAAACAAAACGACTAATCCCATTAACCAGTTTCTCACAGACATTTGCATTCACTCCTTTTATAAGCCATATTCTTTTCCAATTCATAAAATAATATCACTATTTTTTTAAATTAATCATTGTTTTTCCTTTATTTCTATTTATAGAAAGCACAAATTCCATTAAATTGCCTAACTTTATAAAATAGTATTGATACTAATAGAACAGTTACAATCATATTCTTATAAAAGAAACCATTAAAAAGGAGTGTCAAGTTAGTTGATAAAAGCTAAGGTTAGTTTACGGCCTATTGTTAGTAAAATAAATTTACCTACTGTGTTGAAAACAGCTATACTTCCTGGTGACTCATTTGAAAGTTTATTTATTGCAACCCAAGTAGGAGAGATCTTTTACATAAGAGACGAAGCTATACAGACTTTTTTAGATATTCGCTCACGAATCATAAAATTAGGTACGTCTGAACCAGGTGTTTCCCGCGGAGGATATGATGAACGAGGATTGCTAGGGCTAGCGTTTCATCCAGAATTTTATTATAATGGTCTGTTTTATCTTCATTACTCAGCTGCTGGAACACAAGGCCCAGGTGCACTTTCCGAACATTATAGGCCTAACCCGTGTGATCCTAAAACTTCAAACTTAAGGTGGATAAATAGAGAAACTAAATATGATCATATTGATACAGTGGAAGAATGGGTTTTCCAACCAAATGCTCAGCCTCAAAAAAGACGGACGTTACTTAACTTAAGAAGACCATTTTTTAATCATAATGGTGTCAACAGCTTAAATTTTTCACCTGAAACTGGAAAACTTATCTTTACAACCGGAGATGGTGGATCAGGCTATGACCCCTTTAACTTAAGTCAGGATGATATAGAAATTTACGGGAAAATAATTGAAATTGATGTAGGTAAGAATACATTTATCCATAATCCACCCGTAGTCACACGTTTTAGTGAACTCCCCTCACCTATTCAGGAAACTCTTACGCTCATTGCTAAGGGTGTTCGCAATATAACGGGTATTTCATTTCAAAAATTTTATAATCAGTACATCAAATATGTGGGAAATGTTGGACAAGACGTAGTAGAGTCGATTTTTTCATTTGTTCATTATAAGCCAATACCTGTTCCTCAACTTGTTCAAGCTTCTTTAATGAGAGCCAAACCCAGCCAAGAAGGATTTATTAACCTTGGCTGGCGGGGATGGGAAGGAGATTTTCCGACTTCGTTTATAAAAAGGTGTTCTGAAAATCCGGCCTTGGATGAGAAAATAATTGCTTATTACAATGAAGCGGTAAAAACTTCAGTGAGACGTATTCAGCCTTTAACAAGTTATTTTCACAAAGATCCCCGCCCCAATAAATTTGGAGGGACCTCCCTTACAGGAGTTCAGCCATATATGGGGAATAAAATCTCTAGCTTAACAGGAAGCGTTATGTTTACGGATATTGCACAGGTTAAAGAATCTCACTCCCCAATTAGAGGAGTTTTAGCTTATACCAGAGCAGGTACAGATTGTAAGCTAAATGATTTTAGTGTTGTGGAAGTTGATTATAATTTTGGTTCCCAATCAGCTTACTACGTTAGTTTGGGAACGAACCTGGATCAAACCAAGCTTTATTTAGGAGTTTATGGCTCTATGAAAGTGTCTGACTTTAATCAAGGTACTGTTTTTGAAATTGTTCCATGATTTATATTTATAAAATTCGAGTGGGTATTGATTTTCTCCTAAAAATTATAGCTTAATTTTTTTACCAGCTATTTTGTAGGAATGAACAAATGAACTTTCTAGAAAATAAAAAAGCCTTTAATCAATAAAGCCCATAAAAGATTCATTTTATGGGCTACAGTACATACCTTTAGAAAGATAAAGAAATTTATCTTAACGGATATGGCCTATTCCTTTAAAAGTAAATGCGACTTATTAGTCCTCCCGCTTAATTTCTTTATATATTACATGTAAGAGTTGATATATCAGGCAATGATCTAAATCTCTCTTTAACCCCTTATAATGTAAAAACAGTTAACCGAGGTGAAATTCATGTACTTTTTAAAGTCTCTTTCAAGTGAAGTAAAATCTGCGCAGCTTTTTTTTAATAGACTATCTAAAACTAAGCAGCTTGTCTCAGGCGCTCTTTTCGCCAGCTTAGCAGCCCTTTTTCAATCAGCAGGAGGTTTCTTACCCGGAATAGGAGTTTTTATTAGTCCATTCTCTACTGCACCCATTCTTTTTTGTTTTATACTTTCGCTCCCTCCAGGGTTTATTACCTATATACTAACAAATCTGCTTCTTCTGATTATCCAGCCAAGTGAACTTATTATTTTTCCTTTTACAACAGGAATATTGGGAATGGGCATAGGAGCCGCTTTTTACTTTTTTAAAAAGAGATTGTACATTATTATAAGTGGGGCCACTCTATTAACTGTTGGGATTATTACCCTATTGTACGGTTTCAAATTCCCAGTACTAGGTCCCGTGATTTCTAAAAATTTTTCTCTTTCTACTACTGGTTTAATTTTTGTATTTACTTTCCTTTATAGTTGGATTTGGGTTGAACTCAGCTTAGCTTATTTCAAAAAATTAAAAACATTTATTTCCTAGTGAATCTACAAATTAATCCCTTAACAAAGATAACTCGTTAAAATAATGGAGAAATCGCAATCAGCTTTTTAGAAGAACGTCAATTAGGACAATCTCATCTAAACTTTGTAAGGCTCTTTTCATTATATTTTCAAATCCAACTAAACTATTTGCCTGTTCGCCTTTAATTCCAAAGCTTTTTGCCAGTTGAACAAAATCTGGGTTTGTAAAAGTTATTCCATAGCTCTTACCAAACTTTTTGTTCATCATTTCCTGCTCTATTTTTAATGTAGAGTCGTTTAAAACAATAATGATGAATGAAAGCCCTAAGCGCTTTGCCGTCTCTATTTCAGCAAAATTCATTAAAACTCCTCCATCTCCAGTAATACAAATAGCTGGATCATTAGGGCAGGCTAACTTAGCTCCAATTGAGCCTGGTAGAGCAATACCCATGGCAGCTAGACCATTTGATATAATGAGCCTGTTAGGGTTTTTAGGTTGATAAGTTCGGGCTACAGATACTTTATGAGCTCCCACATCTGAAATCACAATTGTTTTCTCTGAAGAGAGCTTGTCAATAATATGCAAGATATTCTCGATTGTCAAAGGCAGCAAATCGCTATCTATCTTTTTCTCTTCAATGTGATAAGATTGCTTAATTTGTTTCTGGAGATTACCAGAGGGAATCCATGGTTTAGAAGGAATATCAAGCTGATTGAATACTCGTAAAGTCTGCTTTATATCTCCAACCAATTCGACCTCTATAGGGTAATATTCATCTACTTCTGCCGGTAAAGTATCTATATGTAAAATTGGTGTTTTTTCTGTGTTCCATTCTTTGGGTAACCTTTCGACAAGATCAAACCCAATTACAATAAGTAGATCAGCTTCCTTTAAGCCTGCGAGCACTTCATCTTTTTCATTAAATCCAAACGTAAAGAAATTTTGTGGATGATCTTTAGACAGTACACCTTTAGCCATATAACTATGGGTAACCGGTGATTGAAGGCGTTCAATAAATCGTTGAAGCTCATCCACGGCTTCCTGTCTAATAGCGCCGTTACCGATAATAACAAAAGGTCTCTCATACTGCTCAATAAGAGTATTGGCAGCCTGAATGGACTCCATTATAGGTATACTTACGGGTATAGATGTAAGTGAAATAGGTTTAATGGGAACGATTTGAGTTGCTAAGTCTTCTGGCAATTCTACTACTACGGGTCCTGGCTTTTCCATTTGTGCAATTTTAAATGCTTTTCGAATAATCTCAGGAATCGTTTGTGCATCTTTTATCTGAACACCCCACTTCGTTGCCGGTTCCACCATTTTGATAATGTCCATATACTGATGCGAATCTTTATGCTGCCTTCCCAAAGCAGCCTGTCCTGTTAAAGCAACAATAGGAGAATGGTCTAGCTTTGCACTAGATATACCTGTCAATAAATTAGTAGCTCCAGGGCCTAATGTTGATAAACATACCCCTACTTTGTTTGTTAACCTTCCGTATACATCTGCCATAAAAGCAGCTCCTTGCTCATGCCTCACATTCACGAATTGAATCTGTTTAGAGTTGGATAAGGAATCAATAAAGTCCAAGGTCTCTTTACCGGGTATTCCGAAAATATATTCAACTCCCTCATTTTCTAAACATTGAACAAGTGTATCCGTCACTTTCATATTGTTCGACCTCTCTCTAGATAGTATTCTGACAAGCTTATGTGAAAGGAATAGCTCATTAATCTTTATCTCATTTTTTGAGTTTCAGCTCGCAAAAACCCCAAATTTATGCAAAGAAATCCTATTCACTAACTATTGTTTATAGTGTTGCCATTAGGTTCTTATGTTAAAGACATTTTTTAGAGAATGTATAAATAATTGAATGAGTCAAAAAACTTGGAAGGAAATTAGACCTTAATGATTGTTTCTTTGTTAGTGAACAAAAAAAGCTTTATTTTTTCTGCTCTAACCTTACAAAAAGGTATTCTCTCTCCCCCTTCCTCTATGTTGGCTGATTGAAAGTATGGAGATACCCTATAAAAAATCACTATTAGAATGTAACATTTTGAGGAATGTGAAAAATCCCATATACAAATAATAAGGCGCATACTCGTTTAAATTGGAGGGAGCGTTTTTATGAAAAGATTATTATTGATGGGATTTATGTTGTTATTTTCGCTAAACATGCTAGTTGAACCAAGTAGTGCTCGTGCTGAAACACAAGAACATCGTGTTAGTCAATCTCAGGTAAAGTTTGAAAATGAATTCAGAAGACTTTGGATGGATCATGTACTGTGGACAAGCAATTATATTACAAGTGCAACAACAGCAGGATCAGAAGACCAAAAACAAGTGTTGACAAGGTTATTAAAAAATCAAGAAGATATCGGGAATGCTGTGAAGCCGATATACGGAGAAAAAGCTGGGAATAAACTTACGGATTTGCTCAAGGAACATATTGTGATTGCTGGCAAGATTGTAGATGCGGCTAAAACGGGAAAGAAAGCCTTGGTGAATCAATTAAACAAAGAATGGTATCGAAATGCTGATGACATAGCAGCGTTTCTTAGCCAAGCTAACCCTTATTTGAAAAATGAAGATTTGAAAAAATTACTGTATATGCATCTAAAATTAGTGACAAATGATTT
>Ga0182738_1008531_pt1 | contig 10166 bp, 9 predicted proteins | sample eDN5th30CBELigMG_FD_128876 | JGI IMG/M metagenome (GOLD analysis project Ga0182738, IMG submission 128876) | Enriched Miracle-Growth compost microbial communities from Emeryville, California, USA - eDNA 5th pass 30_C BE-Lig MG (version 2)... ... | reverse complement strand
CCACCAGCCGGTCCAGCGGGGCGTTGCGCTGGCGGGGCACCAGGCGGACGATCGAGTCCGGGTCGTCGGGCGGGCCGTCGATCTCGAAGCCGTATTCGATGCGGTCGTTGTTTTCCGGCTTGCCGCGCGCGCGATCGCGCACGGCGCACAGCGCCTGGGCGAACTGCCACAGGGGGCGCATCCAGTGGCCATACTGCAAGGGCGCGGCCGGATCGGCCAGGATGGCTTCGGTGACTTCGCCGATCTGTCCGTGCCGCAGATTGGCAGTCACGCGGATGCGTTCCAGGCGGGTCTCGGTGTCCAGGATCTCGCCGTCGGCGAGGCGTCCGGTGACGTACAGGGACAGGGCCGGGCGCCACTGGCCCTCATCCAGGGAAAATGCGGCGATCAGGCCGGGCGCCAGCATGGGGATCTTGTCGCCCGGCATGTAGACGGTGGACATGCGCGCGCGAGCGAGTTCGTCCAGGGTGCTGCCGCGCGTCACGGCCAGGGCGGGCGCGGCGATGTGGATGCCGACGCGGATCGTATCGGGCGTGGGGGTCGAGACCGACAGGGCGTCGTCGATCTCGATGGTGCTGGCGTCGTCCAGCGAGTAGGCCTCGATCTCGGCCTGCGGCAGGTCTGCCCCCCAGTCCTGGATGTCCACCGGCGGCCAGTCCGTGCCGCGGGGGAAATGGGTCGCCAGGAAACGCTCGCGCATCATGGCCAGGGGATGCGGCCAGACGCCCAGCGACAGCAGCAGCCGTTCGGGACTGGTGCCCGACTGCTGCACGGCGGCATCGAAGGCCTTCCATTCCAGGGTGTTCTTGTCGGGCCTGTCCAGGAAGGTCGCGGCAACGGGGCGCAGGGCCTCGGGCAGCGTGCCCGCCAGCATGGCCTCGGTCCATTCGCCCTGCAGCTCGGCCTGGCGGCGTTTCTTTTCGATGGCGGCCAGGGCGGCCTTCAGGATGTCGGGCGGGGCGGGGCGGAAGGCACCCTTGCCGCGCCGGTGGAAGTAGGCCGGCGCTGCCGACAGGGCCAGGATGGTGGCGGTCTTTTCCACTGCGTCGGGCGCGTGGCCGAAGTAGTCTTCGGCCAGGGCGGCGGCCTCGAATTCCTGTTGCGGCGCGCATTCCCACAGGAATCCCGCATCCAGCGTGGCCGCCAGGGTCTCGGCCGCGGGCAGAAGATTCTCGGGGGCAGGCTGCTCGAAGGTGAACAGCACGGCGTTGCGCTTGATCTTGCTGCGCTTGCCGCTGGCCGATTCGACCTGCAGCGAGGTGTCGGCTTCGGAAAAAATGGTTTCGGCCTTGAGCTTGCCGGCGTCTTCGTAGAGAACGTGCATACAGGAAATGGGGCAGCGGGTTCAGTGAGGGGACCGGGGGCGTCGGCGCGCCAGCCGGTCGAGCAGGGTCTGGTGGATGCCGCCGAAGCTGCCGTTGCTCATGACGAGCACCTGGTCGCCGGGCTGCGCGGCGTCGCAGACGGCGTCGGCCAGCGCGTCCAGGTCATCGCCTGCCCACAGGCGTTCGCCCAGGGAAGCCAGCACCTGGCCGGGGTTCCAGCCCAGGGCGTGCCGGCCCCGGGTGGCGCCGTAGCAGAATACCCGGTCGGCGCCGGCCAGCGCTTCCGGCAGCCGGGCGGCCATCGTGCCCAGCTTCATGGTGTTGGATCGCGGCTCGATCACCGCCAGGATCCGGGTCTGCGGGCCGACGCGTCGGCGCAGGCCGTCCAGGGTGGTGGCGATGGCGCTGGGATGGTGGGCGAAATCGTCGTAGACGGCCACCCCATCCTGCGTGCCGCGCAGTTCCAGGCGGCGGCGCACTCCCTGGAAGCGGTTCAGGGCCGCAATGCCATCTGCCGGCGCGATGCCTGCGTGCCCGGCGGCCGCCAGGGCGGCCAGGGCGTTGGCCTGGTTGTGGGCTCCGGCGAGCGACCAGTCCAGTATCCCGACCGGCTGGCCGCGCAGCAGGATGCGGCAGCGCCGGCCGTCGTCCGTTTCGGGTTCCGCTCGCCAGTCGCCGCCGGGACCGAAGGTTTCGACCGGCGTCCAGCAGCCGCGCGCCAGGACACGGTCCAGGGCGTCGCTGGCCGCCGGCCGGACAAGATGGCCCGCCGCCGGGACGGTGCGCACCAGGTGGTGGAACTGGGTTTCGATCGCGGCCAGGTCGGGGAAGATGTCGGCGTGGTCGTATTCGAGGTTGTTCAGGATGGCGGTGCGGGGCCGGTAGTGGACGAATTTCGAGCGCTTGTCGAAGAAAGCCGTGTCGTATTCGTCGGCCTCGATCACGAAATGGCGGCGTGCCGGGTCGTAGCGGGCCGACACGCCCAGGTCCGGCGCCACGCCGCCGATCAGGAAGTTGGCCGGCTTGCCGGACTGCTCGAAGATCCAGGCCAGCATGGCGCTGGTCGTGGTCTTGCCGTGGGTGCCCGCCACGGCCAGGACATGCTGTCCGCCCAGGACATGGTCGGACAGCCACTGCGGGCCGGACGTATAGGGCAGCCCGAGATCCAGGATGGCTTCCATCAGCGGGTTGCCCCGGCTGACGACGTTGCCGACCACGTACAGGTCCGCGCCCAGGCCGGTCTGGCTGGCGTCGAAGCCTTCGATCAGGTCGATGCCTTGTTCGCGCAGCTGCGTGCTCATGGGCGGGTAGACGCCCGCGTCGCAGCCGGTGACCTTGTGGCCCGCCGCGCGGGCGATCAGGGCGAGACCGCCCATGAACGTGCCGCAGATTCCCAATATATGTACGTGCATCGCATCCTCCGGCCTGTATTGTAAGGAACCTCTGGACGCGCCGTCGCGCCGTGCGCATCCGCCGATGTCCGGAGACTGGCTCCCCGGGTCCGATGCTATGATGGCCGATGGGTAAGGTCAGCTGGATGGACGGCGTTTCACATGGATAGGCGGAATTTCTTGCGCACGGCTTCCCTGGCGGCGCTGGGGCTTGCGGCTGCGGCGCGCGGCGCGGGGGCCTCGATCCTGCCGGCCAATCCGGTGTTCGGCCGCACGTTCACCGACCTGCAGGGCCGCGACCAGGCCCTGTCGGCCTATGTGGGGCGGCCGGTGCTGATGAATTTCTGGGCCAGCTGGTGCGCGCCCTGCGTGCGCGAGATGCCCCTGCTCGAAACCCTGCACCAGCGCTATCCCGATCTGGCCCTGCTCGGGCTGGCGATCGACACCCAGGCCAACGTCGAGCGGTTCCTCCAGAAAGTCCAGGTGTCCTACACCCTGCTGCTGACCGGCACCCAGGGGATTCCGCTGATGCGCGAACTGGGCAACAAGGGCGGCGGCCTGCCGTTCACCCTGCTGTTCGACCGCAGCGGACGTGTGGCCGATTCGATCATGGGTGAACTCGATCCGGACGATATCGAGCGGCGCCTGGGGCAGATACTTTAAGTTTCAAAAATAGCCCCGCCGGCTCTTTCCGAGCCCATTTTTATGGACAAATCGGCGGTTTTAGCGTAAAAAGGCGCTTTGAAGGGTACCCCCTCATACCCAGGATCAGGCGGCTTCGGGCAGCACCGAGAGCTGCCCGCTGGCAGCAGCATCACATGTGGCCGTCGTGGATTCTCCCCGCAGCGTCGGGGCCGGACCGACGGCGCATTTGTTTCTGCCGTCCGGATCCGATCATCGAACGGCCCCTCACGATTGGGCCAGCACACAGGAATTTATCGTCATGGATCTCCGAAAACTGAAAACGCTGATCGACCTGGTGGCCGATTCGGGCATCGCCGAACTGGAAATCACCGAGGGTGAAGGCAAGGTCCGCATCGTGAAGTTTTCCCAGGTTGCCGCGCCCGCCCCGGTCGCCGCTGCCGCTGCCCCCGCCCAGGTCGTGGCTGCGCCCGCCGCCGCGCCCGCTGCCGCTGCCGCCCCGGCGCCCGCCGTTCCGCAGGGTCACCAGGTCAAGGCGCCGATGGTCGGCACCTTCTACCGCGCGCCCAACCCGAACGCCCCCGCCTTCGTCGAAGTCGGCCAGGCCGTCAAGGAAGGCGATCCCCTGTGCATCATCGAGGCGATGAAGCTGCTGAACGAGATCGAGGCCGACAAGTCCGGCGTGATCAAGGAAATCCTCGTCGAAAACGGCGAACCGGTCGAATACGGCCAGCCTCTGTTCATCATCGCCTGAACGCCATGTTCGAAAAAATCCTGATCGCCAATCGCGGCGAAATCGCCCTTCGGATCCTGCGTGCCTGCCGCGAACTGGGCGTCAAGACCGTGGTCGTGCATTCCGAGGCCGACCGCGAGGCCAAGTACGTGCGCCTGGCCGATGAATCCGTCTGCATCGGGCCCGCCACGCCGCGCGACAGCTATCTGAACATGCCCGCGCTGATCTCGGCCGCCGAAGTCACCGACGCCGAGGCCATCCACCCCGGCTACGGCTTCCTGTCGGAAAACGCCGATTTCGCGGAACGGGTGGAAAAGAGCGGTTTCGTCTTCATCGGACCGCGTCCCGAAAGCATACGCACCATGGGCGACAAGGTCAGCGCCAAGCAGGCGATGATCGCCGCGGGTGTGCCGGTCGTGCCGGGCTCGGGCGGCGCGCTGCCCGACGACCCCAAGGAAATCATGCGCATCGCCGCCGACGTTGGCTATCCGGTCATCATCAAGGCCGCGGGCGGTGGCGGCGGGCGCGGCATGCGGGTGGTCTATACCGAGGCCGCCCTGCTCAACGCGGTGGCCATGACGCGCACCGAAGCCGGTGCCGCCTTCAACAACCCCGAGGTCTATCTCGAGAAGTTCCTGGAAAACCCCCGGCACATCGAGATCCAGGTGCTGGCCGACGGCGAGGGCAAGGCTGTCTGGCTGGGCGAGCGCGACTGCTCCATGCAGCGCCGCCACCAGAAGATCATCGAAGAAGCGCCCGCGCCCGGCATCGACCGCGCGCTGGTCGAGCGCATCGGCGAGCGCTGCGCCGAAGCCTGCCGCCAGATGCGCTATCGCGGCGCCGGCACCTTCGAATTCCTGTACGAAAACGGGGAATTCTTCTTCATCGAGATGAACACCCGTATCCAGGTCGAGCACACGATCACCGAAATGATCACCGGCATCGACCTGGTCCAGCAGCAGCTGCGCATCGCAGCCGGCGAGAAATTCACCCTGCGCCAGCGCGACATCCATCTGCACGGCCATGCGATCGAATGCCGGATCAATGCCGAGGACCCCTACAAGTTCACGCCCAGCCCGGGCAAGATCACCAACTGGCACACGCCGGGCGGCCCGGGCGTGCGCATGGACTCGCACGTGTTCACCGGCTACACCGTGCCGCCTTTCTATGACTCGATGATCGCCAAGCTCATCGCTTACGGCGACGACCGCCACCAGGCGATCATGCGCATGGACATCGCCCTGTCCGAAATGATCGTCGAGGGGGTGCATACCAACATTCCGCTGCATCGCGAGTTGATGCAGGATGCCCGGTTCGTCGCAGGCGGCACCAGCATCCACTATCTCGAACAGAAACTCGCTGCGCGCACCTGAGGTCCGGCATGCGAGAGTTGGTGCTCAACTGCGTGGAAAGCCAGGCCGAGGCCTGGTCGGACGCGCTCCTGGAAGCCGGCGCCCTGTCGGTGTCGGTCGAGGATGCCGACGGCGATACCGAACACGAGCAGGCGCTGTTCGGCGAACCCGGCACGGAACCCGAGGTCCAGGCCTGGCGGCGCAACCGCCTGGTGGCCCTGCTGGCCGACGGCGACGATCCGGCCCATCTGCTGGCCTCGCTGGACGGCCTGGCCGGACCGGCGCCCGGGCAGGACGACTGGTTCCTGCGCGACGTGCCCGATGCCGACTGGGTGCGCCTGACGCAGTCCCAGTTCGGTCCCATCGTGGTCAGCGAACGCATCTGGATCGTGCCGAGCTGGCACCGGGACGACGCCGGGCTGCCCCCGGCCGGCGCCCGCGACGGCATCGTGCGCATCGAGCTCGACCCCGGCCTGGCCTTCGGCACCGGCAGCCATCCCACCACGCACCTGTGCCTGGAATGGCTGGCGGCCCATCTGCAGGGCGGCGAGACCGTGCTGGACTACGGCTGCGGTTCCGGCATCCTGGCGATCGCCGCGCGCCTGCTGGGGGCCGGACCGACCCAGGGCGTGGACATCGACGAGCAGGCGGTGCTGGCCACGGCCCGCAACGCGGCCGCCAATGGCGTGGACGTGCAGGCCTGCCTGCCCGACGACCTGCCCGCCGGCACCAGCCGGGTGGTGGTCGCCAACATCCTGTCCAACCCGCTCAAGATCCTGGCCCCGATGCTGGCCGCCCGCGTGGCGCCCGGCGGCTGGCTGGCGCTGTCCGGCGTGCTGGAACGCCAGGCGGATGAGGTCTGCCAGGCCTACGCACCGTACCTGCCCTTGCGCGTCTGGGAGGCCCGCGACGGCTGGGTCTGCCTGACGGGACGCAAGGCCTGACGGAGCGCGGCGGTGATGGACCTGACCACGCGCTGCCCGAAATGCGGGACCGTGTTCCAGGCGGGCCTGTCGGATCTGCAATTGCGCAAGGGCTACATCCGTTGCGTGCAGTGCGCCCATATCTTCGATGGCTATGCCGAGGTGGTCTCGGATGCCTCCGCCGCTCCGCCGCCACCGCCCGCCAACGTCCCCGAACCGCCGGCCGCTCCCGCGCCCCAGGTGATCCGCCCCGGCCGGTCCCCGGCCCCGCCGTCCGAGTTCACGCCCGCGTTCCGCATCGGCGTGGCGCCCTGGCCAGACGATCGGCCCGAGCCCCGCATCGGGGAACCGGCCGTCCGCGCGGGTACGCGTCCCGTCGAGGAAATCCTGGCCGATGAAGGGTGGGTGCCCGATGCAGGCGGTGCACCCGATGATGCGGGCATGGACGATCCGCCCGCCCAGGAGGCCCCCTTCGTGGTCGAACCCAGGCTGGGACATCGCAGCCAGGGCGGGTCCGCGGCGCCCCTGCTGCGCGACGAGGACGCCTACGGCTGGTGGGATGCCCTGCTGCGGTTCTGTGCCCGGCTGCTGTTCGTCCTGCTGCTGATCCTGCTGGCCGCGCAGGCCGTCTATGTCTATCGGGCCGACATCGCCCGCATGGTGCCGGCCCTGAGACCCGCGCTCGAGCGGGCCTGCGAGCCGCTGCGTTGCCAGGTGCCCTATGCCAGGGACATCGCCCGGATCGCCATCACGGGGTCTTCGCTGAAGGCGGCCGATGACGGCGCCATGGCCGACAGGCCCGCCGACCAGGAACCTTCCGAGCAGCATTTCGTGCTGCACGTGACCCTGCGCAACCTGGCCGAACAGCCCCAGGAATGGCCCACCCTGATCCTCGACCTGAAGGATGCGGCCGGCACCCTGCTGGTGCGCCGCAATCTTTCGCCGGCCGAATACCTGGGGGCGGCGCGCGCCGCCCAGCCCTTTGCCGCCCGCGGCGAAGTCCTGGTGCGCGTGCCCCTCACCCTGAGCGGTATCCGCATCAACGGCTACCAGCTCGATCTCTTCTATCCCTGAAGGAATTCCATCCCCATGTCCAAGGACGTCCTGATCTGCGGTTCCATCGCCTTCGACACCATTGCCGTGTTCGAGGGCCGCTTCCGCGACCACATCCTGGCCGACAGCATCAAGTCTCTCAGCGTCTCGTTCTTCGCGCCTTCGCTGCGCAAGGAATACGGCGGCTGCGCGGGCAATATCGCCTACAGCCTGAAGCTGCTGGGCGGCCAGCCCGTGCCTGTCGGCACCGTGGGCCAGGATGCCGACGGCTATCTGCAGCGCCTGCGCGACCTGGGCATCGATACCCGCCTGGTGCGCGTGCTGCCGGATACCTACACGGCGCAGTGCCACATCATCACGGACCAGGAAAACAACCAGATCGCCTCGTTCCACCCCGGCGCGATGCTGCGTTCGGCCGAAAACGACCTGAGCGGCAACGCCGCATGCTGGGCCATCGTCTCGCCCGATTCCAAGGACGGCATGTTCAGCCATGCCGAGCGCCTGCGGGCCGAAGGCATCCCCTTCATCTTCGACCTGGGGCAGGCCATGCCCCTGTTCGACGGCGGCGATCTGCAGCGCATGCTGGGCATGGCCAGCATCCTGACCGCCAACGACTATGAAGCCAGCGTGATCGAAGAGCGCATGGGGCGGTCCGTCCAGGAACTTGCTGCCGGCCTGCAGGCCGTGGTGGTGACCCGGGGCGGCGAAGGTGCCTCGCTGTTCGTCGGCGATGAGCGCACCGACATCCCGGCCCCGCCCGTTGAGCGGGTCGTGGACCCGACCGGATGCGGCGACGCGCACCGCGCCGGCCTGCTGTACGGCCTGGCGAATGGCTGGTCACTGCGGGATGCCTGTTGCTTGGCGAACGTCATGGGGGGCTTTAAAATCGCCCATAGAGGTCCGCAGAATCACAGCCCGTCGCGTACCGACATCGCGGCGGCGCTGCAACAGCATTACGGCATCGATGCGGGCATGCTCGCCTGATCCGGATACGGCCCCCCTTTTTCACTCCAGGAGTCCAGCCATGGCGATCCTCACGCATGCTCTTTCTTCCCGCGCGGCGCGCCTGACCGCCGCCGCCGGTGTTTCCCTTTCGCTGCTCGTCCTGGCCGGCTGCGCCAGCCAGTCCGCTTCCAGCTCCGTCTACACCTACGGCCAGGCCCAGCAAGAACAGATCGTGCGCTACGGCACCGTGGTGTCCGTGCGGCCCGTGGTCATCCAGTCCGACAAGTCCTCCGGGGTCGGCGCGATCGGCGGCGCGGCGCTGGGCGGGGTGGCCGGCAGCGCCATCGGCGGCGGCCGCGGTCAGATCCTCACCTCGATCGGCGGCGCCCTGCTTGGCGGCCTGGCCGGCAATGCGGTCGAAAACCAGGTCAACAAGACCAACGGCCTGGAAATCACGGTACGCCTGGACAACGGCGAGACCCGCGTGATCGCCCAGGCGGCCGACGTGGCGCTCAGTTCCGGCCAGCGCGTCCAGGTCATCAGCGGCGGCGGTCCCACCCGCGTGGTGCCGATGTAATCGATCCGGATTCCGGATGCACAAAGGCCCGGCGAATGCCGGGCCTTTGTCTTGGTGCCGCGGCGCCGGATCGGCATTCGGGCCGAGCACAAGGCAGGACGCCGAAGACAGTGCTATTGCACGGCGAGGCGAACCAACGATGTGATCGGACTGAATGCCGATCCGGTCAGGCGCCGAAGGTCGTGAACACCAGGTGGTTCAGCACCATCATGGCGATCTGCGCCAGCACCAGAAGCACCAGGGGCGACAGGTCCAGCCCGCCCATGCGCGGCAGCAGCCGGCGGATGGGATCGAGCAGCGGCGCGGTCAGGGTGTAGAGCACCGGCATGATGGGCGACAGGGGGTTGATCCAGGACAGGATGGCCTGGATCAGCGTCACCCAGACGATCACGTTGAACAGCCACTTCAGGCCGACCAGCAAGCCGGACAGCAGCAGGGGGCCGATGGTCGAGGCAGAAGGCATCAGGCCGCCCATGGCGACCAGCCAGGTCAGCAGCAGGTACAGGACCGCCGTGATCCAGCAGGCCAGGATGCTGGGCCAGTCGAACCGGCCGCTGCCGGGCACGATGCGCCGGATCGGCTGCACCAGCCAGTCGGTGGCGCGCAGGATGGCCTGCGAGAACGGGTTGAATGGATGCAGGCGGATGGCGAACATCCAGGCCCGCAGGATCAGGCCGATGCCGAAGAGCTGGAAAACAATGTCGATCAGGAATTGCAGGATGTCTTGGGCCATGCGGTGCTCGTGAACTGCGGAAAAGAAGCGGTCATTGTCGCATCAAGCGCCCTCGTCTGGCGAATGCAAGACCGGCGAATGAACAGGCCCGGCGGATACCGCCGGGCCTGAGGTGTGGAAGGCCGTTCCCGCCCCGGGCGGGGCGGGTGCGATGCGCTCAGGGGCGCTTCGCGGTGGGGAACGGCCAGGAGCCTGCCGGGTTGACGTCCGTGCGGGCTTCGGGTGCCGGAGCGGCAGGCTTGCTCGGGGCAGGCTCGGGCTTGGCGGCTGCAGGCTTCGGCGCTTTTTTTGCAGGCGCCTTGGGCGCGGCCTTTGCGGGCGACTTCTTGGCGGTGGCTTTTTTCGCCGGCGCCTTTTTCGCGGCGGCGGTTTTCACCGTGGCTTTCTTGGCGGCCTTTTTCGCCGGTGCCGCCTTTTTGGCTACGGCCTTTTTGGCTACGGCCTTTTTGGCTACGGCCTTTTTGGCTACGGCCTTTTTGGCTACGGCCTTTT
>Ga0182738_1008530_pt1 | contig 10166 bp, 9 predicted proteins | sample eDN5th30CBELigMG_FD_128876 | JGI IMG/M metagenome (GOLD analysis project Ga0182738, IMG submission 128876) | Enriched Miracle-Growth compost microbial communities from Emeryville, California, USA - eDNA 5th pass 30_C BE-Lig MG (version 2)... ... | reverse complement strand
GATCGGGCGCGGCCAGGAGAGGTGGCAGAGTGGTCGATCGCACCGCACTCGAAATGCGGCAGACTGGGTGACCGGTCTCGGGGGTTCGAATCCCCCCCTCTCCGCCATTGCGCCCTCTTTATGTCATTAAAAATCCGAAAAATCATTGATAAATAAGACGCGTGGCGGCGGCTTGCGCCCATTTTTGCCATGCATTTGACCATACCTTTTGTCATACACAGTACGGATTCGAGCTTTCACATGCCTCCGAGGGCGATCCCGCCGCGACCCCTCAAACGGAAGGGTTCTGGTAGCTCAACTGCCGAGTGCCGAAGGCGTACCGAGCCTTCGAAGCCGTGCCGTCATCCAGCTGAGCACCGGCGTCCGCATCGCTGATGATACCCATGGCGTCGTCGCCCGCGCAGCCATTGCCAAGCTCGATCGAGAGCTTTTCACGCGATGGCGCGCCGAGACCGGCGCGAGATCCGACAATCAGGCCGAAAAGCATCCGGCCGCGGTCGACACGTGGACGGACTTGTGCAGCGATCTTACGCTCGCGTGGCCACGTTGACCCGCCGACAGCACAATGCGCTGGGGTGCCAGCCACGGCAGAGGATCGCACGTTGCCGAGTGGCTTCTGCATTGGAGATGCCTGATCCGCTTATTCTCAGGTAACCTTCGCAGCGACGTATCTGGGGCTCGTTGCTTAGGAGGGAACCGATGGCAATCGACAAAGACCTCGACTTCACCGGCAAGACAATTCTTGTCACCGGCTCGGGACGCAATATTGGCCGCGCGATCGTGCTCGAATTCGCTGCGCGCGGAGCCAACGTGATCATCAACAGCCGCACCAATGAGGCCGAGGCCCGAAGCGTTGAGCGCGAGGCGCAGGCACTCGGCGCCAAGACATTGGTCGTCATGGGCACGGCCGGCGAATTGCAAACCGTCGAGGACATGAAGCGCCGTGCCGAGGACACGTTCGGTCGGGTGGACATCTACGTATCCAATGCCGCACGTCGCCTGCATAAATCCTACTTCGAGACCACGAACGACGATTGGCACTTTTTCCTCAACCAGCAACTGACGGCATCGTGGTACTTGTCGAAGGCGTTTGTGCCGGCGATGAAGGCGGCGGGCTGGGGCCGCATTATCCATGTCAACGGCCCGGATGGGTACACGGGCGGCTGGACGCGGGTCCCTCACTCCACGGCCAAGGGCGCGTTGCGGACTCTGACGAAGTCGCTCGCTGCCGGCCTCGGAGAGTTCGGGATCACCGTAAACGACGTCAACCCGGGATTTATGGACACGGTGCGGGATTACACCACGCATCCTGGATTAACGCCGGAGTACAGCGCAAAGCGCGCAGCCGAGCGGCATCCGATCAAGCGACAGTCGCGTCCCGACGAGTTGGCCTTCGCCGTGGTCTTCCTTTGCTCGGACCGGGCCGGCGCCATTACGGGCACGTGCATTCACATCGACGCTGGGGAAAGAATGTTGGGGTAGCGCCGAACCGCAATCTTCGCGCTGTCCAACCCTTGCCCGGACATTCGAAGTTCGAGAGCACCGGTCGCTGTTTCGGCATCGGCGCCGATGATGCGATTGAAATCGTCAATATCGGCCGCATCACTGTGCTGGACGAAGATCGGTCGATGGGCAAGGCTTGACCCATGACATCTTGGCCGGGCGACGTTTTGGTCCGAAATCCGCAGCGAGGAGAAGCAGCCCATGTCGCGACGGCGGGCGCTGGAAGGTATTCGCATCATCGACTTCAGCTGGGTGCGAGCGGGGCCATGGGCAACGCGATGGCTCGGTGCACTGGGCGCCGAGATCATCAAGATCGAATGGCCGGAGAACGAACGCGGGCGCCTGCCGAGCTCGACGACGCCGCAGGGGCTCGAGACAAATCTCAACACCTCGGGCAACTTCAACGACACCAACGTCAACAAGAAGAGCATTACGCTCAACGTGCGCAGCCCGAAGGGGCTCGCCATCGCCAAGCGCTTGATCGCCGTCTCCGATGTGGTGATCGAGAACTTCAGCTCGCGCGTCCTGCAGAAGTGGGGCCTCGGCTACGACGAGCTGCAGAGGATCAAGCCCGACATCGTCTATGTCTCCATGTCCGGCTACGGGCACACAGGGCGCAACCACCATTACACGACATTCGGACCGGTGGCCCAGGCTGCGTCGGGGCTCACCTTTCTGTCGGGCCTGCCCGGCAAGCCGCCGGCCGGCTGGGGCTGGTCCTACATGGATGATACCGGTGGCATGTACGGCGCGATGTGTGCGCTGACCGGACTCTACCATCGCAACGCCACGGGCAAGGGCCAGCACATCGACCAGTCGCAAATGGTGTCGGCGGTGCCCCTCAACGGACCGGCGCTGCTCGATTTCACCGTGAATGGCCGAGGCTCCCGGCGGACGGGGTTCCCACCGGGCAACCGTGCCCACTGGCCCGGCACGCCCGTGCTCGACAACTATCGCGGACCGACCGTCGCACCGCACAACGCCTATCGGACGCATCCGGGCGATTACAACGACTGGTGCGTGATCGTGTGCCACACGGACGCTGAATGGAGCACCCTGGTCGACGTGATGGGCGCGCCTGCCTGGGCGAGAGACGAGAAGTTCGCCACCGTCTCCGGCCGCCTCGAGCATCAGCAGGAACTGGACGAGCGGCTCGAGACCTGGACTGCGACACTTGACAAGTACGAGCTGACCGAGCGCTGCCAGGCGGCGGGTGTCCGTGCACTTCCCGTTCAGAGCGCGGAGGACCGCGTCGAGAACGATCCGCAGTTGCGCGAGCGCGGCATGTACCGGGAGCTGGAGCATCCGGCACTCGGGCGCCACAAGGTGCAGAACGCGCCTTTCAAGCTTTCGCAGACACCTGCATTCAATCATGCGGCAAGCCCGCTGATCGGCGAGCACACGCGCGAGGTGGTCGAAAGCCTGCTCGGCATGGGGCCGGAGGACGTGCGCGCCGGCTTCGAGGACGGCACGTTCTGGCCCCCAAAGCGCGCCCGGTTTCCTTATCAGGAGGACATGCTCCGATGATCGAGGAGGATGAAGGCGGGGCAGGGCCCCTCGGGGGACTTCGCGTGCTGGAGCTCGCCGACGAGAAGGGGCAGTTCTGCGGCAAGCTCATGGGCGATCTCGGCGCGGACGTCGTCAAGATCGAGCCGCCGGGAGGCGAGCAGGCTCGCCGCGTCGGGCCGTTTCTCGACGATATCCCGCATCTGGAGCAGAGCCTGTCGTTCTGGTATTACAACACCTCGAAGCGGGGCATTACGCTCGATCTCGGTTCGGACGACGGCCGTCAGCTATTCAAGCGGCTCGCGCGAGACGCCGACATCGTGCTCGAGACATTTCAGCCGGGCCATCTCGATGGGCTCGGTCTCGACTACGCGGCGCTAAGTGCGGACAACGCCGGTCTGATCATGTGCTCGCTCACCTCATTCGGGCAGTCCGGTCCCTGGCGCGACTACCTCGGCAGCGATCTTCTGCATATGGCAGCCGGCGGCCAGATGGCCTCTTGCGGCTACGATGAGAGTGATGTGGCCGGCGGTGAGCCGATCGCGCCTGGAGGCGGCAACGCATGGCACATGGGTGGCCATTTCGCCTACATGGGCATTCTGGCCGCCCTTGTCAGCCGCACGTTTACGGGCGCAGGGCAGTACATTGACTGCTCGATCCACGAGGCCTGCGCGCTGACAACCGAGTCGGCGATTGCCAACTACGTCTATCGTGGCGAGACTCTGATCCGCCAGACGGGGCGGCACCATGCGGCGCAGCCGGGTCCACGCACGCAGTTTCGGGCAAAGGACGGGAAATACGTCACGGCGCTGGTCGGCGGACGGCTCAACCCGAAGTACGTTGCGGATCTGGCCGCCTTCCTCGACAGCTACGGAATGGCGGGCGATCTGTTGGATGCCAAGTACCAGGATCCAAAGGTGATTGCCGAGGCCACGTCGCACATCATCGACGATCTCGTGGCCGGCTTCATCGCTAGTCTGCCGGCCGAGGAGGTCTATCATGCCGCGCAGGATCGGGGCTTCACGTGGGCGGCGGTGCGGGCGCCGGAAGACCTGCTCGATGACGCGCACCTCGGCGATCGCGGCTTCTGGAAGGAGGTTGCGCACCCGGAGCTCGGGCGAAGCTTCATCTATCCCGGCGAAGCCGCGATCTACGGCGGCTCGCCGTGGCGGATCTCGCGCCGCGCACCGCTGATCGGGGAGCACAACGCGGAGATATTCTCGGGCGAGCTCGGTATTCCCGCCGAGGAGCTTGCCGCGCTCGCGAAGAGCGGCGTGATATGAAGCGAGCGCACTATGTTCATGGGGCCCCATCGATGCACTTTGGGCCAAGCTCATTCTCAACTGCGCCTATAGCCCGCTGTCGGCGCTCACACGGCGTCCTTGTGGCCGCATGTTCGGGCCTCGCTGCTATGGAAACGCTCGTCCGTTACGTCGTTGCGGAATGCTGCGCCGTGGCCCGGGCTGAGGGCATTTCGCTCCCTGCGGACATTCTCGCGAACGTACTTGGTCTTGCCGACGCAGCTCTTCGAGACCTACACCGATGCGGAAGATTTCGTCCTGTACCCCTCTTATAGTCCGTTATCGGTGCATGCTCAGGCGCGCGATACTCGATGCGGGATCGAGGCGTTGCTCAGGCAACACCTTGCGGTCTTCCTGCACTGCAATGCTATGCTCTGTTCCCAGGGAGTGCTCAGCGCCACACATAAAGAGGGAACGGGATCGTGGCAGACAGGATCAGAGTTGGAATCGTCGGCGCAACCGTAACTCCGGGCGGTAGCGGCTGGGGCGCCAACGCGCACGTGCCAGCCCTCCAGGCGTTGCCGAATTTCGAGCTGAAGGCGGTGTGCACCGCCCACGCGGAGACCGCAAAAGCCTCGGCGGAGAAATTCGGCGCCGACCTCGCGTTCCACGACATCAAGCAGATGGCCGCGCATCCCGATGTCGACCTCGTCGCGGTCGTCGTCCGCGTGCCCTGGCACAAGGAGCTGGTCATGGCTGCCATCGGCGCTGGAAAGCCGGTCTGCTGTGAATGGCCGCTCGGCGCTCATTTGGCCGAGGCGACGGAGATGGCGGACGCTGCCAAGGCCGCTAAGGTGTCGACCCTGGTCGGCCTCCAGGCGCAAAGCGATCCGGCTGTCATGTACGCCCGCGATCTCGTCGCTAATGGCGAGATCGGCGACATCGTTTCAGTCAACATGCGCGTTATCGTCGACTCGATTCCAGTGCGCGGCGACGGACGCATATGGCAGGGCATTCGGAAGAACGGCGCCAATCCAATGACCATTCCGGGCGGGCACGCGATCGATGCCATGTGCCATATCCTCGGCGAGTTCGCCGAGGTCAGCGCGCGGGTCACAACGCGGATCGAAATGTGGAAGCACGCGGTGACGGGCGACGACTTCCCCGTCGACGCGCCGGACACCGTCTCGGTCGTGGGTGTGCTTCGGAGCGGCGCCGAGGTCTCCTGGCAGGTGGCGAGCGTGCCCTACCACGCGAGCGGAATACGGATGGAAGTCTACGGTCGCAAGGGTACGCTGGTGCTGACCTCGAAGTCGGTCAACATCGGGCCAAGCCGGCTCCAGCTTGGCATCGGCAAGGGCGAGATGAAGGAGATCGTCCCGCCAGCGAGCTATCGGCTCGCCCCGGCGGACATGCCCCAGAGCCCGGCGATCAACGTGGCCCAGGCCTACGCCCGCTACGCGGCGGCGATAGGAGCGGGTGCGGCACCCGCGCCCGACTTCGACCACGCCGTCGTCCGCCACGCCCTGATCGACGCGCTCGAGCGATCGCATGCGGAGGGCAGGGTTATCAAGCTGGGCTAGCTACAGGGCCGGAGGGACGCACATGGCCTTCGAACTCGGCATGTTCGAGGAGTTCTGGCGGCGCAAGGGCCAGACCGAGGAAGGCGCCTTCCGCGATGCTTTCGCCCAGGTCGAGCAGGGAGAGCGATACGGTCTCGACGTGTGTTGGCTGGCGGAGCTTCACGTCAACCCCGGGCGGTCGGTGCTGGCCTCACCGTTGAATGTCGCCAGCGCCATCGCCGGGCGCACGAAGCGCATGAAGATCGGCATCGCCGTACAGGTGCTGCCGCTCTGCCATCCGCTGCGGCTCGCCGAGGAGATCGCAACGGTCGATCACGTCAGCGGTGGCCGGTTGATCTTCGGCGTCGGCCGATCCGGTTTTGCCCGCACCTACGACGCCTATGGCATTCCCTATGCCGAGAGCCGCGAGCGCTTCGCAGAGGTGCTGGAGATCCTCCTGAAGGCGTTCACCAACGAGCGCTTCTCGCACGAGGGCAAGTACCATTCATTCCGTGATGTGCCGCTGGTGCCGAAGCCGGTGCAGAAGCCCTACCCGGAGATCCGCGTGGCCGCGACCAGCTACGACACCTATCCGGTGATCGCGGCCGAGGGCTATCCGATCCTGATCGCTGTGCGCCAGGGCAAGCTCGAGGAACTGGGGCCGCATATCGCAACCTATCGCAAGGCGTTCCGCGACAAGGGGCATCCGGGCGGGCCGAAGCTCTATCTGCGCGTGCCGGTCTACGTCGGCGAGACACCTGAGGCTGCGAGGCGGGAGCCCGAGGCGTCGATCATGCCGTTCTATCGAGAGCTTGGCGCGCAAATCGCCAAAACCGCGGTGCTGGAGGGGGTCACGGCAGGCGAGAACCGGGCTGCGCGAGCCCAGGCCCTGATGAATGTCACCTACGAGGAGACGTTGGCGCAGAAAGTGATCGTCGGCTCACCCGACGAGGTCGCAGCGCGTATCAACGAGCTGAAGGAAACGCTCGGCATCGACGGCATACTGGCCGAAATGAACTGCGGCGGACTGATCCCACACGACCGGGTGATGAACTCGATCCGGCTGTTGTGCGAGGTGGTGGGACCAAAGGTGCGGTGACGCCCACCATTGCCAACGGCTAGAGCGTGGAAAGCGCCGAAAAAGTAAGGCGCTTGACCCGCCGTCGGTTCGACCCGCCAAATCATTCGCTACAGGGCATGCGCATCGGGGCGGCCCAATCGAGGAGAAGCTGCTATGCCGGGCGCGCTCGAAAAGCTCGTCGTCCTAGACCTGACCAGCCACCTATCCGGTCCCTATGCGGCGATGATGCTCGCCGACCACGGCGCCGATGTGATCAAGATCGAGCGTAAGGGCACCGGCGACGACGCGCGCAAAATGCCGCCCTTTGTCGCCGGAGAGAGCGCGCCTTTCATGATCTGGAATCGCAATAAGCGCTCGGTAGAACTCGATCTCAAAGAGTCTGCCGACCGCGAGCACCTCCTCGCCCTCGTCGAAGGTGCCGACATTCTGATCGAGAACTTCCGCCCTGGCGTGATGGCACGGCTCGGTCTCGGATGGGACGTGCTTGCAGAGCGCAACCCGCGCCTCGTCTATGCCTCGATCTCCGGCTTCGGCCAGACCGGCCCTTACAGTGCCCGAGGCGGGTTCGACCTGATGGCGCAGGGCATGTCAGGTCTCATCTCCACCAACGGACCAGCCGAGGGCCCGCCCTATCGACTGCCGATCGCCATCTCGGACGTGGCAGCGGGCATGTTCCTCGCCTTCGGCATTCTGGCCGCGATCGAGGCACGCCACCACACCGGACGCGGCCAGCAGGTTGAGACCTCGCTCCTCGAGGCAGCGATCTCGTTCGGCGTCTACGAGGCGGCCCACTACTCGGCGCACGGTACGCGGCCGGAGCGCATCGGCCAGGCGCACCGCGGCACCTCGCCCTACCAGACGCTCGCCGCCGCCGACGGCTATGTGACGATAGGGGCTTCCAATCAGGCGTTTTGGGAGCGCTTCACCGACATCATCGGCCGGCCCGAGTTGAAGGAGGATCCGCGTTTCAAGACCAATGCCGACCGCGTCCGCCACAACAGCGAGCTGATCCCGCTGATCGAAGACGAGCTGGCCAAGAAGCCGAAGGCGCATTGGCTCGCCGAGATGGAGAAGGTCGGTATCCCCTGCGGACCGGTGCTCAACTACGACGAGGTCTTCACCGACCCGCACGTGCTCGCCCGTGATATGTACGTTCGAACCCAGCACGCCAAGGCCGGTCATTTCGGTACAATCGGAGTGCCGGTCAAGCTTTCGGAGACACCGGGCAGCGTCCGCCGTGCCGCGCCTACCCTCGGCCAGCACACGGCCGAGGTGCTCGGCGGAAGCACGCACCCGAAACCGAGCGGTTGAGGCCCCCCTTTGTCAGACCGCGCGTCGAAGACTACGAATGAAATCAACGGGTCTCGACGTTGCGGCAAAGCTATTCGGCGCGGTCGTAGGAGAACTGGATGCCGGCGGTGCCTCCGGTCTCGATAAACAGGTTCATGAAGGCCGGCACCGTGTCCTTGCGGGACCAATCGCGCTGCAACTCGCAGAAGAGCTGCGGTACGCTGATCATCTTGCCGCCTGCCTGCTCGATGCGTCGCAGCCCCATCTCATGCGCCGTGACCGATGTGCCGCCGACGGCATCCGCAATGACATAGACCTCGTAACCCTCGGCCAGGGCATCGATGGCGGGGAATGACAGACAGGCTTCGGTCCAAAGCGCGGTCATGATCAGCTTCTTGCGCCCTGCCTTCTCCACCGCCTGGCGGAATTCGACATCCTCCCAGGAATTGATGGTCGTGCGGTCGATGGTGGGCACGCCCTTCAACGCCTTTTGCACCTGCGGGATGGGCGGCTTGTTGAGACCGGTCTTGACGTTGACCGTCGAGTGAATGATCGGCAATCCGTAGGCGACCGCCGCCTTGGATGCGCCGACGATATTGTTGATCAGAAGCTGTCGATCCATCGATGCGATGGAGTTCACCTGAACGGGTTGGTAATCGATGATGACGAACGCAGAGTTCTTCGGCGTCAGCAGACGATCCTGGACGGGATCACGGATGGGTTCACTGGTCATGTCGGCCTCCTAACTGTCGTCAATGGACCGCGTTGGTCACCAGAAACGACGAAGGGCGGCCCCGACGCGGTCGCGAGGCCACCCTTCATTCAGTTGGACGCGCTATCGGCCATCTCGCCGAAGCGTCCATCCTGGAAATCAAACATCGCTTGGATGATTTCCTCTTTGGTGTTCATCACGAACGGACCATGCGCCACGACCGGCTCGTTGATGGGCTCACCAGAGAGCACCAGCAGCTTGGCGTCACCGTTGGCTTCGAGGGTGATCTCTCCGCCTTCGCGCGCCAGCGCGACAAGCTGGCCCGTGCGGACGACCTCCGCGCCATTGACCTCCACTGTGCCTTCGAGCACGACGACCGCGAGCGAATGGCCCGCGGTCAGCCGCAGCGTCGCCGTCTTGTCCCGCCGCAGACGCACGTCCCAGATGTTGATGGGCGTGAACGTCCGCGCTGGCCCCTCGTCGCCGTCGTAATCACCGGCAATGACGCGCACCGTGCCGGCATCTCCGGGCAACGCAACCGACGGAATGTCCTTGTCGCGCAGTGTCTGGTAGCCGGGTTTGGCGTTCTTGTCCTTCGCCGGCAGGTTCACCCAGAGCTGCACCATCTCCATGTTGCCGCCTGTCTTGGCGAACGCTTTGGAGTGAAACTCCTCGTGCAGGATGCCGGATGCCGCCGTCATCCACTGCACGTCACCCGGTCCGATGGTGCCGCCGGCGCCGGTGGAGTCGCGATGCTCGAGCTCGCCGTCGTAGACGATGGTGACGGTTTCGAAGCCCTTGTGCGGATGCTGGCCAACGCCACGGCGCTCCGAGGTCGCCGAGAACGTCTCCGGGGCCGCATGGTCAAGCAGGATGAACGGGCTCAGATGCTCGCCGTGCGTCTGTGGCGAGATCATCGAGCGGACGTGGAAGCCGTTGCCGACCCAGTGGGGGCGCGGAGCGCTGTAGGTGCCGAGAAGCCTTCTCATTGTTCATCTCCGTCAGCGGGTCTCATGTGACCGTCGCTGTTAGAAAGAACTTATTCGTGGAACAGTCTTTTCATAAGACGTGAGATTTCATACAGTACGTTTCAAATATAGGACGATGGACGACGCTTGCAGGACCTCAACGACCTCTATCTATTTGCCCAGGTGGTCGAGCACGGTGGCTTTGCTGCCGCCGGCCGGGCCGCAGGCATCCCGAAGTCCAAGCTCAGCCGGCGCGTCGGAGAGCTGGAGGCGAGGCTCGGCGTGCGGCTCATTCAGCGCTCG
>Ga0182738_1008529_pt1 | contig 10167 bp, 9 predicted proteins | sample eDN5th30CBELigMG_FD_128876 | JGI IMG/M metagenome (GOLD analysis project Ga0182738, IMG submission 128876) | Enriched Miracle-Growth compost microbial communities from Emeryville, California, USA - eDNA 5th pass 30_C BE-Lig MG (version 2)... ... | reverse complement strand
TCTTCGAACCGGGACCGGCTTAATTCCTCCGAATTTCCGTTTCTATAGCGGCCTGAGGCGGAGCCAAGCTATGGCCTGGGTTTGCGCAGTGAGATTATGTAGGCTGCAAGGTCAAGAAGTTCTTTTCGCGTCAGGTGAATGTTTGGCATCGGCCCGTGAGCGCTAAGCAGCCAATTCGATATGCGTTCGGCTGATTGATCCGATTTGTTGGCAATCGTAGGAAAGCTGGGGACATCGGCATTCACGCCCGCTGCATTCGATCCCTCTCCGATCACATGACAGTTTGTACATAGCGCGCGAGCAATGATGCGCCCGTTTTCAGGATCTGGTTTCGTCGGCTTTATTGTTTCCACCACGTCGGGCGTCTCGTTGTCATTTGGACGACTATTGGCGAAGTTCGTCATGGTACAAGTCGAAGCGAAGATCGCGAGTATGATTGCGACCGCGCTCCAGTGCGTCTTCTCGGGCGAGGTATTTTTAGTCGTTTGAACGATCATAAACCCGCCTGGACCCTTTGTTTCAAATCAATGTATCCGTACGGTGGTCGGGGTATGTTGAAATTGACTTGGCGCAACCGGTAGACTTCAATCTCCCGTGTCAAAAGGAGTTCCAAATGAGACGGCTGCTAGAAAATCCAGGCTTTCGAATTCACCTCATCGTTTATGTTGCGGTGAACATTCTCCTGTTACTGATCAATCTTGCGGTAAGCCCACATCATCTGTGGTTCTATTGGCCAGCTTTAGGTTGGGGTCTCGGGATTGTGGGGCACGCGTTTCTCGTCCACCGCAAACAAACGCCTCATCCATTTAATGCCTCGACCGAGCTGCCAGCCCCTCCGAAGCGCGTGTAAAATGCCACTTTGCCGAATCACATAGCTCGAGATGGCTTTTTCTTCCCGTTGCGTGGCGCCGCGACAAAATTTTGAAAGCGTAAAGATCATTGGCGTTCTAGCATTTCGTGAGCTGCCTCGGAAAATCGGCGTCTTTCGCCATCCGGTCGCTTGCGAACTTGAGCCAGCTCTGTGCAATATCATCGCCTGCGCTAAGTGCAGCGGCAAGCTCTGAGGCACGCTGCGAGCGTGAAGACACTGAACTGCAGTCATTGCTGCGGTTCGGATAATCAGGCATTTTTGAAAACTCCCACACAGGTCAGCGTCACTTAACCCTTATCCGGCAAAAGCTGCACGCCTTGATGAAAATCAACCCAATGCTTTAGCGCCGAAGCGGCGGATATACGCCCGCAGTATCCATCCTCGCTCAAGTTCCGGTTTTCGACGTTGCCGCGTTACAGGCGTGCTTGGAAGGCTCCAAGAATTTGACTTATCTCCCCTTCGGCCCGCTCTGTCTCGGTGAGGACGAAGCAGCTCGCGGCTGCCAAAGCAGCCGCCCGTAGCCGATCGCGAAACCCCAGAAGGCCGCGATCCAAAGAGCGGCGGCCGAATGCACCAGGATGAACCCGAAATCTGGCACAAATGCCGCGGCGATTCGCACCGCAGCGGCGGCAATCACGAGCGCATAGATCGCCTGCGTCAGCCAATCGGCGGAGAGTGGTTGGCCTGTATGGCCGAGGCTTGCACGAGTCATCACCGCGAGTGTCATCGTACCCATCGCTCCCGCAGTCCAGGCGTGAATGCCGCCGCGGGCAATGGCCCGCATCGCGTTCATCCTGTTTCTTGTCATATCAATGCCCATCGGCATGCATCACACGTTCGCGGACCCGCAAGTCGGCGCGGGCTTCAAGTTCATCCATTCCGCGTTCACGGCACTCGTGGCCATACCGACCTTGCTCACCGTCTTCACGATCTGCGCCTCGGTTGAAATTGCCGGCAGGCTGCGCGGCGGCAAGGGCCCATTCGGCTGGATCGCCACGCTGCCTTGGGACAATCCCATCATGCTCGCAGTCACATTTTCCTTCATCATGTTGGGTTTCGGCGGCGCCGGCGGCCTGATCAACATGAGCTATCAGCTCGACGCGACCATTCACAACACGCAGTGGATCACCGGCCATTTCCATCTGATCTTCGGTGGTGCGATCGTCATCATGTATTTCGCGATCGCCTACGATCTCTGGCCCCATCTCACCGGCCGTCAGCTGACGAACCTGAGGCTTATGCGAACGCAGCTGTGGCTATGGTTCATCGGCATGATCGTAACGACGTTCCCATGGCATTGGGTCGGAATTCTCGGCATGCCGCGCAGGATGGCCTATTACGATTATTCCAATGCCGCGCTCGAGCCGATGGCGTTGTCGGTCAGCATTTCTGTTGTCGGCGCCTTCATCCTCGTCATTTCCGCAATTCTGTTTTTTGTCGTTCTGCTGGAGGGCCAGCGCGCACCTCGTGAAAACGCAGGTCCCTATCGTTTCGCCGTAGCTGTCCACCCGCCCATTAGACTTCCGGAAGTGAAGGCGGCGGGATTATGGGACGCGATCTGCAGCGCCGCCGGCATCGCAAGAAAGGCGACAAGCACGAGCCCGGTCACTCCGGATTTCAAAATTTCGTCCGTTGTCGTGACACCTCAAATGTTGAGCATCGCCGACACTCAGTCCATAGGACGGGGTGCAACTCTGGCGCATCAATGTGCGATCTGTCACGGGCCGGCCGGATTCAGCCGTGCCGACGCACCCAATCTTTCCGGCCAGTTTGCCGGCGCCATCTACAAACAGTTGAAGGACTTCCAAAGCGGCGCGCGCAGCAATGCCATCATGACTCCGTTCGCGGCCAAGCTGACGGATCAGGATATGATCGACGTGGCGTCATACTACGCATACTTGCCTAGACTGCCGGAGGATCGGGCACGTCAGGCGGTCGCCGCACCCCGGATCGTGCTCAGCGGCGCACCGTTGCGTAACATTCCACCCTGCGGATCTTGTCACGGCAGCATCGACCATAAGATCGGAAGCCCTTGGCTCCAGGGGCAGCCGGCTGCCTACATCAAGGCCCAGTTGCAGGCCTTTGCACGCGACGAGCGTAACAACGACATCAGTCAGCAGATGCGCAACATCGCGAGGCATATGACGCCTCTCGAAATAGATGAGGCGGCGCGCTATTACTCTTCTCTTTCACAGCCAGCACGATCCACTGGACACTAAAACACGATATACGCCGGCAGTATCCATCATCACTCAGGATGGGCCTGCGAAAGAAGTAACTGCCGTCGGCAACCAAGATCGGTCAAAGTCAACAGAAGTTGGACGCGTCATATGCTGAGGCCCGCTTACTCTCCATGCGGGTAGTTAATCTTGGCACTCTTGGTAAGTGCAGCTCGTGAGTCCGGGCGGAGGTACATCATATGGCCGCCGGGGAGAAGATTGAGTGATACCCTGTCCCGCGTGAGTTGGATCGGTAGGCGCGTAATCACATAGCGGCTCGTCATGTAAGGCGTTACGAGATCTGTCATGCCATGCACGACCGCTATCTTTAAGCTCGGATTGAGGGCCAATGCTTCGCGAAGATCATCGGCGGCGCCAACCGCTCCTGAAGGATCGTCCCGTCCCCAGTCCCATTTTCGGCTCACCTCTCTGTTGAGGAGAACGTACGGCCGTTCCGTCTTGAACTTCAAATCGTCGCGCAGGTAGGCGACGAAGCTCGTCGTTAGTGGGGCAATGATATTCTCAAAGACCGGATCGGTGCCGCGGGTTTTAGGCGCCGATGGGAATGGATCGGCGCCATCGACGGATCCGTCATAGGGGCTCGCAACTTGGCCCGTCTCATGATGAATTTCCTTAGTGAAGACACTCACGGGCACTCGTCCATTCCATCTCGCAACTAAGGATTCTGGCAGCCCGATGTCCTCAGCGACAGCGGCATACATGGCAGAACTTTTGCTAGCGTCGGGGGGAGTTTTCGCAAGAGTCGTTAGATAGTCGCCGAGCGCGAATTGTTCCGCCCCTTGGAGCGCTTCCGGACTTAGCTTGCCCTGCGCCTCCAGGGCGACGGCGGCATATGAAGGCAGACGGAATGCCCAGGCCAGCGGATTGAAATCGTCATCGTCTAAAAGCGAGAACTCCAGTACGGGAGAAATCAAGGTGGCACCCGTCACCGCGATGCCCTGCTCGGCGGGAAGGTGCTTGACCAGCTTCGCCGCTCGAAATCCTCCGTAGCTTTCACCCGCCAGATAAACCGGCGAACCGACGCGGTCGTGCTTAGCTAAAATCAGCCAGACGATCTTGCCCAGCTCATCGAGATCTGCGTGAATGCTCCAGAATGCTTTTCCAATGTCCTTGACCGAATTCGTGGCGCGACTGTAGCCAGTTCCCACCGGATCAACGAACACAAGATCGGTAAACGGAAGCCATGAATCGGGGTTATTGATGGTTTTCCCATCCGGTGTAATAGCTGACCGGCCGTTGCCAAAATCGAGTACACGCGGTCCGATCGCTGCCATGTGGAGATAGGCTGAACTCGCACCAGGACCGCCATTGAAGACGAACGTGATTGGCCTTTTGGTGGGAGACGCGCCCGCGAGCGTATAGGACACGTAGAATATTTCAGCGGTCTTGCCGCCCTGCGCATCAGTCAACGTCACCGATCCTGCCGTGGCCGTATAGGTTATCTGAGCGCCGTTATTCAGGGTGAACGTATGGCTGGTGACCGCGTCTGGCGGCAGGACCGGCTCGGATGGGGACGGCGACTCCGAGGACTGATGAGCTTGCGCCTTCTCCTCGCTTGGCTTTCCAGCGTCCGATGCTTGCAGGGTCTGTGCGAAGGCACAAAAAATGAGCCCGGCGGAAAGCAGCAAAGATGCTCGTTTCGGCGACATTGAACGCAATAGTGCTCCTCATGTATCGTCTGTTTTTCTGGGACGAAATGCATGATGCCCTAGGACCACTGTGATAGCCGCTGTTAAATGCAGTCAGCAACCTAATTTCGCTGAAGCGGACTGTTCGCCAAAATATTGGCTGAGCGCGAAGATTGGCCAGACTCCAAAGGCCATAAAAGGTCGGTTCAGCAAGCCCCATTTCCGATCCATTTGCCCGATCGATTGAAGCTTCAACATCTCGATCTTGTTAACTTGCCAAGGACGTAACGCTCCGAAAACGAAGGAGCGCCAGGAACAGGAAAAGCCCACCGATTGCCGCGATGGCGACGAATCTGGGCCAGACCACGTCGAGCCCGGCGCCGCGGTAGAGGATCGCCTGCGCGAACGACACAAAATGCGTCGAGGGTGAAGCCTGCATAATCGTGCGTAGGAATGGCGGCATGCTTTCGAGTGGCGTATTGGCGCCCGACAGCATGTTGAGTGGAACAGCAGTCAGAATGTAGAGCAGGCCGAGTTGCGGCATCGTGCGGGCAATCGTTGCTAGGAAAATTCCAACCGCCGTCGCGAAGAAGAGATAGATGACTACGCCGCACATGAAGAGCGGTACGGAGCCAGCAATCGGAATGCCGAGCACGCGCTGCACGACGATCATTAGAGAAAGTCCACCCGCGACTGTGATTACGAGCGCGTTCGCCCAAATCTTTGACATGGCGATCTCAAACGGTGTCAGCGCCATGACGAGAAGGTGATCCATCGTGCCATGCTCACGTTCTCGTACAACAGCCGCACCGGCAAGAATGATGGCGAGCATGGTGACAGAACCGATGATGCCCATAACAGACGTGAACCACGCAGTCGTGATATTAGGATTGAAGGCGATCCGAATGGAGAGCGTCACCGCCGGTGGCGAAACGTTCTCGCTGCGGGAAACAACCTTGTTGATCTCAGATGTGATAATCTGCGCGGCATAGCTCGAGCCAATACCAGCCTGGACCATCGCCGTCGCATCAACGTTGACCTGTAATGCCGGATTGCGGTGGCCAAGAACATCGCTTTCGAAGCGCGGAGGAATGTCCACGACGAACGTGTATCGGCCGGTGTTCATCAAACGGTCAACATCCCGCTCATCAACATACTGTGGCGACCTGAAATAAGGCGGCAGAAAAGCACCAGCGATGCTCCGGGAGAGCTCTGAACGATCCTCGTCAACGATAGCGATCGAGGCGTTGTGCAGCTCCTGTGAGTTGCTCTGGGCTTGTGCCATCACCGCGATCGAGAAAGAATAGATGACAAGTCCAAGCAGGACCCAATCGCGGAAGAAGCTGCGCAGCTCCTTTGTTCCAAGCCAAAAAATGTTCGAAAGCTTGCGCATGTCCGGTCACTTTTCCTGCTTGCTGAGGAGAAGCAAGCTTATGGTTGTGAGACTCGGAATGAAGAGCGCGAGGACCACGATGTATCTCGCGAGATCGGCGAATCCTAGTCCCTTCGTAAATGTTCCGACGCTGATCGGCAGGAAATAGGTCATCGGAAATATTCGGCCCAGGATCGCTCCAAAGCCCGTGATCGACGAAACAGGCGTCATCATGCCTGAAAACATCGTCGCGGGTAGTACCGTTAGAATGGCCGTGCCGAACAACGCCGCGATCTGCGTCCGCGTGAATGAGGAAATCACCATTCCATAGCCGGTCGTCGCCGAGACGTAGACGAGCGATCCAACTAGAAGAGTGAAGAAACTTCCCTTAAGCGGCACCTTGAATATCAAAATCGCCATTAGAAACAGCAGAACAAAATTGAGCATCGCCACGACGATATATGGAGCTTGCTTGCCGAGTAGGAACTCAAGCCGCGTCACAGGTGTCACGTAGAGGTTGGTGATAGAGCCAAGCTCCTTCTCACGCACGATGGCGAGCGCCATCAAAATCGCAGGAATCAGTGCGAGCTGCATGGCCATGGTCGACGGCACCATCGCGTAGATGCTGTCGAAGTCCTGATTGTAGCGAAAGCGTACCTCGATATTCGCCGTCGTGATCGGATCGGACAGACCCACATGGCCACGAATGGCGGGATCGGATAGAAATTGCTGGTGAGCGCCCTGCAAATAACCGTGAATGGTTTCGGCTCTGAAGGGCATGGCGCCATCGATCCAAACCCCAACCTCCGTCGGCCGCCCGCGCCGGATGTCGCGACCGAAGCCGGGAGGAATCTCTATCGTTGCCGAAACCTTGCCGCTCTCCAGTCGACTCTGCAGTTCGGCGGCATCCCTTAGCGGAGGCTGCTCGATAAAGTAGGGTGAACCTCGGAGCTCGCTCAGATAGGCTCGGCTTTCGAAGCTGTTGTCGCGATCAAGCGCGGCAAAGGATAGAGAGTTGACATCCGTTGTTATACCGAAGCCGAAAATGAGCATTAAAAATGCGGTGCCGAGCAGCGCGAAGCTCAGTCGGATCGGATCACGCAGCAGCTCGAGCGATTCGCGGATCGTGTAGGCGAGCATGCGACGCGGAGAGAATACGGAAGATACATTTGTCGCTTCCGCTGAACGCTCCGGATCAGATTCTGTGTTGAATGGCGGCATGTCATTGATCGTCCGAGACCCGCCCGCCTCCTCAATGTAAGATATAAACGCCTCTTCAAGCGTTGCCGCCTCGCGTGACTTGATCAGGTTATCAGGAGTATCCGTCGCTAAAACGCGACCAGCGTCCATGAGCGATATACGGTCACAGCGCGCCGCCTCGCTCATGAAGTGCGTCGAAACGAAGATCGTCACACCGTTTTTCCGCGAGAGGTCGATCAGCAATTCCCAAAAGTCATCGCGCGCGATCGGGTCGACACCCGACGTCGGTTCGTCAAGAATCAGAATCTCTGGCTCGTGGACGACCGCAACTGCCAGCGACAGCCGCTGCCGGATTCCGAGCGGAAGATCCTCGGCAAGCTTGTCGATATAATCCGAAAGGCCGAACCGCCAGATCAGAAAGTCGATGCGGCTCTTCATAGAATCTCGGGATAAATGGAACAGCCGTGCATGTAAGTCGAGGTTCTGCCGAACCGTCAATTCGCTATAGAGCGAGAACGATTGCGACATGTAACCGACACGCGCGCGCAGGCGCATGTCGCCCGCCTTTACTGGATGGCCGAATAGCGTTGCAGAGCCCTCAGTCGACGGCAAAAGACCAGTCAGCATTTTCATAGTCGTAGACTTGCCGCAGCCATTCGAGCCGACGAATCCGAAAATCTCCCCACGACAGATGTCGAAGCTTACGTGATCGACAGCTGTGAAGTCGCCGAACCTTCGCGTAAGACCGCGCGCGATGATCACGGGGCCATCAATCGTTTCGATAGGCGGCGGGATCTCGAGCGTGCGGTGACCAGCTCTCATCTCGGGAGGAAGTAGGCTAATGAAGGCGTTTTCGATCGTCTTCGCGCCCGTCTCGTTCTTGATATCGGAAGGCGTTCCCATGGCGAGAATCTTGCCGGCATTCATTGCGATGAGCCAATCGAACTGTTCCGCTTCCTCCATGTAGGCGGTCGCGACAATGACACTCATGCCCACGCGTCGGCGGCGCATGCGTTGGATGAGCTTCCAGAACTGTCGCCGCGAAAGAGGATCGACGCCCGTCGTGGGCTCGTCGAGGATCAAGAGATCCGGATCATGGTTGAGTGAACAGCAAAGGCCCAGTTTCTGACGCATACCGCCCGAGAGTTTTTGTGCCGGTCGATCGGCGAACGATGAGAGCTCTGTGCTCTCCATCAGATGTACGATGCGTGCCTCGCGCTCTACCCAATCCTGGCCGAACAATCGGCCGAAAAACTCGACATTTTCGCGCACGCTCAGATCGGGATAAAGATTTTTGCCCAAACCCTGCGGCATGTATGCGATGCGCGAACAGATCGCTCTCCGATCCACAGCCTTCGACATATCCACGCCGAGAACGGTTACGCGACCTGATTGAATTCGGCGCGCACCCGAGACTAAGGCAAGAAGCGATGACTTGCCGGCCCCGTCCGGACCGATAAGACCAACCATCCTCCCGGCCGGAATGTCGACAGTCAGGTCATCAAGCGCAAAAACGTTCGCATACTTATGAGCAACGCTTTCGAGACGAGCGACGCATGCCTCGCTCGCCATCGTCGTCATGATCTCGCCTGCAGGCGCTCCGGCCACTTGGTCTGGGCGTCTGTCAGGATATATGCCATGCCCGGCAATCCACTTCGGACGTAATCAGCGTGTGAAATCGAGCGGGCCGGATCGATGCGCACACGCACACGGAACATCAGCTTGTCGCGTTCGGTCTGGGTCTCGACCATCTTCGGCGTAAACTGCGCCTGATCGGCAATGAAGGTGACGTTCGCGGGAATGGGATGACCTGGGTACGCGTCGAGCACGATACGGGCGTCATCTCCGATTCTGACCCGGCCTGCTTCGAGTGTCGGAAGATAAATGTCCATGTAGACGTAGCCGAAATCGAGCATGGTAAAAACCTTGCCGCCCGCAGCCAAAACCTCGCCGGTATTGGCAATACGATAAGCAATCCGGCCAGCGCGAGGCGCGACCAGTGTGTTGTCGGCGATATTGACCCGGAGAAGTTCCGCATCGTGATTGGCCGCTTCCAGAGCATGCACAGCTTCCGTTACGCGCGCCTGAGCCGCAATCTCTCCTGCCTGTGCCGCATTGAGAGCTTGCTGCCGCTGGTCAAAGACCTCTTTCGTGATCCATCCACTTTTGAATAAGGAGCTGGCCCGGTCCATTTGCTGCTGCGCAAGCACGAGCTGAGAATGCTGCTGATTCAAAAGAGCATTTGTCTCGTTGATGACCTTCTTTGCCTGCTCTGCCTGCGCTTCCGCTTTCTTCAATGAAGCTTCGAGGTCGCGCGTATCCATGACAGCCAGGATCTGACCGGCTGTCACCTTGGCACCCTCGTCGACGCGCAGCTCAAGAACCCGCCCCGGGAATTTAGTCGCTATGTCGATCGGATCGGCTTCGATCCGCCCGTTGCCCACCACGATTGCGGCCGGGAGCGGCGGCGGCCGATGCATCCACCAGTAAGCGGCTCCGGCAGAAGCTGCGATACCTACAAGCGCAACAAGAATCGGACGCCAGCGAAGAAAGCGGCGAACCGAAGTCGACCTCGTCAACGCCGGTAGCTTCTCGATCCTAGGGACGAGTTGTTGCTGTTGAGGCAGAAACCGTTCAGCGGCAACAGTTTCTTTCTCTGCATTTTGCTCAGGCCGCATGGCGCATCGCCCACTCTGCCTAATGGGTTCAAGAAAATTTCTATTGCTCTGGCAGCTCCAATAGCTTCGTGAGCGCCAAGCTCAAGCGAGAGGAGAGCCTCGCCCGTAGCTCGCATTAGCGTTAAGGGCTAAACGGCCGCGTGCGTTGACCTGGAACAAATTTGAGCAGTTCAATATC
>Ga0182738_1008528_pt1 | contig 10167 bp, 6 predicted proteins | sample eDN5th30CBELigMG_FD_128876 | JGI IMG/M metagenome (GOLD analysis project Ga0182738, IMG submission 128876) | Enriched Miracle-Growth compost microbial communities from Emeryville, California, USA - eDNA 5th pass 30_C BE-Lig MG (version 2)... ... | reverse complement strand
TTTCGCGAGATCTACTTCATTTGCATTGTTTAGGACTTTGAAGGAAAAATTGGACATTTCAATAATATTCCTTGTCCAATAAGAGTTCTTCTCGACATATTTTCGTTGAAAATCTAAATAGGGGCTTTTGTGAACAGCCTCGACATCAAAGGTGGAATCAAAGATGAATTGAACATTATTGAGGACTATGAAGGATTTTTTTGGTGGATTCTCCTTGTTAACCTGAATCAGAGTATTATAATATCTGACATTGATCTCAAGACCACTTATCTCGACAACATCTGGATCAACTGCTGTGATAAAAGCACGAGTATCGTTCAGAAATTCTTCTTGAAAGATGACATTTTTGAGTCGAAGATCATTTCCTTCTAAATGAATTGATCCGTTCCATGCAATTATGTTCAAAGAGTTGATCTCTAAATCAGCAGCTCGAGAAAAGACTATTGAAGAGTTTGTAAAGTTGACCTTTGGCAAATTATCAGGCTGTCCTTCAGGCAAAGGGGCGTTCTCCCATTTTTGCACAATGAGAGCTGGATAAAAGTACGTAGCGTCATAGTAATACGATCCAGTCAACTCATATGTTTCGGAAGCAGGAGCAATGTGAATCGTTCTTCCATGCATCGTAATATCCGCATTTTTAATAAACTGGAATGCTTCATCAAGAGATAAATAAGGGTTGTTTATTGATCCATCTGGAGGAGATATTGGCGAGGTGTTGTGTTTAGAAATGTAAATGTCGGGAGTGCCTGCTTTGAGCGAGAGAGTCAGGCAGAAAATGATAAGGAGGAGGATGAGCTTGAGTTTGAAGATCATGAAGAATATATATATGGGGTGGGATTTTATTATATGAGAGATATTTTTTGTTGGTTTTATCTGAATTTTTGTCGGAGTTGACTATCAATTAAATTTTATTGAAGTCACTAGGAAAAAAATCTGGAGATGAGGAGGACATGCAGAAATGTCTGAAGTTGTTGGCTCATGTGTTATTTGAAATTATCTATCTATTTTATTGGTTAAGAGAAGTAGGAATTTTTCATCTCGTTTCCTGAGATTTCTAAGCCCCTCATAAGGTCGTGAAATCATCTTTTCTAACATAGACTTTCTCTTTAAAAATCTCGAATTATTTTGTTAAATTTTATTGATATTATCGAGGCTTTTGATCAAGTCCTCATAAAAAATGTACTTTTGGGACTCTAAGATTTTGAATTGGAAAATTAAGAGATCTTAACCTTCTACCACAATATGGAAAAAAGAAAGAGAAATGAAATATGTTATATTGACTATCTCTGGTTGACCTATGAGTGTTTCAAGCAGGGATCCACCGGCTATGTTCACTTTAGTCATAAAAACTACAGTTTGGGCCCCATAACTAAAAACCTCAACATTGGGAAAAAAGTTTAGTTAAATAAACAAAAAATTTTTCTTGTGCATTTTTCATAAGAACTAATAATTTCAACGTAACTAAAAGTTTTGGTTCATAACTAAAAAATTTCATTTGCAAAAAAAAGTTTAGTTAGCAGAACGAACTTTTTTTTTTCGACCGCCGGATCACTGGTTTCAAGGACTTGATGAGCAAAAAAATTTTTGAGAGATTTTACTGAGAAAGGAATTTTAACTTTAAAAAGTTCGCGAAATTTTTTGGCAAGAAGATGAGGAAAAATTCATGAAAATCAGACTTTTGTTAATTCCTCTTTCATCAAGTTTACATATCCTAATTCAGGGTCAGTCTTCCATTCTTCATTTTTTGGGTGTCAAGGCTGATTCACGCTTGAATAGTCAGTCCTTTTTCAAATAAATAACCTCCAGATTTTAAAACTTTTTATCTTTAGAAATCCCCCAAAAAATTATAAGCACGAAAAAAAGTTGTTGCTTCAAAAATAGGTGGAAAATATTGAAAAGAAACAAATTCTTCTGATTTGATGTCGAAAAAAAATTTTTTCAAAAAAATCCTGTTTTTCCTTATTTTTGGTGATAGAGTTTAGATAGGTTTCTAGCAGGTTTTCTCTTTGAAATCTGAATCAGAAAATCTTCCTTCAAAGCAACTGTATGCTTGAGTTAAATCCAAAATCTGGTGAAGACAAAGTTTTTAACTAGAATTGGTTGTTTTTTTAGATTGTTGAGCCCAAGAGTATCTTTATCCAATCTTAGATAAAAATTTTTTGTGGCAAACCAAAGTTTTTCCCACATATTTTTAAATAAAGGTATCAAAATAAGTTTCCTCATATCGTTAGCTTCAACATCGCTATTCTCAAGAATTCGGATCCGAGGTAAAGGATCAAAAGAATTTGAATTGAAGAAACTGTCAATATTGTGACGAGAACAGTTTGGAAAATTTAAATAAAAGGGCTTCGAAATGGGTCTAATTCAAATTAACTATTCACGCTCCAAAATTTTTTCATCAGAAAAATTTTTCTAATTTCATTCTCATCAAGCTCTAGTGGTCCTCTTCTGAATGAGATCAAATTGATTTTATGAGGACCGGCCTTTGCTTCTGATCTTCCATGTTTTGAGGAGATCAGAATTAGCGAGATTGACTTATATAAAGTATGAGCATTAATTAACGCCAGAAAGTGCGGAAAAGGGCCTAATTTCTTTTTCATTTTTTAAATAGTTTAGGCCATTAGGAGTTGGAATTCATTGCAATTCTGGAGGATACATACTCAGGTCCTTTTCAAACCAGGACATTTAATTCGTTAGCCAGAGAAAAATACTTCTTCTTTCTTCAACCTTCACTTTTGAACACAAGAGTGTCACAAAGGGAAATGGAATTCAGAAGAGGGAGATTGTTTTCCAGTATAAAGTAGAATGGTGGGAAGAGATTGGGTGGGAAATTGAAGATATGTGACAAGAAAAATTAGAACTAATTAATGAATTATTTGAAAGTAAAATTTCAAAGAGTTGGATTTTATAAATAAGAGTTCGGAGCTGAAATTCGCACCAATTGGAGTTAGCTCAAAATCAAAAAGACTATCACACTTCACGCAACAAAAATAGTCGTCTACGAGCTGTATATCTGAAGTCGAAACTTATAAAATTCTTGAAGCGCCTTATTCCACAAAGTCTTTGGAAAGATGGTGATTTTTCGAATATTGAGTGGGAGCGGGGCCTGATTTGAGCAAAATATTCGACAGGGTTGTCTAAAGACTTCTGTGAGAAATTCAATTTACCCTCGGAAAAAATCACTTTTTTAATTTTAGATCACTGAATTTTTTAACTTCCCTCTTTTTATTCAACCTTTTCTAAACATCCATTCTCACCAAATTCCTTTCTATTTAAATCTTTCTCCTTTTTATAAATCTTTTATTAACTTAAACTCTTTTTCTCTCTTTACATATGGTCAAACTTTCTCATCTCATTGCCCTTGCCGCTGGCCTTTGCTTATACACAGCCAACGCCACCACAACCACTGAACTTCCTGACCTCCCTTCCATCTCTGGCTTCGTCGGCGGAGGTCTTTATCATACTAAAGTCGGTGGAGGCGGTGGCAGTGGAGGCACCACAACTGGTGGAACTACTTCTGGAGACGGCTTGACTGACTCTCCTGGCGTTACCACCGATGACGAAACACCATCTGATGATGGAACTGGAGATATTCCGGACGCAGAAGATAGCGATGATTCTGGTGAGGTCATTTCAGTGAATGACCCAACAACTGTGGCCAACCCCTTCCCCAAAGGAGGAGTTAGAATTCATAAGTCTAACAAGACTTCAAAGACTAATAAAAACGGAGGCAACAGTGTGAAGGATACCAATGGACAAAGCGCGAAAAGTGCGACTGTTAGCACTTATTTCAGAGGCTAACGAATCTGTGAGAAATGAGTGACAGAATTTTGGATAGTAGTATCCCCTTTTGAAGTGTTTATAGAAGTTTATTAAAGGCTTTTGTGAGCACATTGAATGAATGGCTTAATTTTTATGTAATGTTTACAATTTCTACTTTAATCGTCAGTAACTTATTATTATAATATCAATGTGAGAAAAAAAAGAGTAATAATTTCAATATTCTTTATCGCAACATCTAAAAAGATTTTTCTCCTTGATTGAAGTAATCTGGCTTCTGTATAGAATAGAGACTAATTTGAATACGTAAATGATTAAACTTTGATGAGGATTTTTTTGTGGGAGATAGGTCTATTTGATAGAAGGGTTTCGCTAAAAAAATAAGGATGGAAGAAATTCGAAAATTCCTGAGGATAAATTTACAAATTTATTGGTGAAAACTGGCACCGATATCGTTTCGACCTTTTAGGCTCTCTTGGTGTCAAAAAATCTAGAGGGCGAGGGAGGGGTTTTTATTGGGACTTAAAAATAGATTGACCAGAAAAAACGAGGGCTTGCCCTTGACCAAAACAGACCAGCAAACTTCTCAACAAAATGTCAGAATGAGAAAAAAAGCATTAGAGGACTGGGGTTTTATTAGGCCTTTTCTGTTGAATAAGGGTTCAGAAAAACGGGAATGGATAGGTTGCAAAAGAGAAATTTTTTTAAAGTAAATTGTTTGCAAGTCGTCGAAAAACTTAGAAACAAGGAATAAATATATGAATAAATATTTCTCAACGTAAGGAAGTAATAAACGAAAATTCCATACAAAACATATAAAAATTTCTCTGATCAAAGAAGGCTTGACATCAAATTTCCATTCTGACCTTGCTGTCCGTTCTGATCCTGAGGATTCACAATGTCCATATCTTTCAACGTCTGAGCCAGCATAAACTCCAATTTATTTCTTCTTTTTTGCAGCATTTCTAGCCGATTTAATCTCTCCATATTATCCGTCAAATTCTCTTTATTGCTTACTGCTGCTAATTTATCCTCTAATGACATCTTCTCTAAATCCACCGCAGAATCACTTCCATTGACGTTTGCTTTCTCTGGTTTTTTCTCCATATATCCCGCTACCTTTTCCAATATATCATCGAGGTCCTTCTCATTATGAATATTAGAAGAAAGCCCTGAGAATCCTGTAGCTGCAGAAGGTGATGGACTGTCCATTCTCTTAAATATTTCTCCTCCGCCTCCGCCATTCTTCTGCAATACAGGACTATTTTCTCTTAAATTCGCCTTTTCTACAAGTTCTTGGAGCGCCATCATTGACCCAGGCGTTCCGCCGCTGCTTGGAGTATAGCTTGGCTGGACGATAGGTTCTTCTTTTTTCATATAAGATGATGTTCCACCATCATCGCTTGTATAAGTTTCTTGGCCACTTTCTGCCAAGATTTTCTTTTTGATGTGTGAATAGAATCGATTTTTGACTTGGCCTTCAGTTCTTCCTGGGAGATAAGTGGCGATTTTGCTCCATTTATGCCCGAGCTGGTAGTATAAGGAGAGAAGCAATCGATCTTCATCGAAAGTCCATTCTCCTTTCTTGATATTGGGACGAAGTTTATTGAGATAACGATCTCGAATTTGCTTTCCCGATCTTCCTTCCATCATGGAAGCAATCACTGCCCAGCTTTGGCCGTACTTTCCAACGAGTTCAAGGACTTTGGCGTCTTCATGAGGCTGCCAAGCCTTTCTTTTTCCTTTGACGAGATTTTCTTTTTTATTAGCTTTGCTTCCATGGAGAATCTTGTCATCTTTACTTGAGAGTTTTTCTTTGGCGATTTTCTTTGAGCCTTTACTTAAACCTGATGTCCTCGATTTCTCATCTTCTTCTTTATCTACTCCTGTGATATCTCGCAAGACTTTTATGAAAATTATTATTCAATCGAAAAAGAAGATTCTCTTTACATTCAAAATCAATAGGTTCCTGTGTGAGATATTCATTATTTTGCGTCGATCCATTCATTCCAGAGAAGTTCGGGAACTCCTGCTGCATTGCCGTGCCTTGTTGCTCAGTGCCTCCTGGTAATGGAATCTCGTCTAAATCTGTCCAATCTGTGCTTGAGCAGACGCTGTGGGCGTCTTCAGCAGGGGCTGGGTCGACTTTTATTGGGGCCTGTGGCTGGAGACCTTCAAAGAATTTTGAGTGTTTGGAGGATTGAGGAAGACGCCGAGGAGATTCAGCAGAAGCGTCGGATTGGACATCAAGGGCACGTTTGATACAGCCACAGTCTTGGAAGAAATTGTGAAAATTGACACCAAGGAAAATGAGGTCGTTTTTTGGATTGTTTTTTGAAGGGGTTTGAGCCATAAAGAAAAGAAATTTTTTTGAGGTTTTCAAGTAGAGAAAGAAAGAGAGTAAGGTATTAATTAATAATTTTGGGAAAATACCACTTGAACCCTTGGTTTATGATTAACAAGAATTTCTGTGAAATTGTGAAATTATGTGAAAAAATTTTTTAACAATAGGTTTTTGAAAGTGCTTTTAAAAAGAATTTTTTTTGGATAGAATAATTCTAAAGAATTTTCTTTTTGATGAACTCAAAATTGAAATTTTGGAGCATATGGAGATAACATTGATAACATTTGAAGAATTTTGAAGAAGAAAGACGAAGAGTTCGGGAATAAAGGAAGCTAAATTTATTGTTCTCAAAAGAAGAATATTGAATTAATTTTTTTAATTATTTTTATTCCTCTGTGTAATATCAGCTTCCATGGAGGGAGGTGTTCCTTTTTCAATATTCTTCTCACCAGGAAATCTCCTTTTCAAATGGAGTGTTTCGATGGAGCGAATGGATATGGAGATGAAGTTAATAGGCGAATCAACCAAGAAGAAAATAGCAAATTTGAAAAGGAAAAATTGTTGTCTTAGGAACAAACCTGAGGCTATATTTTCCTTTATCAATTAGTTTGAATTGATGATTGTGAAGGTTGATACTTTTTCGTGTTGATAAGGAAGGACAAAAACAGTTGGGAATTTAAGAATAAAGATACGATCGTAAAATAATAGAAAATTTATTTGAAGAATTCGAAGTTTCTTTATTTAACCACTTTTTTTAATCAAAAGAGGAACAGTGAAGGCTTTCCCTGTAGTTGCAGGACTCTTGGAAAGTTAGAGAAAAGAGTGGTCAAATTTAGCAAAAACCATAGCAAAGCATTCTCCTTTTTTCACAAATAAATAGACGCAAATATCTTTATTTATAATGATACAATTTCTTATATAAATGCATTGAAAAAATCATACTGACAAATACATGAAAAAAAAATTACATTTCAGTCATTACAGGTCTGCTAACAGAATAACTCCAATTCTTTGTACTTTTTGAATCAGTATTCCTACCTCTTCTATATCTTTTGCTCAATGTCGAATCTCCTGCTCCCGTGCTATTATTATGCACATCCTCTCCTTCAGTCTGCAAATAACTATGATTTCCCATAGACGCTTCCCTTCTTTCTCTAATTGCTTTTCTAATTCTCATTGAAGCTTCTTTCTGAAGTTTCTCCACAAAAATCGCATTATAATCAGGAGGCCTTCTAATGATCGACTTGGGCCTAAATCCTGGAAAAACTCTTGAGAGATAATATTTAGAGTTTTCTGCTGCTTGTAAGGTATCTTTGGGAAGATCATCAATCGTCTTGAACCCTTTAATTCCTGCAGAATTCAGGTCATATTGAAGATGTTGCGCTCTGAGGACTGATTTTGGGACCTCAGTCAGCTCTAAAATCTTGCAGCTTTCATTGAGTTTATTCTTGTTGCCAGCGAGTTCTTCATGCTCATCTTCAGACCAATGATGATTCAAAGTGGATTGTTTAGGTTGGACGAAGGAGGAATCCATAGGAATTTTTGAAAGGAAAGAACCTCTCGGAATGAATATATCATTGACTTTCTTTTGTAATTTTGAGCTGATTTTCATGATTGGTTGAAGATCCGCTGGCTTTGTTTCCGTGAGTTTTCGCACCATAGAACTCACACTTGCCATGTGATCTTGCTGCGCCTGTTGCTGTCTTAGAGAATTTTTCTGGCTGCTGTCTTTATTCTTTTTCTCATCACTCTTCATTGCTTTTTTCATAATGCTTAAGTCTCCCAATACTCTTGTAAAAGCATAAGGGCCAGTTCCAGGGCCAGATTTGAGCTTTTTCAGCTTCATGTTGACGTGGAATTTCTTATCTATCGTGTCTTTTATATACGAGGTTCTGCTATTGTTTGTAACAATAGGATTTGTGCTTCTTATTTCTGTTACCATTCTCTCTTCTCCATCTGTTTCCATCGTACTAATTTTCGCTCGGGTTTCATCAATTATCTCGTCCTTTTTATTATCCTCCAACTCCTTTATTCTTCCAATTGACTTGTTGTCGTCATTCAGAGGAAGACTGATGGGACTATTCGGCTCTGAGGTGGCCCCAATTAACGGAGAAATATCCAATGTTAGCTCTCCTTTTAGTCCCCTTCTTGGTGATTTTTTATTCGGTGACCATGCTTCTGTGACCACAGAATTTCTTGTTTCTTGTTTATTTACAGCCTCGTAGAAGTTTTGCGTCAAGCCTTTATCCTTGTCCTTTAAAGAGGCTCTTACACTTGGTTTGGGGATGACAGGCCCAGGATTATCAACACTGTATTCTATTTCAGTAAGAAATTTCGGGTCAACGATGATGCTTCTGGAGGCGACGTATTCAGATTCAACATTCGAGGGTTGAGAATTGTGTCTTGTGGAGTGATATTGTTGTTGCTGTGGGGGTTCTTCTGTGATGAGGCGTTGGAATTTTCGTTGTTTGATAGCTGAGACGATGTCTTTTTTCAGCATGGCAGGCTTGTGGCTCTGGAGGAAAGAAATGTTTTCTTGACAATTTTTTTGTAAGGAAGTTATTCTCTTTGCTGTTCGTTCGCGTTTATTCGAAATAAAGTCGATTAAGGCGTGGAATTCGTTCCTATTCTTTTCAAAGGCTCCAAAAAATTTCTAATAAAAGAGGTTACTTCAATTATAAACAGAGGATTACTGAGATTGGGATGCTCCAGATTTCAGCATCAGGAGAAGTAACAGTCATTGTAGTTCCTCGTTTTATATTACTGACTTCGAGGTTCAGAGTTTCTTCATGATTATTCGTGATAAACTTATTCGCTTGGCTCCCTTTCTTTACCAACTTCACCTTATTCCCAGCCTTTTCCTTCTCTTCTCTTTCCATTTCTTTCGTGATCAGATAAGCTTCAACACCTTCTTCATCTCCAAAAATTTGTCCCTTTCCTAGGACAGTGATCTCTACAGTTTTGGTAAATGACTCTTTTTCCATTAAAAACACTTGATTTTTATCGTCAAGACCAACCTTATGAGGTCCCATAATTTCTGTTTCAAAAGGTATGACTTTACTGCATAAAACCGATCCAGATTTGATGAGATAAATATGTGAAGGGGTTTCGCCTTGTTTATAAAAGACATGTTTGCGAGCAAAGACTTCTTTTGAGCTGAAAAGATGAACCCATGGGATTAGTGAATGAATGGGATAATGTTTGAAAATTTCAAAAGAAGAGAGGAATTTAGCATGGGTTTCAAGCTCTTCTTTGTAAGTAAATATGAGCACTTTATTATAGTCCCTTTTGCAAAAAGTAGCGAAATGACAATTTTCAAGACAAATTACGGCAGTCGGCTGTTTCGCTCTGGAACCATCATCCAGAACTGTTGAGCCGCCAAACGCAGCCCCACTATTACTCTCTACTTTTTTCTGATTGTCATTGGCAGAAGAATTCTTGGCTGTAGGCGAATTATTGAGATTCTCATAAGAAAGCTGGACTGATCCTTTGATCAGAATAAATACAGAAGGGTTTTGGCTGCCTATGTGGAAGAAATGGTGAGACAAATCCAAGAGGAAGGGAACCTGCTGTTGGTAAAGGGAGAGGTTGTCCAGCAAGGAGGAATTTGTGTTCAAGGTAATATGAGATTTGTTCAAAGCCGCTTCGCCCCATTCTTTTGGTCGCTTCTGTGAGGAAAGTTGAGTTCTTTCGAGCATAGATCCGAAGGATTTCGATTTCTTTTTCTGTGCGGGTTGATGGTGCTTTTTTTACGATGTGTAAGGCAAACTATGGGAATTAGGGTTTAATTGAGGAAAATGGTAAAAGAAGGATCTATTGACTGCAAGGGAAATGAAAAGAGAGGGTACCTCGATGATGTCTTGTTGGGAGTAGATATCAGGATTGGCAGGATTGAATGCGGCGATTTCAGCATCAATTGACTTGGTGACCTCAGTCATGCTATTAAATAATAAATTGGTTTATAAGAGGAGGATAGTCGGAGGATTTCTTATTATCTAGTTGACGACAAGAAAAATTTATGGTTGGGAAATAATGGATTGGAA
>Ga0182738_1008527_pt1 | contig 10168 bp, 7 predicted proteins | sample eDN5th30CBELigMG_FD_128876 | JGI IMG/M metagenome (GOLD analysis project Ga0182738, IMG submission 128876) | Enriched Miracle-Growth compost microbial communities from Emeryville, California, USA - eDNA 5th pass 30_C BE-Lig MG (version 2)... ... | reverse complement strand
CCGAATTCCGGCGTGGTGGTTTTGCCAAATAGAATGGCGCCGGCTTGCTTTAGCCGCGATATGACGACGGCATCTTGCTCGGGGACATGATCCTTGTACACCACGGTGCCGTAGGTGGTACGTATGCCTGCGGTATCGACAAGATCTTTGGCCGCATAGGGAATACCGTGCAGAGGGCCTCGGTATTCGCCAGCCATGATTTCCTGTTCGGCCTGCTTGGCGGCGTCCAGCGCGGTATCGCCGCACAATGTAATGAAGCAGTTGAACACGGACTGCAATCGCTCGGCGCGATCGAGCATGGCTCGGGTGAGCTCGACAGGGGAAAGTTGTTTCGCTTTTATCAGCTTGCCCAGTTCGACTGCGGACAAATAGCTCACGTCGTTTGTTAGCATAACGGCCTCAAGAGTATTTACCAATATGATGCTTGGGATGGCTTACGTAGTATCCCATAGCTGACGCAGCGGATCCAAGCCTGGACAAGTAGCAGGAGAATGTCGTGCACGAAACAGTTTTATTTACTAAGCCGTCGATCAAGTACAAACAAACAGCGGCTTTGACGCCATCGGATGCTGCATCGTCATCACGGCCGGTCAAACATCGATACGCGACGATGGTCGCGGCTCTGGGCTTGGCGTGCGGCGTATTGGCATCGCAGGTGCATGCGGCCAATGCGATCGAAGGCTTGCCCACGGGGCCTGTCAAGTTGGCGGTCGGTTATGCACCAGGAGGCGCTTCTGATCTGACGGCGCGGGTGTTCGCCGAGCAAGTATCCAAGGATACCGGCGTTGATATTCTGGTCGAAAATCGACCAGGCGCGTCGAGTCGAATCGCCAACAATTATGTGAACCATGCTGCGCCCGATGGCAAGACATTGCTGTTGGTGACGTCCGCTGCGTTTACTGTCCATCCGTCGGCTTATAGCCATCTTGACTACGACGTCGACAAAGACTTTCGTCCCATCGCTTCGCTCGTCGATATTCCGACCGCGATGGTGACGAGTGTGGATCGTCCCTATAGCAATCTCAAAGAGTTTGAGGCATGGGCTAAACAGCATCCCGATGAGGCCACGGTCGGTGTCGCCACGATGGGGGGGTATTCGCACCTAGGCACTATTGGGGTGAGCAAAGCGATGGGTGTCCATTTTGAATCGGTCATCTATAAAGGCGCCTCACCTATGCTGGTTGATACGGCCAGCTCGCGCGTCGCGGCATCGGCCGACGCCGTGGCCAGTATGATGCCGTTGTACCAGGGCGGAAAAATCAAGTTTCTGGGCCTGAGCGGTGCCGAACGCCTGCCGTCGTTGCCCGATACGCCCACGGCGAAAGAGCAGGGCTATCCGCAATTCGAAATGGCGACGAGCTTCTACGCGATTTATGCACCGGCTGGCGTACCCGACAATGTCGCTGCCGCATGGGAAAAAGCGTTTCTCCAGGCTGCAAAATCCCCCGAGCTCATCAAAAAATTGCAGGAAAATGGTTTGATCGTCGAACCCATGGATCATCAGCAATTGGCTGATCGCGTGCAGACCCAGCGCGATACCTGGGCGCCGATTATTAAGGAATACAACATTAAGCTGGATTGAGATGTTGTGGGGTGTGAGGTAAAGGGCGCGCCATCGGCTTAGTCAGCGCCAGGATGCGGCGTCCCGTCTCGTTGGACGCTTTTGATTATCCCCAATCGGCCAATCCCGGGTGCGCTGACGGAGAGAAATGCCGTGTTTGAGGGCAGACATTCTCAGTGCGAATGAAAGACTGAGTTGGATAATCGAGACGCGGTTTCAGGTCATAAAGACGCCGCTGTTGATTTCGACACAAGCTTCGATGCCGCATAGTTTTTCGACAACTCGTAGGCGAGAGCTCTTGCATACTCGAGCGCCGGCGCGTGCGCACTTGTTCGAAACGCAAGGCCTAGTTGAGCGATTGGCGTGTCTTTAGAAATTGGTAGGTATGCCACGCCGTCTGCTTGATACTGGCTCATCGTGGACGGAACGACGGAGACTCCCATCCCGGCGGCGACCAGGCTAATGATAGAGCTCAGTTGTGGCGCTTCCTGACCAAGTTTTGGGGAAAATCCTGCGCGCTCACAGGCAGTGACGACCGTGTCGTACACCCCAAATCCTATATGGCGTGGATACATAATAAACGTGTCGGCGGACAGTTCCGCCAATTTTATTGAACGTTTGAGCGCCACTCGGTGCCCTGTAGGGACGACTGCAACCATAGGCTCTCGAAGGATTGTCTCGATGGTCACCCCATCTGCAGGCTCAATAGGCGTTCTGATGAATGCTAAGTCGAGAGCACCTTTTCGAATACTCTCAACGCAGTCGACCGAAGTTTGTTCATAAAGCGTGACCTCCACTCCAGGATATAGCTCACGATATTTCTTGATAAGGCGTGGGACAAAGGGATGGACGCTTGCTGACACGGTAAATCCTATACGGATTGCACCAACTTCTCCCCGTGCCACTCGACGCGCGGACTCAATGGCGTGAGCTGCTCCGTTAAGCACGATTTCTGCTTCGGCCAAGAATGCCTTGCCGGCATCAGTGAGAGAAACGCCTCGCCGATTTCTAACAAAGAGTTCAGTTCCGATCTCGCGTTCGAGCTGCTGTATTTGCTGGCTGAGCGGAGGTTGTCCGATACCCAATAATTCGGCCGCACGAGTGAAATGCAGCTCGCGGGCGACTGTTACGAAGTAGCGAAGATGGCGAAGTTCCATATTTAATAAATATCACAGATGCTTTTCAATATATTGGACTATTTTGGGGAATCTTTCTATATTGGTCAACAACATGAGTAATGCAGACGAGCGAGAGCGCGGATACACCACCGTTATCTCAGGTTCGCAACGGAGACAGGTCATGCCCATATTTCGGCCCAATCGGCTCAACCTTATAAATGGCTAGGGCGATCTTTGGTGGGGCACTAAATGAGCATTAAATGCTGTGCTGCCTCGAGTGCCCCAGCATCGCAACTGCGTGCTCGGACTCCCAGTTTTCCGCCGTTTCTCATTCGCGCTGAATGTATATGGGGAAATACCCCTTAAAAAATAGCTTAATACCCTTTTGGAGACAGACACTGATGTTCAAGAAATCGATGCTTGCGCGCATTGTCGCGGTTGCTGCTTTCGCCACGCTCTCTATAGGCGCGGCGCAGGCGCAGGATATAAAGATTGGCTACAACGCCGATCAGTCTGCCAGTGGCGTAGCTGAACTGGGGATCTCGGGCCGATGGGCTTTTGAAGCAGCTATCGAGGATATCAACAAGAAAGGCGGAATACTGGGGCGCAAGGTTGTTGGCGTGGTGCGCGACGATTTAGGGGCACCACCGAAGTCAATCCAAAACATGACCGAGCTCATTGATAGCGAAAAAGTGTCTGCGGTTATTGGTCCGGCGAACTCAGGAAACGCGCTTGCATGGCTGCATATTCCTCAGAATAAGAAAATTCCTGTGATTGTTCCCATTGCAACAGGTAGCGATATTACGCTGCGCTATGCGAAGGAACCTCAAAACTATATCTTCCGTGTTTCGATGGTCGATCGAGAGCAGGTCGCGTTGTTAGTCGCCTATGCCGTGAAAGCCTCTAAGAGTCAGAAGATCGCTATCATCGGTGACAGTACTGGCTATGGCCAGGGCGGAATTAAGGACACGACAGAGATCCTGAAGCTTCATGGTGTCACGCCGGTAGCAGTCGAAAAGTTTGGCTCGAAAGATACCGACATGACATCGCAGTTGAACAAGATCCGTGATGCAGGTGCAGACACCGTCATTATTTATGGTATTGCGGATGGCACTGCCCAAGTACTGCGCAGTATGGAGAAAATAAACTATACGCCAGTCACGCTTGGCACGTGGGGGAGCCTCAGTTCGCTGTTTCCGCGAATGACGGGAACCAAACTTTCAGAGCAACTCATTCTCGCTGCGTCGACAACGGAAGACAGTAACCCTCAAGCGAAAATGCTGGCTGATCGTGTGCGTACGCATTTCCCGACGCTTACGACGTTTCCCTGCGCAGCCCAATCATACGATTCCGTGATGCTTCTGGCTGCCGCGATGGAACTGGCTGGCACCACGGATGGGCCCAAGGTCGCGGAGGCTTTAGAGAAGGTCAGTGGCGTTCAAGGCATCATCAAGACGTACGACAAGCCGTTTTCGAAGACAAACCACGAAGGGCTGAGTGTCTCGGACTTTTATCTCGCTAAGTGGAAAGATGGAAAAACCGTGGTGCGTTATGAGGACGAGTTTACTCGTTCGATAACCGCGGCAGATCTGAAGCGTTGATGTGATGCGCCGCGCAGGGTTGCGCGGTGAAATTTCCCGAGCATCGGAGGTAAGAGTGATTGCAATCCTGCAAGCTATATTTAGCGGATTGGCACTGGGTAGTATCTACGCGTTGGTGGCTCTAGGTTTCAACATTACGTATAACACGACGAAAACTTTCAACTTCGGCCAAGGTGAGTTTCTCGTTGCGGGCGCCTTTGTAGCCGTGTCCGGATTATTGCTGTTTTCCGGAAAGGGGCTTACGGGAAATCTATCACCTGAAGACGTGACGATATCTCGTTATTTGCTGGCAATGGTGCTGACCATTGTTGTTGTCGGCTTACTCGGTGTGGTGCTGTATTACGCCGCAGTGAGACCATTTGTCGGCGCGACTAGTCTTTCCTGGGTACTGAGTACGATCGGCTTTGGCATCATCATCCAGAATTCCGCGCTGACGATATGGGGCCCCTCCGCGATGGTCATGCCATCTCCGCTGGGACGCGAAGTCATTCGAGTCGGTGGCGCTGGATTCTTGCCGCAAGAAGTCTTGGTACTCGTCATAAGCATACTCATTATTCTGTGCCTTGATTGGGTCATGAGGCGAACAAAGATAGGAAAAGCATTACGCGCTGTGGCGCAGAGCAAAAATGCTGCAGTCTTAATGGGGATCAATGTTTCGGCAGTAATCGTATTGGCGTTCGTTGTGAGTTCGAGTCTTGCGGGGCTGGCTGGCTTGCTGATCGCTCCAATTACTACCGCGTCGGTGTTCATGGGATTGTCTTTAGCACTGAAGGCGTTTGCGGCTGCAATTGTTGGCGGGCTGGATAACCCGCGTGGGTGCATTCTCGGTGGCTTCCTACTAGGATTGCTCGAAGCTTTGATCGGGCTTTGGCATGCCGAACTACGGGAAATCAGCGTTTTTCTGATGATTATCATTGTGCTGGTGGTACGTCCACAAGGGCTTCTTGGGCAGCGTATCGTGGAGAAGGTGTGATGAAAACGTATCCTAAAACACACTTTCTGGGCCTACTGGCTGTCGCTACGATAATCGGCGTCGGCCCCATTATTTTCGATAATGATTTTTATCTGCACGTCGCATTTCTTGTCGGAGTGAATTACATCGCTGCTGCCGGGCTCAACGTGCTCGTTGGACACGCCGGACAAAAGTCCCTGGGACATGCGGGATTGTTTGCGGTTGGTGCGTACACTGTGGCGTTGTTGACGACACGTTGGGGGTGGGGGCCATGGCCAGCATTTGTGGCCAGTGGTGTAGTGGCCGCGATATTTGGAGTTGTCATTGCATTACCAGCGCTCCGTGTCAAAGGTCCGGCGTTGGCGATGGTGACGATCGGGTTCGGGGTGGTCGTAGAAAAAGTTGTGTCCGAGTGGCAAGATGTCTTTCAGGGACAACAAGGTATCTACGGTGTATTGCCTCTGACTCTCGGAGACTCGTCCTTTTCCACACGCGAATGGGTGTGGTTTGCCGGGGCTGTAGGGCTTGTTTTGCATCTGATGCTTCGAGCGTTGCTACGAGGACGGTTTGGCCGGGCATTTATGGCCGTCAATACGGCTGAGCTTGCTGCCGAAAGTGTTGGCGTCAGTGTTTATAAGTTCAAGGTCTTGGCTTTTGTCATTAGTGCAGTGACATGCGGATTGGCAGGGGCGATCACCGCTCAGCAGAATCAATACATCAGTTCAGACTTTATAACTTTTAATCTTTCTATCTTCTACCTCGTTATTGTGCTATTTGGCGGAAAGTCGATATATGGACCTCTGCTGGGTGCCATTGTCTTGACTATTCTTGATGCCACGTTGGCGCGATGGCCTGATGCTCAGCATTTCACATATGGGGTGCTCTTGTTGTTCTCGCTCTATGCGATGAAAGACGGGTTGGCTGGAGCGATTCGTAGTGCTGCGCAGTTTCTATTTCCAAGTCTCAGGGAAATGCCGACCCTGCCGAAACCGTCGGAGAGATGGAAACTCGCCCGAGAGGAGGCGATCAAGGAAGATCAGCCTATGCTGCAGGCTCGCGGGCTATATAAGGCATATGGTGGCGTTGTTCCAACCAATAACGTTGACATTGACCTGAGAGCTGGGCATATCCATTCTCTAATTGGGCCCAATGGCGCAGGAAAAACAACGCTCCTGAATATCCTGTCGGGCATTATCCCGCCAGACAAGGGAAGTATCGTGTTCAATGGCACAGACATAGGAGCATTGCCTCCAAATGCAGTATGTCGACTGGGTCTGGGCAGAACCTTTCAGAACTTAAAACTCTTCAACGACATGAGCGTGTTGGACAACGTAAAAGTTGGCCTTCACTCGAGGCTACCCGGAGGGTTTGGCACTTGCCTTTTCGGTTTGCCTTCCGCTCAAAAAAGTGAGAGGGCCGCGACAAAGGAGGCCTTGAGCATACTCACTTTGCTCGGCTTTCGAGAAATGGCATATCAGCGGGCGGGCAGCCTGCCGTATGGTTTGCAGCGCCGCCTTGAGCTTGCTCGGGCGCTGGCCACTCACCCAAAGCTGCTGTTGCTCGACGAGCCCGCCGCCGGACTGAATCCGCAGGAGACGCACGAGCTGACTGATGTCATCAAGACCATCAAATCCCTCGGAATTACTGTCCTACTGATTGAGCACCACATGGATCTCGTGATGAAAATTTCAGATCATGTGATTGTTCTTGATCACGGTGAAAAAATTGCAGAAGGAGTTCCAGCGGAGATTCAAAACAATCCTGCTGTGATTGCAGCCTACTTAGGGGTCGAAGACGACGATGAAGAACAGGAGCTGGATGTAGGAGAGCCGTCTGATAGATCGATCGACTTCTCTAGCTTGTCACTCCCAGGAGAAAAATATGCCTGAAGCTATGCTCCGCGTTGAGGATCTTAAGGTTCGGTACGGAGCGATAGCGGCCGTCAAAGGGATCACTGTTGATGTTTTTGCTGGCGAGGTCGTGACGATAATTGGCGGAAATGGGGCAGGCAAGAGCACGCTCATGAAGGCTATATCGGGTTTGGAGCCCGCAGCAGGCGGATGCATTTTGTTTAACGGCAGAGACATTACGCGAGTGCCAGGATATAAACGCATACCGATGGGGATCGCTCAATCCCCCGAGGGCCGACAAGTTTTTTTTGATCAAACCGTGCGTGACAATCTGGTTCTCGGTGCGTTCCATCGTAAGGAACCGGCGAAAATTATTGAAACTGATATACAACGACAATTCGACACGTTTCCTCGATTGCGAGAACGGCAGCATCAAATGGCCGGAACTCTGTCCGGCGGAGAGCAGCAAATGCTTGCCATTGCACGAGCACTCATGGCAAAGCCAAAATTGCTGCTGTTAGATGAACCGTCGCTGGGATTGGCTCCGCTAATCGTTAAAGAAATTTTCAGCACAATTAGAAAGCTCAAAGAATCGGGAGTGACCATTCTTCTCGTCGAGCAAATGGCGAATCAGGCGTTGGCTATCGCTGATCGTGCTTACGTGCTTGAGACGGGATGCATCACGCTGAATGGAACAGGAGGTGAGCTGCGGAGAAATCCACAGGTTCGTGCGGCATATTTGGGAAAACATTGATATGCCAGATCTCACGACCGTGGATTATGTCATTGTTGGTGGCGGGGCGGCTGGCGCCATACTCGCCAACCGGTTATCGGAAGACAGTAGAACGACAGTCTGCTTGCTGGAAGCAGGCGGTGCGGATAGGCATCCATTTCTTCATATCCCTGCGGGATTCATTAAAGTCATTTTCAACTCCGAGTTCGCTTGGCAGTTTAGTTCCGAGCCAACGCCTTTGACGAATGGGCGGCGTATTCCAATTCCTCAGGGACGGACCTTAGGGGGTTCTACGTCGATTAACGGCTTGGTATACAACCGAGGACAGAAAGAGGATTTTGATGGATGGGAGGCGCTCGGCAATCCCGGCTGGAGCTACGCGGACGTCTTGCCGTATTTTCAGCGTAATGAAATGCGAGTTGGTGATCCCGATTATCGTAGCGATGCTGGGCTGCTGCCTGTGACGGATTTGGAGTGGATACACCCCATATGCGAGCAATTTATCGAAGGTGCTCAGGAGTTGGGCATTTCGAGAAACCCAGACTATAACGGAGCCATGCAACAAGGCGTTGGCTACTTTCAGCGGACAATCCAAGGGCGTTGGCGCATGAGTACGTCTCGTACTTATTTGAGAAAGGCGCGCAGACGAAGGAATCTGGATATCCGAACTCGCTCTCAGGTCGTGAAGATACTATTTGAGGGAAAGAAGGCAGTGGGCGTTCAATATGTGTCGGAGTCCAATCGATCGGCTCCTTTTACGGTTAAAGCCCGGCGTGAGGTCATCGTCTGCGCAGGAGCATTGAATACGCCGAAACTTCTACATATATCTGGTGTAGGCCCCGCGACTTTGCTTCAGCGAATAGGGGTTCCTGTTGTTCAAGACCTATCTGGGGTAGGAGCCAATCTCAGTGACCATTTTTCGGTACGAGTTGTCGCCGGGGTAAAAGGTATCAACACAATTAACGAGTTGTCGCGAGCCCCTCGCCTGTGGGGGCAAGTGGCTAATTGGTTATTGGGACGGCCGAATATTCTCGCGGTGAGTCCGTCTTTGGTTCACTGGTTTTGGCAGTCACGCGACGGCTTGGCACGTCCAGATTTACAGGGAGTGTTCTCTCCTGCGAGCTATCGTGAAGGCTATGTGGGCATGTTGGATGATCGACCGGGAATGACCTGTGGTGTATGGCAACATAGGCCGTACAGTAGGGGAACCGTTCATGCTCAATCGGCCGATCCATTTGCTGATCCAATCGTACAAGCCAACTATCTCGACGATACGAGGGATAGGCGAGTTCTCATTGATGGGATCCGGATTGCGCGTCGTCTATTGAGAACAAGCGCGCTATCTCGATATTTCGTGCATGAATCATTGCCTGGCCCTGCTGTGCAAAGTGAAGACGAGTTGCTCAATTTCGCCCAGCAGTATGGCGTTTCTTCATACCACGTAAATGGCACAGCACGGATGGGGCGTGCAGATGATCAGAGCGCTGTCGTCGACCATGAGCTTCGCGTTCACGGCATCGAGAACTTGAGAGTCGTAGATGCTTCGGTAATGCCTGCCATTGTTTCTGCAAACACATGCGCCGCGACCATGATGATTGCGGAGAAAGCGTCGGATTTGATCCGGGGTATTCGGTTTGCCAGTGCAGACTGAGTTTCATATTTCACATTCGTATTCAAGAGGCATTCGATGACAGAGTTATTCATCGGCGGTAAGTTTATTTCTCCCGAGTGCGGGGAGTACCTGGATGTCGTGGAGCCCGCGACAGGCAATGTTTTTGAGCGTATTGCACGAGGAAAGAAAGCAGATGTGGATCGTGCGGTAGCGGCGGCAAAAGCGGCGTTGAATGGTGATTGGGGAAAATCATCGGCATTGGAACGGGGTCGTATCCTGACACGTATCTCCCAACTGGTCTTGGAGCAGGCAGAGGAGCTGGCGCTACTGGAGGCGCGCGATACTGGAAAACCGCTTTCCACAGCGCGCAATGACATCGCCGTTTTGGCGCGCTATTTTGAGTTCTACGGTAGCGCGGCAGATAAGATTCATGGTGAGGTTATACCCTTTAATGCAGGGTATAACGCACTCTTGTTACGCGAGCCCCTTGGCGTGACCGCTCATATCCTTCCGTGGAACTATCCCGCGCAGATGGTTGGGCGTTCGATTGCTCCAGCGCTCGCTATGGGTAATGCGGCGGTATTAAAGCCTTCAGAGGATGCCTGCCTGACGCCCTTACGTATGGCCGCTATTGCGATGCAAGCGGGCTTACCTGCAGGCGCGTTTAATGTCGTCACTGGCTTGGGAGAGGAGGCTGGTGCAGCGCTATCGGCCCACCCCGGTATCGCCTTCATTACCTTT
>Ga0182738_1008526_pt1 | contig 10169 bp, 11 predicted proteins | sample eDN5th30CBELigMG_FD_128876 | JGI IMG/M metagenome (GOLD analysis project Ga0182738, IMG submission 128876) | Enriched Miracle-Growth compost microbial communities from Emeryville, California, USA - eDNA 5th pass 30_C BE-Lig MG (version 2)... ... | reverse complement strand
AGGCCCAGCAGCCGGATCACGTAGCCGAGCGAGGCCGCCTGCTCGATATCCGCAGCGCGGATTCGCGTAATTCCCTTTACCGACACCGCAGGGAAATCGATTCGGCTGCCGAATGCGATGGCGGCGAGGATCGCCAGCTTGTGAGCTGTGTCGATGCCTTCGATGTCGAAAGTCGGATCGGCCTCGGCATATCCGAGCCGCTGGGCTTCGGCGAGCACGTCACCGAAATCCCGCCCGGTGTCCTCCATCGTGGAGAGGATGAAATTGCAGGTGCCGTTGAGGATGCCGTAGACGCGCACCACCGCGTTCGCGGCCACGCCTTCGCGCAGGCCCTTGATCACCGGGATGCCGCCACCGACCGCGGCCTCGAACTTGAGCGCGACGCCCGCCCGCTCGGCGGCTTCGGCCAGTTCCATGCCGTGATGGGCGATCATCGCCTTGTTGGCGGTGACGAGGGACTTCCCGGCCGCGATGGTGTTGCGGGCGGCGGTCAGGGCGGGGCCGTCGGCGCCGCCGACCAGCTCGACCACCACGTCCACGTCGGGACGCGAAGCCAGCGCGGTCATGTCGTCTTCCCACGCGAATCGCGTGAGATCGACGCCGCGGTCCTTGCCCCGGTCGCGCGCGCTTACTGCGGAGATCGCGATTCCGCTGCCGGCGCGGCCCGCGATCAGCGGTCCGTTCGCATCGAGCAGGCGGATGACGCCGGCACCGACCGTGCCGAGGCCGGCTAACGCGATCTTCAGTTCCTCGGCCATTCCTTCGTCCAAAGCCCCTTACCGTCAGTTGCGGCGCGTTAGGGGGCAGGCCGGTTTATCGCAAGGCCCCCGCCGTGTTCCGGCAGTTACGGCAATAATGGTGCGGGCAGGTTGCGCTGGCAGGGCCCGAGATCGCGCATCACCAGCGCGTAGTCCCGCTCTGCCTCCATGCGTACGCGCGGGTCGCGCGATAGCACAGCGCTGGCGGGAAGGCTCTGCGGGAGGGAGCAGGCGAGGCGATACCATTCGAGCGTGTCCTTCTCAGGCGGACGCGCCGACGGATCCACCACTTCGTCCCAGGATACGCCCCATTGCGGTTCCTGGCCCGGACGGCGCACGATCGAGACCGTGACGGGCGAGCCCGATTTTGTCCCAAGGAACAGCTGAGTCTCGGATTCCCCCACGAGGTTGCCGGGCACCCACAGCGCGTCCTGAATGCTCGTCACCCGCGGCGGCGAATCGGTGGCGGCCAGTTCGGTCGCAATCGCCCGGATCTGTGCCTCAAGCTCCGGCGTGGCAGGTAATTGCGAGTTCGGTCCGACCAGCTGCAGGCGTGCCACGTTCCCCGGAACGGCGCGTGCGAAAAGCAGCATCCGCTGCTTCTTCAGCTTGGGCGGCTTGCCGTTGGAACCCAGCGGAACGTCCGCAAGATAAGTCACCGATTGCCCCAGTGCGCTACGGCCGTAGACCAGCGCTTCAGTCTGCGCTTCGATGTAAAGGCGGGCATGGCCAGGCTTGAGCCCTGGCGCCCGCGCAGCCTCGACCTGCGCCTGGTTGCGGATCTGCACACGCGCAATCATTTCCGAGGCATCCGCGAGACTTGCAATGTCCGCATAAGTCGGCGGCGGAGCGGCGGGAACGGGCGTGGACGTGGCGCCGAGCAGGCCGCTCGAGCAGCCGGCGAGCGCCAGCGCGAGCGGAACCCTGAGAAGCCGGGAAAAGGCTTGTCGCATCACTTGTCCTCTCATCGGTTGGACGGGGGATTGTCGCCTCTACAGGAGCGATTTCAAGGCAACCAGCACTGAATCTGGCGTTAACGGATAAAGCGTTTGCTCAAGGCGTTCATCGTCGCTAAGACGCGCTCCGACTGGGGCTGAACTATAAAAAAATGGCCTCACTCGACCCGATCCATAGGCTCGGCGTCGAGTTCCCGGTAAACACCGGCAGGGTGGACAAAACTCGCTGTAGCCTGTCAGGATAGTATCCTGATTCTGGCGGGGCCGGGCATTGCCCGGCGGATTGTTTTATGGAGTGATGCGGCTGGATGGCTTACGCTGACCAAAAAATGAGTAGCAATCGCGTCATCGCGATAATTGTCGTTGCACTCATTCACGTCGCTGTCGGTTATGCGCTTATTACCGGCCTGGCCTATTCGGCCGTGAAGAAGGCCATCGAACGCGTGACGACGGTGGACATCGTCGAACCTGAAGAGAAGCCTCCGGAAGAGCCGCCGCCGCCGGAGCCGGACACGCCGCCGCCGCCCATCGTGGCGCCGCCGCCGCCGATCAACATCAGTGTCGCGCCGCCGCCTGTACAGACGGTGACGACGCCGCCCCCGCCGGCGCCCGTGATTCCGGTCGCGCGCCCCGTGGTGGCTCCGCCCCCGCCGCCCCCGCCGCCCTCGCAGGCTCGTGGTGTTCGGCCGAGGAACCAGGCCAGCTGGGCTGGACGCATTCAGCAGAACTATCCTTCCCGCGCCCTGCGTGAGGGAACCGAAGGTCGCGTTGGGGTCCGTGTGACGGTCAATGCCGAAGGTCGCGTGGAAGCGTGTTCCGTCGCCAGCTCGAGCGGATCGAGCGTGCTCGACGACGCTGCGTGCCAGGGCATGGAACGTTATGCGCGGTTCGACCCGGCACTCAACGACGCTGGCGATCCTGTATCGGCCAGCTGGTCGACCACGATCGTTTATCAGCTCAACTAAGCTTTTAAAGCCGCTCGCACGGCGCGGGCGGCGTTTCTTTGGTTTCAACTTCTCAAGAGGACCACTCGCATGCTTATCGAAATCCTTGCCGCAGCCGGGGACGCGGCGCCCGCAAACGAGTTCGGCTTTGAAGCCGCGATGGAGCAGGGCGGTATCATCGCCTGGGCCATTCTCAGCGTCATGATCATCATGTCCGTCGGCTCGTTCTACATCCTGATCACCAAGCTGCTCGAGCAGAGCAAGATCTTCCGCCAGTACAAGAGCATCCAAGGTGGTTTCTGGCGCGCTGCTACGCTGCGTGAAGGCGCCAACAAGCTCGAGAAGAACAGCGCATGGCGCCAGCTGGTCGAAGACGGCCTCCAGGCTGAAGAGCAGCACGGCAAGATGACGGACAGCCTCGAAGCTCACGAGTGGCTTCATGGTTCGCTCGCCCGCTCGGAAGCGACGATCAACTCGCGTCTCGCCAGCGGCCTGCCGTTCCTCGCCACCGTCGGTGCGACCGCTCCGTTCGTTGGTCTGCTCGGTACCGTTATCGGTATTTACCGCGCCATGATCGGTATCGCGATCTCGGGTTCGGGCTCGATCGACAAGGTCGCCGGCCCGGTCGGTGAAGCTCTGATCATGACCGCCATCGGTCTGCTCGTCGCCGTTCCGGCGGTGCTTGCCTATAACTGGCTCCAGGCTCGTAACAAGCGCATCGCCGAGCTGCTGACCGGCTTCTCGACCGACGTGCTCGCCAACATCACCTCGCGTGGTGTGGTGCGTCCGGCGGTTCAGGCTACGGCTGCCAAGGCGTCTGCCCCGGCTGCCAAGCCCGCGACGGCTCCGAAGGCCTAAGCCGTACGACAAAGGCGTGAACGGGCGGGTTCCCGAACGGTGACCCGCCCTTCAATCCCTAAAGAGATAGGACAATAGCGATGGCAATGGCGGTAGGCGGCGGCGGCGAAGAACGGCCGATGTCGGACATCAACACCACGCCGCTCGTGGACGTGATGCTGGTGCTCCTGATCATCTTCCTGATCACCGTGCCGGTCGCGTTGCAGACGATCGAGAAGCTCCAGCTTCCGACGTTTGCGTCGACTGAATCGAAGGACAAGGTCGAAAACCTCCTGCTGACGGTGTCGACCACCGACGATGCCGGACGCAGCGCTGGCCAGGCAGGTTACGAGGGTGCTTCGCGGAACGGCCAGTGCCGGGTGTACTTCAACAACCTTACGCCGGTCGATTCGCAGGAACTTTACAATCAGGCGTTCGATCGTCTCGATGCGATCGTGAAGCGTGCTGGTGGCCCCGAGGCTCTGATGAACGACCCCGAGCGTATCCCGCAGGTCGTCATCCGCGGTGACATCAATGCGCCGTGGCGCTGCGTGGCAGGCGCGATCTACAACGTGCAGGCGGCTGGCTATCCGACCGTCGGCTTCATTTCCAATCCGCGGCCGCTCGACTGAGCCGGCGTCGGATCTAGTTCAGGAGTAGACACCCATGGCGATGTCAGGCGGCTCGGATGACGGCCAGCCGATGATGGAAATGAACACGACGCCGTTGATCGACGTCATGCTCGTTCTCCTCATCATGCTCATCTTCACGCTTCCGCCGGTTACGAACTCGGTCAACATCGATCTTCCGGTGCCGGATAACAATCCGCCGCCGCCGAACATGATCGATCCGATCAAGAACAAGATCGTGCTGACGCCGAACAACGAGATCCTGTGGAACGCCACGGTGATCAGTTCTGGTGAGCTGGTTCGCAATCTCAACGCGACCAAGACGATCGATCCGGAACCGGAACTGCAGTTCGAGCCGGAGCCGCAGGCCAGCTATGATCTTTCGGCCCAGGTGCTGAACATCATCAAGCAGAGCGGCGTTTCAAAGTTCGGCTTCGTGGGCAATGAGAAGTATCGCGTGTTCGACAAGGACACGAGCGGGATCAGCCCGGCCGGTTAACGGTAGAAACAGGCATGCGAATGGGAAAGGGCGGGATTATCCCGCCCTTTTTCTTGCCCGGACTTCAGTCCTCTTCGTCGGCCTCGGGCTCGACGCGCATGGCGGCGCCGGCGAGTGTTTCCGCTTCAAGCAGGAGCTCGTCGTCCGCAGCGCCCTGCGGAAGGCGTTCGCGGCCGATCATCACCAGCACCGGCACGGCCAAGGGGCTGACGCGGTCGAGGCGCACGTGCTGGATGCGTTCGGCGGCGGTGTCGAGAAGGTCGCCCAAGCGGCCGATATCCGTCATTCGCGCCCGCGCGTCGGCCCAAGCGGCTTCGATAAGCACGTGATCGGGCTCGTACTTCCGCAGGACGTCGTAGATCAGGTCGGTCGAGAAGGTCACTTGCCGGCCGCTCTTGCGCTTCCCCGGATGCTGCCGCTCGACAAGGCCCGAGATCACCGCCACCTCGCGGAATGCGCGTCGCAGCAAGTGGGAGTCTTGCACCCAGTCGGCGAATTCGTGCGCGAGGATGTCGGGTGACAGCAGGGGCGCCGGATCCTCGATCGGCTTCAGACCCCAGACAGCGAGCGTGTAATCGTTGGCCACAAAGCCCAGCGGCTGCAGTCCGCGATCTTCCATCCGCTTGGTCAGGAGCATCCCGAGCGACTGGTTCGCGTTCCATCCGGTGAAGGTATAAAAGGCGGAGTACTCCCGCCCGCCATGTGGGAAGCTTTCCACCAGCAGGTTGTCTGGCGAAGGCATGGAGCTGCGCCAGTCCTGCACTTCCAGCCATTCGCGCACGTCGTCCGGGAAGCGGTTCCAGCCCGCCCGGTCGACCAGCATTGCCCGCACCCGGTCCGCGAGGTGGGTAGTGAGCGGCAACCGGGCGCCGAGGTAGGAGGGGATAGTGCCGGAGCTCTTGGCGGCGCGCACGATCAGTTCGAGATCGCGCATGCTCTCCACCTCGAGGTCGAGGCCGGCGAACCGGAAGGTATCGCCGGGGCGGAGGGAAGCCGCGAACTGCTCCTCGACCTTGCCAAGGGAACGGCCGCCGCGCCCGCCGTAACCTCGAAAGCGGATTTCGATCATCTCCGCGTCGACGATGATCCCGGCATTCATCCGGTGCCGTTGTGCGTGTTCGGGATGCGTCAGCCGCCAGGTGCCCCCGTCCCCCGTGGCAGGCTCTCGCACGATGCGCCTGAACTTCTCGTACGCCTCAAGCGAATAACCGCCCGTGGCCACAAACGTCAGCACGCGCTTCCACGTGGCCTTGTCGACCCACGCATAAGCGAGCGAACCGCGCACCTCGGCCAGCAGCGCGTCCTCTTCGAACGGCGCCGCGCAGGCACAGGCCATCACGTGCTGCGCCAGCACGTCGAGCCCGCCCGGGCGGAAATCCTCCCCGTCGCGCTGGCCTTCCTCGACTGCGTCCTTCGCTGCGGTCGCTTCGAGGAACTCGAACCGGTTGCCCGGCACGAGGATAGCCCGGCTTGGCTGGTCCAGCCGGTGGTTGGCGCGCCCGATGCGCTGGAGCAGGCGCGAGGAGCCCTTCGGCGCGCCCATCTGCACCACGAGGTCCACGTCACCCCAATCGACGCCCAGGTCGAGGCTGGCAGTGGCTACAAGCGCGCGCAGCTCACCACGCGCCATGGCACCCTCAACCTTTCGCCGCGCCTCTTTCGACAGCGAGCCGTGGTGAATGCCGATCGGCAGGTGGTCCTCGTTCGCGTCCCACAGCTGTTCGAAGATCAGCTCGGCAAGGAAACGGGTGTTGGTGAACACCAGCGTGGTGCGGTTGCGCTTGATCAGGTCGTAGAGCTGCGGAATCGCCCACGTCGCCGCGTGGCCGCCCCACGGGACGCTGGCCTCGTCCGGCAGCAGGATCTCGACCACCGGGTCGGCACCCTTCTCACCTTCGACGAGGGCGACGGTGTCTACCTCACCCCATGGCGCGAGCCAGGCGCGAAAGCCCTCGGCATCGGCAACCGTGGCCGACAAGGCCGCACGCTGCATGTCCGGCGCAATCGCCTGCAGGCGCGACAGGGCAAGCGCGAGCAGGTCGCCTCGCTTGCCGGTGGCGAAGGCGTGAATCTCGTCGATCACTACGCGCTTGAGCCCGCGAAACATCTCAAAGCTGTCCGGATAGGAAAGCAGCAGTGAAAGGGATTCGGGCGTTGTCAGCAGGACATGCGGCGGGCGCGTGCGCTGGCGCTTCTTGCGATCGGCCGGCGTGTCGCCGCTGCGCGCCTCGATCCGCAGCGGCAGGCCCATCTCCTCCACCGGCGCGACGAGGTTGCGCTGCACGTCATGCGCCAATGCCTTCAGCGGCGAAACGTAGAGCGTGTGCAGACCCTCTGGAGGGGCCCCGCCCGCAAGCCGTGAGGGCGTGAAGGCCGCCAGCGTCGGCAGGAAGCCTGCCAGCGTCTTGCCCGCGCCCGTATCGGCCACGAGCAGTGCATGCTGGCCCGCGTCGCTCGCCTCGAGCATTTCCGTCTGGTGTCGGCGGACGCGCCAGCCACGCCCGGCGAACCAGTCGGCGATCTCGGGGGGCAGGGCGGCGGCCATCGTCCCCTATCTAGGGATCAATTGGCCCGGGTGCGATCATTCTGCTTCCGCGCGCATGACCTCGCGCCCGTCGGCGGCGAAGACACCGAGTTCGAGCTTGTCCCGGCGAGCGAGTGCAAGGACGATCTCTTCCCCCGCCACGGCGGGGCCGAGGGCACGGAACGCAAAGCGCCGAAGCGCATTCTCGCCGACCTCGCGCGCTGCGAGTTGCAGCAGCAGCGAAGCCATCAGCGGGCCGTGTACTACGGCGCCGCGATAGCCCTCCACGTTACGCACGTAATCGGCGTCGTAGTGGATGCGATGGGTGTTGAAGGTCAGCGCCGAATAGCGGAACAGCAGGGGCAGGTCGGGCGTGAGGCGTTCCACTTGGTCCCAGCCTGTGGGATCGAACTGTGCGTCCGAAAGCGTGGGCGGCACGGGAGGCGCATCGGCGGGCGGCTCTTCACGGAACACCAGCGTCTGCGTTTCACGCAGGGCCACTTCGCCGCTCGCGGTGAAGGTGTGCTCGAGAGTCACGAAAGCGAGCGATCCGCTGCGACCCGACTTCTCCTCGATCGCGGCCACACGCGTCGTGCGTTCAACCGGTTGGCCGGCGACGATAGGTCTTGTGAACTCGATCGCGCTGCCCGCCCACATGCGCCTCGGCAAGGGAACCGGCGGCAGGAGCGAGCCTTCCTCGCGAAGCGGGTGGCCATCACGCCCCAGCTTCGTGCTCGGGGTCTCGGGCGTGCACAGGCACCAGTGGATGCCCTGCGGCAGCGGGCCGTCGTCCGTCGGTATGCGGTCGAAGGTGGCGCACCAGCGCCGGGCATGTGCCGCCGTTGCGACATCGCTGGCGCGTTCCTCGCGCCCGATCCAGGCATCCCAATTGCCCATGTTATTCGGTCGCTGTCGTTTCGGTGGAAGCGGTCGGGCTCGGCGTTGCAGTCGCCAGCGCTTCTTCCGGCAGGCGACGCGCCTCGATCATCTCGGCGGCTTCGTCGAGCGCGCGCGCTTCGCCGATTGTCACGCCACCGGGGCCGGGGGCGGTTTCGTTTTCTCCGCACGCTGCGACGAACAGCAGTGCGGATGCCAAGGCGATCGTTCGTTTCATGATTCGATCATACTCCACGCCGGGCAAAGAAAAAGCGGGCGCGGCACCGGCCGCACCCGCTCGTCTTCATTCACGCGCTCTCGCGCCGTGCGATCATTCGCCCGTGGAGGCGTCCGCGGCAGCTGCAGCATCGGCAGCGGCCTGCGCATCGGCCGCGGCGGCTTCGGCGCTCGAAGCAGCGGCTTCCGCGCTCTGGGCGGCGTCGCTGGCGGCATCCTCGGTCGCCTCTGCAGCGGGGGTCTCGATCGCCGGATCGGCGAGTGCTTCGTCCGCCGGCATCTCGACGGTGTCGGCCTGGGCGTCGGAAGCGGCGTCATCGCTGCTGCCACATGCTGCGAGAGCAAGCGCGGCGCCCGAAGCGGCGGCGAAAAGAACGAGCTTCTTCATGTCGTATCTCCCTGAAATGCAATCGGCAGGAAGGCCTGCCCGGGCGGGTTCACTACCGGCACCGCCGCGCCGCGACAACACTTCCGTGAGCGATCGCCGTTGACAGTCAGTCTCTAGATATTAAAGTGATATCATAATTATATGAGGAAGGAATTGCGATGAGCGATTCGATCAAGGGTATCAACGCCAGCCGCGAACGGTCGGCGAGCACGTTCAACGGCTACTTTTTCCTGCTGATTGCCTTCGCGGCGGTCGTAGGCCTCGTGCGCGGCGGCATGACGATCGAGAGCGACGCATCCGTGCTGCTGCTCGCGGTATCGGGTATCGTTTTCGGTCTGGTGATGTCCGGCTTCTTCATGATCCAGCCCAACCAGGCGGTCGTGATCACGCTGTTCGGTGAGTACAAGGGCACTGAGCGGACCCAGGGGCTGCGCTGGATCTGGCCGTGGATGGGGCGGAAGAAGATTTCGGTCCGCGCGCACAACATCCATTCCGAACGGGTGAAGATCAACGACCTACGCGGCAACCCGGTGGAGATCGCGTGCAACGTGGTCTGGCGCGTTTCGGACACGGCGCAGGCGGTGTTCGACGTCGATGACTACAAGGAGTTCGTGAACATCCAGATCGAGGCAGGGCTGCGCTCGGTCGGTGCCCGGCACCCCTATGACGACATGAGCGATGACGACAAGACGACCCTGCGCGGCAGCGGGGACGTCGTCAGCTCCGAGCTTCAGGCGGAGCTCAACGACCGGCTCCGGGTTGCCGGCATCCATGTCGACGAAGCGGGCCTGACGCATCTGGCCTACGCGCCGGAGATCGCGGGAGCGATGCTGCGCAGGCAGCAGGCCGAGGCGGTGATTGCCGCCCGCGCCAAGCTGGTGATGGGCGCGGTGACGATGGTCGAGATGGCCCTGCAACAGCTCTCCGAGAAGGACGTCGTCCATCTCGACGACGAACGGCGGGCGGCAATGGTCTCCAACCTGATGGTCGTGCTGTGCGGGGAGCGTGACACCCAGCCCGTGGTAAACGCGGGATCGCTCTACCAGTAGGGCGAGACGGGCCATGCCCCAGACAGGCAAGAAGGCGTTCCCGCTTCGGCTCGACCCCGCGCTTCACGCGGCGGTCGAGCGGCTGGCCGGCCACGAGCTGCGTTCGGTCAACGCCGAGATCGAGATCCTGCTGCGGGAAGCTCTCGAACGGCGCGGCATCCGTGTCGGCCGCAGTGAGGCTCCGCGGCGGGGGCGTCCGGCGAAGGAAAAGGGCGAGTAGTCATGCTGCACAAGTTCTTCGAGGAAGGGCACTGGTTCCGGCCAAAGCGCTACGGCTACGGCGCGGGCTTGCCGATCGCGTGGCAGGGATGGGTGCTGCTAGGCACGTTCCTGCTGGTCGTTCTCGGTATCGCAATCTGGGCTGACGATTCGACGGAGCCGCGCGTGATCGCGCTCGCCGCGCTGGGCATCGCAATTGCGACCGGAACATTCCTGGCCATCGTCGGCAAACGGACCGAAGGGGGCTTGCGCT
>Ga0182738_1008525_pt1 | contig 10170 bp, 4 predicted proteins | sample eDN5th30CBELigMG_FD_128876 | JGI IMG/M metagenome (GOLD analysis project Ga0182738, IMG submission 128876) | Enriched Miracle-Growth compost microbial communities from Emeryville, California, USA - eDNA 5th pass 30_C BE-Lig MG (version 2)... ... | reverse complement strand
TATGAAGAAAAAGAAGAGTATGAGGAGGAGGAGAAGTATGAAGAAAAAGAAGAGTATGAGGAGGAGGAGAAGTATGAAGAAAAAGAAGAGTATGAAGAAGAAAAATATGAAGAGGAGTATGAAGAAAAGTACGAAGAAACATATGAGTCAACTTACAATAGCAATAACAACTATGGTGGATATGGAAGTATGACTCCTTCATATGAAGAAGAATATGAGTCAAGCTCTTCTTACTATGGAGGATATGGAAGCTCATCATCGTCATATCAAGAAACTACTGAACAATACGAGTCAAGCTATGGTTATGGTGGCAATCCCTCTTACAATAATACTTCAAATGAAACCTATACTGAAAATTATGAGGAAGCTTACACGAACAATGGAGAATCAGGATCTGGAACTCCAACAAAACCATTTGTCCCGACGAGCCTCCTCACTGGATTCGTTGTTGACATTCATTTCCTTGCTGGCGATCCTCGCTTCCAGTACATTGCTTACCATTATTGCTCCGACCTATTTCCTGGCTACACTCAATGCGATATCTACAATGGTACTGCTGCCAATTCAAAACTCGTTGCTACCGAAATTGTCGTATCAGCTGAGATCTTTGCTCAGCTTCCCATGCAAGAAAGAAAGTACTGGCATTCTCATGCTTTCGCAGTCAAGAGTGGCTTGCTTGTATCACCCAATACTCCTGCTGACCAAGACCTTACTGTCATGTCATCTGTTATGAACAGTTATGGTAAAGTGACAGACTTTTATCATTCTTACCAATCCTTCCCTTATGGTGGTGCAAAATTGGCTTATGGCCTTGCAGATGAAAGTCAAATCAATGAGACAATCGCCCAACAGATGGACAAAGAACTCGGCCTCAGTACCACTTGGAAACAGAGAGCAGAGCAAAGGAAGAACTTGAATCCAACTATTATCGAGGGAGCTGATGATTACCTGAAAAGTGGCCAATTCCCTCAGTATGTCACTCAAATGTTCCCTGTTGTTACTGATGATAATTCTATTGCTCAAGAATCCAATGAAGCTGCTACTGAGGAGTCCAATGGGGAAGAAGGCTCATCTCAAAAAAGTTTATAAGTTAGATTAATGAAGAATTCGTTTATTTTATTTGTTTATTTGTTTCTTCGTTCTCTTTGTTAATTTTTATGGTTGTTCGATAATGTTGAACATTTCAAGTATGCATCTGTCTATAATTATTGCTGGTATACGTAAAGAACTTTGTCTTATGAATTCAAACTCATTCGTTGAGCCAATGATATCTCAAAATTTAATTGATTTTATTTTTCAAAATCAAGAACATAAAACTTTTCTATTTCCTGTGATTCAAAAAAATTGGAAAAATCTACATCTAAACAATCTCAACAGAGCCATTTAACGAGAATTCAAATAATTTAAAGAATTATATTCAAGAAATTTTTAAGCCTAACAGGGTTTTGATTTTACAGATTTGATGAAAGTTCTGACTTTTCTAAGCCAAAACTTCACAGTTTATGATGAATCATAGTGTCGAAGATTGGTTTCTATAGTCTATGAAAGATGACAATTTCCTCTTCCGAATAAACAGAGGAAAGAACTAATTGAGCATTAAAATTCTTCGATTGAGCAAGCCTCAGGCCAAAAGTAGAATTTGCCCATATAAATTTAATTTCCTCCAAAATTCAATTTTATCCTCTTTCTTTTTGAAATTTAAAAAGAAAAAGGACCTGTTATCAAAATCACTCCATACAGAAAGATTTTTCAAATGAAGACCTATGAAAAGGGAATTTTTTGAAGATTTTCTCGACTTTTGAGTTCATTATTTCAAAATTTCCAACTATTTCTTCGACAAGCTAGATTTGAATGAATGATTCTCCAAAGCGTTGAAGATGCAATTTTCTCTTATGAAGGCAAGAAATTCAAATTTTTATAAAGAATTCAAGGGCATTGGAAGGGATCCAAAGCAATAAAATTGAAAAAGGCTTTTGGCTAAAAATAGAAGGGAGGCAAATTTGTGATTTTATTATATTGATAAGAGCTGTCATTAAATTAAATTTTGTATGAGATTTAAAGGCTAAAATTATTCAGTAGCCATCTTATCTCTTCCAATAATAACTCCAAAGAGATTTTTAAAAGAAAAGAATAGTTGATTTTTATCAAAACATCAAAACGCCAAGAGAACCACTCATTTCAAAATGTCAAGCAAATTATTCTTCCAAAAAATCCTCAAAGGCAAGAACGAGACATGTAAAGCTAGGAGATAATCAGTGCTTTCGTTTCGAAAGCGTCCTTTTCTCTTCTATATGGAGCCAAAACACCTCTAATGATCAAAGAATATGATCAGAAGATCGGTTTTAGGAGTTAGGTTAACCTCAATATTGTTATTAAAATTCTAATTGGACAATGAGATGCCAACTTAAAAATTTTAGCTTCTCAATCAAGAGGCTAACTCTTGAGAATTGTAAAATTAAACAAAAAAATGTTAGTCGTCCCATCCTTTTGCTCAAGAGCGAAGAAAACTTGGCAACTTTAGATTTTATAGCTAGTTTCTGTGGTCTAAATCTGAAAACTTCTACTTAAATACTTTATATTCTGAGAAAAGTGGAAGAATAGTTCAAGAGATATTTTAGGATAACCAAAAGTAGATTTCAGAATCTCTCACTAAGTTTGTCTTCTGTCAAGACCCTTCGAGAAGAGTTCATATGACTCTGTTAAAAAAACAACCAGACAGGTTTTTCTTTCGAAAGCCAAATTTTGAAGAAAAACCATACCAGCCAAAAATCCCAACAATTTTTCTTTGAAGAGTTCAAAATTCTCTTCAATATTAAACGGGCCTCTGAAAGTAGCATTTTGAAAACTGTTAGGCAAGTAGACGAGTTAATAACGTCTGGAGTTTCTTCACTTTTAAACCATGGCTAGTTTTCAACGCAAGTATTTTCTGATGTCAAACGTCCTTCCAATTATCTGTTTATAAACAAAAACGGAAATCTATTCTTAGATCGCTAAAATTCAATTTTGGACCTCCAATATGACTACGGATATAAATAGCAAGGCCCTCAAACATTTTATAATCATCAACTCAAAACAATTATTAAAAAATGCAAAAGCTTATCATCTTTTCTTTCGCTTTATTCCTCTTCCTCTCTCCAGCTTTTGGAGAAGACAGAGGACTTGCAAGTAGTACTGGCTATGGAGGTTCAAGTTCGACATATGGAGGTTCAACATCTCAATATGTTGAAGAATATGAATATGAGACCATCAACTATGGCGGCTCTGGAAGTGGCTATAGTGGTTCAGGAACTGGATATGGAGGCAGCACCCCTCCTCCTGAGGAGACCTATGAAGAAGAAGAAGAATATGAGGAGACCTATGAAGAGGAATATGAAGAGACCTACGAAGAAGAATATGAGGAGGTATATGAAGAGTATGAACAGACATACGAGGAAACATATGAAGAAACATACGAACAAACTTCTGGTTATGGTGGATATGGAACCTCTGCTCCTTCATATGAAGAAGAATATGAGTCAGGCTCTTCCTACTATGGAGGATATGGAAGTACTCCTACTTATGTCACTGAAGAAATGACTGAGGAGTACGGATCTTCAAGTTATGGCTATGGTGGAAACCCTTCTTATAACAATGCTGCAAATAGCACTTATACTGAGAATTATGAAGAGGCTTACACAGGCGGAGAAAATGGAGAAAGTGGAACCAGCATCCCATTTGTACCAACAAGTCTCCTCACTGGATTCGTTGTTGACATCCATTTCCTTGCTGGCGATCCTCGCTTCCAATACATTGCTTATCATTATTGCTCCGACTTGTACCCTGGCTACACTCAATGCGATATCTACAACGGAACTGCTCCCAACTCAAAACTTGTTGCTACTGAGATTATTGTGACCGCGGACATCTTTGCTCAATTACCTATGCAAGAAAGAAAACTCTGGCACTCTCATGCTTTTGCTGTCACAAGTGGTATCCTCGTCTCCCCGAATACTCCTCCTGATCAAGAGCTTGCTGTCATGGCTTCAATCATGAACAGCTACGGTAAGGTGACTGACTTTTATCATTCTTACCAACAATTTCCTTACGGAGGTGCAAAATTGGCTTATGGTCTTGCAGATGAAAGTCAGATTAACTCGACGATTGCTGACCAGCTTGATCAATCGCTGGGTCTGAGCACAACTTGGCAGCAAAGAGCAGAACAAAGAAAGAACTTGAATCCAACCATCATTGAGGGAGCAGATGATTATTTAACTAGCGGTCAATTCCCTCAATATGTCACTCAGATGTTCCCTGTTGTACAGACAAGCTCTTCACGTTAATGAAGGATCCTGATTAAGAGGATTCATTTGATTGTCTGATTTTATGTTTTATAATAAGATTTCTACTCAAGTATTGAGCCTAAATAAATAACTAAATTACTGTTTAATTTGAAGATCTATCTCTCACTAAATTATTTTTCAAGCACAAAAAAAAACAGGACTGCAAAGGCTTTTTCATTCTGAGAAGAAATTAAAAAGGTGAAAATTATATTTTGATCTAATTAATCAAGAAAAATTCGAATAAAGGCAAATTAACTATTTCCTCATCTCATTGAAAAAATTAATTCACAATTTCTTTACAAATTAAGTTCCCCACTCCTTTTTAAACCAAACCCACTCGAGCTGTTTTGTGATTTTCTTTCATCAAAAACTGCTTTCTTTTCAATAAACAGAGCCTACAACAACAAAAAATTTGAAAGTTTCGCTCCATTTAAAATCTTCATTTAGAAATCAATTGATCAATCTTATGCTTCCTTTGTTTTTCAGTTTTCCTGGATATATTTTCCTTTTAGCTATTTTCTAGATGTCATAGTTCATTTGTATTGCCGCTTTGATTATTTCCCTGGGAAGATCTTGTAAAGAGAATCGATAGATTACGTAAGCCTTAATACTTTATCTATCAAGTAAAGAAAAAAAGTTTTATAATGAATTAAAATATGAATTTTTCAATTTTCGATTGAATTCTAAAATAGAACCTCAAATTGGAAGTTTATCCGTCAAAATTTGTTCTCTTTATTTTCAAGAATATAACTCTCGAAGTAATTTCTCGTATGCGTTTCGTTTCTAGCAAACTTAAGAACGCCATTAAAACCATGAGATAGGAGCAGATGATCATATATCATTGTCCAACAGAGCTAATTTCTCGAAAAATTGAGGAAAATTTAACTTACAAAAGAAACAAACATCTGGAACAAAGAGAATTTAAGTTTTACAGAGCAAAAGAACGAATCAAAAGATCCATTCAGAATGAAAATTATTATCGTGCTCGCAAGGTTTCAGCCCCAAAACTTCTTCAATTGATCGAGATCGACTGTTTTGAATTCGAAAATCTTTTATTGGTTCGATTGAAAAAAGCAAAACCTCAAAGACAACGCAGGCTTAATTGGCCCAAACAGTTTTTTCAGTTTGATATTGAAACTTTTTGACCTTACCAATTGGGTCAGATCTCCTTTCTTGGTCATCAAAGTGTCTCATTCAAAAATTAACATGGTAACTACCCGATTAAGAAGAAAAATGGAGTAATACTAATTCTAGAATGAAATTAGTTAAAGTCAAAACTATAAAAATATATATTGATACATATCAGGGCTAACCTTTAGCAAATTAAAAAAAGAGAAACAGAAAATTTAATAATTTTGACCCCAGGACAAAAGTATTTAAAAACTAATTAGGAACCAGCCTCCTTCAACAAAACCCTCTCATCTCTTCTCTGGGCCTGAACTGATCAAAGGTTCTCAACTTGCTCTTCAGTTCGTTTTTTTAAAGCATCCCCAAAGAGTTTTTCTAAAAAAATCATTCAATCAAAGAGATTCCTATATCTCCAAGTGAAATTGGAATCCCTAGTCTAAAGAGTGCGAGAGTACCCTTTGAGACAACGATTTCTCATTATCATCTTCCAAGAATGTCTGGTGGTTTAAAGTTTTATGTAACCTAGCTCTTTGTAAAAGATTTTTTGAGATCTTGAGTCTCCGCTGAAAATAACGAAATGAAGCATATTTTCTATGGAATAAGCTTGTTTGCTGCTCAAGCTTTTTAATGAAACCAAAAAGGTTTCCCCAGTGTTTTGGATGGAATGTTATTCAATGTTTTCATTTTCTTTCGGGATTTCCTGGATTCTCAAACTTTTCTTATTTTCAAAAAAGGATAAAATAGAATTTTGGATTCTGATATTGTATGGTTAATTGATTAAGAAACTGAAATGTATCCCCCTGCTGAAATTATAATTTGATCTCCAATATAATTGAAGACGTATGGTACAAATAGCGAGAGCTTCAAACCATTTTATAATCATAAATTCAAAAAATTATCTCTCAATTCAATGCAAAAACTCATAGTCTTTTGTTTAACTTTGTGTATCTTCCTCAGCCTTTACTCTCCAGTGGCTGGAGAAGATCGGGTACTTCAAAATGGATATACTCCTTCTTATGAAGAAGAGTACGGAAATCAAGAAATCACTTACGGTGGCAGCGGTGGTAGTAGCAGTAGTGGTAGTAGCAGCAGCGGTGGTAGTAGCAGCAGCGGCAGTAGTAGCAGTTGTAGTGGATATGGAAGTTGCGCTCCTTCTTATGAAGAGGAATATGAAGAAGAGGAGGAATATGAAGAAGAGGAGGAGTATGAAGAGACATACGAAGAAGAGTATGAAGAAACATACGAAGAGGAGTATGAAGAGACATACGAAGAAGAGTATGAAGAGACATACGAAGAAGAGTATGAAGAGACATACGAAGAAACATATGAACAGTCCAATAATTATGGATATGGAAACATGACTCCTTCATATGAAGAAGAGTATCAGTCTGGCTCCTCTTACTATGGAGGATATGGAAGCTCATCATCATCTCAAGGAACTTCTGGGTCAAGCTATGGTTATGGTGGCAATCCTTCTTACAATAATGCTGCAAATGAAACTTATACTGAAAATTATGAAGAGGCTTTTACGGGTGGAGAAGGTGGAGAAGGTGGAGAAGGCGGAGAAGGTGGAACCAACATCCCATTTGTACCAACAAGTCTCCTCACTGGATTCGTTGTTGACATTCACTTCCTTGCTGGCGATCCTCGCTTCCAGTACATTGCTTATCATTATTGTTCTGACTTGTACCCTGGCTACACTCAATGCGACATCTACAATGGTACTGCTGCCAATTCAAAACTCGTTGCTGTCGAAATCGTCGTATCAGCCGAGATCTTTGAGCAGCTTCCCATGCAAGAAAGAAAGTACTGGCATTCTCATGCTTTCGCAGTCAAGAGTGGCTTGCTAGTATCACCCAATACCCCTGCTGACCAAGACCTTACTGTCATGTCATCTGTTATGAACAGTTATGGCAAAGTGACAGACTTTTATCATTCCTACCAATCCTTCCCCTATGGTGGTGCAAAATTGGCTTATGGCCTTGCAGATGAAAGCCAAATCAATGAGACAATCGCCCAACAGATGGACCAAGCGCTCGGTCTCAGTACTACTTGGAAACAGAGAGCAGAACAAAGAAAGAACCTGAATCCAACTATCATTGAAGGAGCTGATGAGTATTTAACGAGCGGTCAATTCCCTCAGTATGTCACCCAAATGTTCCCTGTAGTCTCTGAAACAGGAGAATCTGGCGAAGCCTCTGGTAACGGTGCTGGTGTTGAAGAAACTGGTGAAGGTGAAGAATTTGGTGAAACATCTGGTAATGGTGCAGAAGAAAACAATAGTGGAGGTATCCCTCAAGAAAACTCGACAGAAGGAGGTTTTGATGAAGGAGGTGAGACTGTTGTAGTAGGCGTTGAAGAAGAACAAGCAGGAAACAACTCCCCCACTCAATAATTTAATCCAGTCCTATTCATTCATCTCTACTTTGTTTTGTTAATGTTTTTGGTTAATGCTACAAATTTATTGCATTTATTATGATTATGTTTGTTTCAAAGAGAGATGATGTTTATTCTTCCTTATCTGATTAAAGACAAAATTAAAACATAAGAGGATTTCCAGACAAGAACTTTTTGAGTTTTCTTGGTGATAATTTGAAATCAAAGTTAATTCTCTCCTTCAAAGTTCGGTAAAAATAGTCCAACTCAATTCATACTCAGTATATATCTGAACAAACAACTTAAAACAGGATCTACTTCTTAAAAAAAAAAAAAATCTCCCTTAGTTTTTTTTGTTCAACAACCTTTTGTAGGAAGGTTCGCTCAAAGGACAAGAAATGGCTCTTCCATCTTGCTCTCTCCTGACAGTATGGTGGCCACTTATCTTTCCATTCTCAAGGATAATGAGACTCCATAAGTAGCATATCCTCCTTTCTGGTCATAAACCAGCTTAACTCTTCATACCAGCCTCCCATATTCTTCTTGTTAATAAAAAACTCGACTCAAATTGAGGTAAAATCTTAGTGGATTTTTAAACTACACTTTTCTCCGGATGAGGAATAATTTGTCTCAAAAAAACTTTTGCTTCCAGGCTTTCTTTTTCAGCAATAAAAATACCTTATTTGTTCAAATGACAACTCCAAACTCGAGTCATTGTAAATTTTTGAACCGATCAAATAAGAGTCTCGTAATGGTATAAAATCGAGTCGTTGAAGATTTTGTTCAAATTGGTCTGGTTTTCTTCTTGTTCTCATGTTTGGCTGTCATGATGAAATTAAAAGCTCAATAACTGTCCTCTGAAAAATTGGTTCGGATAATATTTGAGAAAATTACTCTTCATCAAGCCCGTTTCTCTCAAAAAAGACTTTATTTGACTTCTCCACCCAGAAACCAAAACATGAATTGTTTTGGAAAACTGAAATCCAAGAATTTTGAGTGGAGAAATGTCTGAAAGGTCTGAAAAAATTTGAGTCATTGTTTTGCAGAAAAACTTCTCGAAAAAATTTCAAAAGTTTTATTGAAAAATATTTTCAAAGGGAAAGCTATTCCCATTCTAAGGTCAATGTTAGCTGACAAAATTTTGGTTTTCTTACTTTGATATTGTTTCGAAAATTTTCATCTTCTTCCTCAAAAATCATATCATAAAAATCGAGTAAAAATTTTCACAATAGGTAGTTTTGGATTTGGCACTTGTTCACTCTCTTTGAAACTTTACTACAATGGTGAGCTGAAATATTCCTTGAGAAGCCAAAATCCTTTAAACTCTTTCTCTAATCCGAGACAAATGACGTGAGATTAAAAGTCTAGAATTGCAGTTTTACACTTTTTTCGGTTAAAATTTTGGCTGGTTAACAAAATCCTAAAATCTCAATCATCTGATCAAAACCTTTCTGTCAAAGCTGAAACATTGTCTGATCTATGTTTATCAATTACATTTTCAAGAAGGTGGAGTTTTTTGAATTTCACTTGAAAAAAACTCACTCTTTTTACCTGAAGATGTATATTGGACTTCTTTTAATTCAAAAGTATATTTCATGGAAATTCCATTCTTTATGGGAAAAAGAAGTATAGTCAACCTGTATATGTGGGCACCCTTATAAAATGGGCAACTGAATAAAGTAGGCAGAGGTCAGCGGTCCGGTCAGAGCCTATGTATTTTTCCAGGATTTAACCCTTTGATTACGGGCACCTGTCTAATCTGGCTGTGGACACCCTTTGAAAATTTCTGCCCAATAAATATCCTTGGAAAATATGGGCACCCTCTGAAAAAGTTTTCTCTAATTTCAAATCAAAGCCATTTCTGAATTTTCAAAAGAATAAAATAAAAATTCATATTTTTCATATTTTTTCTATGAAATTTATGAAAATTTTAACCTTCCTCAGTCAAAGAAAATCTCCTGTGTTCAAATTGTCTCGAATTTCTTCTGTCTCTATTCTCCTAAAAGAAGACTGATTAAATTGTTGACTTTGACAGAAGCCAAGAGAAAAATACTTGAAGTTTGAAGAGAAAATTGAAGGAGATGTAAGAGCCTTAGAGAATAGACTTCGTGAGATAAAGATCAAAAGAATGCAGAACTTAAGGCAAAGCGCCCTGTATTCCTATTTTTCTTCCAGATAAGCACTTTTTATAATCCCTACTTTTCATTTTATGGCTTACTTCAAGCTTTAGAATAATCTCTGCTTGTATATAAAATTATTGATACCTTCTGCACTTAGAGGGTTATCCCCCGAATTTTGTGTTGAATAAAGCTTTAGAATCTGTAAATCTGTATGACATATGATTTTC
>Ga0182738_1008523_pt1 | contig 10171 bp, 10 predicted proteins | sample eDN5th30CBELigMG_FD_128876 | JGI IMG/M metagenome (GOLD analysis project Ga0182738, IMG submission 128876) | Enriched Miracle-Growth compost microbial communities from Emeryville, California, USA - eDNA 5th pass 30_C BE-Lig MG (version 2)... ... | reverse complement strand
TAATATGCTGTGTCACTCTGGAACACGGAGGAGAGAGGACCGAAAGAGGCAGGCACCGAGCCCGCTGCCGCGCCGCATGATCGGTCTTAGAGACTGAATCAAAAAGCGGCAGGCCGAGGCGAAAATGGTGATTTCGAGAACCGGAGCGCAGCGTACATTTGGGTACGTGAGCCTAGGTAAGCACAGAAATTGCCATTTGCAGACCGGCATGGCGACTTTTGGATCAGACGCTTAGATCATGGCCATGCCGCCATTGATATGCAGCGTCTGGCCCGTCACGTAACCGGCCTGATCGCTGGCCAGATAGACCACAGCAGCAGCGATATCGGCGCCCACGCCCATGCGCTTCATGGGAATATTGGCCATGATCGCTTCCTTCTGCTTTTCGTTCAGCTTGTCGGTCATGGCCGATTCGATGAAGCCCGGAGCGATGCAGTTAACCGTCACATTGCGGCTTGCGATTTCCTGCGCCAGCGACTTGGAGAAGCCGATAAGACCCGCCTTCGATGCGCAATAATTCGCCTGACCCGGATTGCCGGTCACACCAACAATCGACGTAATGTTGATGATGCGGCCATTGCGGCGGCGCATCATCGGATGGGTCAATTCACGCGTCAGATTGAAAACGGACGTAAGATTAACATTGAGAACCGCATCCCAGTCTTCGTCGCTCATGCGCACAAACAGGCCATCGCGTGTGATGCCAGCATTGTTGACCAGAATGTCGACACCGCCCATTTCCTCCTCCGCCTTCTGGCCCAGGGCCTTTACGGCTTCGCGGTCAGAAAGATTGGCCGGGAAGATGAAGGTGCGGTCGCCAAGTTCAGCGGCAAGCTCTTTCAGCTTTTCTTCGCGCGTGCCGTGCAGGCCGACGATTGCGCCCTGCGCATGAAGAGCACGGGCAATCGCTTCGCCAAGACCGCCGGTTGCGCCGGTTACCAGAGCCTTGCGGCCAGTCAGATCAAACATGCGAAATCCCTTTTAAGCGTTGAGAGCAGCAAGCGCTGCTTCGATTTCTTCAGCCGAACCAACGGCGGCGCCGGACACATCCTTGGAGATGCGACGCGCCAGACCGGTCAGAACCTTGCCCGAACCTACTTCATAAAGCGAAGTCACGCCATTGGCGGCAAACCATTCCACGGTCTCGCGCCAGCGCACCTGACCCGTCACCTGCTCAACCAGCAGATCGGCAATTTCGCTGGCGTCCGTCACCGGCGCTGCGCGCACATTGGCGATGAGCGGCACAACCGGATTGTGCTTTTCAACTGACGCAAGCGCTTCACGCATCGCTTCGGCGGCAGGAGCCATCAGGGTCGAATGGAAGGGTGCGGACACCGGCAGCATGATGGCGCGCTTTGCGCCCTTTTCCGAAGCAAGCGAAGCCGCCAGCTCGACCGCAGCCTTGGAACCGGAAATCACCAGCTGGCCGCCGCCATTGTCATTGGCGATCTGAACAGAACCGGAAGCCTTGGCTTCCGTGCAGATCGCTTCAACGTCGCCATGCTCCAGACCAATGATGGCAGCCATCGCGCCTTCGCCAACCGGAACAGCCTTCTGCATCGCATTGCCGCGAATGCGCAGGAGACGCGCCGTATCGGCAAGCGAGAACGTGCCGGCAGCACAAAGCGCCGAATATTCGCCCAGCGAATGACCGGCCACGTAGGAAACCTTTTCCTTCAGCGAGAAGCCACGCGCTTCCATGACGCGCAGCACAGCCATCGAAACGGCCATCAGCGCAGGCTGGGCATTCGCGGTCAGCGTCAATACGTCTTCCGGTCCTTCAAACATGGTAGCGGAAAGCTTTTCGCCCAATGCCGCGTCCACTTCATCGAAAACGGCGCGCGCTTCAGCGAACTGCTCGGCCAGAGCCTTGCCCATGCCCACAGCCTGGCTGCCTTGTCCAGGGAAAGTAAATGCTACCGCCATTGATGCCTCATTCTGGTTTTAAGCATATGATAATGTCGAAACCGATATCCGTTTTCGCCGACATGCCCTGCAATTAATGCACAATTTGGCGCGATGTGCCTTAGCCTTGGGCGAAAAGTCAAGCATTTGTCGGTTTTTCGGGGATATCGCGCTTGCAAACAAGGGGAAAAACACGTAATAGCCGCCCGTTCATTGCTCGGCACCAGCTGGGGGCTGAACGGAGGGCCGTGTCCCTAACTAATGATTTAGTTAGAACTACGTTGGAAGTCATAAGCGCTTCTGCCTCCCGTGTCTCCGCTCTCGACCGTCTCAAGTACGCGTCCTTTCTTCACCGGTTTTCCGGCAAAAGAGAAGTCGCAGGGGCTTAGCCGCTGGTGTCGGCGTGATATAACGAAGAAAGGCAAAGCCAATGGCTCTTTATGAACATGTGCTTCTTGCCCGCCAGGACATTTCCCAGCAGCAGGTCGACGCTCTCGTCGAACAGTACAAGGGTGTCCTCGAAGCTAATGGCGGCAAGGTCGGTAAGGTCGAAAGCTGGGGTCTGCGTCCCCTCACCTACCGTATCAAGAAGAATCGCAAGGCGTATTACACGCTCGTAAACATTGACGCTCCGGCTGCGGCCGTTGCCGAAATGGAACGCCAGATGCGCATCAACGAAGACGTTCTTCGTTTCCTCACCGTTCGCGTTGAAGAACACGAAGAAGGCCAGTCGGCCATGCTCACCCGCCGTGACGACCGTCGCGAACGCGATGGTGATGATCGTCCGCGCCGTCGTGAAGGCGGTTTCGACCGTGGTGATCGTGGTGATCGCGGCCCACGTCGCCCGCGCGACAACGAAGCTGGTGAAGGAGCATAATCATGGTTGATATCAATCAGATCCCGACCCGTCGTCCTTTCCATCGCCGTCGCAAGACGTGCCCGTTCTCCGGCGCAAACGCACCGAAGATCGACTACAAGGACATCAAGCTTCTGCAGCGTTACATTTCCGAACGCGGCAAGATCGTTCCTTCCCGTATTACGGCTGTCAGCCAGAAGAAGCAGCGTGAACTCGCCAAGGCGATCAAGCGCGCTCGTTTCCTCGGCCTGCTGCCTTACGTTGTGAAGTAAGAAATAGATTTCGGGAGGCGCTCTCTCAGAGATCGCCTCCCGTGCCCTTTCCTCCATTGCGATGGGCGCAACGGAGCGTAATAAAAACCCAAGTTGGGGCAGCCGCCTCTAACTGCACGAACCGGCAAGACCGGAGCAGGACAGCGAAACTGATGAAATTCAATGGAACCATTATCGGTATCGGCATATTGGCGGGGCTTGCCTCGGCCTTGATGTCGTCCGGCGTCATCGCCCAGGGTGGTGCGATGGCGGCTATGGCCATGGTTCTCTACTTCCTGACACCACTGCCTATCTTTGTTGTTGCCCTTGGCTGGGGTTCGAGCGCCGGTATCGTTGCCGCCGCCACAGCCACGGTTGCCGTCGGCGTTGTCGCCGTCCCGCTTGCAGCACTCCTGATGGCATTGACGAGCTTCATTCCCGCAGCGACCGGTGCCTATCTGTCCGGCCTCGCGCGGCCAGCCGAAGAACTCGGCGGACCGAAGGATATTCTCGTCTGGTATCCGCTGTCGGATATCGTGTTCCGGCTTGCCATGATGGTGGCGCTCAGCTTCATCGTCATCGGTGCGATTCTGGGCTTTGGTCCGGACATGGCGCGCGAACTCGCAAATACGCTTATCGACCGGGTTGCTGAAGCCGATCCGCAGTTCACCGCCAGCGATGATATTCGCAACAATGTAACGTCGCTGCTGATGGTCGCCCTGCCTGCAGTCCAGCCGGCAACCTGCCTCGCGATTCTCGTTGGCAATCTTTATCTGGCACAGCGCCTGATCTCCATGTCGGGTCGCCTGCGCCGTCCGCGTGACGACTGGCCCGCAACGCTGCGCATGCCGCGCCCGGCCCTGCTCGTCTTCGCTGTCGCTCTTGCGGTTGCATTCCTTCCCGGCGGCGCCGGATTGATCGCAACCGTCGTTGCTGGCGCGCTCAGCGCTGGTTTTATGATGTCAGGCCTTGCCATCATGCATTTTCGCACACGCGGCAAGGTGTGGCGCCCGGTGGCGCTGTGGCTAGCCTATTTTGCGATCATACTCTTCGCATTCCTGCTTTTCATCTTCATGGTTCTCGGACTTTTCGACACTTCGCGCGGCGCGCCAGTCTCGAAAATGCCGGGCGCTGACAATCAGTAACCGAATCAGAAACTCGAAAGGAAACTCCAATGGACGTTATTCTTCTGGAACGTATCGGCCGCCTCGGCCAGATGGGCGAAACCGTCAAGGTCAAGGACGGCTATGCCCGTAACTTCCTGCTCCCGCAGGGCAAGGCTCTTCGTGCCAACGAAGCCAACAAGAAGAAGTTCGAAGGCCAGCGCGCTCAGCTCGAAGCCCAGAACCTGGAACGCAAGAACGAAGCCAGCGCCGTTGCTGAAAAGCTCAATGGCGAAAGCTTCATCGTTGTGCGTTCGGCTGGTGAAACCGGCCAGCTCTACGGTTCTGTTTCGACCCGTGACATCGCCGACATCATCTCGGCTAACGGCTTCACCCTGCACCGCAACCAGGTTGAACTGAACCATCCGATCAAGACGATCGGCCTGCACGAAGTTTCGATTTCGCTGCATCCGGAAGTTCAGGTTCAGGTTACGGTCAACATCGCACGTTCGACCGAAGAAGCCGAACGTCAGGCAAAGGGTGAAGACCTGACCTCGATCGAAGCCATCTACGGCATTGAAGAACAGCCTCTGTCGGAAGAAGTTTTCGACGAAGAAGACGAAGCTGAAGATCAGGCTTAATTTAGCCACCTATTATCCGTGGGAATGGCCAGCCAGATGGCATGCATTCCCATCGTAGTAAACTTTATATGATCGTGCCCGGCGGCCTCCGCCGGGCATTTTCTCTTTTCAGATCGGTAAAACTCCCTATTCTGCATATTAGTATTGGATTGGAGAGGGTGCTGACGGAAACGTCTGCGTTGCTTGGGCATTACTCCCGAGGCCGATTGGCCAAAAGGGATATTGCCTGAAAATCTGATGACAGTGCGGCTCTGATACTTATGCACCGCCGCCTGCCATGCAAACGCATGGACGTGCGCCTGCTTCGATCCCCAAGAGGAGATGGGGCCGATGTATGGAATGATGCGTACTGTTCTTTCGCATATGATTAAAGCCGGTGACCTAAGGGTTACCGATTCTAGTGGTGCGCGTTCGCAGTATGGCGACAAGACGGGCGCGCCTGTTCATATACACTTCAAGACAAAGCATGCCGAGCGCGCCGTAGCACTCGACCCGGAACTGAAACTCGCCGAATGCTTCATGGACGGTGAGATCGACTTTCTGGAAGGCGATATTTACGCGCTGCTCAGGATCGTGTTCGAAAATACCGGGCCGACAGCCGCCACAGAGCCGTGGATGAAGGCTCTGGCGAAACTGCGTATTTTTTTCCGCCGCTTCCAGCAGATGAACACGATTTCGCGTTCGTCAAACAACATCAAAAGTCACTATGATCTTTCGGGCGAGCTTTACGACCTGTTTCTCGATCCCGACAAGCAGTATTCCTGTGCCTATTTCGATCCGCCAAATGCCACGCTGGCCGAGGCGCAGCTTGCCAAAAAGCGCCATATCGCCGCAAAGATGCTGGTGAAGGAAGGCGACAAGGTGCTCGATATCGGCTGTGGCTGGGGCGGCATGGGGCTATATCTCGCCCGCCATCTCAAGGCCAACGTCACCGGCGTGACCTTGTCCGAAGAACAACACGCCATTGCCAACCAGCGCGCTCTGGATGAGGGGCTGGCCGACCGTGCGAAGTTCGAATTGACCGACTATCGCAACATCGATGACAAGTTTGACCGGCTGGTGTCGGTTGGCATGTTCGAACATGTAGGCGTTGGCCACTTCGCAGAATATTTCCAGCACGTCGCTCGCCTGATGAAGCCGGACGGCGTTTTCCTTCTGCATGCCATCGGACGGGCAGATGGTCCGGGAGCGACCAATCCGTTCATCCGCAAATACATCTTCCCAGGTGGCTATATTCCCGCACTTTCAGAGGTTCTGCCACATATTGAAAAGGCCGGGCTCTATGTCACCGACGTAGAAATTCTCAGGCTGCACTATGCGGAAACGCTGAAGGCGTGGCGGGAGGCGTTCATGGCCAATCGCGACAAGGCCAAGGCGCTTTATGACGAGCGCTTCTGCCGCATGTGGGAGTTCTATCTGGCGGCATCGGAAAGCGCGTTCCGCTGGCAGAACATGATGGTGTTTCACATTCAGATCGCCCACAGGCAGGAATCCGTTCCACTGACCCGCAACTATATCGAGGCTGAGGAAAAGCGTCTCAAGCGCCTCGACAGCGCGCCGAAAGGTGCCAATAGCGAGGTCCGAGCCGTCAAGAAAAGCATTAACGCCTGACAGCGACCCCGTCGATTCGAGATGTCAGTCCGCGTCAACAGCGGACTGACAAAACCATGATCCGAACTGTGGATCAGTGTGAATCATGGTATAGCTTGTCTCTTCCAGCAGGAATCACTCGAAGTCGCGTTGCGTTTGGCATCGCTTGAGGGCTAGCTGGTTGCATCAGGGACAGGATTGAGAATCATGGCGGAAGCGGCGGTACGCAAACTCGACGATGCGCGGGACCAGAAAGATGCGCTTTATCGGGAAGCCCCCCACAATATTGAAGCGGAACAGGCGCTGCTGGGCGCGATCCTGATCAATAACGATGCCTTTTACCGGGTATCGGACTTTCTCAAGCCAACCCATTTCTTCGAGCCTCTGCACCGTCGCATCTATGAGATCACGACCGATCTCATTCGCGTGGGCAAGATGGCAAATCCTGTGACGATGAAAACCTTCCTGCCGACCGAAGGCAAGGTGGGCGATCTCACGATCTTCCAGTATGTGACCCGTCTCGCAACTGAAGCCGTCACCATCATCAATGCCGAGGATTATGGCCGCGCGATTTACGATCTGGCGACACGCCGCGCGCTGATCGGTATTGGCGAGGACATGGTGAACGTCGCCTATGACGCACCTGTCGATATGGCGCCGCAGGAACAGATCGAAGACGCTGAGCGCCGCCTGTTCGAACTGGCGGAAACAGGTCGCTATGACGGCGGTTTCCTGCCCTTCAAGGACGCCGTCACCACGGCTGTGGACATGGCCAATGCCGCTTTCATGCGTGACGGCCACCTTTCCGGTGTCTCCACCGGCATCCATACGCTCGATGGCAAGATGGGTGGCTTGCAGCCTTCCGACTTGATTATCCTTGCGGGTCGTCCGGGTATGGGCAAGACCTCGCTTGCAACCAATATTGCGTTCAATATCGCCAATTCTTATGAAGGCGAGCAACAGGCCGATGGCTCGATGAAGGCCGTCAACGGCGGCGTTGTTGGCTTCTTCTCGCTCGAAATGTCGGCGGAGCAGCTCGCAACCCGTATCATTTCCGAACAGACCGAAGTTTCCTCCTCGAAGATCCGTCGCGGTGACATCACCGAGACCGATTTCGAGAAGCTCGTTGCCTGCTCGCAGGTGATGCAGAAAATCCCGCTCTATATCGACCAGACCGGTGGCATCTCGATTGCGCAGCTCGCCGCCCGCGCTCGTCGCCTCAAGCGCCAGCGCGGCCTCGACGTTCTGGTGATCGACTACGTACAGCTGATGACCGGCTCGTCGAAGGCCTCGGCACAGAACCGCGTGCAGGAAATCACCGAGATCACCACCGGCCTCAAGGCCCTTGGCAAGGAACTGAATGTTCCAATCATTGCGCTTTCACAGCTCTCCCGTCAGGTGGAAAGCCGCGACGACAAGCGCCCACAGCTCTCCGACCTTCGTGAATCGGGCTCCATCGAGCAGGACGCCGACGTGGTGCTTTTCGTGTTCCGCGAGGAATATTACGTCAAGAACCTCGAACCGCGTGATGAATTCGACCCGAAATATGAAGAATGGAAGCAGCACTTTGAAAAAGTGCGCGGCACTGCTGACGTCATCATCGCCAAGCAGCGCCACGGGCCGACCGGAACGGTCAAGCTCGCCTTCCAGTCCGAATTCACGCGATTTGCAGATCTGGCCGAGGGTTCCTATCTTCCCGAACAGTATGAATAATATCTCTTCGAAAAGGGCGCGTCTCTGATGGCCAAGGCGCGCATTCAGTTCATCTGCCAGAATTGTGGCACAGTGCATACGCGCTGGGCGGGCAAGTGCGATTCCTGCGGCGAGTGGAACACGCTCGTCGAGGAAGGCACCAATAGCGGGATCGGTTCAGTTCCCGGCGCCATGTTATCCAAGCGCAAAGGTCGCGCTGTAGCCCTCACCTCCCTGTCCGGCGACATTGAAGATGCGCCGCGGATCATTTCCGGTATCAGCGAACTTGATCGTGTGACCGGCGGCGGCTTTGTGCGCGGTTCAGCCCTTCTGATCGGCGGGGATCCCGGCATCGGAAAATCTACACTTTTGACACAGGCTGCAGCTGCCCTTTCCAATCGCGGCCATCGCATTGTTTATGTTTCGGGCGAAGAAGCGGTTGCCCAGATTCGCCTGCGTGCGCAGCGTCTGGGCGTGGCATCGTCGGCGGTGGAACTTGCCGCCGAAACCAACGTCGAAGACATCATCGCTACCATTTCCGATAACAAGCGACCCGACCTCGTCATCATCGATTCGATCCAGACGCTCTGGACCGATATGGCAGATTCTGCTCCTGGCACGGTCACGCAGGTGCGTTCGTCGGCGCAAGCCATGATCCGCTATGCCAAGCAGACTGGTTCCGCAGTCGTGCTGGTGGGACATGTCACCAAAGATGGCCAGATTGCAGGCCCCCGTGTGGTCGAGCACATGGTCGATGGTGTCCTCTACTTCGAGGGTGAAGGCGGACATCACTATCGTATCCTGCGCACGGTGAAGAACCGTTTTGGCCCGACCGACGAAATCGGCGTCTTCGAGATGTCCGATGGCGGACTGCGCGAGGTTTCCAATCCGTCCGAGCTTTTCCTTGGCGAGCGTAACGCCAAGGCTCCAGGTGCAGCAGTCTTTGCTGGCATGGAAGGCACGCGCCCGGTGCTGGTGGAAATACAGGCGCTTGTCGCCCCCTCCTCGCTCGGCACCCCTCGTCGTGCGGTCGTCGGCTGGGACGGTGGACGACTTGCCATGATCCTCGCCGTTCTCGAATCACATTGCGGCGTTCGTTTTGGGCAGCACGACGTCTATCTGAATGTTGCGGGCGGCTATCGTATCAGCGAGCCTGCCGCTGATATAGCTGTGGCTGCTGCACTGGTTTCATCCATGGCCGGTATTGCCCTTCCGCCAGATTGTGTTTATTTCGGCGAAATCAGCCTTTCCGGTGCTGTTCGCGCGGTAACGCATGCAGTACAGAGGCTCAAGGAAGCTGAGAAGCTCGGTTTCCGGCAGGCAGAGGTGCCCGGCGGCAGCGGCGAACTTTGGAAAGATCGCAACTTCCGCCTCATGGAAACTTCGGCTCTGCCCGACCTTGTTGCCCGTATCGCGGCTTCAGGCTCCGGAAAGAAGCAATAAATCTGGAGTTTTATGACTGGAAGAATCTGTCAACCTTCCGGTGATAAGCTCCAGCATCTTTGACTGCCCTGCGTATTAAAGTGATTGCGCATAATAACTGAGGACAGGCAGAATGCCGATAACCATGCTTGATGGAATTCTACTCGGGATAACGCTGGTTTCAGCCGTTCTGGCGATGGTGCGCGGTTTTTCCCGCGAGGTGCTGTCGCTGGTATCGTGGGCGGCAGCAGCCGCTGCAGCCTATCTCTTCTACCAGCCAGTTCTGCCCTTCGTGCAGCCCTATATCAACAACGAAACCATCGCGAAGATTGCCGCCGCTGGCGCAGTTTTCCTTGTTGTGCTGATCGTCGTTTCTCTGATCACCATGAAGATCGCCGATTTCATCATCGATAGCCGTATCGGTGCGCTTGACCGTACACTCGGCTTTTTGTTTGGCGGCGTGCGCGGCGTGCTTCTCGTTGTCGTTGCCATGCTGTTCTTCAACTGGCTCGTCCCGACAAACCAGCCAGCCTGGGTGACGAACGCGAAATCGAAGCCAATGCTCGATTCGTTCGGCCAGCAGCTGATCGACCTTCTGCCGGCTAATCCCGACCAGATGATCGACAAGTTCAAGCCACAGCACAATGCTCCGGCCTCTGGCGAGCAGGAAGAAGCGCCGGTTCCGGACGATACGCCTGCACAGCAATAAGC
>Ga0182738_1008522_pt1 | contig 10172 bp, 9 predicted proteins | sample eDN5th30CBELigMG_FD_128876 | JGI IMG/M metagenome (GOLD analysis project Ga0182738, IMG submission 128876) | Enriched Miracle-Growth compost microbial communities from Emeryville, California, USA - eDNA 5th pass 30_C BE-Lig MG (version 2)... ... | reverse complement strand
GTGAATGCAGAGCGTGCGTAGGCCTCGTCCGACCAAGCTCAGCACTTGATCCTCGATTTCCATCGGCTCGTGGAGGATCGCGTCGGGCTGAGAACGTGAAACGAGTTGGCCGTCTGGTAGATAACGCCGGTCTGGAAATCCTTCCTCGATGTAAGGATGACCTCCTCGCTCTGCCTCTCGCGACAGTGCGGAGTCAGGCAACCCGACAAGGGGCACCTCAAGTTCCACGGCGGCCTGGAGGATTCCCCGCGCGATCTCTGGCTCTCGATTCGCCTGGTTATACAAAGCCCCGTGAGGCTTGAGATAACTGAGACGAGCTCCTACCTTGAAGGCGATCGATTGGAGATCCGCGAACTGGGTCAGCACAAGTGAGCGTGCGTCGTTCGTGTCGATCGGCATTTCAAGACGACCGAAGTTCAGCCGGTCGGAGAAACCGGGATGTGCTCCGATTCTCACTTCACGTTGGGCTGCTGCCTCGAGCGTGGCGGCGATGGATTCGTGATCGCCCGCGTGGGCTCCACAACATACGTTGGCCGAGCTAATCCAATTCAGAAGCTCGAGATCGTTGGAGCAGCCTTCGCCAAGATCCGCGTTCAGGTCGACCCAGGCTGTTCGTCGAGTCATAGGAGACCCCCGTACATGGTCTCAAAAGTTTCCTGGTCGATCGGCTCGAACCGAAGCTTGTCCCCCGCTCGAATCGGAAATCGTCCGCGTTCAACATCAGCGATTCGCAAGGGGGTCCGACCCAGCAGGTGCCACCCCCCTGGCGATTGACGCGGGTAGATGGCGGTTTGCGTACCCACGATCGCGACTGAGCCTTCGGGCACGCTCAACCTTGGCTTCGCGAGCCGTCGAAGTCCACTCAGTTGGGCAGGTAGGTAACCCGCGTAAGGGAAACCGGGCAGGAATCCGATCGCGAAAACGTGATACTCCGCCCCCGAATGGATCGCGATGACCTCCGCTGGCGAAAGGTTGAGCCGACTCGCCGCTTCGTGCAGGTCCACTCCGTCGTAACGGACAGGAATCGTATGAAGTCGGACCTGGTCGTTAGCCTGGTTTTGGGAATTCAAAAATCTGAGTTCCCGTTCGAGTTGATTCAAATCCACCTGGTCCGGGTCGACATGGACGGCTGCCGATCGATAGGCGAGCACGACGTCGGTAACCCCGGTCCAGCATCCCGAGCGAATCGTTCGAGCCCAGGCCTGCGCTTCTTCCTCCCGGTCGAACCGGGCGAGAAAAGCCCGGTCTCCCAGAGGCTCAAGCGATCGCATCGTATTTTCTCCTTGAGTTCCTCAAGACCCGATCAAGAACCCAGGAAAGGGAGCCGCGTTCACGTCCACGATCCTGAGCAAAACGCCGAGGTACAAGATACATACGCGGTGAACCCCGGGAGTTTTCCTGAGACGCGGGTTAAGGCGATTCGCTAAGATCGACATTGGCCAGGCTGCTTCGCTAGTAAGCGAACGTGAAGATAACGCTAGGACGAATTCGAGAGGAAGGTGAAAGGTGGGATTCAGCCCTGGATAATCCTGCTCGCGTTGGGCCTAGCAGACGGGGCCGCGCTAAGTGGGGAGTCGGCGGCGGACCGGGTTACGCTACGGGATGGGACCCTGATTCTGGGCCAGGTCGCCGAAACATCTTCGAGAGGCAGCATTCGCCTGCTGGTGCGCCGGGGATGGGCCGAGGCGAATGCGCCAGAGTGGTTGAAGAAGTGGAAGGCCGCCGAATCGGCCGACAACCAACGTGTGGAATCGCAACGGCTCCAGCGACTTCGCGCCTGGCAAAAGGTCCGCGCGAGGCAGGCCGGTGCCGCTGGAAGCGACCCAATCCGAAGCTGGATCGATGCCGAGGTGGACCGGCTTGAAGGGAAGGGAAATGGCACCGAACCCCCGTTAATTCAGGTCACTCTACGCAAAGACGAGCTTCAGGAGATGGTCAGACGACCAGCAACAACCTCGCGCAAGCTCAGGCTCGGTTGGTTATGTGAGTTCCCCCAGGTCGAGACGATGCCTGTTGCGCAGCTCGAACAATCGCTCGAGGGGCGAGGGTTTTCACTGAAGCCGTCTGCTCCGGTCTCCGTCGATTCCTTACTTCCGCCGGCACTCGAGAGTGAGACGGTCTGGCAGACCCGCCGGGCGGTGACCGAGGTCGTCAATGACCCGGGATTAAAGTTGGTGCGGTACGGAAGTTTGCTCCTTCCCGAGCCGGAGCGTGGTCAGCCCTTGGAGATCGGCGCCGCGGTCTCGGCACTATCCGACCTGAAGCAACTGCTTGAAGGCCCCGCCCCCGACCCACTTCCAGGGGCGCTCAGCAAGATTGCGGCGCAGGGGAAGATCGGGGCGATGGTCACGCAGCTTGACCTGAGTCCGGACCTGACATCGGTGCGGGTCAACTCGACGCTCTGGGTCTGCCGGAGCGGGCGCTGGAGACCCGCGGGCCAACGTGAGGCCGTTGCTCAGACACGCGACCAGCCTGCGAACGCGGGCCAGCCTTTGGCGGAGGATCCGCAGGTTAAGGCTGTTTTCAAACTCGTCGAAACATTGGGGTTGGGAAACGTCCCGGACGAGGACAAGGCGAGGTCCCTGTCGATGGGAGCCGCCACGCAGGCCGCCCTCGCGAAGGTCCGTGCCCAGGTTCTCGAGGATTTCGACAAGCTCGCCTTGCCGGTCCATGACTTCAAGGCCGCGAACGCGAACCCCTGAGTTCCCTGGTCAGAACCAGACGGACACATTCGGTAAGGTTTGAAAAGTTCGGTTGAGTGGGTCATGTTCTCCGGGTATCCTGGTCCGTTCTCTACTGTCCGATATCGAACCCGATGCAAACGATCGTCTCAACGCGCTATCGTATACGAAGGGGTCCCGCTGATGGGCTTGTTCTCCGGGAAAAAGGGACTGGTGCTTGGAGTTGCCAACGACTTCAGCATCGCATGGGCGATCAGCCAGAAGCTACTGGCCGAAGGGGCGGAAATTGGGTTCACCCACTTGCCCGGCGAGAAGATGGAACGCCGGCTCCGTAAGCTGACGAACCCCATCTCCGCGAAGCTCGTGACCCCGTGCGACGTCCAGAAAGATGAGGATGTCGCCCGTGTATTCGCCGAAGCCCGCGACACCTACGGTTCGCTCGACTTCGTCGTCCATTCCATTGCCTTCGCGCCGATGGATGATATTAAATGCAACTATGTGAATGCCAGTAGGGAAGGCTTCAAGACGGCGATGGAGATTAGCGTCTACTCGCTCCCCCTCGTGGCGCGGCACGCGGCGGAAGTGATGCCGAATGGCGGCTCCATCGTCACGTTGACTTACCTCGGGGGTGAGAAGGTCGTCTCCGGATACAACCTCATGGGCGTTTGCAAGGCCGCGCTCGATGCGTCGGTCCGTTACCTCGCCTACGACCTCGGACCCAAGAAGATTCGCGTCAACGCCGTGTCCGCCGGCCCCGTGAAAACGCTTGCCGCCTCCGCGGTTGGAGACGCGGACAAGCTTGCGGGGCTTTACGAGGCGGTTTCGCCCATGGGCCGGAATATCACTCGCGAAGAGGTCGGAGACTCGGGCCTGTTCCTGCTCTCGGATCTGGCGAGTGGGATCACCGGTGAGATCCTCCATGTGGACTGCGGCTATAACGTCATGGGATCGCCCGGCAGAGCGATCGAAGCGGCCAAGGCTGGCGCATCGATCTGATCGATGCGGTGAATGAACCAACGAACGACCGATGACCAAACGGCGGAGTGCCTGATTCCCCATGGCGGATTCTGAGCAGAGTGGTCCCGTCAAGGTGGGGATCGGCCTGATCCGCCGTGATGGTCAATTCCTGGTCCGGCAAAGGCCGCCTGGCTCAATCATGGCGGGCGTTTGGGAATTCCCCGGCGGTAAATGTGAGCGTGGGGAAGATCCAAGGGAGGCAACGCTTCGAGAATGTCTCGAAGAGACTGGCCTCGTGATTCGAGTCGAACGTCTGCGCCAAAGATTCGACCACCACTATCCGCACGCCTGGGTTGAACTCTCTTACTTTGATTGTTCGACCCTCGAACCATCGGCCCAGCCGAAGCCCGAGACGGGATTCCGTTGGGTTGATACCGGTGCGCTTGCACGCTTGACGTTTCCAGGAGCCAACGAGTCGATCCTGGAAGAACTCGTGCGGGAGGCCCAAAGCCCAAGGCCTGGGCGACCGACTCCACCATCCTATTGACGAAGTCGACGCCGCCTATTCCGAATCAAAAGGTCGAGCGAGGAGTGGCATGATCACCCACTGGCACCTTGCCATTTCCGTGGGGTGCCTGGCGCTTTATCTGGGTGTACTCGCCCGATGGCACGGAGCCCGTTACCCAAGGGTGGTTTCAGGGCCGGCTGACTTCGCGCTTTTGATCTTCGGACTGGGAGGCCTGGCCCTGTTCGGCCCGTTTGGAAAGCTGCTGGCGAGTGGGCTGTTCGGCAAGCCCGACCCACTCGACTGGCTCTCCCTGGCCTCCGGCATGACGCTCACAATTCTCCTACTCTCCAAGCGCGCCTGGCGTCGGCTTGTTATCTATCACATCGATCCAGCGACCCTGGATTCCGTTTTGGAAGAGGAATTTGGACAGGAAACAGGGCTCGGCCGTCCCGTGCGCACGATTCATGGGTTCGAGGATCGGGCACGCAGCCGAGGGATTCGCGTCGATGCGTCGAGACGATGGATGGTGGCGACGGTGGAAGCGTACGGAGAAGAGCCGGAGCGGTGCATCCAGTCGCTCGAACGTCGATTGGCGCGCCGGCTCGAAGCAGTGCCTGTGCCTCCCTCTCACACGAGACGTATTTTCTCCACCGGAGCGGGGCTAGTGGCGATACTGGCAATGGCCGCGCTGGTATTAGGTCAGCCCCAGGCCAGGGCAGTCTTTCGCGCCCTGCTTCAACGGTTGCCTGGTGGGAGCTAAGCACTGGGGCACGGCTTCCACTGGAGGAACACCGTTCCCAGGATTGAGCGTGCTCAAAACAACCTTGACACGTCGCGCAAGAAAACGATCGGCCCGTCTCAAGTTCGCTCCACGTCTAGCGTGAGCAATCGTGAAGTAATCCGTTTCTGATGAAGCTTGCCTGTTGTTCAGGCTCGCCTTCCACTCCCTGGAAAGGGAAGGAGTTCCCAGGAGCGCATTGTTTGTTGGGTCGCGTGGGTCACGACGTCTAAGCGATCAATAAAAAAAGCGAGGCTCCGATCAGGGAGCCTCGCCATTGGATTGATGTCACGACGGAAGTCGTCGCTGGATCAGGGAATCGCGTTAGGATTCAAGGGGATGGGGGGTTCTCGATCAACCACGTGATCGATCAGTCCATAGTCACGCGACTCTTCAGGAGACATGAAACGGTCGCGGTCGGTGTCTTCCTCGAGCCGTTCCAGGCTCTGACCGGTGTGCTTCATGTAGATCTGATTGAGTTGCTTCTTCATCCTGATGAATTCTTCAGCGTGGATGAGGATGTCCGTCGCCGTGCCTTCCATCCCCGCCAGAGGCTGGTGGATCATGATCCGGCCGTGCGGGAGAGCATTTCGCTTCCCCTTGGCGCCGGCGGCGAGCAAGAGCGAACCCATGCTGGCGCACTGACCGATGCAATACGTGGCCACGTCGCACGAGACCCACTGCATCGTATCATAAATCGCCATGCCGGCAGTCACGCTGCCGCCAGGGCTGTTGATATAAAGATGGATATCGGCCTTGGCGTCTTGATGGGCCAGGACGAGCATCTGGGCGACGATCAGGTTGGCGACATTGTCATCGATGGCGGAGCCAAGGATGATAATTCGGTCCTGGAGCAGGCGGGAGTAGATATCCATCGCCCGCTCTTCGCGACCGCTCCGCTCGATCACGATTGGAATCAGTGGCATCTGATAGTCTCTTTCCAGGGGTTAATCACGAAACGGACGGGGGCGATTGCGGTTTCTGATCATTGCTGGGAATATGCCCCACAACCTCGTCCACAATTCCGTATTCCTTGGCCTGGAGCGCGGTCAGGTAACGATCGCGCTCCGTGTCCCTGGCGACAACCTCATAATCCTGGCCGGTGTGTTTGGCCAGAATTTGATTGATGTCTCGTTTGCTGTTGATGATCTCCTGGGCCTGGATCTCGATATCCGAGATCTGCCCGCCGACCTGCCCGTAGGGTTGGTGGATCATGACCTTGGAGTGAGGCAAGGCATAACGCCTCCCCTTGGCTCCACCCGCCAGAAGGACAGCGGCGCCCGAGGCGGCCATGCCGATGCAGTAGGTTGCCACCGGGCAATCGATAAACTGCATGGTATCGTAAATGGCCAACGTGCTGGAGACGCTACCACCGGGACTGTTGATGTAGAAGCTGATCCCCTGGGTTCGATTCTCGAACTGGAGAAACAGAAACTTCATCACCGCCATGTTCGCCACGGCGTCGTTGATGACTCCTTCGAGAAAGATGATTCTATTCTCGAGAAGAAGGTCGCCAAGCGTCATCTGCCGCTGACGCGCGTAGTCGCGGTAGCGTTGAAGGGTCGGCTGCACGAGCATATTATCAGCATGCATTGGGAGCAATCCTTCAAGAGTCAGGGACTCAGCCTCGCCGTGCGATGCATCGGACGAGGCTGACGACCGGACCAGGCGAGCCGGATCAAACGAGGTGTTAATACTGAAGAGCGTACGAGTTGAGACCAGACCAGACCAGACCAAACTCAACTCAACCTTCAGCCCTCGACACTGCTGCTCCCATCCGTACCCGCGGAATCGTCAGAGACTTCCTCGTCGCTAGCGACCTTGGACGATGCGCTGTGATCAAGTGTTTCAACCGCGGCTTCTTCGACGTGAGGAACCTCGACGTAGTTGACGAAGTCCAGAATTCGATCGAGCGCTTTTCGTTCCAGGATCTGAGTTGCCAGCGAATCGGCCAGATTCTCTTTCTCAACCCGGGCACGAATGCGACGAGGGCTCTCATCCGTTCGAGCCGCGATCGCCTCGATCTCCGCCTCGAAGTCTTCTTCCTCAACCTCGATCTTCTCTTCTTCAGCAATTTTGGAGAGGATGAAGAACTCTTTCAAGCCCTTGAGCGCCGATTCGTGAGCGTTTGCTCGAATCTCTGCTTCATGAGCCCGAATTTCGTTCTCGTTGAGACCTTCTTGACGAAGGTTGAAGACGAGACGCTGGAGCGTACTCTTCTCTTGGCGCTTCACCAGATCAACCGGAAGCTCGAAAGGCGTTTCCGCGAGGAGTTGATCGAGAACTTCACGCCGGATTGCCTGGCGTTGTTGGGTCTTGAGTCGTCGCTCGAGGATCTCGCGGAGAGCGCCGCGAAGCTCCTCTTCCGAGTCGAATCCGATCGTTTCGAGGAAGGAGCGGTCGACTTCGGGAAGACGAAGCTGTTTCAGGTCGAGCACGTTGAAGGTGACCTGGATCACCTGTCCACGCAAGCTCGGGTCGGCCGAACCCGATCCGATATTCGCGTTCGACTCTCGTGTTTCGCCTGGCTTCACACCGACGAGCACCTCATCCACCCCCGGGACGGAGCCGTCCTGGAAGCGCAGTTCCTTCTGGAGCCGGAACTGGATTTCCTTGGCCTCGTTCTGCGTCACGCCGTCCCGATGGAATCGAAGGTCGGCCGTGATGTAATCACCAACCTCGGCCCCCCCCTCAAGTTTGGGAACCATCTGGGCATGGCGTTCGAGGAAGAGTTTCAACTGCGCGTCGACGTCCGCGTCAGAGATTTCCTTGACCGGACGCTTCACGGAGAGGGCCTTGTAGGCGGGCAGCTTGATGTCGGGACGGACTTCCACGTCCATCTCGAACATCATTGGCCCTTCCTCGGGGAGTTCGATCGTCTCGACATCCAACTGCGGTTGAGCAATTGGATTGAGCTTGTAGTCCGCGTCGATCTGCTCAAGAGAGGCCATGAGCAGGGTTGACTTAACCTGGTCCGCCACTTGCTTCTTGAACCGCTTCTGCACGAGCTGCTTGGGAGCTCGTCCCGGCCGGAAACCGGGAACAGCGGCTTCGCGTGTCATGGTCCCGATCGACTCATTGAACTGGCGATCGATTTCAGTCCGAGCAACAGAAACTTTGAGATGTTTCTTGCAAGGTCCGACGTCAGAGATTTGAACGTCGAGCTCAAGCTTTTGCTTGGCTTCCCCCTCTTCAGATGTGGGAGATGATTCTGCGGTGGTGACGGGCGAATCGAGATCGTGCTCGCCTGTGCTCATCAGAAAGGCCTTCCTCGGAATTAGCCAGGCTCGGATGACTAGGGCCGCCATCACGCACCCGACGCGTTCCGAGCGTAAGCCGCCAGCCTCTCGATGGCAAAACAAAGAGCGGGAGATGGGATTTGAACCCACGACAACCACGTTGGCAACGTGGCGCTCTACCCCTGAGCTACTCCCGCTACGGTATCGAAAAGACTGAGTGAAACTTGTGACCTTTGAGGCGGTCAGCTCGTCGTCTCAGCGAAGTAAGGGTAGTATAGTGGCACGTCTTTGGAATGCAATAGGCCAGTCCCAGAATCTCAAAAAGTCCGGTTTCCGCCCCCGAATTCCCGTACGACTGGAATTCGATTGCGGAGCCTAGGGTAAGCGCGATAGCCTGGGTAGTCTCACCTCTCTCCTCTTCTTTGTTTGCTCATTCAATCGCCCGGGGCGGTATTCGATTAGGGTTTTCGACATGGACTTTCAGCTCTTAGTTGTCAAAGGCCGTGGGGCCTCTACCATCATCAATCTTGCCGATGGAGTCACCACCGTCGGTCGACAGGACGATTGCCAGCTCCGGATCAAATCCTCGCAGGTGAGTCGAAAACACTGCGAACTCTTCGAGAAGAAGGGGATGCTGCTGGTTAAGGACCTGGGCAGCTCCAACGGGACCTTCGTTAATGGTAAACGCGTCCAAGGGCAGCAGGTGCTAGAACCCGGCGATGAGCTCACGATTGGTCAGGTCCTTCTGAAGGTGTCCAAGATCGGAGCGCCAGAGACCGAAGGGGCCTCGGTTTCGAAACCCAAGCCCGCCGATACCGCCGTGGTCGAAGCCCCTCCCGACGCAGGCAGTGACAACTTCGACATCGAATTCGACCTGGGTGACGAGTCGCCGGAGGTCGCCGCCACGGAAGACTATTCAACCTCCGCGTCCGCGGTCGACCAAGCGAAAACCGAGCCCAGGCAGTCAGAGGAGCCTCAAACCGAGCCGGCGAAGCCCATGGCCAAGGAAAAGGAGGATGACAAGCTCGGTGAAGACGCCATTGCCGACTTCCTCCTCGACCTCAAGCTCGACGAGGATTGAGCGACAATATGGAGGGTTGAGCTAGTCCAATATCGACGTAGGCTCATCCAGCCCGAACTTTTCGGCCAATGCCTCGAAAACCGCCGAGCCTACACGCTCGGCACCAACCGGCTCGAAATCTCCAACCCTCCCAATCCGATCACGCCAACGCGTGGTGCGATCAGCCCACGCGTGTTTACAAAAAACAACAAATGGGGACTGAGATTGTAATTCGCTGAGGCTCGCCATATAAGGCTATCATCCGAGTATATGGATGGATCTCGGCCAAGGCGGCACATTTTGAGACAGGCAGATTACCCATTTAGGTTGAAGACATGGCCCGTCGGAAGACGTTGCCCGAGTTAGTGAAGACCAAGTTCTCGCTCGCCGAGCGGCTCGGCCATTTGCGCTCGGAGCTATTTGGTGAGCGGGGCGGGCCCGAGTTGGCTCGGCGGTTGGGGATCCCCGTCCGCACCTGGTACAATTACGAGGCTGGAGTGACCATTCCGGCCGAGGTTGTGCTCAAGATCATCGAGTTGACTTCGGTTGAACCGATGTGGCTGCTTCATGGGGCCGGGCCGAAGTATCGTCCCAGCTCGGTTGAAGACTACCAACTGCTGCCAGGTTCGAAGCGGTCGGTTGGGACCTTGCTTCGGACAGCGCTTCAGATACTCGAACAGGGTGAAAAGCAGGATGAGTCAACCTGCCCCGTGCCTGAGGCGCCCCCTACTCCGCAAGCCCCGTCGGGGGAAGCCCCACCCCCGCTCTTTGAAGTTCTGGAAGGTGGTTTAAGGCCGTTGACGAAAGACTCGGGACCTCGATTCGAAGCGGCGAGTGCAACCTGGCAAGAGGCCTGTCGAGCGAGTCGGCACGTGACTCAGGTTGGATCCGCGATGTCCCCCTTGGTCAACGATGGCTCCAGCGTCATCTATTCCAACCTCGAGGAGTC
>Ga0182738_1008519_pt1 | contig 10174 bp, 9 predicted proteins | sample eDN5th30CBELigMG_FD_128876 | JGI IMG/M metagenome (GOLD analysis project Ga0182738, IMG submission 128876) | Enriched Miracle-Growth compost microbial communities from Emeryville, California, USA - eDNA 5th pass 30_C BE-Lig MG (version 2)... ... | reverse complement strand
GCCCGATCGAATTGATGGTCTCGAGTACCTCGGGCAGCTCCGCGAGTTCGATCCAGTGCAACTGGATGCCCTGGCGGGTGGTCAGCTCGCCGTAGTCGCGGCCCCGGTCACGCGAGATGTGCCCGAGCGCCCGGAGCTGGTCGGCGGTGATCCGTCCGCCGGGCACCTTGACCCGGACCATGAAGGTCCCGATCTTGGGTTTGTCGTGCATCAGCCCGTACCAGCTCAGGAAGACGACGTCCTCCTCGGGGATCGCCTCGTAGCCCTTGGCGATCATGTCGGGCAGCTCGTCGATGATGTCGAGCGGGAACTTCTCCTTCTTGTGCCGCTCGATGGCGTTGCGCTTGAGGATGAGGTCCCAGGAAGGTGGTTCCTTGGCGGGACCCTTGGCCCGGGTCGTCGTCGGCATGGCTGGGCAAGTTAGCAATACCTGACCAACCTGATCAACTTTGTCCGCTTTGCCGCTTCGACCGTGAGCCCGGCGTGCCGATCCGCCGCTCGCTCGAACCGGGGCCCACGGTTGAATCGACGCTCGACACGGCCTCCTAGGCTGAGCGGCCATGCTGCTGGCCCATTTCGCCGCGAGCGCGAGCGCGGCGCTGGATCTGCCCGCATGGGCGCTTGCCTACGCGGTGTTCGCCATCTCGGTGATCGTGATCCTGATCTCGCGCAACCGGTACGTCCCGCGGTCGCGACCGCGGAAGCGCACCGGCGCGGTCGGCTCGCCGGACGCTGCGGCGCTCGTCGCCGGCCAACCGAACGACGACGGGCCGACCGGCCGGATCGCGACCATCGCGCAAGTGGCATCCGCGGTGCTGTTCTGGGTCTTCGTCGCGTTCTGCTGGTTCGGGCCGTCGGTTCTCACCCAGAACATCGCCACCCTCGCGCTGATCGGCATGTTGTGGTCGCTGGGCGGCTGGCTGGCACTCGTGTTGGGCTGGTGCTGGGAGGCGGTCGATCCCTTCGTCGTGTTCGCCCGAATCCCGCGGCGAGCCCGAACCGCGCGGATGCCCACCCCATGGTGGTCACCGGTACCGGTCTTCGCGGCGTACGTGCTGATCTGGGTCGCGTGGATCGCCGGAGACGAACCCCGGAACTTCGCGGTCTTCCTCACGCTGTACGGCGCCGCGATGGTGGTGGTCGCCCGACGCGGCGGGGTCGCGGCGCTGCGCGCCTGGAATCCGCTCCCGACGGCGCTCGATCTCACCGCGCCCATCACCCGGCCGGGCCGCGCTCGTGAGCGAACCCGGGAGCGCGCGACCAGGCGCCGGATCGGCCTGATCGCGGCGATGCTGCTCGGCGCGCTGGGGGCGAACCGGGTCGCGACCATGAACTGGTTCATCAGCGACATCGGGTTCGACGGGGGCCTCGACGAGACGATCTGGGTCATGGCGATCGCCGTCGTGATCACCGTGGCGATCGCCGTGGTGTGGCGCGCTGCCGAACGCCTGGTCGAGCGCGCCCGTGCCGAACCGGGTACCCGGCCCCTCGCCGCGGTGCTCGGGCCGGTCGCCGGGAGCGTCCTGCTCGCCCAGGCGGTCTCGATCGGGCTCACCCAGACCCAGAACATCGTGGTGTTGCTGTCGGATCCGTTCGCGCAGGGTTGGAACCTGTTCGGCACCGTGTACTGGCAGGTGTCGAACGAGCCGCTGTCGCCGTTCACCCAGGGACTCGTCAAAGCCGGCGCGATCCTCGCCGGCCACCTCGCGGCATTGGTGATGGTCGGCCACGCCGCGACCGAACGGGCCGCGGACGGCACGACCTCGGCGAGGGCCCGCAACCGCGCCTGGATCGCATCGCTGGGAGCGACGGGCCTGCTGGTGCTCAGCGGCGTTGTGTGGACCCTGGTGCTGCTGAGATGATGGAGCCCATGTTCGCGGCCCTGTTGGTGCTCGCACACCAGAGCGACTGGCTCTCGATGGTGCTGGTGTGCATTCCACTCGGCGCCTTCGCGGCGATTCTCGCCGTGGCGAACCACCGGGCCGATCGTGACGGGCGGGTCGACATGACCCCTCCGGCCCGCCGATCGCGCCCCGACACCGATCCGCTGTGACCCGCGCCTGGAGCTGCGCGTCGCGCCGCGCCGGTCGGGCCGATCCGAGTCAGGCGATCCGACGGATGTGGGCGCCGATACGGCTGAGCTTGCCCACGAAGTCCTCGTACCCGCGGTCGATGTGGTGCGCATCGGCGATCCGGGTGACCCCGTCGGCGCGCAGCGCCGCGAGCACCAACGCGGCGCCGGCGCGGATGTCGGGCGCCCGAACCGGCGCAGCCGACAGTCGCTCGCAGCCGCGGACGACCGCGTGGTGCCCCTCGACGCGGATGTTCGCGCCCATACGGACCAGTTCCGACACGTAGCGGAAACGACCGCCGAAGATGTTCTCGGTGACGATGCCGGTGCCATCCGCGACACACAACAACGCGACGAGCAGGGGCTTGTAGTCGGTTGCCACTCCCGGATACGGCAGCGTCGACACGTCGGTGGCCTTTGGCCGCTCGGGCGCCATCGCCCACAGGCCGTCGTCGGTGGGCGAGACCCGCATCCCGGTACTGCCGAGCTTGGTGATCAACATGTCCATGTGATCGTGACGCGCCCCGCGGAGGATCAGCTCGCCGCCGGTCACCCCCAACGCGACGAGGAACGTCGCCGCCTCGATCCGATCCGGGATCACGGAGTGCTCGACCGGTGTGAGCGCCTCGACCCCTTCGATCACCAGGCGGGAACTGCCGATACCGGTGATGTTCGCGCCCATGCGGTTCAGCATCGTGGCCAGATCGGAGAGCTCCGGCTCGCGCGCCGCGTTCTCGATGACGGTCGTGCCCTTCGCGAGCGTCGCAGCCATCATCACGTTCTCGGTGGCACCCACGCTCGGGAACTCCAGGTTCACCTCGGTGCCGACCAGCCGCTCCGCAGTCGCCTCGACGTAGCCGTGTTCGCTGATGATGCGGGCGCCCATCGACGCGAACGCGTCGAGGTGCAAATCGATCGGCCGATGGCCGAAGTCGTCGCCGCCGGGCAGCGCGACCCGCGCCCGGCCCACCCCGGCGAGGAGTGGACCCAACACCTCGATCGAGGCACGCATCGTCTCGACCAGCTCATAGGGTGCCTCGGGCGTCAGGTCGTCGGGACGGTCGATCACGACGCGGGCACCGTCGCGGGTCACCGCACAGCCCATCGCGCGCAACAGCTCGGCCATGTCGGCCACGTCGGTGATGTCGGGCACGTTCAACAGCACCGTCCGACCCGGCACGAGAAGCGACGCCGCCATCAACTTCAGCACCGAGTTCTTGGCGCCCGAGATCACCACCTCACCTGCGAGTGGCCCGCTCTCGGCCACCTCGATCACCGACCGGGAAGTCGTCGCGGTCATCGGCGCCGCCAGACGCGCTCGTGGGACATCGGACCATTCAACCATGCGTCCGCATCCGGCCGACGTGCCCGAGGACGCGGTTCGCCGCACCTCGGAGCGATACCGTGACGGAGTCCGACGGTCGGACCATGCGGAGGACCGGCCGGTCCATGTCCCGCACCCGACCCCGGAGGTCCGCCACAGGTGACGACCGTGACGTGCCACTCCCGGGTGGCCGAGGAGCATCTGGCGCGCTTCTTCGAACCACGTGACGATCTGGTCACCGAAAAGCGCATCGGCGACGGTACGTTCACCCTCGACGAGGGCCCCTTCCACGACTGGCACCGCGAGGTGACCGTCGACCGCTCCGGCGCCGGAGACCCGCTGGTCAGCGAGACCACGACGTTCCGACTCGCCGTCCCGTTCTGGGGATGGCTGTTCCTCTGGCCGCTGCGACGCCGGGTCACCCGCAGGCACCGCCGACTTGCGGTCGGCTCCCGGCCGCCCGAGGCGGGGCGCCTCCCCGCGTGGCTGCCTCCCGACATGCTCGATGCCCGCGCCGCCATCGTCCTGGCGACGATCAGCTCACTGAGCGTGGTGACCGGCTACCTCGGCACGATCATCTCCCAGACGATCACCTATTCGGCGCGCCAGTTCGGTGCCACGACCGGCGATCAGGGCAACGTGCTCGCCGCAGTGCGCGTCGGCGTGCTGGGGTCATTGGCCATCGTGGCCATCGCCGACCGGCGGGGCCGCCGAAGGCTGCTGTTGGTTTCGATCGCCGCGTCGTGCGTGACCGCGGCGTTCAGCGCACTGAGTTGGTCGATGTGGACCTTGGCGGTCACCCAGACCGTGTCACGGGCGTTCTCGACCGCGGCGGCGATCCTGTTGGCGATCGTCGCCGCCGAGGAGATGCCCCGGTCGTCGCGGGCCTACGCAGTGGGCGTGATGACCTTGGCCGCCGGCCTGGGTGCGGGCATCTGTGTGTGGTTCCTGCCGCTCGCGGACACCTCCGCGGGTGGCTGGCGCTGGCTGTACGTGATCCCGCTCGTCGGCTTGTACCCGCTCCTGCGCCTGTCACGGGTGCTGCCCGAGACCCGCCGTTTCATCCGGCGCACCACCAGGGTCGCGCTCACCGGCCATGGTGGCCGCTTGGCACTCGTGGGGACCGCTTTGTTCGCGGCGGCGTTGTTCGCGACGCCCGCGTCGCAGCTGCAGAACACGTTCCTCGACCACGAACGCGACTTCTCCGCGGCGCGGATCGCCCTGTTCACGGTCCTGACCTCGACCCCGGCCGCGCTCGGTGTCGCGTTCGGTGGACGCCTCGCCGACACCCGGGGCCGCCGGCTCGTCGGTGGTGTCGGCGTGCTCGGCGGGTCGATCCTGGTGCTCATCGGCTTCTACAGCCACGGCTGGCCGATGTGGACCTGGACGCTCGCGGGGACGATCCTGGGCGGCGCCGCCGTTCCGGCGATCGCGGTGTACGGACCGGAGCTGTTCCCGACCGCATTGCGCGGCAAGGCGAACGGGATCCTGCAGGTCGCCGCGGTCGCGGGTTCGAGCGTCGGCCTGCTGACCGTGGGCGCACTCGTGGACCGCTGGGGCCGCATGGGCCCGGCAATGACCGTGATGCTCGCCGGACCGGTGCTCGTCGCGGTGCTCCTCGGGGTCGCGTACCCTGAGACGGCGCACCGCACCCTGGAAGAGGTCAACCCCGAGGATGACCGCGGGATCGGAGCCGACCTCGCCGCCGAGTGACGCGCCGCGGCAGCGGGAGGGCGGGCAGCCTGCCGAGTCGACAGATGCGCACGGTAGGATCGCCCGGATGAATCTGCGTCGTTCCGCCGCCGGATTGCTCGCGGCCATCACGATCGTTCTCGCCGGCTGCAGTGGGTCGCGGCCCACCATGGCCACGCCGGATCGGTCGAGTGCGACGACCGCCGCCACGGTGGCGCCGACCACCACGACCGACCCGGGGATCTCGCAGGTGGCGACCGCGAGGCCCTCGAAGGTGAACGTGTACCTCACCCCGGACGCGACCAAGCAGCCCGCCTTCGAGCTCTCGAACCCCAACCCGAACGGTGCACCGCTCGTCTTCCTGGTGAAGGAACAGCAGGGCGACTGGTATCACGTCTATCTGCCGGTGCGTCCCAACGGGTCGAACGGCTGGGTCCAGGGCGCCGACGTGACCGTCCAGAACAACCCCTACCGGATCGTGGTCTCGGCAAACCAGCACCGTCTCACCCTGGAGAAGGACGGTGTGCCCGAGCGCCAGTTCAAGGTCGGCATCGGACGGGGCGAGTACCCGACCCCGGGTGGCGTGTACTACATCAAGGAGCTGCTCGCGCCCCCCGATCCCCATGGCGCCTACGGACCCTACGCGTACGGCCTGTCGGGGTTCTCAGAGGTGAAGGAGCTCGCGAACTTCGAGGGGGGCGACGGGGTGATCGGCATCCACGGAACGAACGATCCCTCGTCGGTCGGCGCGAATGTCTCCCACGGTTGCATCCGCATGTACAACGACGACATCACCGCGTTGGCGAAGATCCTGCCGCTGGGCACCCCGGTCACGATCGAGGCCTGAGCAGCCGCGTCACGAAATCCGACGCCGAGGGCGCCCGACCGACCGGCTACAGCCCGGCCAGCCAGTCGGCCACGATCGCCACGATCAACTCGTCGACACCCTTCGGATCGTGGCGTTGGCCCTCGAGCCACTCCAGACGGACCGGCCCGGAGATCGCTGCCACCGCGGCGGAGAACTCCGACGGCGTACCGAACGGGTCACGGTCGCCCGAGACGAACAGGCAGGGCACGTCGATGTCGGCGAAGTGGTCGACCCGCAGCCGATCGGGCTTGCCCGGTGGATGCAACGGATAGCTGAGCAGCACCAGCCCCTCGGCCGACAGGCCCTGGGCGACCGCCATCGAGCACATGCGACCGCCCATCGAACGACCCCCGAGCACCAGGGCCCGTGTGCCGGCGTGCCGAAGCGCCGCCGCCTCGTCGACGACGGCTTCGATCAACTTCGGCGCCCGGTCGGGCGGACCCTTCCGCTTGCGGCGGTATGGAAAGTCCCGCCGAGCGACCCGGATGGGTCCGAGCGCCTCCTCGAGGGCGACCAGGGTGTGGTGATCACGATCGCCACCCGCTCCGGGGAACAACAACAGCGCGTCAGGACCCATTCTCTCGAATGGTAGACACCCCCGAGAATCGCCCAGCGCGGCCGGCCCGATCCACTAGCCTCTCGCCCCAACGTTGACACTGCCGACGAAAGGCGTTTCCCGACATGAGCGACGTATCACAAGGGCCTGGGTGGTGGCAGGCCTCCGACGGAAAGTGGTACCCACCCGAGCAGGCGCCTGGAGCCCAGCCGACGTCGGCAGCTCCCACGACACCTCCGACCACGCCGCCCACTCCCGGCGGTCCGTCACCCGGCGGTCCGCCGCCGGGCGGCTACGCACAGCAACCGGGCGGATTCGACCAGGGCGGCTCCCGAGCGACCTTCTCGGTGGGCGACGCGTTCAACTGGGGATTCAAGAAGTTCCAGGAGAACCTGGGACCGATCCTGATCGCGGCGGTCATCATCTTCGTCGCCGTGATCGTGATCGAGGTGATCTTCTGGTTCATTCTCAGCGGAGCGCTGCTCGCCTCGACCGAGACGCACACCACCGACTTCGGCACCACGTACACGACCACCTCCGGGGGCGGATTCGTGATGACCCTCCTTTTCGGAGCAATCATGGCGCTGATCCTGTACGTGGGGCTGTTCCTCGTGCAGATGGCGATCATCCGTGCCACGTTGATGATCACGAACGGCGAGGAGCTGTCGCTGAACCGGATGTTCTCGACCGACCAGATCGGCCCCTACCTGGTCGCTTCGGTCCTCGTCGCGATCGGGGTGGCCATCGGATCCTTCTTCTGTTACATCCCGGGTCTGATCGTCTGGTTCTTCACGTTCTTCTTCGGATGGTTCGTGATCGACAAGAAGATGGGTGCCGTCGACGCGATCAAGGCCAGCGCCAACCTGGTGAACCAGAACATGGGCACCATGGTCGGGTTCTTCATCGGCGCACTGATCGCGACGTTCATCGGCGCGATCCTCTGCGGTATCGGGCTGATCGTCGCCTACCCGGTCGTGGTTCTCGCCACTGGCTACGTGTACAAGCGCACCCAGGGCGAAGCGGTCGCCGCCTGAACCAGGTGGAGGGATCGACGCAGGGCGCACCGGCCGTGGTGCCGGATCGGGGATTCCCGGTCCGCACCGCGGCCGGTGCGCGTCCCACCGAACGTCTCGGATCTCCGAGATGACGACCCCGCCCGGCTGGTACGCCGACCCGTCGTCGCTATGGGACTTGCGCTGGTTCGACGGGACCGCATGGTCCGACCAGGTGGCAACTGGCGGATGCCAGTCGACGGACGCCTATCCACCGGCTGTCGAGGCACCGGCGAACCCGGCGACGGTGCTGTGGTACTCGACCGGTCAGAGCGAGCGCGAACCGGTGCGACTCGACCTCACCTGGCAGACCGTCGACTTCGTCCCGTTGCGACGGCAACACGAGACGAGGCGCCTACCGCTCGCCTTTCTCGCGGGAGTCATCGTCGAATCGTCGGCGGCCGACGGCTCGGGCAGCCTCCGACTCTTCGTGCGTGGACCGGGCTATGTGGGACCGTCGACGTTCCTGGTTCGGGGCGTGACCCAGGTGGCGTGGGGGCGGGCGATGATCCTGCGGCAGCGGGCGATCGTCACCGGCGTCCCCGCTTCCGCCTCCTGACCCGGCCGAGGCCGGTCGCCGTCGGCGCCCCTGGTCGTGGCCGACTGCTCAGGCGATGGGGCGGTCGGTGGAGACGACGGGGGTGGGCAGATCGGACGACTCCATCAGGTACGCGTCGGCTGCTGCGGCCGCGGAGCGACCCTCGGAGATCGCCCACACGATGAGGCTCTGGCCACGCCCCATGTCGCCGGCGACGAACACGCCGGGCACGTTGGTGGCGAAGTGCGCATCCCGTGCCACGTTGCCCCGGTCGTCGAGTTCCACGCCGAGCTGGTCGAGCATCGGGGATCGCTCCGGCCCGGTGAAGCCCATCGCCAGCAGCACCAGCTCGCACGGAAGCTCGAACGCGGTGTCGGGCACCTCGGTGAAACCGGGGCGGCCGTCGACGATCGTGCGCTCGACCTCGTGGGCCCGTAGCGCGGCGACGTTGCCCGAACCGTCGTCGACGAATTCCTGGGTGTTCACGGCGAACACCCGCTCGCCGCCCTCCTCGTGGGCCATCGAGGTCCGCAGCATCAGAGACCACATCGGCCACGGGGTCGAGGCGTCGCGCGTGTCGGGCGGGCGGGGCATGATCTCGAACTGGTGCACCGACACCGCTCCCTGGCGGTGTGCGGTTCCCAGACAGTCGGCGCCGGTGTCACCGCCGCCGATGATCACGACCCGCTTGCCTGCAGCGGTGATCGTCGGCTCGGCGATGTCACCCTGTTGCACCCGGTTCGCCGGAGGCAGGTACTCCATCGCCTGATGGATTCCGCGCAGCTCGCGCCCCGGGATCGGCAGGTCCCGCCACTGGGTCGCCCCTCCGGCGAGCACGACGGCGTCATAGGTCGCACGCAGTTCCTCCACCGACACGTCCACCCCGATCTCGGTGTTCACCCGGAACTCGGTTCCCTCGGCTTCCATCTGTTCGAGTCGACGGTCGATGACGCGCTTCTCCATCTTGAACTCGGGGATGCCGTAGCGCAACAGGCCGCCGATCCGGTCGGCGCGTTCGAACACGACCACGTCGTGTCCGGCACGGGTGAGTTGCTGGGCGGCAGCGAGCCCGGCCGGGCCCGATCCGACCACGGCGACCTTTCGGCCGGTCCGCACCTCGGGGATCACCGGTTCGACCCAACCTTCGGCGAACGCGCGCTCCACGATCTCGTACTCGATCTGCTTGATCGTCACCGGCGGCTGGTTGATGCCCAGCACACAAGCGGTTTCACAGGGCGCCGGGCACAACCGACCGGTGAAGTCCGGGAAGTTGTTGGTGGCGTGCAACCGGTCGTACGCGGCACGCCACTGGTCGCGGTAGACCAGGTCGTTCCATTCGGGGATGATGTTGCCCAACGGGCACCCCTGGTTGCAGAAGGGAATGCCACAGTCCATGCAGCGACTCGCCTGGACCCGCACGTCTTCGGGGTCCATCGGCTCGTACATCTCCTTCCAGTCCTTGAGCCGGACCGGAACGGGCCGGTGGGCTGGCAGCTTGCGTTCGGTGTGCTTGAGAAAACCCCGGTAATCAGCCATGTCGTGCTCCTTCAGCCCGCGGCCGCGGCCATGATGGCCTCGTCGATGTCGGTGCCGTCTTCCTCGGCCTGCGCGATCGCCCGCAGCACCCGCGAATAGTCGCGGGGCATGACCTTGACGAACTGGTCCGCCGCCCAGGCCCAGTCCGCCAACAGGCGTTCGGCGACCGCCGATTCGGTGAGTTCGCGATGGCGGAAGATCGTCGAGACCAGCCAGGTCCGGTCCAGGTCGTCGAGCGCCTCGAGGTCGACCATCTCGGTGTTCACCTTGGACCCGAAGGCGCCCTCGGGATCCCAGACGTACGCGATGCCACCGGACATGCCCGCGGCGAAGTTGCGACCCGTCGGGCCCAGAATCACCGCCCGTCCTCCGGTCATGTACTCACAGCCGTGGTCGCCGACACCCTCGACCACCGCGGTCGCACCGGAGTTGCGCACGCAGAACCGTTCACCGACGATGCCTCGCAGGAAGATCTCGCCGCCGGTGGCGCCATACGCGATGACGTTGCCGGCGATGATGTTGTCCTCGGCGACGAAG
>Ga0182738_1008518_pt1 | contig 10177 bp, 6 predicted proteins | sample eDN5th30CBELigMG_FD_128876 | JGI IMG/M metagenome (GOLD analysis project Ga0182738, IMG submission 128876) | Enriched Miracle-Growth compost microbial communities from Emeryville, California, USA - eDNA 5th pass 30_C BE-Lig MG (version 2)... ... | reverse complement strand
CTGAAAACCTCCGTGTGGGCTGATGTTTGTGGGTGTCACAACCACACAAACACCGGAATTCATCAGAGATTTTCACACTTTCAGACAATTTTCTCAAACCAGCTACGCTGGTTTAAGGTCTAGGAAGACATCGAATCTCTACATCCTCAAAAGAACCAACCCATCACAGCCGTTCTCCCTGGCAACACCGATTGAGAACGACGCCCTGTCACCACTGGTCCGATCACCTCGATTCATCGAATCCACGGGAGAACTGTTCGTCAGCGGCGTTCCGAACACGGAACCCCAATTTGGGATTGGGGTAGTGAAGGGATTTTTGTCGACGGAATAGACGCACGTGGAAATTGAACACTAATTGGTCAGCATCCACGTTATTCAACGTCGTGAACTCAACCGAGGCATTCATGCCCGGAACACCTCGTTCAGACGAAGCAGTAACGGGCCAGCCTTGGGCCAACGAAAGCGGACACAGTCATTAAGCAGATCGATCATGGCTTCGCGGACAGCCGCGTTTTCATTGATCAGCCCTCGATGTTCGACAAAATAGCGTTCCAACATTCCAATCAGAAGGTCGGCCCCCATCGAATCGGTCAGAAACCCTTGCGTCTCTGCCGATTGAATAAGCGTTCGAACCCATAGCAAAGCATCATCAGGAACAACTGAACTGATGTACTGAAGCGTCATCAGAAACTGGTAAACCTCCATGTTGAAGGGGACTATGACACACTTCTCAATCAGAGGGCGAAAAAGTTCGACGGCCTTCCTGACTCGTTCATGATCGGTCCGAGGTGCAGGATTCTTTGGTTGCTGTTTCTGGTCCAGTAGTAAAGACGTCGTATCGACAACCTGTCTCATTGGAAGAACTGTACAATCGTAAATTTTTCTCTCTTGATCCTTCTCGGCAGCCTCCCAAGGCTTCTGGAGCCAGTAAGAATAGCTCACATCAAATGCGAGGACCAAAGTCTGAATTCCTTTTACTGTGAGTTCATCTGCAGTAACGTCGCTCGTTGATTGAGGCTCTGAAAGCATTTCTCCCCAAAGACGAAGCAGTTCATGCAGCTCATCGGATCGTTCAAGCGGATTTCCTCTCACGGCTTCAAGCCATTTTTCCGCTGCAATGTCTCTACTGTAAATGACACGGCGAAGATGATGGACGACCATCGACTCTCGGACGAACCCGGTCCCCTCGCGGTTTTCAATTCGCGTTTCAATTCGTCGCAGCAGTTGGTCGATACGGTCCGCATGCTTGTCTATCGGCGAAAATCGGATAAGTACGTTGACGATATTTTCCAGGAGGGAAAGTCTCTCTTCGGTTTCGACTCGGGACTGGATCAACTCCCAAAAGCTCTCAGCATCGACATCGAAGAGAGTCAATATTCCTTGAACGATCGGGTATCGCACTGCTGGAACAGGATCGTCAGCTAACCGAACAATCGCCAAAAGTGTCTGTTCATCGATGGCTGTTGCGCCACGGACGAACTTCATCAGCCCCCATGCTGCTTCAATCCTTGGGAATGGGCTACCCCAATGTGGCAATGGTTTATCCCAATCTGCATCGCTTGCAAATTCCCATGTTGGTTCATCGTGGATAGAAAATTTCAGTAACCGTTGTAAGATAAAATTGCGATCATCAGTCTGCAAATTCTCAACATCCGCGAGTGATGAGAACGCAGCTGCGATTTTTCCATCGCTACATTCGATTTGACTCTTGGCGATTGCGTCTGATTCCGCTGTGCATAGAGCGTCTTCGTAGGCTGATATTACCTCGAGTGCTCGTGGCACATCATTTGATTTCAGCGGAGCACTTGGACTAGTCAGGCGCTCTATTTCCTGGGTTAGATCAAAGAATCGCTTTTGAACAGCCGTCTCAAGATGTCCGTCCCTCTGCAGATGCTCCTCATCGGAGATGAATCCAACAGGTCCTAAGCGAAATGGAATCCGTGGTGGAGCCGCAGAGTTGTCAGAATGAATTCTGACGGACAACTCTCTCACTTCACCAGAGATAATCGTCGCATCTTGAAGGCAAGCAATCAGACTATCACGAGCCCGTTCTGCCGCTTCCTGGGAATCGTCCTGAAAATACTTCACTTCGTGTCCAACCTGCATAATTGCCGATTCGATCTGCCTGCGAACTGCTTCATCCCAAGTCTCGAAACCAATTTGAAGCAATTGTCCCGCGGTATGACGGGTCTCAAAACTCCTGAGAAAGATCGTCTGGGTCAGCAATGGAGCAAGCCGCTTTCCAAATCTCTCCGGCAGTATTGCGCCCACTTGGAGCAAGCGATTCCAAATTGCCCCCAAGTCTGCATTTCCGAGAACTTCATCGAACAGAGACTGTCGAACCGAATCGGCTGTCGTATCTGCTTGGAGAGCATTGAAGACGGTATCAGCAGCTATTTTCCAAAGACGACGTTTTGAGTGCGCAAATTCTCCATCCCAGATGAAACTGTGATCGCGAACATAGATCCTTTGTCGATTTTCGAATGCAAATTTTGCCGTAGAAGCCTCAAGTGAATCCGAGCGATCCAACTCGCGCTTGTTCCACTGATTCCACAATATTTGTCTCATCACGTTCGCTGCGAGTCGGGGATGAGATGAGACGAGCGTCTTAAAAACTTCCCCCACTGAATACTCGAACATTGACAGGTCCTGAGACGCGGTTGAACTAAGTGGAAGTATCCCTCCGCCAAGAGAAGTAACTTGGTTATTTGGCAGTGCCGATGCAGTTGAATAAGCTTGAAAAACATCTGCCGCTAAATACTCGTCGAGATCGGCTATGTAGATGATCTGCTTTCCTAGAATTGGCAAGACAACAAAGCCTGCAATCTCAAGAAAGTCAGGCTCAATCGCACGACGAATTGCAGCAATGGGCGACCCCTTATCCCATGCTGTTGCAAAAATGCAGGACCGTAGAGCTACTGGGAGAATTCCGCCGTTAATATGCTGAATTCCGGCAGATACACAGGCTTCCAGGAGTTTGCAGGCGATGACGGAAAATGCCAGCTTCTGCTCCATGGTTAGCTGATCTTTCCGTCCAGGATTCTCATCGAGTACGGCGACCAGCAGATTCCGTAATGGAAACAGAAAACGGGATACATCACATTGCGCGAGTGCTTGCCCGAGCTGAAGCCACTCACGAGCATCAGGTCCAACAATATCGAAGGTCTCACGATCGACGCGCAGTCGGAGCAACGCCGCAGCAATCGTTCGTTCCAGTAAATCTACATTCAACTGTTCATCGAGATTGCTGATCAGCGGGGTCATGTTCTCGACTTTTCGAAACTCCTCCGAGGCGACCTGCACAAGTAAGAACTTGAAGATTTCAGTCTTTCTATCTGGTAGCACCTGGAACAACGATTTAACACGTGACCAGAATGCTGATCTGGTCGGCTCGCTCCGCCACAGACGCTGCAGAGTCATTCGTAGACTAGGGCGGAAGATCAGTGCGAGCTCAGGCGAGGTTGCCAATTCAGCATTGACATTCGGGTCATTCAAACCTTTCAGCCATAGCCGTGATGCTGCGTAATCGAAAAGAATGTTGTGGCGGTATCGAACAAGCTGAGAATCTTCTGGAAGTAAACCTGGCTCGCTCATCAGAACTGAAATTCTGAGTAGATCTGCTAATTTTGCCATCAGTTCCGGTACGACGTGAATCGCCAAACTCCTGGAATCAACCATCTGACGTGTCAGTGATGCAAGTAGGTCTATCCGCTTTGAGTCGTCTCTGATTCGAATATTCCAATATGTCTCTAGCAACTTGTCTTGGGTATCAATCGCTCGCAGATCATGTTCACTGACTGGAGAAGTCAGCAAATCGACGAGCAGATCGAGATTGAAGACGTTCTTCACAACGGACCATAGACCGGCAGCGTTCTCGCCAGTGAGGATTTCCTGCAACTTGGGTGTGTTGCCGTAGAGCTGTCCGATTTCATCCTCCGTCAATTCCGGAATTCTGACGGCTCGAACCCCGGAGACCTTCGATTGCAGTCTTGCGTCAGAGACTGATCCTCGGAAAAGCCGCTGCATCTCATGACTTTTTTCCAAGTCGAATTCACGGATCGATGCAAGCACCCTCCACTCCGGGGCTGCGGTCCGTAATTGATGGATGAAATTGAGTACCGAATTCAATGAGACGGACGATCGAGCCGAGTCGAGACCGTCAAGACAAACGACACCAACCTTGTCGGCTGGCCAATTAGTCAATACATCGGTCAGCGTGACCTTTGTTGCAAGCCCAATCGACGTTTGCCAATTGTGATCGGAGAATACCTGCTCAACGGGAATAATCAGATGAGGGATTTCTTCCTGAATAAGTCGCTGAGCGACCTGAACGAGACATCCCGTTTTTCCTGCCCCCGCATCCCCGCTGAGGAGCAGATCGCCAGACTGCAGTTCCTGATAAATCTGCTGGACGATTGGACGATTGATTTCGACTGTTTTGCTATTTCCACATCGAATTGATGCGTGTCTGCTGAGAGATTCTAGATGATCTCGACTTTTTGCCTGAAGCGATTCAATTGCTTCTCGCACCGCTTCAAGTGGTTTGGCAATGAGACCCTCATCACGAAGATCACGGACAAACATGACTCGATCGCCGCCGGTTCGATTCGGCGAAAAGCCTCTGACAATATTAACGATGCGTTCCCAGGCACGTTTCGCGTCTTCAGGTTTCGTCAGCACCAAAGCGAGCTTATCGGTCGCAGCATCTGGAGTACATGTCCCTGCGCCATAGGAAGCTGCGCAGATTGCGACGCGATCGATCACCGAAAAAACCTCTTCATCTTCGAACGGAGAATTCGGCCGAAGGACTTGAAGCTGCTCACGAACCGTCTCTTCAAGTCTGTCGTAGCTTGATCTTACAGAACCTAGCTGGCCGAGTTGCTCCTCTCTCTCATGGCCCCGTTTTGCTCGAAGTGACTCAAGAGCATGACGAAGATCATTTCTCAGAACTGCAGATGCCTCATCCGAAACGGCGAGAATGTAACGATCCCGTGCAGTTCCTCCTTGGAGATACTGTGAGACAAACTGACGGATGACCCCAACGAAGACATCGTTGTTCCCGATTGAGAGTGTTGTTTTGCACTGGAAGTATAGAGTCCGGTCAGTCGCGCCAACTTCGATATCATCGATTGGTTGCAGTGATTCACATTCGATCGTCTCCAGCTGAACATCTGCAGGAAGCCCTAGATCGTTTGTCCGATTCGGCCCGGCAAGAATCTGACAGACGAGCCACGCAGCCACATTTTCTTGAAATGTGGTGCCTGCAGTCGTTGCAGCACCTGCACCTGTTTTCTTCTTTTGCATCTCTGCTTCCTGAATGGCCCCTGCAGGTCTATTTGACAGTTTGGAGGCGGGGATGATGGTCCTCCCACGAACTGTCCAATTGGACTGTCAACTCCGCGGAGCAGTGCCTTCCAGTAAACGGCTTCGGCGTACTTTATGTCCTCGGTGTAATGACTAGCCATTCCCTGTCTTGCCCCATGCCTCATACAATTCATGTAGGTTAAAAGTCCGCCGAACATCAAATGATCGAAAAAGGTCGCGGCCATTCCATATCTGCGACATTTGCTGCGAGCCGATGTGTGTCAGCATCTCCTGTGGTGATTGATATCCAATGAGAGTTCCTAGTGGTCGAAAGCCCGTCTGAGTGGTGGCGCGGGCGAACAATTCCACCATTCCTACTCGCCCTCCATGCACGAGGGATCTTGGATACCAGAAGCAATACTCTCGCTGGTAAGAGCCCGCTAGACAGCACACGATGTCGGCTTGAAACAGGTCACTGAAGCGAATATCGTTTCGATCAGCACGATCGTGCATCAAATCACCCATGACACTGATTCTTCGGCTGTTCCCTCTTTGAGCGCAATTCCCTTCGAGCGATGTTGGCTGAGCATTGAAGCAAGGAAAGTCAAACGTCGCGAGACAATCGTCTCGGAGGTTCTCCTTCGCGACGTACCTATGTTCAAATAATTTCCTCGCATCACCAAACCGCTTGGCACTGATAAATGAGGCAAGTGTGTAGAGGAAAAATTCGTAGAGGAGGAACTTGAAATTGTCCTCAGAGCACTCAAAAGATCCGCCTATCCGTTCTGGTCGCTCCTGAAATGGCAGCAGCTTCTCCAGAAATGCCAGAATACCCTCCACAAACCACTCGTCCCGGATGTGTTTGCTGCCAGCCGCGATGACATCGACATAAGCGTCGCGATGTGCCCGAGCGGATTCAATATTGTCGAACATCGTTTGGCACCAGGTTGGCTCCTGTTCACGGGAATAGACCAACCGAAGATCCTCCAAATTGGCGAGAAACTCGGTCTCAAAATCGTCAAATGCAGCTGACAGATTCCCTTTCCCGGATCTGACGATTTCACAGAACCGTTTTGCCTTCTGAGTCGACGAGACAATCGGGGCCGTCTCGTCAAACAGATGCGACGGAGCCTTCCCGAGTGACGGCCTCCGGCGCACTGGTCGCTCGTATATATTCCGGATCAGAGCCTCATATGCAGCAGCCTCGTTGTCGGAGTCGGAGAAATCAACGTACTTGCGACTTTTGAGAAACACTGGCAGGCACGGAGCACCGCCCTCGTCTCGTTCTCGAATCAAGGCGACGAATTTTTCCTGATCAACTTTTTGATAAACTTCCTGCGAAATGATCTGACTTTCCGTTCCGACTCCCCTGCGTGCATCGGCTTTTGAGACGTATAGAGCGTCAGAGACGATAATCACACGTTTGATCGACGGGTCGGTGACCATTTGTTCCATAAAAATATTGAGGTCTTGACCATCTTTGAGAGACCACTGATCCAACACGACGTCGATCCCATCATTCATCAACCTCTCGCCAAGATCGGCAACCCATTCGACATGGTCGTCGCTTGTCCAACTATAGGAAATGAAAACCCGTGGTGATGGTGGACTTGCCGTGCTCATCAGTCTCTCGCTCATTACTCGCAGAAGTCATCACATGAATTAGTTGGATATGTTCCAGTTGTGCCGTGAATGCTCTCGGCTCCTTAGATCAGCCTGTCGTTGCTGAAATTCGTCATCTGCTCATTCACGGATGCAAGCACCGTGGACAGAAGCTCGTGAGGAGAGCATCTGTCAGGATTGCTGGACAAAAGTCAACTCTCCACATTGACTGTACAACCGAATACGATATTATCTTTGCTTATGGATTGCGAGCAGGACATGGATCAAGAGACCTATCTCAAAGAGCGCTCCTCGCTGATCGAAGTCGAGCATTCGAGTTCCGATCAGCACGATAAGGCTGCCCTCACATTGTCGGCAGGAGCGCTTGGGCTCTCGGTTACTTTTCTTGAGAAGATCGCGCCCCATCCCACGCCCTGCACAAGCTGGATGGTTCTGTTGGCGTGGTTATGCTTCATTGGCAGCATCACCAGTGTTCTGGCATCCTTCCATTTCAGCCAGGTGGCCTGTCGAAAGCAGCGAGAAATCCTTGACGATCTCTATCGAGCTGGTGGCAAGCTCAATGTGGAACCAACGAACAGCTTTGCCGTGTGGACGGAAAAACTGAACTATGGATCGTTTGGCCTGTTCATTGTTGGCGTTTTGTTCTTGACCCTGTTTGCATGGTTCAATCTTCCGAAGGGACTCTGAGATGTCGAAAAATTCCCCACGTCCTTCGTATTCCAACGAATCTGTTGGAAGGCGTCAGGCAGGAAGAGTTCGGGCGAAGCCCCCAACAGTCATCAAGCGTCCTCCCTCCAAGCCTGGAAAGTGAGACACGAATGCCAGAAAAACGTCCTATCAACGAGGGTAGAGTCCCACAAGTTCCGCCAATTTTTCACCGAGAGCGGATTGATTTGGTTCCCTCAGTGGGCGACCTCATCAACAACGGTGCAGTGCCACCAAGGCCGCCCGTCATCATGCTGCCACCACAGCCTATCACTCCACAAGCCCCACCGAGCGGTAGCGCCAACAAAGATAAATAGAAGTGGAATTGATGTCTGACGAACGCATTGATCGATATGGGAGAGTGCCACAAAGAACTCCAGTAGTTCGTGGGCTGGTGGAACGTGGAAGAGTTCCCGCGAATCCACCCAAGGCTCCTCCGCCGAAACCGCCAATCCCAAACAGTGCATCCCCTCCAAAACAGTAAGGAACTTCAATGGCTAAGAAAGCTCAAAGTCGAACGGTTTTCAAGAAAGACGATAAGTGGCACAACAAGGATGACAGTGCTTCCAGGTCGTCTTCAACTCACGACACACAAAAGCAAGCCTATGACGCTGCTCGCGACATGATCAAGAAGGCTGGCGGCGGTGAGGTGAAGGTCAAAGGCGAGAATGGAACGATTCGCGAGAAGAACACGATTCCTCCAGCAAAGGACCCATATCCCCCCAAGGGCTGACCGACAAATCATCCGCAATGAAAAGTTGAAGCCCGGCCTATGACCGGGCTTCTGTACGCTCCCCTAATTGCGTGCATTGAGTTGCTTTTTCCAGCGGTTCGCCGTGTTCCTAGAAATGCCAACCCTCCGGGCAAGTTCGCCACCACTGGTGATCCCCTGTTTGAGTAGCTCTTTGAATTTTGCGAGCTTTTCCTCGCCAAGCCGCACGTCCTTCTTGATGACGCCGGCGGACTGGCGGTGAATCCTGCGGTGAGCCCATTCGTATGAACGGAGAGCCGTGATCACAGAGATTACTGTGCCTGTTTGCTTTTGGACCTCGACCGCAATTTCGTTCCAGCAAAGCCGCTGCTGATCCCTCAACTTGGCAACCAACGTCGAGAGTTCCTGGAACTGATCCCAGCCAGCGTAACGCTCAGGATCGGCGGTAATATGCCATTGAGGCCGCTGTCCTGTCTCGGCAAAATCAATGATCTCCAACGCCACCTGCCAGCCAATTTTGTGTCGTGAAGCGATTTCATGCACGGAGACCCCATAATCGTGCATTTCTTTGAATTTCGGAGCCAATTCCTCGTATTTCGGCACTTCTTCGATCGAAACGGAGACCTCCTGAGGCGTTGTCCAGATTCCGTGTGACAGGTACTCCAAAGTCAGGGAATCTGGATAATCCTTGTCTTTCGCGATTTGATGCAGCAATGTCAGCAAATTTGGCGAAAACGTCGCGATCCAGCGGGCTCCGCGCTTCTTACCGGGGATCGGTTCCTGACGGATGGAAATCGGTCCCGTCAGCTGGCGGATCGCTTCGGCTGCCATGGGAATTTCCTGGTTCAAGACCTCCCGGAGAGCGGCCAGATAAGTTTCGACACGTTTCTTGGTCAGCCGTGGCGGAACAGGAGAGTTTGTCTGTTCCGCGTCATGAAGTTGCTTACGGAGGCTCGTGACCTCCTTCTGGAGTTTGAGAATGTTGCGTTCGTAGCCGTCTTGCAGATCGCGTTTCGAATCGTCGAGGTTTGCCACCTGCAGAACAAGCCGGTCAATCTGTTTCTGATGTCTGGCGATTGCGGACTCGATCGGTCGTACATCCACGGTGGGCTTCGAGGCGAGCGTCTTGAGGTGTTCATTCGCCATCGTGACCAGTTCAGTGACAGCAGCTTCAGTCAACACCGACTCGCGCAGAAAGGCCAGCAGGCAGTTTTCAATGACGCGCGTACTCTTTGAAGTGCCAAGCTGGCAGCTGTAGATTCCTCCTCGTCCGTTCGGACAGAACATGTTTTTGTATTTCCCGGCAGAGCGGTACAGGAGCAGTTCCCGACCGCAATAGGAACAGACAAGCGTGCCACTGAAGAGCGTGGATGCTTGAAGCTGATTACGGCTTTTGAAGGCATTGGGGTTCTTGCGGCGCTGTCGTGATTTCAACAAGCGACGGGCGGCCCGCCATTTTTTTACCGGAATAATGGCTTTTCGGGGCTTGAACGAAACAATCCACTCCGTCATCGGGTTCGGAACCTTCTCCCACTTCTCCGTCTCGAAGTTGAATTCTCGACGTGTGCGGTTCCAGATGAAAATGCCAACGTAAGGATCGTCCTAAGTATTACTGTCGTATTTGTGGGATGAGGGAGTAGTTCCATTTGGGCAGGAGGTGTTCGTATTGGACAACGTTTGCCAGGAACTGTTTCATCTCTTTGGTGGCGGTGCGGCCGGTTTCGTAGACCTTCCGCATCACGTTGACGGTGGTGCGCAGGCCGGTCTTGGTGGTGGCGTTTCGCATCAGTTGAACGGCTCGTTCCAGCGTGTCGAACAGGTGTCCGCTGCAGG
>Ga0182738_1008517_pt1 | contig 10177 bp, 7 predicted proteins | sample eDN5th30CBELigMG_FD_128876 | JGI IMG/M metagenome (GOLD analysis project Ga0182738, IMG submission 128876) | Enriched Miracle-Growth compost microbial communities from Emeryville, California, USA - eDNA 5th pass 30_C BE-Lig MG (version 2)... ... | reverse complement strand
TCATGGAATTTGAAATTTGCCAATTATAAGCATTCTTCCTCCGATAACCCAAATAACTATTTAATTTTTCTGTCTATTGTCATTGAATATTAAAAAAAATCTTTCTCAACAATTCCAAAAATATGATTGAAAGAAAAATGCTTCATATCGGAAGAACAAAGCACAACTGTAGTAATTCTCAGGTTGATGTAAAAAATTTTAAAGCAGTTAGTCTCTTTTATACAGTAAAAATAGTTTTAATAGATTCAAAAATTGTAACTTGAAGTAAAATCAGATTTTTTTTCCAAAAAAATTTCACTCATTCAAAATTAAAAACCTCCTTAGGATGGGATGGGTTCATGATTATGTGATTCCAATTGTTTGAGAGTATTATTAAACCAAATTGAATTGAGCTGAATGAAATTCTCGTTTATCTCTATATCAGTTAAGAGTATTAACTTTTTTAGTAAATTTGAAAATTAAACAAAACTCAAAATCATACTCATGGACAAGCGTGACATAGGTGATCTTCATGGTAAAGCTGGAGTACAAATCTTTGATGCTTCCATTTTTCTAATGAACCTCTCATAGTATCTTCAAAAGAGAGTTCCTAAGAACCCCAAATATGCTGATGTTCAAGCTACGGTCAAAACTGGAACTCACATGAATCATGTTGAAGTCGTCAGTAAGAAAGCCAAAAGCAATTTGATAATGATCAATAACGACTAGGTGACCAAAAGATTTCCAAAAGAAAGGGAGAATTGTTCAGAAGAATCAAGCCTGCCACCTTAATGAACTTTTTAAAAGTATAGTGGTGACATTTGAAACAAATTCTCACTTTAAAAATAGCAAGAGACTAATGGAGAAAGTATTTACAATCTTGTCGATAAGGATAAGGAAAATGTCTCAGCTTATGGCGATCATGTAAGAAAATTAAAATTCAAAAAAAATTTACAATTTGAATAGGATGATAGTGAAAGTGTTTATAGTCATTTTACTTCTCAAACTGGCTACACTGAAGCAAGCAAAATTTCCTCTGTTACTGCTGCTACTGACAATATCGTCTTAGGAGTATTATATTCCAGACAAGGGGCTTTATTTATTAAACTTTTCACATAGGATATTTCAGAGTTTTTGTTGCTTGACTTGAGAGATGCCGAAGATTATGAATTATACCATATTAAAGAATGTAAAACTGACATCAACAATTTCATTTCTCACATTTTTCTGATAGCAATCAACTATCCTGCTCCCAATTTAGGAAGAGACAAGATGATTCCAGAACTCTACAAATTCAAAAACAGCCCTGGAAAACTCATTGTCGTTTATCATCTCGATGAAAGATCTGGAATTCCCCATGCCAACTCAATGGCCCAAAAGGGATATGAAAATGTTTACCTTTTGAATGGAGGTGTTGAAGCTTTCTTGGAAGCTTTCCCCGAAGCTGTTGAAGGAAAGAAAGTTCCTGCTCCTTTGAAGCAAGGTATAATCATTGAGAAGGGATAAAAATTTACATGATAAATAATAGAAAAGAAGAGTAAGGTCGTGTATAAGAGAAGTCTTCATGTTGGAGATCCAGTCGAAGGAGGCGTAAGCATTCCTTCAAAGAATTATGAGGATCAGAAATCAACCAAAACTTCTGGATTGACTAGCTCTAATAAGCTCAATCAATCTAAAGTTCAAGGCCAAACTCAATCAAGCCTTAAGACTGTTGGAAGACAAACTTCGAATCCTAAAACTACCACTAAAATCTGATTGAGAAATGTATTAAAAGAACATTTTATATTATTTTTGTTTTATTATCTCTCTCTCTTAATTGCAAAGAACTACCTATCTATAGTCATTATATTTCTATTTTATCATGACCTTCAATATTTTTAAAAATAAAGAAAATTCTCAGAAAAAAATTTTTGGATTTCTCTCGATTTGAAAAGGATTTTTTTTATTAAACAAAAAATTTGAAAAAATCATTAATGAAACATACCAGATTAATAATTAATGATGTTATTAAAGGCAAATTTTGTAAATTCCCTCCCGAAAATTTACTTCTTCAGAAACAACTCAAAACCCCACCAGACTCTCTCACAAACACATTTTGAAGGTCAGGTAATCAAGAATCATCAAGATCTTCCTGAACTGGTAGAGTCATTAGATATTCGAAAAAGCGAGGCCAGATTTCTAATTTAAAGCGCTGGAAAAAGCTTTTAATTAATTACAAAAAAAACAAATTAGTTTTTTCTCGAATAAAACAATTAATTTAACTCAAGATCTTGTAACAGAATTATGCCTCATTTTTCCTTGTTTTCTTTTTATTTTTGCATTAATCTGGTATTATCTTTCTCTGAATGAGGTAGCTTTAAAGCCAATCTATCATATTCTAGAGTCATATTCTTGTAAAAGCTCAATATCAGTATTCCTTTTTAATTTTTTTCCGAAAAAATCATATCGTTTAAAAGTGAAGATTTCTCATAAACGAATTGAAGACGTGATTTTAGAAAGTATTCTCCAAAGAAATTCTCCAGAAGATTGATTTTATTAATAAGTTCTTTTCTATCAAAGACCCACGACAGCTTACCTTTTTTAAGACCAATTTAATTGTTTTGAAAACTTTTTATTATTTTGTAAAATTTCTAAAATGTCTGACGCTGCAAAATCCAATAACGCTCAACCTCCCAAGAAGGACAAGAAGAAGAAGGAAGAGGATGATCTCGTACCTTTCTGTTATTACTTTAAACTCTAATTCTTGCTCTAGTCTGAAGAAGATGTCCTTTTAAAAGAAAAACTTGCTCTCCTTGTTGAGCGCCTTCAAGACCCAAATCAAGAGCTTGTGAGACAAGCCCTCAACGGCCTCGTTGACGAAGTCAGATCTGCCACTACTTCCGTTACTAGTGTTCCCAAGTCCTTAAAATTCTTGAAACCCCACTATAGTACCATAAAGAGCAACTTTGATAATATCCCTCAATCTGACCTCAAGGTACTTTCTTCATTGTTTTCTTGGATTCATTAACCCTCTATTAGAAAAACTATTCTGATTTCCTTTCTGTTCTCTCAATGACTATGGGCGATGTTGGCCAAGGCGAAAGTCTTAAATTCCTCATGGAAGGTATTAGAAGCAAAAGTTTGGCGGGATTTAGACTCACTCTTGTGTAGGTACCTTGAAGGACTTTACCAACTGGGGTCATGAATATCTTCTCCATCTTTCTGGAGACATTTCCAGAGAATATAACAAGAGATTGGAAGCCCAAAAACCCACCAGAGATCTCCTCGATATTGTCGAAAAGATTGTTCCTTTCTTGATCCACCAACACTCTGAAGCCTACGCCATTGATCTTTTGATCGAAGTCGACAAACTCGAAGACTTGACTACCGTAAGTGCTTGTTCTGGAGGCTTCTTTTCTAACATACATGTTTAGTATGTGACTGAGCATAACTACCAAAGAGTTTTCTTGTACTTGTTGAGCTCTTCCCAATACAGTGCTGATCAAGAAGAGAATAACAAAACTCTTACTATTGCATACAATATCAGTCTGAAGCTCCAAAAATACAACGATGCCTTGAGAATTGCCCTCAAGCTCGACGACAGCGATTTGGTCCAAAAAACCTTTGATACTTGCAAAGATAGGTAAGGGTTTGGGGTTTTATATTGAATTGACTTTTTCCAGAACTATCTTGAAGCAAATGGCCTTGAATGTTGGTCGTCACAGAGTCAACCTTACTCTAGATGAAGAACTCACTAAATACGCCACCAACAACCATCTCAATGAATTCTACATTGAACTCGCCAAGGATTTGGACGTCTTGGACCCCAAAACTCCTGAACAAATCTATAAATCTCACCTTGAAGAAAGAAAAGGTAACGTCGAGTTGAAATTTAAATAAACTAATTTTCAAAAAGCAACTGGACAAATCGATTCTGCTAAGCAAAATCTTGCTTCAACTATCGTCAACGCTTTTGTGAATGCCGGTACCGGAAAGGATGCTTTGATGCTGAACAAAACTGACAAGGACGATCCTTGGATCCATAAAGTTAGGGCTGATGGTCAAACCTCTGCTACTGCCAGTTTGGGTATGCTTTTCCTCTGGAACGTTGAAGGTGGTAACGAAATCCTCGATTACCTCAACATGAAGGACAGCTATGGAAAGATGGGTGCTTGCATTGCTATCGGTTTAAACAATATGGGTATGACCAACGAAGTCGATACCGCTAAGGCCCTCCTCGAAGAAGAAATGGGCTCCAAGAAGTAACCCTAATTATCTAAGAAAACTTTTTAACCCATTCACAGCGATTTGGCAACTTTGGGAGCTATTATTGGTCTTGGTCTTGCTTATGCTGGAACTGCCAGAGAAGATTTCCTTGAAACTTTGACCCCAATTGTCTGTGAAGTTAACCACTCTTTGGAAATGTCTGCCTTGGCTGCTTTGTCTCTTGGTTTGATCTTCGTTGGTACCAGAAATGAAGATATCACCACCATGATCATCGAGACTTTACAAGAAAGACCTGAAAACCAATTGAATATGACTATGGCCAGATTCTTTGGTGTTGCTCTCGGTCTTCTTTTCCTCGGCAAACAAGAAGCCTGCGAACCCACTCTCGAAATTCTTGGTATAATGACTCACCCCATCAGTAAGTTTTTGTTTTCGAAAGTTTGTTAACCCATTTCCTCAAGAGCAATACATTGAAGTTTGCGTTGAATCTTGCGCTTATGTTGGAAGCGGCAACGTCCTCAAGGTCCAAAAGATGCTCCACACTTGCTCCGAACACCTCGAAGAAAAGGATGCTGCTCACCAAGCTATTGCAGTTTTGGGTATTGGTTTGATTGCTGCCAGTGAAGATATTGGTAACGAAATGGCTTTGAGATCTATGAACCATTTGTTACAATACGGTGAAATGACCATCAAGAGAGCCGTTCCCTTGGCTTTGGCTGCCTTGAATATTTCTAATCCAAAGATTCAAGTCCAAGATTTGTTGTCTAAACTCGCCTACGATACTGATATCGATCTTTCTCACAGAGCTATCCTCGGTCTCGGTTTGATTGGTGCCGGTACCAACAACGCCAGAATCGCCGGAATATTGAGACAATTGGCCTCCTACTTCGGAAAAGATAACAACACCCTTTATTTGGTCAGAATTGCCCAAGGTCTTTTGCACATGGGCAAGGTAACGTTGAATCTAGTAAAAATATACTCATTATGATAGGGTCTTTTGACACTCCAACCTTATTACTCTGATAAATTCCTTGTTTCCAAGATTGGTCTTGCCGGTATCATTACCTTCTTGCACGCTTGCTTGGATACTCAAAATATTCTCTGTGAAAAGTATCACTACATGTTCTACTATCTCGGTTTGGCTGCTTATCCCAGAATGCTCTTCACTGTAAGATTTTTCTTTCGAAGAGGAATCATAATTATTAAATTTAGGTCGATGAGAACTGCAAGCCTTTGCCTACTGGTGTCAGAGTCGGTCAAGCTGTCGATGTGGTTGGACAAGCTGGTCAACCCAAGAGAATTACTGGTTTCCAAACTCATACAAGTCCTGTTATTTTGGCTGCTGGCGAAAGGTAACGAATTAAAATTCTGAGGGTTTCATATTAATTCTCCAAATTAGAGCTGAATTGGCAACAGAAGAATATTTGCCAATTGAAGAAACAGTGTTGGAAAATATTATTATTGTAAGGAAGAATCCCGACTACGTGGAAGAAAAGGATAAGAAAAAGAAGTGAAAGGATAGTTTGATCATATGAAAAGAATGATCTCTTTTGAGTTTATTATAAATAAAAGTTTATAAAATAACCCGAGCCTCGGTTTTACTATTAACTAAGTCTATGTCTGCATAAATTGCTAGATGCTAGATAAATTATTATAAATTCTTCAAAATTTAATAATACCTTATTGAACGTACCATCCATTGTTTAAAAAAATTCTTCGACTTTGCAAAATTGTAGAGAGTTTTTGTATACAAGAGGAGACAACTTTTATTCCGAGAAAAGGCGGGATAATAAATTCAAATTTAAAACTTAAACTTGACATAATATTTTTAAACAGGTATTTTTTTTCAAATCATGAAATAAAAAAAGGGGGTTAGTTTGGAATCGAACCAACAGTCTTCAGATTAGGAGTCTGACGCTATACCACTAAGCCATAACCCCAACTGATTATTTCTCCCTGTTTTATAAGGTTGGTCAAAGATCCCAAAGTCTGAAATCTAATTTATTTTTTTTACTCTCTGATTTTCTTTTTTTGAATAGATTGAGAAAAAACGGGGGTTAGTATGGAGTCGAACCAACGGTCTTCAGATTAGGAGTCTGACGCTCTACCACTGAGCCATAACCCCGTCATATAAGTTTTCTTTTCTTAGTCAGGTTGGTCAAAGATCCCAAAGTCTGAAATCTATTTTTTTTTTTTTTGCTTTTTCAATATCAGAAATATCAGAAATGAATTGAGAAAAGAGGGGGTTAGTTTGGAATCGAACCAACAATCTCCAGATTCGGTGTCTGACGCTCTACCACTAAGCCATAACCCCAGCATATTATTTTTATCTCCTTAGTCAGATTGGCTAAAGATCCTCAAGAAGAATCTTATTCACTTCCTTTCAAAGTTAAGAGCGAACACACAATTATGAAACAATATTTTTATGCAAACAATACCAATAATACGCATACAAAGGTCAAGATAAAAGATACAACAATATTATGAAGCATTAAGCATCTTCAGCAAGGACGACTTCACCAGCTTTAGATTCTTCAACAGGGGTCAAAATATTCATTTGAGCGAGATTGCCTTGGGCAAATTGGCCAAGTTTAAGTTTGAGATAAATCATTTTATTTTCTTTGAAGTCGTTCTTTTCTGTACGATTTTGGATAGTTTCTCCGAATTTCTCAAGCTCGGGAACCATTTTATTCCAGATAATTTGCATCAATTTTATGACTTGTCTTGAATGTCTTCTGAATTCATAAGCAGATGCTTGATAGAACCCAATGAGAATATGAGGAGTATTGAGTGCAACAGGAACCTTGGAATAAAACTTGATGAAATTCCAATACATCCAGCTATAATTAAGCTTGGATTTAAACACATTGGAAAACTGAGCAACTCTATTCTTTTCTTCAGGAGAAGCTTCTGCAAGAATATCTTCCAAAGTCAAAGTTGTTAGCATGAAGAAAATATATGTTGCAGCGTTGACTCTCTTATCGAAATCCTTGTAAGGTTCTCTGAGTCCATTAGATCCCAATCTGAAGCCTTGTAATTTCCAAAAATCAGCATCAGACATGCCCGCAGTTCTTTGAGGAATGACGCCACTGAGAACAGGAATCTCTTGGGCAATTCTAAAGAGAGTGTACTCAACAGTTCCTGGGACATTATTGTTGAGAATAAGCAAGAGAGCTATTCTATAGTAAATACTGAGTTTTTGGCCCTTTTCATAATAACTTTCAGCATTTTTGAGGATATTGTCAACAATATAATAAAGTGTTCCATAGTAGACGACTTTGTTATTGGCATTTTCTTCGAATTTTGGAACAATAGCCAAAGCAGATTCCAAAATGGAATATAATTCATTGGATAATTGTGTATTCAATCTTGGTTTGATTTCATCAAGAACTGGTCTTAAAAGTGTAATTCTTTCAACTTTAGTCACTTGATCTGCTGCCATTTGCTCCTGGATCAAAGTATCAATCTTTTGTACAGCCTTCATCTTCTCCTTAAAACTTGTCACATACATCTGAGTGGCACTATCTCCGCTAGCAAGCGCAAATGAGGTACCACCAGTACCTTGGGGTGCTGTCGTAGTTCCAGTAGTTCCAGAAATACCAGAAGTACTTGGAGCACCACCACCAATATTGAAAATAGATTTGTTCTCTGGAGCAGCAGTCGTAGCAGATTTTTCTGTGGGGATAGTACCAGTACCAATAGCAGGCTTTGAGGCAGTCATACCACCAAAAAGACCACCTCCAATTGCAGGAGCTGCAGGAGTTGTTGTAGTACCACCGCCAATTTTGATATTTCCAAATGTACTATCAGTCTTTTGTTGAGTTCCAGCTCCAGCTCCAGCTTGAACATTACCAAAGAGTCCACCACCAGTTGGCTTGTTTTCAGCAGGTGCAGGAGGTTTTTGACCACCAAAGAGCCCTCCTGTTGTTGGTGTTGTTGTGCCTCCTCCTAAATTAAGACCACCAGTCGTTGTGGGTTGAGGTTGAGCAGGTTTCTGGTCACTTGAGAACATTCCACCAGTTGCTGGCTTGGTAGCTTCAGTGGTAGTTGTTGGCTTACCGAAAAGACCTCCTCCTTGAGCTGGAGTTGTGCCTGTACCTGTGGTTAACCCGGAAAGAGGAGCAGCTGGCTGAGTTTTAGGGGCTTGTTGAGGTTGAGTTTGAGGAGTGGGAGTGGGACGAATACTTTCGACGAGTTTATCATATCCTTTCATCATTTTTCTTCTTTTTTCTTGGAGAATTCTTTCGTCATTATAGATTTCTCTGATTTTGATTTCAGGACTTGAAGGTTCTTGGAGGATTGAAACATCTGATTCACTTTGGTTTTCCATGATGCGGTCGAGTCTTCTGCCACCTTCAGGTTTAGGGAAGGCTCTTGGAGTTTCTTCTTGGAAATATCCATTTTCTACAGGTTCTCCGTCTTTGGAAGGTGAGAACTTGGAGATATTTAATCCTTTCATTGTTTGAAGACGGTTGGAATGAGGAGAGAATTCTTTGTAATATTGAGTTGGGAGCTTTTTCATGCTTCTATTCTCTTCACAGACTTCATAGGATTCCTTTGGTTCCTTCTTTGTTTTGCTGGCTTTTTGCTTTGGTTTTTCTTTGGTCCGTTCAACTGGATTTTCTCTACCTTCGAAAAATGTTCGCTGTTGGTTTGGTTCATTGAATCGAAGGTTTTTTCTGCGATACAACCAAGATTCAAAGAAATTGTTGAAAACTACGAAATAAACAAGGATGTTTATGAGAATCCAACAGATTAAAAAGGTTGAAGGATAAATGAAGAAGGCGATTAGATTGGCAGCAAAGTAAAGGAAAAGGAAAAACTTGAGTTGGAGTTTCTGGTTCTGCAAAGGATCGTAATATGCATCAAGAAGGCCTAAACGCTTAAGAGCAAGCAATAAAAATCTGCGTGATGCTTGAAGATATTTTGTATCAAACATTATTTTTAAAAAATTGATTAATTATCCAAGCTAAATTTTTTAAAAAGAATTTTGGTCTCAGATTAGAAAAGTTCTGGTACCTGGAAACTCAATCTAGCATTTTTTTTGCGAGTTTCTGTCTGATCTTTTTTGAGATGTGTCAATTATCTATTTATTTCTGAAACAAATGTATGGTATAGGATAATGAATTGTTAGACCATTAAGATAGATAGAAACATAATAATAAAAAGTCAATGTAAGTTAAGCTTTCTTTTCATCAAGAGGATAGGGAAAAAATTTTCATAATAGAAGTACAAGTAAAATTTCAATGCAACTAAATTACATGCAGCATTTGTTGTCATTATTCCCATCATTCTTTTTCAAATTATCCCTTTGCGTGGCTTTCAATTTATAGTCAACACTTCCCATTAAACTTTCTTTAGTAACTTCAGCTGTTTGGCTTGAATCGCTTGATTTCATCTTGAGATCATGATATATCGAGTCAATAAGATTTTTAAAAGCATTTTCCACATTTTTATTATCCATTGCTGAAGTCTCAATAAACTGGATTCTATTCCTGTCTGCAAACTGTTGTGCATACTCAGTTTTCACTGCTCTTAGATTTTTCAAGTCACTTTTATTCCCCACCAACATTACCACCAAATCTGGTGAAGCATGATCCTTTAATTCTTCAAGCCACCTGCTCACATTTTCAAAAGAATTCATTCTTGTAATATCATAAACTAACAGTGCGCCAACCGCTCCTCTATAATAAGCTGTAGTTATGGCCTTGTATCTTTCTTGTCCTGCAGTATCCCAGATTTGGACTTTGATGTGCTTATTCTCAGCGACAATGGTTCTGCAAGCAAACTCAACGCCAAGCGTGGGTTTTGTTTCAAGGCTGAATTCATTAGTAGCAAAACGAGACAAGAGGTTAGATTTGCCAACAGCAGAGTCTCCAATAAGGACTACTTTGAAGAGGTAGTCAAAGTCATCATTACCCTGGGGAGTATACATTTTTTTGAGCTAACGTAAAATAAGAATAGAGATGCTAAATGTTCTAATTAATAAAAT
>Ga0182738_1008516_pt1 | contig 10179 bp, 9 predicted proteins | sample eDN5th30CBELigMG_FD_128876 | JGI IMG/M metagenome (GOLD analysis project Ga0182738, IMG submission 128876) | Enriched Miracle-Growth compost microbial communities from Emeryville, California, USA - eDNA 5th pass 30_C BE-Lig MG (version 2)... ... | reverse complement strand
GCGCGACCGAAGCCAGCCGCTACCTTATGAACACGTTCTACCCGGCGGAGGCAGTCGCTAGCACACAACTTGGGCAGGGATGCAACTTGCTTAGAACTGTCTCAGTCACTGCGCCGGATCGCGAAACAGCCCGGCTACTAGCTGACCTGGCGCGCGGCCACCAATGGCAGCTCTTTTCTCGTTCCCTGAGAAGCAAATCCCTGTATGTCTGACAGACGGAGCGGATCACGCTATGCCGCTCCGCCACGCCGATGTTCCCTTGCACGGGCGGCAAATCCGCTCGCCTGCCCAGACGCTTGGAAACTCCTTCCGACAGATCAAGCAGTTTCGGATCTTTGCCCCGCTCGAACTGTTCGTATGAAACGGCTTTTCCGTTTTGCGTCGATCGAGCATGGCATACCTCCAGAATGCTAGCGCAGCTGGGCATCTAGTCCCGCCGCTCGGTTTGCGAAGGTCTGTCGTCAGGCGTGCCTTGTCGTGCACCGACCCAGCCGGTGTCGATCAGTCGTAGGCACCAGGGACAACGTGCGGCTGCTCGTGGCAGCCTGCGGTCGCAGCCAACGCACTGCGATAAGGGGAAACCAACAGTCACAGCTCCAGCTCCTCCGCGCGCTCTTTGCACGCGTCAACACGATGATTCATCGATGTGTGAAGGGCACCCGGAGGCAGAAGGCTCGCAGTCAGTCCGACGCAAGCTGGCCCCGGGCCAAGACATGCTTGGCCGAGAGCGGCGCGATCAGGAGTTTCTGGAGCTGTGACATGGTTGGCATATAATGCTTCTAAAAATTATTACAAGACCTGCGCCGCGGAGGACTTTTTGGGTGCGGACTGGCGTCACAAATATACATTCTTTTTCTTCGTTCGCATGTCTCCCCAAGTATAAAACAGCAAGACAGACCTTTGCGCCCAAGTGATGGCTGGCGACCGCTATACATCTGATCGGTATCAAGGTTGGGCTCTGCGCCCGGCGCGCTCAGTTCTTGACGATTGCCTTCCGGTTCGCGTTGTAGATCTCTCGACAATGGTTATCGATCAATGTGCCGTCAGTCGGCCTCGTCGGCAAGAGGCGGTTTCTTTATTACCGAGCGCATCCAAATTGCAATAATCGGATCGTCGCGCTTGCCATCGTCATGCGCGGCACCGCCGGTGCAATAGAGACACGGCTTGGAATAAAGAGGATTAGCAGCCTCTCCGCCAAGCTCTTCGACCCCTATGACATAGGGTCTCAAAATCATTGCAGAGTTCGAGCCGAGTTGCGCGGCGGTCGGAATCGACCTCGCGAGAGGTCTCCAACTTCATCAAAACCGACACGGCGCGCTAGGGTCAGCGACCTCAGCAACATCTAGCCGAGGTGCCGAGCGTGCCCGGATCGGCCATCAGCCTTCGTTGAGGGATGCGAGCAGACGCTGCGAACTCAACAACGCAAGCGCCGCGCGTGCGGCATTCCGGACATGCCGCTCGGCCAATTTGCGGGCTGCCTTGCCATCCTGGGTGTCCAGAACATCCAGCAGGTCTGCCAGTTCCAGGAGACTTGCCGCCACACGATCCGGAAGTCGCATCGACGTCACGCGCAATAACATAACTCGGGCATTGAGCATCCGCAGGCTGTCGCCCAAAGCCTCATTTCCAGTTCCCTGCACGAGACAGTCATAGAAGTCATTCTTCGCGAGCAACCGTGCCATCGGATCGGCACTCTTGAAAACCTTCTTGAGCTTCTTGAACGCTGCACGCAAAGTTTCCCGCTGGTCCGTCGTTGCACGTTCGGCAAAGAGCTGAAAGGCCAAGCCCTCAAGCTCGGTACGGACCTGATAGATCCCCTCAGCCTGCTCGATCGTCAGCCGTGCGACCACAGGGCCGCGGTGGGGCACGACTTCAATCAGTCTCTCCGACTCGAGCTGGCGCAACGCTTCGCGCACCAGCGTGCGGCTGACGCCGGTCATTTCACATAGTTTGCGCTCGGGCAGCCGTTCGCCGGCTTTAAACCGGCCTATGGCGATGGCGTAGCGAATACTCTCCGTAACGCTCTGGCGAAGCGGCGCGGCGACTCTCTCAATGCGGAATTCCAGCGTTCGGTCGGCTGAAGCTCGCAAAGGGATCCTCCCGCGCGTCTCTCGATACTCGAAATATGCGAAGCCCATCCGGTGTGTTCTGGGCGTCGCCCGAATGGCTTGGCGAACCAAGCCTGATACTATCGCAAGTTCAGGTATTGGCTAGTCCACGAAGCGCATTATTCCCGTTGGCGGCAGGAGGATTTCTGCTTCCGTGCCTGCATCCTGACGGCTCCCAGTCGAGAATCCACTGAGTGTACATCAGCTCGCCCGCGCTCGGATCCGTGGAACGTCCTCGATCTTCAATTCCGTCAGCCGCGGTAACACCTCTTTGCTGAACAGCGTGAGGTTCTCCACGGTGTTCGCGTGATCCAGCCATCCGCCCTGCGCCATCATAAGCAGATTGCCGAGGCCGCCGGCGTACCCATAAAAGTCCCGTATCTGATTGTAGACCATGTCGGAATCCCCGGCGAAAAGCACGCCCGCGTCGATCAACGCCTCGACCGTGAAGGCATCCTTCGTGATCTTCTCGCCGGTACGCGATGTCACCGCATTGTTGGCTATTTGGGAGCTGCCGCTCGCCTTCAGGGCGCGGACGTTCGAATCCTGCGAAGCGTAGCCGGGCGGGTTCACGAACTGCGGCGCAACGCGCCCGCTGTTGCGGATGTAGTCGACGATCTTGTCTGCACGCTCAAAACCTTCCTTCTTCGATTTTCCGACGGCGACGAGCGCGAGATATGCAAAGCGGTCGTCGGCGGTTGAATTGCCGGCCGCGTCGGCGGCCGTCCGGTAGGCGTCGAAGAGGGCGCGCGTGCGAGCGTAGCCTGTGTTCAACGTTGCCAGCACGTAGCCCTTCTCCGCGATCGTGCGTGCGGTTTCGGGACTGCTCGCCGTGATCCAGACTGGCGGATGCGGCTCCTGATACGGACGTGGCCACAAATTGACGTTTCGATATTGAAAGTGCGCCCCTTCCCAATTGAACGGACCCGTATGCGTCGTCATTGCTTTCAAGATGAGATCGTGCGCTTCCCAGAACCGATCCATCATTCCGACTGGATTGCTGTTGGCGGGAAAGACCTCGTATGGCGATCCCTTGACCAGCCCCATCTCGAGCCGGCCCTTGGAGATGACGTCGATCAGCGCGAGTTCCTCGGCGACTCGGAGTGGCTCGAGGCGGTTGGCGATCGGCATTCCGAGCGCGAGCAGCCGGGCTTTCTTCGTCTGCCGCGCCAAGATCGAAAGCGGAATGGCGCAGGCGACATTGAGACACGTCGCCGTGCTGTGATGCTCGTTGACCATGATGTTCAGGCCGAGCTCGTCGCACAGCGCGTATTCATCAAGGAAACGATTGTAGAGCTCCGACCCAAGTTGCGGATCGTAGTGCCTGCTTGGCAGCTCGTTGCGGATGTACTGCGCTTTGTCCCACGCCGGATGAAAGGACATCTCGCAGAAATAAAACACCTTCATCGCAGGCACTCCTTAAGCCCGGCTCGGCTCCGGTCCGGCGGGAATGCCAAAACATGAATGACTTCAAAATTGCAGTCAAGCATACTGTCTAATAATCATACAATTTGAGCCGCGAATGCGACCAGCGGTCGCCTGCAAGACAAGATCGCAGTCGAAGCGGAGAGCGCGCGGGTCGGCGAGGCGAACCGAGTCAATGTTGCAGCGGGATTCCAGCGGTCAAACCGCCGTCGACGCTCAGCGTAGTGCCCGTGATGTAAGCAGCGCTATCCGAGCACAGGAATGCCACCGCCTTGGCAATATCCTCCGGCGTGCACAGCCTGCCGATGGGGGGTGGCGCCGACGGCGTGTATCCGCCTGCGGCAGGTCTGCCGACATATTCGGCGATGAGCGGCGTCTCGATCGTGCTCGGCGACACGCAGTTCACGCGCACTCGCTGTGCTGCAAGCTCAAGAGCGAACGTTCGCACGAGAAACTGAAGGGCAGCCTTCGATGCCGCATAAGCGCCATTGCCGGCTTTGGGTCGCTGGCCGGACGCCGACGAGATCGCCACAATGCAGGACCCCTTTGTCGACAGATGCGGCAGGGCCGCTGTTACGCAGTTCCAGAAGCCCTTGGTATTCACGTCGAACGTGAGGTCGTAGTCTGCCTCGCTCATTTTGCTGAGGAGTGCGGGTCTGAGAGTGCCAGCCGTCACGACTACGGAATCAATTGGACCGTAGTGCGATGTGCTTCGGCCATATGCCGCCGCGAGGTCAACGCTGCTCCGGACGTCCGCAACAAGACCGAGAACATTTGCTTTTGTCAGCGCCGAGACGTCGCGAGCCGCAGTATCGACTCTGCAAGCATCGACGTCGATGATTGTTGTGTTCGCACCATCGACCGCGAAGTGACGGGCGACGGCGAGCCCGATGCCCGAAGCGCCACCGACAACGATCGCGTTGCTGTTCATTGGACGTCCTCCTGCTCCTGACGCTAGGAGACCTCGAGGTTGACTGTCAATATGACCATAATACAATATGGCTCTCTAGCAGTCTTCTACAGCGCCCCGTGTTCCGGCCCCCAGCCACTCACGCGGTGATACTCGAAATCAATCAAAACCTTTTGGGAGGAGACATGAGAAGGACGCTTTGGGCGCTTGTGTGCGCGCTGATGACCGCCAGTATCCCGCATGCACGCGCGGAAGTCGGCGAGGTGACCCTGACGCGCGGCGATGGCGTGGGCTTCCTGCCGCTGATGGTGATGGAAAAGCTGAAGCTGATCGAAAAGAAGGGCGCCGAGGCCGGCGTCAAAGTCAACGCCAAGTGGGTCAATATCAGCGGCTCGGGCGCGGTCAACGATGCACTCCTGTCCGGTTCCGCGCAGTTCATTTCCGGCGGCGTGCCGGGCATGCTGACACTTTGGGATCGCACCAAAGGGAAAATGGATGTGATCGGCGTGGGATCGATTAGCTCGCAGCCGATGTATCTCAACACGAGTGCTGCGCACCTCAAGTCGATCGATGACGTCACGGCAAAGGACAAAATCGCCGTGACTGCGATCAAGATATCGATTCCAGCGATCGTGATGCAAATGTATGCGCGGGAGAAGTATGGGGCAGAAAACACGTTCCGCTTCGATCCGTTCACGGTTGCGATGAAGCATCCAGACGGCGTAGTAGCTCTGCTGTCAGGCAGCGCCGGCGTCACGGCGCACTACACGTCGCCGCCATTTCACCAGCGCGAACGCAAGAATCCGAACATTCGGACCATCCAGAACACGAATGACGTGCTTGGTGGAGCGGCATCGTTCGCGATCGTTGTCGCCACAAAGAAATTCCGCGATGCGAATCCGAAAGTATTCAAGGCCGTTTACGAGGGGCTCAAGGAATCGCAGGCGTACATCAAGAACAATAAGCAGAAGGCGGCCGAGATTCTGCTCGCCAATATGGGTGGGCACGGCTGGACGGTGCGCGAACTCGTCGAGGTGCTCGACGATCCTGACATCAAGTTCGACGTCACGCCCCAGAGCGTCATGCGCTATGCCAAATTCATGGCTGACGTTGGGTCGATCAAGAACCGCCTGACGAAGTGGACCGATCTCTTTGCCCCCGAAGCGCACGGGCTTCCCGGCAATTGACTGTCGTCGCGCGAAAACGGAAGGGCGGGCATCTCGCCCTTCGCTCCGCGACAGTGAGGATGGCCAATGACAACTGACGTCGAGCCCAGAACGCTTCTGACGGTGAACGGGGTCACACTGCGTTACAAGACGCGCGAAACGCTTGTCACGGCAACTTATAGAGTCAACCTTGAAGTTAAGCGCGCGGACCGCTTCGTCATTCTGGGCCCCTCGGGTTGCGGCAAGTCCACGCTGCTCAAGGCGATCGGCGGCTACATTCCCCCAGTCGAAGGCGATATCCGCCTCAACGGGTCGCTGATCACGCGGCCGGGCCCCGACCGTGTCCTCGTTTTCCAGGAGTTCGATCAGCTACTGCCGTGGAAGACGGTCAAGCAGAACATCGCGTTCGCGCTGACGGTGAGCGGCCGGCTTCGCCAACGGGAGGCGGATGAACGCGCGATGCACTACATCGAGATGGTCAATCTCACGAAGTTCGCGGACAGCTATCCGCACACGCTGTCCGGCGGCATGAAGCAGCGCGTCGCCATCGCCCGCGGGATGGCGATGGAGCCGGACATTCTTCTTATGGATGAGCCATTCGCCGCGCTCGACGCTCTGACGCGCACGAAGATGCAGGAGGAGGTGCTCCAGCTTTGGGAGCAAACCAAGTTCACCGTCATCTTCGTCACTCATTCAATTCCTGAAGCGGTGAAGATTGGAAACCGCATTCTGCTGCTGACGGCGCATCCTGGACAGGTTAAGGCCGAACTCAACAGCAGCGGTGTCGACAAGGTTGGCTCTGACGGACGCACGCTTTCCGAACGGATCCACACGATGCTGTTCGAAGACGAAAGCAGCGAGAGGGCGGCTGAACATGCTCGATAAAGTCCATAACTTCCGCCCGGAGATTGTCAGCACAGTCCAAGACAAAGACTTCGGTGTGGTCGAGCGTCCGCTCGGGGCGATGGAAAAGCTCCTCGGCAACAATGCCGTGCGCAAGACGGCCATTCTCGTCGTGCTTGGCATCATATGGGAAGTCTACGCGAGGCTCCTGAACAACGACCTTCTCGTGCCCACGCTCGGCGCCACGTTGCACGCGCTTTATGGCTCCCTCGTCAGCGGCGAGCTGATCATGGCGATCTGGTACACGCTCACGCTGCTTCTCAAGGGATACGTCGTCGGCCTTTTCCTGGCGATGGTGTTGACCATTATCGCCAGCGCGACGCGGATCGGCGCCGACTTCCTCGAAACGTTAACGGCCATGTTCAATCCGCTCCCATCGATCGCGCTGCTGCCGTTGGCGATGGTGTGGTTCGGCCTTGGCGATCTCAGCATCGTGTTCGTGTTGATACACGCGGTGCTTTGGTCCGTTGCGCTGAACACGTACATCGGCTTTCGCGCGGTTAGCACGACATGGCGCATGGTCGGCCAAAACTACGGGCTGTCCAATCTGTCTCTCGTGCTGCGCATCCTCATTCCGGGTGCCTTCCCGAACATCCTGGCCGGCCTGAAAATCGGCTGGGCGTTTTCCTGGCGCACGGTGATTGCCGCCGAACTGGTGTTCGGAAGCAGCTCGGGACGGGGTGGCGTCGGCTGGTACATCTACCAGAACAAAAACCTGCTGGAGATCCCCCACGTCTTCGCCGGCCTCCTTACGGTGATCCTGTTCGGCTTCTTCGTGGAGAACGTGGTGTTCCGCGCGATCGAGCGCAGAACCGTCGTCCGTTGGGGCATGCAGACCTGAGGCAACCACGTATCGAACAAGGCCGCTGACGCACGCGCTGCAGCGTGTCGGCCACTAACAAGCAGGACCAGGAGACTGTCGCCCCATGACTGGCACGACCGGAATGCAAAAAGTCGATATCGCAAACATGAGTTTGCCGGTCTGGCGTGGAGGGAATGGCAAGCCACTCCTGTTCCTCGATGGAGGGGACGGCTTTCATCGGTCGTCCCAATGGCGCACGCTGCTGGCGCAGAACTGGGATGTGCACGCACCTAAGCACCCGGGTTACGGCGGAATAGGCTTCGCCGATCACGTACGCGGCGTAGACGAGCTCGCGCTGCTGTATCTCGAATATCTAGAACAGCAGGATCTCTCCGACGTACTTCTCGTCGGCGCGTCCTTCGGCGGATGGATTGCGGTCGAGCTTGCCGTCCGCTCGAGTGCAAGGTTGTCCGGAATTGTGCTGGTCGATCCACTCGGCGTGAAAATGGGCAAGACGACCGATCGCGATATCGCCGACATCTATTCGGCACGGCCAGAGGAGAAACAGACGTTGCTCTATGCCACCGAAGCGCACCGGTGCTTCGACTATTCCGGCTTCGGCGATGCCGAGCTCGCGTCCATTGTACAGGATCGCGAAGCGGAAGCGTTCTACGGTTGGAAGCCGTTCTTCCACAATCCAACGCTCGATCGCTGGCTGTTCCGACTGAAGGCTCCGACGCAGTTCATCTGGGGAGCTGAGGACAGGTTCGTGGATCAGTCCTATGGGCGAAAGTACGCCGACCGGGTGCTCGGCGCGAGGTTCGCGTTGATCGAAGGTGCGGGGCACTATCCGCATGTCGAGCAACCGGACGCGACATACGCGGAAGTCAGGCGCTTCGCTGCACAGCTCTAGCTACACGCGCGCCGTGGGCGTAGCGGCGAACGGACGCTGTTTATAGACAACGGGCTAGGAGCGGAGGTCCCGGACTTCCCGCGCGCCGGGCAACTAGAACGTCGTGCGTTAAGTAGGAATCGGGGATTCCCCAATCAGCGAACTGTGATTCATCGTTTTCGAAGGTGGATCATGGGACGCAGCTATTCATTGGATCTGCGCGCGCGGCTACTGGCTCGAGTAGCGGACGGTCAGTCGCGTCGCGCGGCGGCCGAGGACCTGGCTGTCAGCGCCTCGTTCTCGGTGAAGCTGGTGGCGCGGCACGAGCGCACCGGATCGCTGGAGCCAGAGCCGCAAGGCCGACCGCTGGGCACGGGCAAGCTCGATCCCTATCGCGCGTCCTGATTGCGAAGGTTGAGGCGAAGCCCGACATCACGATGCCGGAGCTTGCGGCTGTGCTCGAGGCGCAGCATGCGATCACGGCCGATCCGTCCTCGCTCTCCCGGTTCCTGTGCAAAGCCGGCTTCAGCTATAAAAAAACGCTGCTGGCATCGGAACGCGCTCGCGCTGACGTTGCCAGGGTTCGCGACGTGTGGATCGCGAGGCGGCTGCCGATCATGCGGACGATGCCGCATCGGCTGATCTTCATCGACGAGACCTCGACGAGCACCAAGCTGGCGCGCCTCAGAGGCAGATCGCCGATCGGCGAGCGCCTGCCCGGCGCCGTGCCATTCGGCCATTGGCAGAGCCAGACGTTCATCGCCGCGCTGCGCTGCAGCGGCCTCACCGCCCCATGGCTGATCGAAGGGACGATGGATCGCATCGCCTTCGACCTTTACATCGAGACCCAGCTCGCCCCCACCTTGCATCCGGGCGAGGTCGTCATTCTCGATAACCTCAAGGTTCACGCTTCCGGAAAGGCTGCAGCCATGCTCAAGGCCCGCGGGGCGTGGTTCCTCTTCCTGCCGGCCTACTCACCCGACCTCAATCCGATCGAGATGGCGTTCGCCAAACTCAAGGCACATCTGAGAGCTGCCGGCGCACGCACATGGGACGCGCTCTGGCGCGCCGTCGGCGACATCTGCTCCCTGTTCGAACCTCACGAATGCTGGAACTTCCTCAAGCACGCCGGATATGCACCCGATTAAACGCGCGCCGGGCAACTAGTGGAGCGACTCTAACGCTTGCTTCCCGCGTTTGACAGCGGCGAGGACCTTTTCGGGCTTGGCGGTCCAGACGAAGGGCTTGGGTCGTCGTTGATCTCGGCGAGGAAGCGGTTGATGGCTGCCTGCAGTTCCGGGAGGGATCGGAACACGCCCCTCTTGAGGCGCCGTTTCGTGAGCTTGGCGAAGAAGCCTTCCACGGCGTTGAGCCAGGACGCGCTCGTCGGCGTGAAGTGGAACGTCCAACGGGGGTGGCGCGGGCCAGCCACCGGCGCACCTTGGGATGCTTGTGGGTGGCATAGTTGTCGACGATGGCGTGGATCGCTTTGCGCTTGGGCACCCGCGCCTCGACGGTGTTGAGGAAGCGGATGAACTCCTGGTGCCGGTGGCGCTGCATGTTGCGGCCGATGACGGTGCCGTCCAGCACGTTGAGGGCGGCAAACAGCGTGGTGGTGCCATGGCGTTTGTAGTCGTGCGTCATGGTCCCGGCGCGCCCCGGCTTCATCGGCAACCCCGGCTGGGTGCGATCGAGCGCCTGGATCTGGCTCTTCTCGTCGACCGGGAGGACGACAGCGTGGGCGGGAGGATCGACGTGGAGGCCGACCACGTCCTTGAGCTTCTCGGCAAACTTGGGATCGTTCGACAGCTTGAACGTGCGGATGCGGTGCGGCGCCAGTTGGTTGGCATCGAGAATGCGCTGCACCGAGCGCAAGCTCACGCCCGCCGCCTTCGCCAGCATCCTTCCGGTCCAGTGGGTGGATGCTCCAGGCGGGGGGCCGAGCGCCAGGTCGACGACACGCCGCACGGTCG
>Ga0182738_1008515_pt1 | contig 10179 bp, 12 predicted proteins | sample eDN5th30CBELigMG_FD_128876 | JGI IMG/M metagenome (GOLD analysis project Ga0182738, IMG submission 128876) | Enriched Miracle-Growth compost microbial communities from Emeryville, California, USA - eDNA 5th pass 30_C BE-Lig MG (version 2)... ... | reverse complement strand
GACATTGTTTCCCTTGATGAAATTTTTTTCAATTCCCTCCTTTTATACAAAGAAAAAACTCTGTATTATCGAAATACATACAAGGAGATAATTAATTGATTGATAAATTTTATTTCTTCTTCTCAAACAGAAAGACCAATTTACGTCATAAGCTATCCTTTTTCCCCATCTAAGCCATCAAAGATGAGCTCCCAAGGTCAAACCAAAGGAACGAAGAACAATAAAGAACCCATTTCCCCTACCCCTTTATCTTCTCAAATAAAAATAAATAATGGGAACCTGAAGTCTTCAAAAAGACAACTTCAATCGAAATCAACTTTCTAGGCATGAGCTCAGGGCGGGTGCAAACCTCGTAAAGGTGAAGAATCTTCATGCCAATGTGTGGAGAGTTTTAGAAGGGTAAAAATAAGGTGATTCTGACAAAGCCAATTAGAATAGTACCAAGAACTTTAGAAGAATCACAGCAGTTCTCAAAAGACAAAAGAGAGTCCGAAAACTCAACCTAGAATACAAAGAGTAAGGATAAATCATTCCATTCCTGATTTTGGTAGTTATAGTAGCATAAAAAGAACAGGCTTATTTTTTCTCAGTGAAAGCCTAAAGAGAAACATTTCTTTGCAAACTCTCAGGCTTCATATTTCCTCGTAAAGAATGTCTAAACAAGAATGAGCTCTTAATCAGTTGCTATGATAGTAACAAGAATACGCCTGTTCCTTTCCTAGAGAATTCGATTGAAGGTTTGAAGAGGCAAAGGGCTTTGCAAAACCTTCATATCAACTTTTCCAAGTACACAATTTCATTCATAATAATTCTGAGCCAAGTATCCAGCCCTCATCAAATTCTTGATCGACAACTGACCAATTTACATAAAGGCTTAGAGAGGCTCAATTCTCTTCAACACCTCAGCCTTAACATTAGTTCGTAAGAAAGAACTTTTCTTAAGAAAGTTTTGTGAACTCTTTGCAAGATGTTACAAAATTACAGATACAGAAATAAGCAAAATCATTCAAAGTTTGAAGAGGCTTACGTCTTTACACAGTCTCAGCCTCAACCTCTCTGGGTAAACACCTTCTTCGAACCAAGTTTTTGTTTAATTTCAAACAGATGTGAACTTATCAGTAATGCGCCATTGGCTTATCTATTCCAAATTATCAGAATGCTCACTTCTTTCAAAAACATTAGCCTTGATTTTTCAATGTAACTCATTGTTTAAGCTCTTTTTGAGTGGTTTTCTGATAGGTGTACGAACCTCACAGATTTCTTACTGATTGATCTGAGCCAAACTCTGAAAGAATTGGTTAATTTAGAAGGCGTTAGCCTAGACTTTTCTTGATAAGAAAAACTCATCATGAGAATGTACTAAAAATTGATAGCTGTTACAGACTGTCTGGCTATGGATTTGTAAACGTTGTTGAGAGTTTAATGAGACATTGCAGCTCTTTGAAAACAATCAATTTACACTTTTCCAAGTAATTCTCTCAAGAAAGAAATCTCATTTAATCAATAGATGTTCAATGATTTCGAAGCAAGAACTGAAGAGTTTTTTTGAAAATTTAAAGAAATTCACTTCTTTACAAAATCTCTCTCTCTTGATTTTTCCTGGTAATATTGCCCAAACAAAAAGGACCTCCTTAACTTTTTGAAAGGTCTGACAATGTAGATGATGCATTACTGGGTCATCTAAGCAAGGTTCTGCAAAGCTTTTCGTCCTTGGAAAGTCTTGCTCTTCGATTTACTTGGTAGGAAGGAAAGAAGATTGTCTTGACATTTTAAAAAAGCTGCGAAAAAATCTCTTATGTTTCACTGAGAGATTTGACTGAAGGCTTGAAAAAAATCATCGCCTTGAAAAATCTCAGTCTCACGTTCCAATTGTAAAACATTTTGAGAATTTGAACAGACTTTAATGGACAAAAAATAGCTGCAAAAAGATCACTGAAATCACATTAGAATATCTAAGTGAAAGTTTAGAGTATCTCACTTCTTTACAAGCCATTGGTCTTGACTTTTCAGGGCAAAGAATTTGGCTAATTAGACTCTTCTAACTCATTTTTAGTGGTTGTAAATTTATGGAGGAGAGTCAACAAAAGGTTCATCAAACCTTGAAAAAGATCATCTCCTTAAGGAAAATAGAAGTCAAATTTAGACTCCTTCCAGAAGGCTTTAAGTTCTAACGAGGTTTATTGACTTTCCAAGGAGATAAATTTAGAGCTAGATATTAAAGGATTATGGCGCAGTACATGAATTCTCGATCTCTCACAAAAAAATTTATGACCTCCTTTGAAAGAATTTCAAAAAGAAGCCAACTTTTGATTCTTTTCTCTACAGTTTGTATTCTCTATAAAGTTCAGATCCCAAGAGGCTAAGAAGTCTCGGAAGATAGAATGTGAATATTAATAATCCTTCGACTCAATACAAAAACTTTATGCTAACTGTCTTCATCTTGTTTGATACAAAAATGTGAAATCTCCATCCCTTTCTGACATGAACTTCTCCAAATCTTCCTCAGTATTATTTGCTTCTATGTCATTAATGCAACAACTATAAAGACAGTTTGATAAACAGGCTTTTCTCTCTTTAAGCTTACTCATTGAAATCGAGATAGATTTTCTTCAAATATTCAGCCTGCTTCAAACCTTCAGCAAAATAAAATAACTCTTCATCTGTTACATTCATTCCTGACAAAATTAGGTGAATTTCCTTTAGGGATCCCTGTTTTCTTGACGCTTCCCCAATGTACTTCAATCCTGGAACAAAATCCCACTCCATACTATAAAGAAAAATTCTAGGAGTGTTTTTTTTTCAAGGAATGGTAATTTTTCCAATAGCTTGCCAATGCTCCGAAATTCGACGTCATCTATGTTAAAAGCTCTGGATTCTTAAGCTTGCAATGATAAATGTAACTTGAAATTTTCAGGCCCAAATCAAGGTTTTGATGAAGTTACGCAGATTTTGTTGCCTTATTTGGAATCTTTCCGTTTGGTAAAAATTTCAGTTTTTCCCTTGGTGAAAATCTCATTTACAAAGATTTCTTATCTCACCTCCTAATCTTTGGAAATTTCAACAGTCTAAAGGTGTTGCGTTTTGGCTTTGCAAAGATCTCGCAATTGAGAGGATTCTAATGGGTTTATGTTTGGCATTCAGGCATTCGAAATGTAAGCACGAATAGTTTTTTTGATTAATCATAACATAATGGATTCTCAAGTGCTTTGTGCATAAAATTCAAGAGAAAGAGAGAAAAAATTTTTTTTTTTGAGTTTATGAAGAGTAACAGCGGATTTATATTCGAGGACAGATCTTGAAATTTTGGAAGGATTTGAGCGTCTTGAGGCTTTCACTGAGGTATCTCCGGCCTTCTAATGTGGTTTGGGAGCACCTGTTAGCAAGTCAACAAAATTTATGTTGGAAAAATCGCTTACCTAAAAAAGTCCAGATCGATGGATCGCAAGGAACTGAGTCTTTTGAGACGCTCTCCAAGGTTCTTCAGACCCTGGTTTGTGATTTGGTCGCAGCTATGAGCAAGCCAGCAAACTTGAATTACAAAAGTCATTTACTCTCCAAAATTGAGATTGACGTGTTGTAAGGAACTGAGTCTTTTGAGACCCTCCCCAAGGTTCTTCAGGCCTTGATCTGTGATTTTCTTGCAACGATGAATAAGTCAACAAAATTTATGTAAGAAAAATCATTTACTCATAAAATTTCAGGTTGATGGATTGCAAAGAGCTGAGTCTTTTGAGGCTTTCACTAAGAGTTTTTATCACCCCTGATATGATTATTAGAAACGTATGACTTCCTTTTTCATCTTTTTCCCCATTGGAACTTCATATAACGCTCCATTTTACCCTCGCACCTCCCCTTTCCTCATAAAGTGATGATTTTAATCTCACTTTTCCAAGCCAACGTTGATTCTACGGACTTTCCGCATTGAGTTCGTCACTTTTGCAAAGACTCTTGCTCCACTTTGAGGCCTATTTGGATCAAGTTCGAAATCATGGCCCCTCTCTACTAATCAGTAACATCAAACTTCAGAATAATCGCGTCAGTTCTCTTCACCAATTGTGAACCCAAGCCTCTTTTTCTTATCTTTATTTCATAACTTCGAGATTATGGACACCTCTAGACAAGTCCCTTACTTATTGTTTCGATAAATGATATTCTTGTTTCCTTTGGGGAGATATTCACGATTACTTGCTCCTGTTGTTTTTTCTGGTCGGATTTTTGACAGCATCTCATCTCATTCAAGCTCAATTCGGGACAGAAAGGCTTACTTTGCCTGAAACTGTTCCTTGGGTTTATATTTTTGATTTGTTTGGCAAGATCAAATTCTTCGAGTTAGGGTTTTCTTTACTAATTGATTCTCATGACTATCGCTCTTGAATAAGAATAATCGTACATATCGATCAATTTTCCACATTAACTTGCCAATAATTTCATATCCTAATTTACTTTGATACTAAAAATTCCCTTATGAGGTATTCTTCCGATCACTGGCTCTGAAGGATCATTCTCTATGGCGGATTTGATGCTTTTCAAGCCTCCTGATATCATCTGATCTTCTCCTGACGAAATAATCCTTGATGAAACTTGTCTGAAGAAATAAATTAATTGGGATTTTATTGAACTGTTTTTAAAGGGCAAAGAATCCCATTAAATCTCATGCATTGTCTATTTTCAATAGACCTAAGAAATCAATCTACCTATTCAGAAAAATTAAATTTAGTCATATTGAAATGTAAAGTTAATGTTTCTTGGGGTTGCAGGGCTTTCTATTTCACAATAAATCTTAGAGAAGTTAAGAGGTGCCACAAAAATGTATGGGCGGTGGTCCAAGGGGACGCCATCTAGGGCGTCACATTTCACCATCTTATGCAAATAGGTGAAATATCATGGAATATAAAAAGGGAGTTTTTAACAGTTCTGTTTTTCAATCAGAAAAATTTTTGGGAAATTTTTTTTTTAAAGAAAAAATTTGAAAGTCAAAAGTCTTATTTCCTTTACAAAACAAGATCTTTTCCTAAACTCCAGTCATGACAAATTGGCACGACATTTTCTTTTCAAGAATTAACTTCAGCTCCTATTCAAACAAAACCACCTCAACTTTTGGGTCTATTTTTCTAAACAAAAATCTTTACAATATTCAACATCCCAATCATAAATATTCTCCAACAAAACCTCTCTAAACCAGCAAAGGACCATTCAAATTTCTTATTGCTCTCTCATAAACACAAACCTTCACATCCCCAATCTTCAATCCATCGATCCTTTTCTTCTTCATTTTCTTACACTGAGCCACTCCTAATTCCACATTCTTGAGCCAAACCAGCCCTTTTAACTCATCAACCAGCTTCAACACACCCTTCTCATCCATCCAATTACACTTTGCCAAATCCAAACTTATCGCTTCTAACCCTTCTATTTCCTTCAGTCCTTCACTTAATATTTCCATTCCTTTCTCTTTTATTCCATTCAATCTACTCCATTCAGATAGACCCCCTTCAATAGCTTACCCAATCAAGTCCATGTTGAGTCTCTTTAGACTCTTTAACTTCTTTATTCCTTTCATAAGCCCTTCTAATCCTGCATCACTCATCTTCCTTTTCCTTCAAATCAAGTCAAGATTAAACTCTCTTCCTCTTTTTCTCTTACCCAGAGATATCAATGGTAAGCTCTTGTAATGACAACATCTCTCCTAACCCTTCTCCTAACCTCTTCAATCCTTCATCACCAAATCCATTACACCTTTCTCATTATTCTTTTCCCCCTCTTTCCTGCACTTACAAGAAAAAGTTGAGGCTTAGATCTTTTAAATTCTTCAGTTCTTTTACTCCTTGACCAAGTTCTCAATACCTTTATCTGCTATTCCTCCTTCTCTATTCATATGTTATTCCTCAGCCTCACCCTATGAATACCCAAAAAACTCCAAATGTAAGCTTTTTAAGAGCTCCAACTCCTTTATCTTCATTCCCATCTTTCTCATTCCTTCATCTGTGATATTCTTTGGCCTATTTTTCCTGGTTAAATCTTCACTTTTGCTCCTTCTTACCATACAATTTTCACCTTCAAGATTTCCAACGATTCCTTTCGTGCTTCAAATCCTTCAAAAAGGCCACAAGCCCCTTCATCACTGATCTTCTCACCCCTAGTAATCCATTGTTAAACTTCTCTTGATTTTCCTTACGAAAAGTCTAGTCCAATCCTTTTGAGATATTTCAGTCTCTTCAGACTTCTGCCCAAGCTTTTCAACCCTCTATCACCCACTTCTTTACACATGTAAAACTTCAACTGAATCTCTTCAATGGCCACCATATTCCTGAGGCCTTCACATATATACTGAAACTCCTTATCATTCATCTCTCTTTGCAAATTCATTCGGATTTTCTTCAGTGTATACAGCCGTTCCAATCCTTCTCCTAATGCTTTAAATCCTTTCTCTGCGATCTTCTTGTCTCCATAACCTCCGTAACCCCAGTCAATATTCAGCACAAAACTCCTCAAATCACTTTTTAACCCCTTTCGCATTGACTCACATCCTTTATCAGTAATCTTTGTGCTAGAAAATTAGTCAACAATCTCTCTCAATCCATTTTTTACTTGAAAAAGTCCAGATTTAAATCGTGGAGTCTTGGCAATCTTTTGATTCCATTCAATATGTTCTCAAGTGTTCTATCACCAATCTTCTTCATACTAACAAATTCACACATTGATTCCCTGTTTTTCTCGTTTACCTGGCAAACCGAAGAACAATTCCCTTTAATGAGCAAAGCCTTCTCAGACATTTAGTTAACTTCAATATCCCTTCATCTGTCACTCCATCATGACTATAAAATTCCTTCAATCTCTTATTGTTATTCTTCCTTACCCGATGAATTTGATTGTGAGAATCTGCAATCCTTTTAGTCTTTTCAAGACTTCAACTAAAGCTTCCATCCCTTGGTCTTTAATATCCATTAAACTTGCATATCTCACTAAGCAAGTTCCTCCTCAATAATCATACCTTGAGAAGCTCACAAAAAGTTCCTTTAATCCAGTCATTCTCTTGAGAGCCTTTCCCACCTCTTTCAGATCTCTATTTATACTGCCATCATAACTAAAAATCACCATCAACCACGCCTCCAATTCCTTCAATTGTTTACTTTGAAAACTCTATACGAATCTTATGAATAGTCTTGGAGTCCCATCCCATCATCTTTGAGATCTGAAACAGATCTTCTTTCTTCATCTTATCACTAACGTTTTTGTTATGCTTCAGAAAAATCTTCATCGTACCTTTTTAGGCTCCATTCTGAGCTAATCCTTCTCTCCTTGATATGCTTCTTGAAGAGTTGAGAGTCTATGGTCCTTTCATGTCTTTTAGATGATGTCAATCATGTGATAAAATTACATCAGCTTTTTTTGAAGGAAGTGTCTGTCGAATTTCCTGTTTAGAACAGATCCTAACAGCTGGATGGGTCCTTCTGGGTTTCTGTTCTGGGAGGTTTTCAACATCTTTTGATAGTTTGCCATTTTTTTAAAGAGAGTAAATAGAGCTAATAACATTTTAATTAAGATAATAAATAATTCGATAGGAGGTCTGTCAGAGAAACTTGTACAATGGAAAAAGTGAACTCTAAAATCTGATTGATCCTTATCAAAATTTACTCCATATGAAACCACAAAGACACCATAAAAATTACACTCCAATCCCAATATAAATCACACACAATCCTTCACTCCTTTTTATCCTTTTTCTTTCGAAACTCAACGCGCTGACATTTACAAATCATCTTCCTCAACACTGAGCCTCTCACATCTTTCAGATACTCTTCTTCCAACTTCCCGCACTTCTTCAACCCATAACTCGCTGCAACTTCAAATAACTCCTCTTCCCCAACATCCGAGGCCAACTGCGCGATCCTCCCAAAGTTCTCCAGCGTAATATTCTGCTTCAAAAACTCACAGCAGTCAATATTCAAACCCTTCACCAGCCATTTATCACTCAGCCGATACAAATCCACTGCAAATCCCTCATCTATCTGTAACTCCTCACAATACACATATCTCAAAAATGCTATCATTTGATTTAAAAGGCTAAACTCTCAATAGATACCTTCAAATGTAGAGGTTTTTACATCAGATAAGGTGATAACCTTTTCGATAGACTCCTTCATTCCACCTTCAATAACAACTTAAACAATAATTTTTGAATAGAAAACTTTGGAACATCTCGTGAAAGAACTTGCTTCCTGCTGAGAGAATCTCTTTATGACAATAATACTCTTTCTCTTCCACTTTGAGGATCACGTCAGATTGATCTTTATTCATAAAAAGACTCTTCTTCCCAGGGTCAGATTCTTCATAAAAACTCATTCAAAATCTCATAAATAAGTAAAAATACTCATGATCATTTGAAAGACTTTTGCTCCTGAATCCAGAACCCATAGACTTTCTTTATAAGGCACACAGATATAGGGAGCTATTCTTGGTGGACAAACACCTCGAAACTCCACTCGAATCCATCCATTTTGCTCTAAAACTTTTCTTTAAAGTCTCACAATTAATACCTCCATTATATTTGTAAAAGCCGGACCATTTAGTTTCCCTTTTGCTTGCGAATGATTCTCCCACAAATAGATATAACTGGCCGTCAAATAACACTGGAGTTGACCAATATCTTGCTGGAAACATTTCTTTTCCCAATGCTGTCCACATTAACGATTCTTTATTGATGTAAACAGGCTATTGATTGATGTATTTTGTACCCATATCGAGTATCATAAAATCCCAATTATAAGTCAGTTTTTTGTTGTTTGGTCTTGGCTTTGAATCATACAAGTAAAGCTTATTGACGCCATCAAAGAGACAGCTACGTCCTTTGCATTCTTTGAATATGATTAATCACTTGATTTTTAATACAAGGTACCAGGTTTTTCAGACGTAATATTACATTCAATCCAATGCCCATTTTCTTTGATCTTTTTATTTTGAGATCAAAATAATAAATTTACCTAAATTAAGCTTCCACAGATTTTGAGTTCCCCCAAACACACCAAGGACATATAGCTCATTCTGATATTTATATATCCCGCTAATCTCCTGAAAGCCTTCATTTGATTCCTCTCCTTCATACCAGATTTTCGATTCAATTATTAATTTCCCGCTCTCTTCAGGGTCTTCACTTATTGTCAGCAAAAATAAATCTTTATATCTTTCAGCCTTCTCACTTATCTTCCCCAATACAAGGAGCACATTCTCCTCATAAGTACAAGCTCCATTTTGAGCGATTTTACAAGGAATTGAACCTTCTAATTTTCCTTCTTTCAGCTCGTGTGAATCCATAATAAATGTGTGAAAAATCTCGGAGCTCTCGCTGTCCAAGGTTATCACATAATTCTTGAAAAGAACAGGTATCGACCCGATATTATCAAGAATAGATTCACCTTCAATGGATATTGGCTTATAGATTGGCCTGAAATCATGAAAAGGGGGTGTTACTGAATCTTCGATTTGCATGTTTTAAAATAGAATAAATAGAAATTTCTTTATAAGACATCAAGAGGGACCAAACAGATTCTGTTGGAGGCCTGAGCTAAGTGCTTTGAAATTCGGCAGAAAGCAAAAATTTTAATTTATCCCCAAAAAATACTTTTCTCAGAATTAAGGAACTTAAAATCTGCTTATGAAAAAGTATTCATTATGGTTGATTTCTGGGATAAAACTGTTAATCTATCCTTAATAAACATCCAAAGAGTGTTTTTCCATGTCTCTAATACGTTTAACTCTTTCTCTGGGAACAAAAAGAAGCAAATTACTCCTTTCTGATGACATCGGTTTACTTCAAGATCTTTCCTTAAAATTTTTTTCACATACTAAATTTTTCAATTACACACTAAATAGTCAATTATATCCTCGTTCTTGCTCACAGCTCTTCTCCTTCTCCTTCACCAATGATTTTAATTGACAAATGATCTTTCTTAAGATAGAATCAGGGATTCCCTCAAGGTCTTTTTCTTCAAGGAAGTTCTCATCCTGCATCAAAAACTCAATTACTTCCTGACACAACTCTTCCATATTTTCAGCTCTCTGTGCAATCTCTGTGACATTCTCTCTTTGTAGATTTTTCTTCAAATACTCTAAACACTGAGTTTTTAAATCTTCAAGCTGCCATTTATGAGCTAACTCATACAAATCCAACGCAAGATCCTG
>Ga0182738_1008514_pt1 | contig 10180 bp, 10 predicted proteins | sample eDN5th30CBELigMG_FD_128876 | JGI IMG/M metagenome (GOLD analysis project Ga0182738, IMG submission 128876) | Enriched Miracle-Growth compost microbial communities from Emeryville, California, USA - eDNA 5th pass 30_C BE-Lig MG (version 2)... ... | reverse complement strand
GCCGTCGGCGGCAGGGTGCAGATGTGGCGGGCGAGCTTCTCCGCGCGGTCGAGCAGTTGGGCGTGCGGCACCACCTCGTTGATCAGCCCGATCCGCAACGCTTCCTGCGCGTCGAACGGCTCGTCGGTCAGCAGGATCTTCATGGCATCGACGTAGCGGAGCTGCTTGGCCAGCAGGCTGGCGCCCGGACCGTGCCCCAGCCAGCCCTGGGTCAGGAGCGCGAACTTGAAGCGCGCGTGCTCGGCGCTGGCGATACGGATGTCGGTCGACGCCAGCAGGATGTAGAGGCCGGCCCCGGCCGCCCAGCCGTTCACCGCGGCGATCACCGGCTTCCAGACACGCGGATAGTGATCGCCCATCCGCCCGTCGACGCCGGTCTTCTGGCCGTGCACCGTTCCCGCCAGAGGCCAGAAGATGCGCTGCGTGCGGAGATACTCGCGCTCCTCCTCGGTGATGTTCTCGCGCGGCGCGAGGTTATGGCCGCCGCAGAAGTGCGTATCGCCCTTGCCGGTCAGGATGGCGCAGCGGATCGAGCGATCTTCCCACAGGTCGATCCACGCCTCGGAGATCGCGTCCGACGTCGGCTTGTCGAGGATGTTCGCCTTGGAAGGGTTGTTCAGCGTGATGTAGGCGACGCCGTCGCGCTTTTCGTAGTCGATGGCCAACGATCGTCCTCCGTTCGACCTCGTTCATGCTCTTGCGATCGCGAGCCGGAGGTTCGCGGTCCGCAAGAGCACGATGCTACCACGCTTCAGTCGGCAGCTTCATTGTCGAGGAAGGCCAGCATGCCATCGCTGCGTTCGCCCTTCAGGTAGCGGAACGTCCCGGTGCCCGTGGCGATCAGGGCCCCGGCCTGGTCGTAGATCTCGGTCTCGGCGGCGAAAGTGCTCTGGCTGGTCGACGGCCGCCAGGCGCCGAGGATGGTGAGCACGTCGCCTTCGCGCGCCGCCTTGATGAACTGGGTGGTGAAGGCGAGGGTGACCGAGAGCCGCCGGGCGGTCGCGGTCTCGTTGAAGGTGCAGGCAAAGCCGCTCGCCGAATCGAGCAATGTCATCAGCACGCCGCCGTGCAGCAGTCCGTTGGCGTTGCACAGCTCGGGCCGCACCTCGAGGCGCATTTCGACGAAGCCGTGCCTCCAGGCGACGACTTCGTGACCGATCAATCCGTTGAAGCCGCGAAACTCGTGAGCGGCGACCGGCCGCGCATCGGCCGGCCGTTGGATCGCCATGGATTAGCGGCGGGCCATGGCGGCCATCGGCGGGCGATGACCGTGGGTGGTGAGCGTCGGGCGCACCGGCGAGACCGTCGCCGCGGCACCGTTCGAGGGCTGCGCCGCCATCCCGGTGCGGATGTCGCGCGCCACCTTGACCAGGCGGGGACCCCAATCGGCCTCGAGCCGGTCGCGGCTGATCTGATAGATCGGCGCCGAAGCATTCACGGCATAGGCTGCGGTGCCGTCGGTATTGCGCAGCGGAACGCCAACGCCGCACAGCTCGGGCAGCCACTCGCCCCAGGTCACGCAGAAGCCATGATCTGCCAGCTCCTTGAACGAGCGCTCGAGGCCGGTCTTGACCTTGGTCCAGTCGTCGCGCCAGCGGCGGCGGATGGCATCGATATGCTTGTTGCGGTCGACATCGGGCAGCGAGAAGAGGTAGGCGCGGCCCATCGCGGTGCTCGCCATCGGCACGCGGGTGCCGACGTCGTGGGTGATCGCCACGACGGACGGGCCGCGGCAAGCCTCGAGATAGATCATCGAATGACGGTCGCGGCCGCCCAAGGCGGTCGAGGCGTTGAGGGCGTGGGCCAGCGTCTCGAGCGGCTGGCGCGAGGCGCGCCGCACGTCCATCGACGAGATGGCGGCATAGCCGAGGGCCAGCACCGAGGCGCCCAGCTCGTATTTGCGAAAGCGTCGGATGTAATTGAGGTAGCCCAGCTCGGTCAGGGTATGGGTCAGCCGGGCGACCGTCGGCTTGGGCAGGCCGGTGCGATGGGCAATCTCCTGGTTGCCCAGCATGCCTTCGCCGGCATGGAAGGCGCGCAGGATGTCCAGCCCGCGGGCGAGGGCGGTGACGAATTGCCGGTCCTTGGCAGGCATTCCCTCGCCAAGGCCGTTTTCGGCGGTGCTCTGAAGGGCGGCGGTTCGGGTGACGAGGTGGCTGACATTGCCCATGGGGCGCTTACTCCTGAATGGCCGTTTATTTTCTGCGAAACGGAAGCTGCCACCAGCGTTCCCCTGCCGCAATGCGCAGGGTGAGGTTTTGGCCTGCGAACGTGCAAAGCCGCCATGTCCCAAATGCGGGTTTCGGCCGCAGAGGTTGTGCAAGCCTGTGCCAGCTCGCCGAAACCGACGGTTTCCTGCCGTATAGCGCACATTCGGACCGTGCTGGTCGGCGAACGCCGCGGCGGCTAGAGTGCGCGACCCCCTTCAAGAGGCGCCTATGGCCAAAGAGTCCACAGTCCACAAGGACATCGTCAGCCTGTCGTTCGAAGATGCCCTCAAAGAACTCGAAAGTATCGTCCAGCAGCTCGAACGCGGCCAGGTGAAGCTCGACGAGGCCATCACCGCCTACGAGCGCGGCGCCCTGCTCAAGCGTCACTGCGAGCAGAAGCTCGCCGAGGCCAAGATGAAGGTCGAGAAAATCGTCTTCGCCTCCGATGGCTCGGTCGGCACCCAGCCGGCAGATCTCGGCTGAAGCGCGTTATCCTCCCATGCCGTTGTCGTCGTACCGCCAGTTCGAGCCGGCCCTGGCCTTTGCCGCCGAGTCGACGGAGCACACCATGGATCGCCTCCTTCCCCGGGGCGAGGAGGGCGAAGCCCGCGTGTTCGATGCCATGCGCTATTCCAGCCTGGGCGGCGGCAAGCGCCTTCGTGCCTTCTTCGTGCTGGCCGGCGCCACCTTGTTCAGGGTCGGCGCCATGCCCGCCTTGCGCACGGCCAGTGCAATCGAGTTCCTGCACGCCTATTCACTGATCCATGACGATCTTCCGGCAATGGACGACGACGACCAGCGCCGCGGCAAGCCGTCCTGTCACAGGCAGTTCGACGAGGCGACGGCGATCCTGGCCGGCGACGCGCTCCAGGCGCTGGCTTTCGAGGTGCTGGCGCACGAAGCGACGCACGGCGATGCGGCCGTGCGCTCGGCGCTGGTGGGGGAGCTGGCCAGGGCGGCCGGGGCGCATGGGATGGTCGGCGGCCAGATGCTCGATCTGCTCGCGGAAGGACAAGGGCCGGACACCTCGATCGGCGCCATTACTCGGTTGCAGCGCCTCAAGACCGGTGCGCTGATCTCGTTTTCCTGCACGGCTGGTGCGATCCTGGGCAAGGCGCCAGAACCGATGCGCACTGCCCTGGCGGCCTATGCGCACGATCTCGGCCTTGCCTTCCAGATCGTCGACGACCTGCTGGATGTGGAGGGCGACGCTGCCGAGCTCGGTAAGGCAACGAACAAAGACGCCGCTGCCGGCAAGGCGACGTTCGTGTCGATCCTGGGCGTCGAGCGCGCTCGGGCGCAAGCTTCACTGCTGGCGCAACAGGCGGCCACCCACCTCGAGCCGCTGGGCGCGCGAGCGGACCTGTTGAAGCAGGCGGCGAAATTCGTCGTACAGCGCCGCGCATGAGCCGGTGACGAGAGTATAGTGGAAGCATGACCGGGCAGAGCACGACGCCGCTTCTCGACACCGTCGATATTCCGGCCGACATCCGTCGGCTGAAGCAGGATCAGCTGCGCCAGCTCGCCGACGAGCTGCGCCACGAGACGATTTCGGCGGTTTCGGTCACCGGCGGTCATCTCGGTGCGGGCCTCGGGGTGGTCGAGCTCACGGTCGCGCTGCACTATGTCTTCAACACGCCCGAGGATCGCCTGATCTGGGACGTGGGCCACCAGGCCTATCCGCACAAGATCGTCACCGGCCGTCGCAGCCGCATCCGCACCCTGCGCCAGGAAGGCGGCCTGTCGGGCTTCACGAAGCGCTCGGAGAGCGACTACGATCCGTTCGGCGCTGCCCATTCCTCGACCTCGATCTCGGCCGGTCTCGGCATGGCCGTGGCGCGCGACCTGGCCGGCAGCAACAACAACGTGATCGCCGTGATCGGCGACGGCGCGATGAGCGCCGGCATGGCCTACGAGGCGATGAACAATGCCGGCGCCCTGCGCAGCCGCCTGATCGTGGTGCTGAACGACAACGACATGTCGATCGCTCCGCCGGTCGGCGCCTTGTCGGGACATCTCTCGCGCCTGCTGTCGGGCCGTCCGTATGTGACCTTGCGCAATCTCGGCCGCAGCTTCGCCGAAAACCTGCCCAAGCCGCTCGAGATGGCGGCGCGACGCGCCGAGGAGTTCGCCCGCGGATTCGTCGCCGGCGGCACGCTGTTCGACGAGATGGGCTTCTACTATGTCGGCCCGGTCGACGGTCACAATCTCGACCACCTGCTGCCGGTCCTCAAGAACGCGCGCGACAGCCGGCTCGACAAGCCGATCCTCGTCCATGTCGTCACCAAGAAGGGCAAGGGCTATCCGCCCGCCGAGGCCAGCGCCGACAAGTACCATGGCGTGGTGAAGTTCGACGTCGTTACCGGCAAGCAGGCCAAGCCGGTGGCCAATGCACCGGCCTATCAGGCCGTGTTCGCCAAGGCGCTGATCGCCGAGGCCGAGGCCGACAGGAAGATCGTCGCCATCACCGCGGCGATGCCGTCGGGCACCAGCCTCGACAAGTTTGCCGAGCGCTTTCCCGAACGCACGTTCGACGTCGGCATCGCCGAGCAGCACGGCGTCACCTTCGCCGCCGGCCTGGCGTGCGAGGGCTTCAAGCCGTTCGCCGCGATCTATTCGACCTTCCTGCAGCGCGCCTACGATCAGTGCGTGCACGACGTCGCCATCCAGAAGCTGCCGGTGCGCTTCGCCATCGATCGTGCCGGCCTCGTCGGTGCCGACGGGGCGACGCACGCCGGGTCGTTCGACGTCGCCTATCTCGGCTGCCTGCCGGAATTCGTCGTGATGGCCGCGGCCGACGAACTCGAGCTGATGCACATGGTGGCGACCGCCACTGCGATCGACGATCGTCCGTCGGCCTTCCGCTATCCGCGCGGCGAAGGCGTCGGCATCGAATTGCCGGCGAGGGGCACGCCGCTCGAGATCGGCAAGGGGCGCATCGTGCGCGAGGGCACCAAGATCGCGATCCTGAGCTTCGGCGCGCGCCTCGGCGAATGCCTGGTCGCGGCCGAGGACCTCGCCGCCAAGGGCCTCGGCACGACGGTCGCCGATGCGCGCTTCGCCAAGCCGCTCGACACCGACCTGATCCGCCGCCTTGCCCGTGAGCACGAAGTACTGATCACGGTCGAGGAGGGCTCGGTCGGCGGCTTCGCCAGCCACGTGCTGCAGTATCTCGCGACCGCCGGGATGCTCGATCACGGACTGAAGGTCCGGCCGATGGTGCTGCCCGACCGCTTCATCGACCACGCCTCACCGCAGCGCCAGTATGCCCAGGCGGGCCTCGACGCGCCGCACATCGTGACGACTGCGCTGGCCGCGCTGGGCCGGCAGGTGGAGCGCGCCCGGGGTTAGCCGCACTTTCCGCCTGGCACGCAATCGATACCGTTTCAGTTCTCGCGGAACTCCTCGTTCAACCGGTCGGTGACCAGCATGTGCCCGGCCTTGTGGGTGATGCAGAACGGTGGCCTGGCCGCCTCGATCACCGCCTGCGGCGTCACTCCGCAGGCCCAGAACAGCGGCACCTCGCCGGGCCGGATGTCGGGCTCGCCGCCGTATTCGGGCTTGCCGATGTCGGCGATGCCGATCGCCGCGGGATCGCCGAAATGGATCGGCGCGCCGTGCACCCGGGGGAAGCGCGAGGTGATCTCGATGGCACGGATCGCGTCGGGCACCGTGAAGTTGCGCATCGACACCACCATGCGGCCATGCAGGCGCCCGGCCGGCACGGTGTCGAGGCCGGTGCGATAGGTGCAGACCTTCTTGCCCTGCTCGATGTGGCGGATCGGCACTCCGGCGTCGAGCAGCGCCGCCTCGAACGAATAGGAACAGCCCAGGGCGAACGCGATCAGGTCGTCACGCCACAGGGTGGTGATGTCGGTTTCTTCCGACACGGCTACGCCATCGCGAAACACCCGATAGCGCGGCAGGTCGCTGCGGACGTCGATGCCGGTACCCAGCGTCGGCAAGGTGGGATCGCCGGGCTCGCTGCGCGCAATCAGCGGACAAGGCTTGGGATTGGCCTCACAGAATGCCGCGAATTCATCCGCCCAGTCGGCCGGCAGGATCACGAGATTGGCCTGCAGATGGCCGCGCGCCATCCCCGTGGTCACCGTGGTGTGGCGGCCGGCGCGAATTTCCTCGCGCAGCAGCCTGGCGGGCCCGATCGACGACAGAGTCGCTGGAGCGTTCATCTCGTCCTCCGATAGTTCCTGGGGCGCTCGCCCCGATCTTGGACGGATGCGTGGGCGGCGTCATGCTCTTCCGGACCGCGAGCTTCCAGCTCGCGCATAGATCATGAGCGACCTGGAAGCTCGCGATCCGGAAGACCCCCGAAAACATGCGAGTTCAGCTCCCGGTCGAGGCGTAGCGGGCCATGCCGGCGCGCCAGGCGAGGAAGGAGAGGGCGAGAAAGGCGAACCCTGCCAGCGGCGTCAGCGGGAGGATCCAGTCGGGCGCACCGAGCGGGTCGGGGCGCTTCAGGATGGCAAGCACCGGGTAGTAGGCGACGCAGGCCAGCGGCACGCCGAACGTGAGGACCTTTCGGAACCAGCCGGCATAGATGCTGAGCGGATACTGCGCCGCCTGGACGCCGCCATAGGTCAGGACGTTGACGATCTCGAGGCTCTCGACGGTCCAGAAGGCGAGCGTCGCCTGCAACACCAGGATGCCGGCAAACAGCGCCACCCCTCCTGCCACGGCCCAGACGGCGATCGCCACCGCAGCGGGACTCCACTCGATCGGGGCGAGGTTCGTCGCGAGGATCACCACGGCCAGGCCCTGCAGCATCCGCCCGAAACGGGACAGGCGGATCTCGTAGCCGATCAACTGCAATGCCGCCGACCGGGGCCTGAGCAACACGCGGTCGAACGCACCGGTGCGCACGAAGTCCGAGCCGAACACGTCGAAGCCGCGGCTCAGCAGATCGGCGATGGAGAAGGAGATGTTGATCAGCCCGTAGAACAGGGCCACCTCGCCGAACGACCATCCTTGGACCTGCCCGAAGCGATGGAACAGCGCGTACACGCCCAGGATCTCGATCGCGGTGGCGGCGAGATGGCGGGCCGTCAGCAGGAAGGTCGCCGCCGGATATTGCGCCTGGGCGCGAATCGAAGCGCTGACGTAGCGAATGTAGAGGCGGAATCCATTCATGCGTCAGCCGCCCTGCATCTCGAGGCGGCGCATCATCTGCGCCATTGCCAGCCGCCCCAGGCCGATCAGCGCCAGAGTCCATCCCGCCTGCAGGGCGAGGCCCTGCAGGGCGGCGGTGCCGCGGAGATCGGCGAAGTAGATCCGGAACGGAATGTCGACGAGGCCGGCGAACGGCTGCACATGCAACAGCGGACGCACGGCGTCCGGAAAGAAATCGAGCGGCACCAGGCTGCCGGAGAGGACGATCACCAGCGGCGTCAGGACGGCGTTGACCCCGCGCTCGTTGAGGCTCGCGGCGACCACGATGTTCGCGAGCATCAGCACGGCGACCGCGAGCATGACCATGAGCAGCAAGGCGGGGACGAACAGCAGGGCCGCCTCGATGCCCGAGGGCGGTTGCCAGGCCCACTCCTGCAATCCCACGAGCGGCAGGACGATGCCTGCCGCCACGAGCATCAGCACCGCTCTCGGCAGGGCGCGGGCGATGATCCAGCCCAGGGTGCGTGCGTACCAGTAGCTGTAGGTGTCGAGCGGCCGCAATCGATCGTAACCCACTCCGCCGGTGCGGATCGACAGTCCGACCTCGGGATCGGCCACCCACGGCAGGAGAGCGAGAAAGGCCTGGCCCAGCCAGGTGTAGGTGATCACGTCGCCAAGGCTGAGCGGCGCGGCTGCGGCGGCCGTCTCGTAGAACGCCGCATAGACCATGATCTTGATGGCGCCCCACCAGCACTGGGTCGCGAAACCCGCCAGCGCGGCGGCGCGGTACTGCAGCATCAGCAGGAAGCGCGCCCGGAACGCCGCGACATAGGGCCGATGCCAGGCCTGCACCTCACGCCTCGCTCGAATCGTGGAGGTCGTAGAAGCGCGCGATCACTTCCTCGATGGCGGGCTCCTCGACGTGAATGTCGTCGACGGCGTGTTCGGCGGCGATGGCGGCAATCAGCTTGGCCGCGGGTATCCTTGCCGGGTCGAACGCGAGCTCGAGCGAGCGGGCCGTGCGCGCGCGCACCGCCACTCCCGGCATATCGAGGGTGGGTGCGTCCCGAGCGAAGTCGACCCAGAGCCGCCGTTCGGCGAAGACGCCGGAGCGGAGGCGGTCGAGCGAGCTGTCGGCGAGCAGGCGCCCCTGGCCGATGACGATGACCCTCTCGGCCAGCGCCTCGACATCGTGCATGTCGTGGGTCGTCAGCAGGACGGTCACGTTCCGCTCGCGATTGAGACGCTTCACGAAGTCCCGGACGGCAAGCTTCGACGGCGCATCGAGTCCGATCGTCGGCTCGTCGAGGAACAGGATCGCGGGATCATGCAGCAGCGCGGCGGCGAATTCGGCGCGCATGCGCTGGCCGAGCGAAAGCTGGCGGACCGGTTGCGCCAGCAGCGGTTCGAGCCGCAGCAGAGCGACGAGCTCGTCGCGCCGCCGACGATAGCGTTCGGGCTCGATGCGATAGATGTCGGCCAGGAGATCGAAGCCGTCGAGGACGGGCAGGTCCCACCAGAGCTGGCTGCGCTGGCCGAACACCACGCCGATCCGCGCCACGTGACGGAGGCGATCCTCATAGGGGACGAGACCTCCGACCTCGACCCGGCCGCTGGAGGGGCGGAGAATCCCCGACAGGATCTTGATGGTGGTGGACTTGCCCGCGCCGTTCGGCCCGATGAAGGAGAGGAGCTCGCCGGCCTCGAGGGTGAAGGAAACATCGACCAGCGCCTTCACCTCCCGCCAACGTCGGCGCAGAAGTCCGCCCAACGCACCGGCAACACCAGGCGCCCGTTCGGCGACGCGATAGGACTTGGCCAGCGACTCAACCAAGATCTGGGGCATGATGCCCGCCGGTTCGTTGAAAAGGGCGCGGAACCTATGCGCCGATGCTTTTGCCGTCAAGTCGAGGGTGCTTGTGCGGTCCGCGTCTGGCGGTCGTCATGGAGCGCGGTGGCCGGCGCTGGCGCTTCGGAATGACGAGGGATATCCATCGCATGCAGATCGGTGGCGTGCATCGAGGTCGGGTATGAAAATCGTGCGTATGCTGGTGTTTGCCCTGCTGGGAGCGATGCGTCGCCGCCGGCCCGGGGAGCAGCCGATCGATTGGTCGCGTGTCTCGCTCGAGTCGATCGGAGGCGAACCGATCGCGACGGCCGACTTCGACGGCCGCGTGGTCCTGCTGGTCAATACGGCGTCCCGGTGCGGCTTCACCGGACAGTATCGCGGTCTGGAAATCCTGTGGCGCCGTTACAAGGATCGGGGCGTGGTCGTGCTCGGTGTGCCGTCGAACGACTTCGGCAGGCAGGAGCCCGGCAGCAACGAGGAGATCGAACGCTTCTGCAACACGACGTTCGACATCACTTTTCCCTTGGCCGGCAAGCAGGTCGTCTCCGGCCCCGCGGCACATCCGCTCTATCGCTGGGCTGCCACCCAGACGGGCAAGCTCGGCACACCGAGCTGGAATTTCCACAAGATCCTCATCGGGCGCGACGGTCGCGTGATCGATTGGTTCAGCGCGATGAGCGGCACGGGCCTGAACCTCGACCGGGCGATCGACGCAGCGCTGGCCGGGGCGCGATAGGAGGGGGCAGCGCAGCTTCCCGAGCATGAAACGGCACCCTACGCGCAGGGAGGAAAATGACGCCTTTGCCGAAGTCAGTGTCCATCCTCAGTTTCCGATTGGTGACGCGCCCACAAGCTCTCGGGACGACCGCATGTCTTGCAGTTCGACGACTTCAACCGGAGTAGGCGGCAACTCTGGCGGCGACCTGCGCGAGATCCTGCCGGAAAGCATCGGTGGCCTGCCGCTTCGCGATCGGGTCGGGCAAGCGCAGCAGAT
>Ga0182738_1008513_pt1 | contig 10180 bp, 11 predicted proteins | sample eDN5th30CBELigMG_FD_128876 | JGI IMG/M metagenome (GOLD analysis project Ga0182738, IMG submission 128876) | Enriched Miracle-Growth compost microbial communities from Emeryville, California, USA - eDNA 5th pass 30_C BE-Lig MG (version 2)... ... | reverse complement strand
CTCGTGGCCAGCGAACAGGAGCAGCATGGCTGTTGCTACGAGCTCGTCTTCGGACAGCCTGTCGTCGTTGTCGCGAGCGGCGATGAGCAGGCTCAGAAGGTCGTCGCCGGGCTCCCGGCGACGTTGCTCGATGAGGCTCCTGAACAGGGCCGCCATCGCCACGGCGCCACGGCGCGCGCGCTCGTATTTGTCGTGGATCTCGCGGGCGGAGAACAGGAACGACATGATGTCGTCCGACCAGGATTTGATGTCGTGCAGGTGGCGCTCCGGCACATCCATGATGCGCATGATGACCCGCGCCGGCAGCTGCATCGTGAAGGCCGCGACAAGATCCGTCTCACCGCTTCCCGAAGCAGCGAGATTGTCCAGGAGGCGCTCTGTCGTTTCTTCGATGGCGGGTCGCCAGCTGTTGATCGTACCTGGAAGAAAAGCTTTCGCGACAAGCGTGCGAACGCGCGTGTGTCCTGGTGGATCGCGAAAGACGATCCAGAGTGAGAGATAGCGCATCGCCTCGGAGAGCGTCGTGCGCCCGGGCTCGGGCAGGCTTGCGTAGAACGGCGTCAGCCGATCGGGCGACATTTGCTCGGCGGACGACAGCGCGCGGGCGACGTCATCGTAACGGGTGAGAATCCAGGATTTGAGCCCCGGGCTCCAGTGAATTGGATCGTCCTCACGCAGACGTGCAAATTGCGGATAGGGATCGGCGCGCACGGCAGGGTCGCTCGGCGTATAGGCGAGAGGCATGGATCCATCCAACTGGCTACCGTCTCGCACAGCATACTGCCCGCTGCGGCTGCGCCAAGAGGTTCGGAACGGCTGTTGTTCCTGCAATGCGGGAAAGAGCGCTTGTTGGCATCGCCCCTCACGCGTAAGCTGATTCTCAAGCGGCAATAAAAGTCGCAATTGTTGAACTGATCGGGAGGAAGTATCGATGACGAAGATTACGCGTCGGCAATTCGTCGGCACGGCCGCGACCGGTGTGGCGGCCGCATCCACCGGCGGGCTCGCCGGCATTCTCGCGACCGGCAGAGCGCCGGCCTATGCACAAACGACGACGGTTCATTGGCTGCGGTGGAATGATTTCGTTCCGACGTGCGACAAGCTCCTTCGTGAAAAGATCGTTCCCGCCGCTGAGAAGGCGCTCGGCCTGAAGATCAACTTCGAAACGGTGAACGGCAACGATCTGCAGCCGCGCATTACGTCCGGCATTCAATCGGGGGCGGGCCCCGATCTCATAATGCTCTTCAACAACCACCCGCACCTCTATTCCAACAGCCTCGTCGACCTGTCGGATGTCGCCGAGGAAGTCGGCAAGGCGCAGGGCGGCTATTATCCGCTTTGCGAAGGCAACTGCCGCGTGGACGGTAAATGGGTTGCGATGCCGATGGCGATCGTCGGCGCGCTCAATGCCTATCGCAAATCGTGGTTCGCAGAGGCCGGTGCGTCCAAGTTCCCCGAGACGTGGGACGAGTACCGCGCGGTCGGCAAGAAGCTCAAGGCCAACGGGACGCCGCTCGGCCAGGCGCTCGGCCAGTCCTTCGGTGATCCCCCGACGTTTGCCTATCCGATGATGTGGAGCTTCGGCGGCATGGAGGTCGACGACAAGGGCAAGGTCGTCATCAACTCCAAGGACACCGTCGAAGCCGTCAAGTACATGACGGCCTTCTGGAAGGATTCCTTCGACGAAGGTGGCCTCGCTTGGGACGATTCCTCGAATAACAGAGCTTTCCTGGCGAGCACGATCTCGTCCACGCTGAACGGCGCATCCATTTATCTGCTGGCTGCACGCGAAAAAGGAAAATATAAGACCGACAGCGGCGCGGAACTGTCGAGCGATATTCTCCACGGAGAGCTGCCCGCAGGACCGAAAGGCAAGTTCGCCTTCCACACGTTTCAAAGCCACGTATTGCCCAACTATTCGAAGAACCAGAAGGCGGCAAAGGAGCTGCTCAAGTTCCTCCATGCAAAGGAGAACTACTCCGGCTGGTTCGAGACGGGCCTCGGGTTCGACACGCCGCCCACCAAAGTGTGGGAGACGGATCCGATGTGGGACAAAGATCCCGTGATGAAGCCCTACGCGGTCGCGGGCAAGCTCGGCGCTTTGCCGGGTCGCGCAGGTCCGCCGAATGCAAAGGCGGCTGAGGTTCTCTCCAAGTACTTGATCGTCAATATGTTCGCATCTGCCATCAAAGGGCAGAGCGCCGAGGATGCGGTCAAGGCAGCAGACGCCGAATTGAAAAAGATCTACGGCGCCTGAGGCAGAGTGGCGGCCACGCGGCCATCGTGCCGCGCGGCTCTGTGTGTCTCGCTGTTCGAGCTGAACGCCGTGCAGCGAGCCAATCATCGTGCAGCGACCGCAATTTCGGGCGGATGCTTGCGGTCGCCACGGCGAGGAGAGACTGGACCATGGCAGTAACAACGCCGGGCGAGGCCGCCAGGAGTGGCGCCAAGGTGGCCCGGGTGAAATGGCGGCCGCTCGAGGACGAGCGATGGCTGGCAGTCGTACTGCTCCTACCGACAATCGTGCTGCTCGGCTTGTTCATAGCCTATCCGTTCGTCAAGGGTATCATCCTTGCGGTGACGGATGCCCGGGTCGGCATCCCCGGTCAGTTCGTTGGCCTCGAGAATTTCGAAAGGCTGATGAACGATCCGATTTTCAAGCTCGTCGTATGGAATACCTGCTGGTATACGTTCGTAACCACGATCTTCAAGCTCGCGCTCGGCCTTTGGCTTGCGCTTCTGCTCAATCGGAATTTCAAGTTCAAGGCATTTACCCGAGCATTCATCCTGCTGCCGTTCATCATTCCGACGGTTCTTTCGACCTTCGCCTGGAAATGGATGTTCGATCCGACATTCAGCGTCTTGAACTGGCTTCTTTTCAAGGTCGGCATCATCGGGCGATACGGCGGCTTGAACTGGCTGGGTGACGGCAACCTTGCGATGTGGTCGATCATCATCGTCAACATCTGGCGTGGCGTACCGTTCTTCGCCATTTCGCTGCTCGCCGGCCTGCAGACCATCAGCCCGGACTTGAACGAGGCGGCCGCAATCGACGGCGCAAAGCCCTGGCAGCGCTTCATCCACATCACGTGGCCGCTGCTGCTGCCGGTGACGATGGTCGTGGTGCTCTTTTCCGTGATCCAGACGTTTGCCGACTTCCAGATCGTCTACGTGATGACAGGAGGCGGTCCCGCCAACGCCACGCATCTGTTCGCGACATACGCGTATCAGCTTGGTGTCGGCACGGGCCTGCTCAGCCAGGGTGCCGCGATTTCGCTCGCGATGTTCCCGATCCTGTTCGCGATCGTGATCGTGCAGCTCCTCTACATCCGACGCGTCGAAACACGCTGAAGCCACCGGGAGACATGAACGATGATTGAAGGTGGCGTTTGGCGACGGTGGGTCTTCTTCAGGATCCCGCTCGCGCTGTTCCTGATCTTTCTGCTGTTCCCGTTCTACTGGATGGTGATCACCACGTTCAGGCCGGACAACGAGCTTTACATCGCATGGCAGCGGCCGACCTATACGCCCTTCTGGACGTGGCATCCGACGCTGGATCACATCCGCTTTTTGTTCCGCGAGACCGCGTTTGCGACGTGGCTTTGGAACACCATGTTCATTTCGATCTGCTCTACCATCATCTCGCTCATCTGCGGGGTGCTGGCGGGCTACGCACTCTCGAGGCTGAACTTCCCATTTGCCGGCGGCCTCGGGACGACGATTTTCATCACGTACCTGGTGCCGCAGACGCTGCTGTTCATTCCGCTGTCCGAGATCATCCGGAACTACAATCTCGGCGACACCCCATGGGCGTTGATCCTCACATATCCGACGTTTCTCATCCCCTTCTGTACATGGCTGATGATGGGGTATTTCAAGGCCATACCGAAGGAGCTGGAGGAATGCGCACGGATCGACGGCGCCTCACGATGGAAGGCGATGCTCTACATCGTGATCCCGGTCGCGGTGCCAGGTATTCTGTCGGCCGGCATCTTCGCGTTCACGCTCTCATGGAACGAGTTCATCTATGCGCTCGTGTTCCTATCCTCGCCGCAGCAGAAAACGGTCCCGGTCGGCGTCGTTTCGGAGCTGATCCGCGGCGACGTATTTTTCTGGGGTGCACTCATGGCGGGCGCGCTGCTGGGCAGCATTCCGGTGGCGATCGCCTATTCGTTTTTCGTCGAGCACTACGTCTCAGGGCTAACCGGATCGGTGAAAGGGTGAGGAAGGGGTAATGGCAAACGTTTCGATCCGCGAGGTCCACAAGCGCTATGACGATTTTCATGCCGTCAAGGGCGTCAGCCTCGACATCAGGGATCAGGAGTTCCTGGTTCTGGTCGGCCCTTCCGGCTGCGGCAAGACGACGACGCTCCGTATGGTCGCCGGCCTCGAATCCATAACCGAGGGGCAAATCCTCATCGGCGATACGGTCGTCAACGAGCTGCCGCCGATGGACCGGGACATCGCCATGGTGTTCCAGAACTACGCGCTCTATCCGCATATGAGCGTCTACGACAACATGGCGTTCGGCCTCAAAATGCGAAAGTTCCAGAAGCCGGAGATCAGGAAGCGCGTGGAGCAGGCCGCCGACATTCTCGGAATTAGCGATCACCTGAAACGGAAGCCGCGGCAGCTTTCCGGCGGGCAACGGCAGCGCGTCGCGCTTGGGCGCGCGATCGTGCGCAATCCGCAAGTGTTCCTGTTCGACGAGCCGCTGTCGAACCTCGATGCCAAGCTCCGCGTGCAGATGCGGGTCGAGATCAAGAAGCTGCATCAGCGGCTGGCGACGACGTCGATCTATGTCACTCATGACCAGGTCGAGGCCATGACGCTGGGCGATCGTGTCGTGGTGATGAAGGACGGTCTCATCCAGCAGGTCGGCGAGCCGCTCGAGCTCTACAATCATCCGGCCAACAAGTACGTGGCGGGATTCATTGGGTCGCCCGCGATGAACTTCGCAGACGTGAAGATCACCTCGGCTGGGGACCGCCTGGTCGCGGAGAACGGGGCGATGCGCATTGCCGTGCCGGACGCAATGCGTCAGCGCCTTGCGCCGCATGCGGGCAAGCCGGCGACTCTTGGCATCCGGCCGGAAGATTTGCGGATGGCGAACGGTTCCGATCCGGCCGAGACGACGTTCGAGGCGGTTGTCGAGGTGGCCGAGCAACTCGGGTCCGAAGTGATCCTCGATCTGTCGGCCGGGAACAGCACTATGGTTGCGAGCGTCGAGCCGACAGTACGGGTGAAGCCGCAGGAGAAGATACGTCTGGCGGTCAATCCGGCGGGGCTTCGATTCTTCGATGCCGCAAGCGAAGCGGCCATCTGAGGAGGTCGTGCGCGTGCCGGTGCCGCCCGATCATCAATCGGTCTTGGATGCTTCTCCCGACGGTTTCTCTCCCGCCGGTTGCTCGGCAGTGCCGAGCGCATCCGCCAGGCGGGTTTTGGCCGATCCCGGACGCAGAGGCTTTTGCTGGCTGTCGTGTGGAGCCCAGCCCGTCAGGGTCACGACCTCGAAGGTGGCCCGCACCTTGCCGTCCGGTCGGGCGTGCCGTTCCTGGTAGATCTCCGCAACGCGCCGAAGCGTGTCGCGACGCAGCGGCCGGCGGCTGCGTTCGACAAGAGGATTGGCCCAGCCCAACGCCCGCAGATCGCGCATGAGGTGCAGTGCGCTGGCGTAACCGACTTCCAGAGTCTCGCTATCGGCAACGGGAAGCGCAAAATCCGCGCGCTGCAGCAAACCGCCAAGCTCGCGCACATCGGCGAAGGGGATCACGCGAGGCGAGGCGCCGCCGGTCGTCTCCGCCTCGGCGTGTGCGAAAGACTCACGCAGCTCGTGCAATGTCATGCCGCCGAGCAGCGAGACCAACATCAAGCCATCGGGCTTCAAGGCGTGCCGGATCTGAAGCAATGTGCCAGGCAAATCGTTGACCAACTGCAGCGAGAGCGCAGAAACGACGAGATCGAGCGAGGCGGAGCGGATTGGCAACAACTCCTCCTCGGCCAGGACGCGGAGACCGCTCGATCCGGACAGCAGACGCTCCGACAGGTCGAGGGAGATGATACGATCCCGCCCGATCCCGGCTTCGCGAAGGCGTTGCGTCAGCGTGCCGGTTGAGGCCCCAAGGTCGAGTACCATCGAGAAATCCCGGCGGATGAACGACAGGCGTTCGAGGATGTCATCGGCTGCGCGGCGGTGCAGGAAATCGGTCGCGGAGACTGTGTCAGCGTGCCGGTTACGCCTGATCCGGAGCAGTTCACGATCAAAAATCCGGATCCTTTGGTCGGAGCTGGTCACGTGGCTCTCTCTCGTGGCGCGGGGAGCGTCGTCCCCTGGCCGCTCGATGATGGAATGGCTATGGTTGCGGCAGCCGCTTTGGCAACCGTCATACCAGAGATAACGCGAATGGCAGCCATCGGGCTTCAAGCCGGAATGCGTCGGCTCGTCAGCAGCCTGGCCGATGTGCTGGTGCCCCCGGTCTGCCTTGCATGCCATGCTCGGCTTGATCGGCCGGACGCGCTGTGCGGTTCCTGCTGGCAAGGCGTTTCCTTCATTCGCCATCCGTTATGCGACCGTCTCGGCATACCTCTGCCGTATGGGGTGCCAGGAGACGTGCTGGTTTCGGCCGCGGCAGTCGCCGGCCCGCCGGCTTGGGCGCGCGCTCGAGCTGTCGCCGTCTACGAAAGCGGCAGCGTCATCGCCGGGCTCATTCACGCGATGAAATATGCCGACCGTCACGATGCGCGCCGGATGCTGGGGCGATGGCTGGCGGAAGCCGGACGCGATCTCCTCGCAGACGCGGATCGAATCGTGCCGGTTCCTCTGACGCGCCGGCGGCTCATTCAACGGCAGTTCAACCAGTCGGCGCTGTTGGCGCGAGAGGTGTCCCGTCTTGCGGGGGTGCCGTGGGCGCCCGCGGCTCTCGCCAAGATGCGTGAAACCAAGCCGCAGGTAACGCTGTCCGGGTCGGCCCGGCGCGAAAATTTGCGCGGCGCCTTCCGCGTGACCAAGTCCGGGGAGAGCACGGTTGCAGGGCGCAAGATCGTGTTGCTGGACGATGTCATAACGACGGGTGCCACCGCCGAAGCGGCCACGAAAGCCCTGCTTTCGGCCGGCGCCGCCAGAGTGGACGTACTGGCGGTTGCGCTGGTCGCCGGCACGGCCGTGGTACCGCCGTGAGCGGCGGCCCCGGCGGGCTAGTCCGGCGCTTGCGTGAATTCCGGCAAGTACCTACATACCGTTCCGCTGCCATTCCATACGAGAGCCACACATGCCGAAGAAGGTGACGATCTACACCTCGTCGTACTGCCCTTACTGCATCAGCGCCAAGCGCCTGCTCGACAAGAAGGGTGTGGCGTACGAGGAGATTTCGGTCGATGGACAGAGCGCTGTCCGGGCGGAGATGACCGCGAGGGCGGGTGGACGCTACACCGTTCCGCAAATTTGGATCGACAACCGCCATGTCGGGGGGTGCGACGAACTCTACGAGCTCGAGGATGCGGGCCGTCTCGATCCGCTTCTGGCGGCGTGAAACCGGTGAAGCTGGCGAAAAGAGGTTGTCGCCTACCGCGTCGCTCATAAGAAATTCAGTAACTTTCCGGAAGTCGGGACCAACGTTGAAGAAGAATCGCTTCCATTTATAAATTGTTTCCAGTGATCAGGAGACTGTACGATTGCATATTGAGAACGGCTGACCGGTCTCTGGGCCAAAGGGATCGCGCTGGCTCACGATGATTTGGGCGGTGCGAGGGAGCAGACCTTAGATGATCCGGTATCGGTTGACCTGTCAGAAGGGCCATGAGTTCGAGGTCTGGTTTCCCTCGAGCGAGGCATGTGACAAGCAGATCAAAAAGAAGCTCGTCGCTTGTCCCAAATGCGAATCGACGAAGGTGACCAAGGCCTTGATGGCACCGAGCGTGGTGACGAGCGAGCGCAAGACACGGCGGCGAAAGGGCACCCGTGAGGTGCCGGCGAACGTGACCTCGCAACCGGCTGCCGTATCCGGCACGAGCCAGATGCTCACGGGGCCGCAGAGAGAGATCCTCCAGCAACTCAAGGCGATGCGGGACAAGGTCTTGGCCGAGGCGGAGTACGTCGGGCCGCGCTTCGCTGAAGAGGCGCGCAAGATCCACAACGAAGAAACGCCCGGGCGAGGCATCTACGGCGAGGCGACCGGAGAAGAGATCGAGGAACTCGCCAACGAGGGCATCGACATCGTTCCGATCCCAATGCTGCCCGACGATCACAACTGAGCCATCGAAAACGAACCGTTTCGTCAGCGCGTGCCGCGGCGGAGGCGTGTGTGCGTTCACACCTCGGCGTGCGCGTCCCGAGAAAGTGAAAATTCACAGCGTCGCGTATCGAGTCCCTTCCCGCAGCCGGCTTTCGCGCGCTATAGTTCCGGCATGCTCCAGTCGCGTACAGAGGTCAGGGTGCGGAAGGGAATGCAGCGTGACGCTGCAGCCTTGGCCTCGGTGTTCCGTGAATCCTGGCTCGTCGCCTATCGCGGGATCATCCCTCAGCTTCACCTCGAAAGCATGATCCGGCGCCGCGACAAGGCGTGGTGGCAAAACGCGGCGCGCGGATCGGATGGCTTGCTCGTTCTCGAGGTGGCTGGAAAGATTGCCGGCTACGCGACCTTCGGTCGGGCGCGCGGGCGCGGCAAACATCAGGGCGAAATCTACGAAATCTATCTGGCACCGAGCTACCAAGGCGTCGGACTTGGCGAGCATTTGTTCGAAGGCGCGCGATACGCGTTGGATGAGCGTCGGCTCAATGGCCTGATCGTCTGGGCGCTCGCCGGCAACGAGATTGCCGCTGACTTCTATTGGCGTCGTGGCGGCCGACCGGTCGGGAAGATGACCGAGAAAATCGGCGGCGTGATGCTCGAAAAGGTCGGGTACGGCTGGGCCTGAAGCGCTTCCCACGCCCGACGTCAAAGGGTGCCCCCAACTCATCCGCTACATCGGACTTCGCCCTGATCGTCCGACGCGCTTCGGCTCGGAGCGGCAATCGAAGTTGCGCGCTTCGTTGTCAGCCACTTCGCGTGCGAGGACGATGGCTTGCGGATTGGCGAGTGCATCTATGTAGGCGACGTGGCAATCCTCCGTCGGCGTGACCTTGGTCACGATCAGAACCTGCCCAGTGCTGCTGTCGTTCTTCGTGAAGAAGCGTTGGATTGTCGCAAACGGCTCGATCTTCCCATCGCGCCTGACAAACCGCCATTCGAGCGTCGCGCGCTGAGATTTGCCTTGGAACAGCGAATTGAAGGGGGCCAGCGTCTGCTCCGCGGCGCGGCGTTTGTGCGGCCGGTGCCCAACGCTGACGAACGTGCGCAGATCGCCTTCGGCGATATAAACCGGATACCCTTCGAGCCCCGCACACAGCCACGCACCGCCGTCCGAACCCTTGCTCGTCTGCCGGCACTTCGCTAGATCGATGGTCGTATAAAGGCTTTTCAAGGGGTTGGCGGTTGCCGGTCCAGTGCAGGCCAGAAACGCCAACACGACTGCCATCGTGATTGAACGCATCGTGATCTCGCCTCCAGGCGGCTAGGTAGCATGCGACGAAAAGAGGAATATGGCGGCGACGGGGCAATCCTTTGACCGCGCTCACGTCTTCGCCAGAACGGAGCGATACATATGCGCATAGATGCCATTCCGATCGGAGACAATCCGCCGGACGATGTGAACGTGGTGGTCGAGGTGCCTGTGGGCGGCGAGCCGATCAAATACGAGCTCGACAAGGCATCGGGAACGCTCTTCGTCGATCGATTCCTCTACACGCCGATGCGGTATCCCGGAAACTACGGCTTCATACCGCATACGCTGGCGACCGACGGTGATCCGATCGACGTGCTCGTCTGCAATACGCGCGCCATCGCTCCGGGGGCCGTCATGAATTGCCGGCCGGTCGGCGTGCTTCTCATGGAGGACGATGCCGGCGGCGACGAGAAGGTGATCGCTGTGCCGTCCGCCAAGCTGACACGCCGCTACGAGCGCGTGAACAGCTATGCCGACCTGCCGCAGATCACGCTCGAGCAGATCCGGCATTTTTTCGAGCACTACAAGGATCTCGAACCCGGCAAATGGGTGAAGATCAGCGGATGGGGGGATGCGGACGAAGCTCGCCGGTTGATCGTCGAGGCCATTGAGCGAGCGAAGTCCACCTGAGTAACAGCGG
>Ga0182738_1008512_pt1 | contig 10180 bp, 11 predicted proteins | sample eDN5th30CBELigMG_FD_128876 | JGI IMG/M metagenome (GOLD analysis project Ga0182738, IMG submission 128876) | Enriched Miracle-Growth compost microbial communities from Emeryville, California, USA - eDNA 5th pass 30_C BE-Lig MG (version 2)... ... | reverse complement strand
ATCAGTGCGCCGCGCCCAGCGAGGTAGGCTGGATCGGTGAGGCCCGCGACAGGCACCTGCACGAAGTCCGGATCGGCGAGGTAGAGTTCGCGGTCGGCATAGGCGAGCCGCTGCGATTCCGCGAACAGATGCCAGAACGTGACCGACTGCGGACCGAGCGCGTCCAAGTCGAAACGCTCAAGCTGCTTGAGGATCGCGTAAACGGTCGTGGCGCCGGAAGACGGCGGACCCATCCCGCAAATGCGGTACTCGCGGTAGGCGCCGCATTGCGCGATGCGATCGCGCGCGGTGTAGGCGGCGAGGTCGCCAGCTACCATCCCGCGCGCTCCGGGTGTCTTGGCCCAGACGGCGCTTGCAAGGGCTTCGGCATGGGCACCCTTGTAGAAGGCATCGGGCCCCTGGCGGGCGATGCGTTCGAGAGTCTGCGCGAGGGCTTCGTTGCGGATCACGGTCCCGACTGGCACCGGCTTACCGGTCTCGTCGTAGAAAAGCGCTCTCCCGACAGGATCAGCGGCTGCGCGGTTCTTCGCGTTGATCAGGAACTCGCGCATCCGCTCGCTTACCTGGAAGCCGTCCCGCGCGAGAGTGATTGCGGGCTCGAACAGCTTGGCCCAGGCGAGCTTGCCGTGGCGCTCGTGCGCTTTGGCGGCGAGGGCAATGTTGCCCGGGACGCCGACGCTTTTGCCACTCAGCACCGCCGTCATGAACGGCAGGGGCTTTCCGGTCTCGTCGAGGAACCAGTCCGGCCCCGCGGCAATGGGCGCGGTTTCGCGGCCGTCGAGGGTTTCGACCGTTCCTTTCGCATCGCCCCAGACGTAGAACCCGCCACCCCCGATTCCGGAGCTCTGTGGTTCGACCACCGTCAGCGCGAGCATGGTGGCAATGGCGGCGTCGGTCGCGCTTCCGCCCTGCCGAAGCATTTCGGCGCCAGCTTCTGCGGCTCGGGGGTCGGCTGCGGAAACCAGTCCACGCTCGGCGGAAGCGGACGGAGCGGGCGCTGTCGTCGCGCAGGCGGCAAGCAGCAGCGGGGCGAGAAAGGCGGCGAGGATTTTGCGAACCATCGCCTCAGGCCTATTCACTGCCGACGGCCTGTTCAATGCTGGCGAACCCGTCGCGCCGCATCAGGGTCTCCAGGCTGCCGGTGATAGCGCGGGCGATGCCCGGCCCTTCGTAGACCATCGCGCTGTAAAGCTGCACGAGGCTGGCCCCGGCGCGGATGCGTGCCCACGCATCCTCGGCCGTGGTGATGCCGCCGACGCCGACCAGCGGAATCGCGCCGCCAGTGGCCTTGCGGAAATCCCGCAGTCGCTGGAGCGCGAGTGCCTTCAGCGGTTCGCCCGAGAGCCCGCCGGCCTCATCCTTGTGCGCCGAGTGAAGCGGCGGACGGGAGATTGTCGTGTTCGAAACGATGAGCGCGCCAAGCTTCTTGTCGAGGGCAATGCGGGCGATGGCGTCGATGTCGGCGGGCTCGAGGTCGGGCGCGACCTTGAGGAACACTGGCGGCCCCTCGTTTCCGCGGGCATCGAGCACCGCGTCAAGCAGCCCGGTCAGCGCGCTCTCGTCCTGCAGGGCGCGCAGCCCGGGCGTGTTGGGGCTGGAGATGTTGACCGCGAGGTAGGAGGCCAGCGGCGCCATGATCCGCGTCATCTGGGCGTAGTCGGCCACGCGGTCGGCGGAATCCTTGTTGGCCCCGATGTTGATGCCGACGATCCCGCCGCGACCCTTCCGGGCCGCGAGACGCTCCGCCGCCAGTTGGCCGCCGCCGTTGTTGAATCCCATGCGGTTGATCACCGCGCGGTCTTCCACCAGCCGGAACAGGCGCGGCTTGGGATTGCCTGCTTGCGGCAGGGGGGTGATCGATCCGACTTCCGCAAAGCCGAACCCGAGCCCGAGCAGTGCATCGGGCACCTCGCCGTCCTTGTCGAAGCCAGCGGCCATTCCGAGCGGATTCGGGAAATCCAAGCCTGCCACGCCCACCGCCAGCGGGCCACCTGGCGTAGCGCGCTGAGCTTCGGGCATGAGTTGCAGCCCGGCCAATGCCAATCGGTGTGCGCGCTCTGCATCGAGCGCGAATAACGCGGGGCGGAACAGGCTGTAGAGCATCGCGCTGCGCTATGGCAGCGCGATCCTCGTCTGTCGATCAGGCGAGCTTGAGCCCTTCCTTGTTCATCGCGACCGAGAGGTGCTCGTTCTCTTCCTTGCTCAGCGAGCTGTGCAGCTTCGGGAACAGCTCGTTCTCCTCCTCGGCCATGTGGTGTTCGAGCACCCCGCGCAGTTCGCGCGCCTTGGCGATCCACTGCGGATCGCTCCGCGACATCTCGGTGAGGTCGAACAGCATGCGCTTGATCTCGCCATGCTCCTCGTTGAGCATCTGTGCCGGTTCCATCAGCCCGCGCTCACGCATCATAGCGTAGACGGTGTTCTCTTCCTGGAACGAGTGCTTGCCGAGGGCATGCTTGAGCTGGGTGAGCAGGACAGTGCGCTTCCCAGCATCGTCCTCGTCCGTCGCCTCGATCGCGTCGAACAGTTCGAGCGTCATCTTGTGCTCGGCGGCCAAGGCCTCGTCCCAACGCTTCTTGAGCATTGTCGGTGCCTGGACGGCGAGCTTGCGCAGCGGGTTGGCGATCAGGCCGAGCAACAGCCCGGCGCCTCCTGCCAGGAGGAAGGCATTCGAACGACTGGCGGTTTGCGACCCAAGCATGGCTAGCTCCTGTGATGATGGGTTCGGGATACGCCGGGCCAACGCCACCGGGGGTAGCGAGTTCCATCATTGCAGTTGCGAACGACTCGCAAAAAATGGATTGCCATTGAAAGACTTGGCGTACTGGCCTACATAATTCGGACTAATTTAATCCGATTAAAGAAGGGCCGGATGCGCCTCTCCAACATGGCTGACTACGCCGTCGTTACGATGAGCGCCGCTGCGCGCCATTGCGGCGGTGTGCGCGTTTCGGCCACGGACCTGGCTGCCGAAACTGGTTTGCCCCTCCCCACGGTGCAGAAGTTGGTGAGCCTGCTTACCCGCGCGCAGTTGCTACGCTCGGCACGTGGTGCCAATGGCGGCTTGCAACTCGCCCGCCCGGCAGCGGCGATCACCCTCGCGGACATTATCGAAGCGGTCGAAGGGCCGATCGCGATTGCCGCCTGCTGCGATGAAGGAAAGCATGATTGCGCGCTTGAAGGTTTGTGCAGCGTCCAGCCGCACTGGTCGCAGGTCAACGCCACTGTGCGCGGAGCGCTGGCGGCGGTGCCGCTTACCGAGCTGGCGCGGCCAAGGATTGCATCATGAGTAACGAAGTCGAGATCCAGGATCGCGCGGCCCGCGAAGCCGCGGCGCGCGCCGCCGAATACGAGCACGGCTGGTCGGCCGAAATCGACACCGAGTTCGCGCCCAAGGGCCTGAGCGAGGACACTGTCCGTTTCATTTCGGCCAAGAAGAACGAGCCGGACTGGATGCTGGACTGGCGCCTCAAGGCCTTCCGGATGTGGCAGGAGCTGACTCCGCCTGACTGGGCCAAGCTCGACGTCCCGCCGATCGACTACCAGGACGCCTATTACTACGCGGCACCGAAGAAGAAGGCGGCGCTCTCCTCGCTCGACGAAGTCGATCCGGAGATCCTGCGCGTCTACGAGAAACTCGGCATCCCGCTGGAGGAGCAGAAGGTGCTCGCCGGCGTCGAAGGCGCGCGCAAGGTTGCCGTGGACGCGGTGTTCGACAGCGTCTCGGTCGCGACGACCTTCCGGGAGGAGCTGAAGAAGGCTGGCGTCATCTTCCTCTCGATCAGCGAGGCGATTCGCGAGCATCCCGAGCTGGTGAAGAAGTGGCTCGGTAAGGTCGTGCCACAGCGCGACAATTACTTCGCGTGCCTCAACAGCGCGGTGTTCTCCGACGGCACGTTCGTGTGGATCCCGGAGGGCGTTCGCTGCCCGATGGAACTGAGCACCTATTTCCGCATCAATGCCGAGAACACCGGCCAGTTCGAGCGCACGCTGATCATTGCCGAGAAGGGCAGTTACGTCAGCTACCTCGAAGGCTGCACCGCGCCGCAGCGTGACGAGAACCAGCTTCATGCCGCCGTGGTCGAACTGGTCGCGCTCGAGGATGCGGAGATCAAGTATTCGACCGTCCAGAACTGGTACCCCGGCGATGCCGAGGGCAAGGGCGGCATTTACAACTTCGTCACCAAGCGCGGGCTGTGCCAGGGCGCGCGGTCGAAGATCTCATGGACGCAGGTGGAGACCGGCAGCGCGATCACCTGGAAGTATCCAAGCTGCGTGCTGAACGGCGAGGATTCGGTCGGCGAGTTCTACTCGGTGGCGGTGACCAACAACCGTCAGCAGGCCGACACCGGCACCAAGATGATCCACAACGGGCGCGGCTCGCGCTCGACCATCATCTCCAAGGGCATCAGCGCCGGCAAGTCGAATAATACCTATCGCGGGCTCGTCCGCGTCGGGCCGAATGCCGACAACGTGCGCAACTTTACCCAGTGCGATTCGCTGCTGCTGGGCGACAAGTGTGGTGCGCACACCGTTCCTTACATCGAGGTGCGCAATCCGACCGCGCAAATCGAGCATGAGGCGACGACCAGCAAGATCAGCGACGACCAGCTCTACTACGCGATGCAGCGCGGGCTGGACCAGGAGGCTGCCGTGGCCCTGATCGTCAACGGCTTCGCCAAGGAAGTGCTGCAGCAGCTCCCGATGGAATTCGCCGTCGAGGCGCAGAAGCTGCTGGGCATTTCGCTGGAGGGGTCGGTCGGATGACCCGGAAGAAGCTTCACCTTCGTTCGCCGTCCGAGCAGCCCGCGCCTGCCATCAAGAAGAAGGGGCGCGGCTGGGAAATCTCGGAGAAGCGCCTTGATGCCCTGCATGAGCGTGCCCGCGATATGCGGCGGCATCCGACGCCCGCGCATCAGGCGCTGGCCGACAAGTTCGCGACGGCCAACCTCGGCCGCTACACCTTCAAGCGCTGCGCCGTGATCGGCTCCGCGATCGTCGACTTCGGATGCCACAACCTCGGCATGGCGATCCGGATCGACGAGGAAGACGGCAGCCCGATCGACAAGAACCGCGACAAGAGCCTCGAGGCCGTCGGCATCCGCGTTGTGCGGGTAAAGGCAAGCCAGGTGCTCGAGAACATCGACGAGGCGCTCGAAACCATCGGAGCCGCCATGCGCGAGCAGCGCGAGGCCCGGCGTGCCGCGGCCCAGGCGCACCGCCTCGCCAATCCCCGCCAGAATTACTCACGCCCCAAGGTCCCTGCACGCGGCCCCAAGAGACAGAACAATGCTCGTAATTGAAAACCTCCACGCCACCATCGACGGCAAGGCGATCCTCAAGGGCCTCTCGCTCAGCGTCGGGCCGGGCGAAGTCCATGCCATCATGGGCCCCAACGGCGCGGGCAAGTCGACACTGTCGTACGTCCTCGGCGGGCGTCCGGGCTACGAGGTCACCGAGGGTTCGGTGACGTTCAACGGGCAGGACCTGCTGGCACTCGAACCGCACGAGCGTGCTGCAGCAGGCCTGTTCATGGGCTTCCAATACCCGGTCGAGATTCCGGGCGTCTCCTTCGTGCAGTTCCTGCGCGAGGCGCTCAATTCCCAGCGCAAGCTGCGCAGCGAGGAGCCGCTTTCGGGCGGCGAATTCCTCAAGCTCGCGCGCGAGAAGGCGGCGCTGCTCAAGCTCGATCCAGAGATGCTTAAGCGCCCGGTCAACCTCGGCTTCTCGGGCGGCGAGAAGAAGCGCGCCGAGATGGTGCAGATGGGCATTCTCGATCCGTCATTCGCAGTGTTGGACGAAACGGACTCCGGCCTCGACATCGACGCGCTGCGGATCGTGGGCCAAGGCATCAACGCGATCATGCGCCAGCCAGGCAAGTCGGTGTTGCTGATCACGCACTACCAGCGGCTGCTGGAATACGTGAAGCCGGACAAGGTTCACGTCCTCGCGGCTGGCCGCATCGTCAAGAGCGGCGGCCCCGAACTGGCGCTCCAGCTCGAAAGCGAGGGCTACGAGGCGGTCGCGGCATGAGCGAAGCGCTTGCCCTTCCCACCAGGCACGACGAGGCGTGGCGCTATGCCGACGCCGAGGCGTTGGCCGCGCTGACGCCGGACGACCTCGGCAAGTGGCACGAGGCTTCTCTCGCGCCCGGTGAGACGCGGGCCAAGTGCCTCGTTCTGGATGACCAGTGGCCGGGCCTGCACCGCGTGCGCGTGAATGTGGCCGAAGGCGCGCGGGCGGAGTTCTTCGCCGTGCTCTCGGCAAGCGCCTATACGCGGCTGGAAGTGGAAGTGACGCTGGCCAAGGGCTCGCACTTCGAGTTCGGCGGCGTCACCATCGGTGGCGGTGATGCGACGCGCGAGATCGTCACCCGTGTTCGCCATGCCGATCCGGAAGCGACCTCCACGCAGGTCGTCCGCGCCGTGCACTGGCAGCAGGCGACCGGCAATTTCCTCGGCCGCGTCGAAGTCGCCAAGCACGCGCAGAAGACCGACGCCGCGCAGGACTTCAAGGGCCTGCTGCTGGAAAAGGGCGCGACGATCAACGCCAAGCCCGAGCTGGAAATCTTCGCGGATGACGTGAAGTGCGCCCACGGTGCCGCCATCGGTGCGCTGGACGAACGCGCGGCCTATTACATGGCCAGCCGCGGCATTCCGCCGGAAGCGGCGCGCAAGTTGCTGGTGCGCGCGTTCCTCGCCAACGCCTTCGTATCGCTCACGAACGAGGCCGAGCGCGACACCCTGCTCGACGCGGCGCTCTCAGCGCTGGGAGACGCGGTATGACCGAAGCCGCGACCCGGAGCCGCAAGGCGGATTTCCCCGGCCTGATCAACCCGGACGGTTCGTCGTGGCACTACCTCGATACCGGGGCGACCGCGCAGAAGCCGCAGGTGGTGATCGACGCCGTCACCAAGGCGATCGGCACCGACTACGCGACCGTCCACCGCGGGGTTTACACCCGCTCGGCGGAAATGACGCTTGGCTATGAGGCCGCGCGTCGCCGGGTGGCGGCGTTCATCGGCGGCCGCGAGGAGGAACTGGTCTTCACTCGTGGTGCGACCGAGGCGATCAACCTCGTCGCTTACAGCTTCCCCAACAAGGGCCGCGTGCTGCTGTCGCAGCTTGAACACCATTCCAACATCGTGCCGTGGCAGCTTGCCGGCTGGCAGGTGGACGTGTGCCCCCTCACCGCTGACGGCCGCATCGATCTCGACGCCGCCGAGCGGATGCTGACGCGCGAGCACACGATGGTCGCCCTGGCCCACGTCTCCAACGTGCTAGGCTCGGTGCTGGACGTGAAACGCGCGGCGGAACTGGCGCATTCGGTTGGAGCGAAACTGCTGCTCGACGGGTGCCAGGCCGTGCCGCGCCTGCCGGTCGACGTCGCGGACATCGGCTGCGATTTCTACGCCTTCAGCGCGCACAAGGTTTACGGCCCGACCGGCGTCGGCGCCTTGTGGGGCCGCGCCGAACTGCTCGAGGAACTGCCGCCCTGGCAGGGCGGCGGCTCGATGATCGAGAAGGTTACTTTCGAGCGCACGACCTATGCCCCGCCGCCGCAGCGGTTCGAGGCAGGCACGCCCGCCATCGTCGAGGCGATCGGTTTCGCCGCGGCAGTCGATTACGTCGACCGCATCGGCCGCGAAGCGATCGACCGGCACGAACGCGCGCTGGTCGCGGAACTGCGCGAGGCCCTGCGCGGTATGAACGACGTGCGCCTGTTCGGGCCGGAAGATTCAGCGGGCATCGTCAGTTTCGTGCTCGACGGGGTACACGCGCACGATCTCGGCACCATATTGGATGAAGAGAACGTCGCGATCCGGGCCGGGCACCACTGCGCGCAGCCGCTGATGGATCACCTAGGCGTGCCGGCCACCGCCCGGGCAAGCTTCGGGCTTTACAGCGACTCGGATGACATTGCCGCGCTGGTGCGCGGTATCGAACGGACCAAACGGATTTTCGGATGATGGACGGGGAACGCAAGATCGAGATCGAGGAAGTCGACAGCGTCGTCGCCCCGCCGCGCGCGCGGGTTGAAGACGTGGAGACCGCGCCGGAAAAGCTGGAGCGGAAGCGTGACTACCTGGAAGGCTTCCTCGCCAAGAAGCCGGAGCCACACTCTGCGACGATGCCGGGGGGCGATCTCTACGAGGCGGTGATCGATGCCCTGAAGGAAATCTACGATCCCGAGATCCCGGTGAACATTTACGACCTCGGCCTGATCTACGGCGTGGACGTGAGCGAGGACGGCGACGTGGCGGTGACCATGACTCTCACCACCCCGCATTGCCCGGTTGCGGAATCGATGCCGGGGGAAGTCGAGATGCGCGTCGGCGCAGTGCCCGGTGTGCGCGATGCCGAGGTCAACCTGCTGTGGGATCCGCCGTGGGATCCTTCGAAGATGAGCGACGAGGCTCGGCTCGAACTGGGGATGTTATGATGGCTGAAACGAAGCTTCGCCCCCGTCCCGCTGCGGTCACGCTGACTCCCGCTGCAGAAGCGCGCATCGCGGCGCTTATGACGAACGCCCCGAAGGACGCGCTCGGCGTCCGGCTTTCGACGCCGCGCCGTGGGTGCTCAGGCCTCGCCTATTCAGTCGACTACGTCATGGCCGAGGAGCCGTTCGACGAGAAGATCGAGACGCCTGGCGGGACTTTCTACATCGACGGTGCCAGCGTGCTCTATCTCGTCGGCAGCACGATGGACTGGCGGGAAGACGATTTCGCGGCCGGGTTCGTGTTCGACAACCCTAACGCCAAGGGCGCCTGCGGCTGCGGCGAGAGCTTCACCGTCTGACGCAAGGCGCTCAGCGCTTGAGCGCGGCCACACACGATCCGCGATTGACGTCCAGTCCGTCGCTGCGCCGGCGCGCTTCCACCCAGGTTGCTTCAGGCTCCGCACCTTCGCGCAGCGGATAGAGGAAGACGTCCAGCACGCAGGCCTCGCCTGCGAACTGCAGCTTGCGCGCCTCCCCTTCCCGCACATCCAGTTGCGGCTGGCCGAACATCCGCACCAGTGACTGCGCGCGCGCGCCGATCACGCCATCGAGGCCCGGTTCGCGCATGATTTTCGGCTGGCGGGCAGGCGTCACGGCAGGAGGCGGCACCGGTCGGGCGGGCGGTACTTGCTGGACCTGCCCCGGCGGTGCGGGGGCGGGGCGCGGCGGCGGAGTCGAGGAGGGAATTGTCGGCCCACAGCCGGTAAGCAACAGGATACCGACGATCGCGGGCGAGGCTGTGCGAAGGCGGATCATCGTGCTTGCGATTGCCGCCGGGGCGAGCCAAGTCAACGCGCAATTCCCCTCTTCCTGAAAGGACTGACATGGCCGCTACCGACCCTCGCCCCGCGAGATACGATGTCGTCGGCATCGGCAATGCCATCGTCGACGTGATGTCGCCCTGCGCGGACGAACTGGTCGAAGAACTCGGCATGGAGCGCGGCGCGATGACGCTGATCGACACCGATCGCGCGAGCGAACTCTACGACGCTATGGGCCCGGCGCGGGAGATTTCCGGGGGCTCCGCGGCGAACACGCTCGCCGGCCTTTCCGCGCTCGGCGCGCAATGCGCGTTCGTAGGCCAGGTGGCGCAGGACCAGCTAGGCGAAGTCTTCGCGCACGACATTCACGCGGTCGGAATCGATTTCGACGTTCCGCCCCGCCCCGGCAATCCGCCCACGGCGCGCTGCCTCATCTTCGTGACGCCGGACGGCCAGCGGACGATGAACACCTACCTCGGCGCGACCCAATTCCTCCCTGCCGATGCGATCGACGAGGAGCTGATCGCCAGCGCTTCCGTGCTTTATCTCGAAGGCTACCTGTGGGACCCGGAAGAGCCGCGCAAGGCCATGCGCCGGGCCATCGAAGCGGCACGCAACGCCGGGCGGCAGGTCGCGTTCACGCTCTCCGATCCATTCGTGATCTCGCGCCACGGCGGCGATTTCCGCCAGTTGCTCGACGCGGGCGAGATCGACATCCTTTTCGCCAACCACCACGAGCTTGCCGCGCTGACCGGCGATGACGATCTCGAGGCCGGGCTCGCGGCGCTGGCGCCGAAAGTGCCCGTGCTGGTCGTCACCCGCAGCGCCGATGGCGCGGTGGCGATCGCGAACGGCGAACGCGCTGAAGTGCCCGCCGAGCCGATCGAGGCAGTGGTCGACACCACCGGCGCGGGCGACCT
>Ga0182738_1008511_pt1 | contig 10181 bp, 10 predicted proteins | sample eDN5th30CBELigMG_FD_128876 | JGI IMG/M metagenome (GOLD analysis project Ga0182738, IMG submission 128876) | Enriched Miracle-Growth compost microbial communities from Emeryville, California, USA - eDNA 5th pass 30_C BE-Lig MG (version 2)... ... | reverse complement strand
TTTGCTTCAATTGTTGCACTCTTTGCCTCCAATCTATTCAACTTCAGCCTAAATCCCTCCCCAAAATCCTTTTACAATATTTGTTTCCACTCAATAAAGACGTCAGCAACGAGTTTTCTATTCTTGATTTGCAACATTTCTTCAGCTTGGATCTCACATCCAGCCATCAATCTCCTGTTATTATACTCTTGTGACCATTTCTCAAAACTTCTTTTGATCAACTCAAATTTGGCGTTCTTCTTTCTTGTCATATTGTCCTTCAATCTATTCCAACAATATCCCAATAACCTATTTCATAGACTTATTATCAAATTTCTCTTCAAAGGGATACCTCGTATTTGTTAGACTATCTTCAAAATATGCCTTTGTTTCTTCCAGATCGCTCACTCTCATGTACGTTTTCCACTTTCTTATCGCTCTTTGATACTACAAATTCCCCTTTATTATTCATCTCCCCTTATAATCCCGAACCTCTTTATGTTCTTTATGCATGATAAGACTGTGTAAAAGCATGGATTTCGTCTTATTCTTGGTCTCAACCTGGTGGAACGCTGAGAAGAACTCTGCTTTATGTCTATTCTCCATCTCTTTCAATATCCTTCCCATTCTTTCCAATGACTAGATTTTAGCAATAAACATCCTCTTCTCCCAAAATCTCCTTACATTTATTTGGTCTTCTCTTTGCATTCCAGTCAATTTGAATGCCTGTCTCCATTCTAACCAAGCTCTAAACACCAAGTTCCTCTCGGATTTCACTCTCAACATCTTTTCATTCAAATAGCTCATCCTAAAATTCCCCATTAACCATCCCCCAACTCTTTTCTTTACTTTGGATAGTCAAGGAATCTTCTATGTAAACTTCTCAACGTCTCCAGAGCATACCGTCTTTGTATTCCCTCTGTAATACTCGACAGCTTCGCTACCGCCCCAATCACGCATCTATTGCTGCATCCTTTTCTATCTATTCTCTCCATCACTTCCTGTTGCTTTCTTTGCTTCATTCTTTTCATCACAATAAACAGCACTCTTGTCCCAAACGCCTTGAGATTCCCATTCAATTTTATCTCGATATGCTTCTGCGCTTCGAGTAATTTCCTCAAGATCAACGTCGTCTTCTCTTTTAAATCAGCTATTTTTGCCTTCACTTTATCTCTTTCAGCCGCAAGCCTAATTTTTTGGCCAGCTAATATTCCCATTTCTGCGTCATTTTCAGTCTCTTGTATTCTAAAATTCCTCAGATCTCGATCTTGGCTTTGGGATTTGACCTCGCCTTCATTTATCTCAGCTTTCAATTCAAATGTCTTGATCGTTTTTCTTTCGATTTCTTCTTGAATTCTCTTGATTTCTTCTTCATATACAAGACAATCATTTTCCAATCTCTACAAAAAGAATTTGTTTCTTTAGCAAATTTGGTCGTTACTTTCATTTCAGAAGTCACTTTATTCATCGCTTCTTCTCGATCTTCCAACATATTCAAATACTTCTGTTGCAATTCATTCTAAAAACCCCTAGTTAACCTTCTCCTTCCTCCCCTCTTCTCTTTACCAAATTAGCATACTCCTTCTTCTGTGCTTTCTCCTTCGCTTTAGACTCCGATTCCGTATGCAATAATTGCTTCAAGACCTCCTATAAAACATCAGGCCAGCCCTCTTTCCGAGCTCTTACGCCTATTTTATCGTTCTTTTCGCTGAGTAATTCCAACAATTCCAACCTTTCCCCATCTAAATTCTGTGTGTCTTTTATCGCTTTATCGATCCTATTCTCTTTTATACCCTTGGCTTTTCCCTATCTTTTGCTTACTTTCCCAGCAGTTCAGACTTGCTTCTTTCAAAATTCACAATATCCTTCTCTAATAACTCCAATTTCTCCATATTCTTATTCCTCATTCTTTCTCCCTCCTAACAATTTATTCATCTCAAACTCTTCTTCCTCCTTTTTTATTACTCTTTCTTGAAGATTCAGTTCTCTTTTTAGATATGTATTATGCTCAACAAGGTTATTCATCAACTCTCCTCTTCCTTTATAGAAATCTTCTTCTTTCATTTTTGGACTAGGCTGAGATATCTTTGATGTTCTTGTGCTGTTGGTCACTGAAGACCGTAAAGAAGGGGATTTATAACGGGTATTGCCTAAGGAAAGAGATGGTAAGGATGGACTGGAGGGAAAGGGAAAGGGGTTACTGTCTTTGGGTATATTATTCATCATAGAGGTTGCTCTTTTATTCGAAAATAAACAGCTAATGATTTTGTTTGGTTTCAATTTTCGATAAATTAGTAGAATAATTTGATTGTTCACTCGTGTGCCTTTATGAATTTCTTCTCCTGATAACAATATTCTGTCAAGAGCAAATGAAGAGACATGCTAATGAGGGGAAGGAGGCGGGGTTAGGAAGCGAATTTTGATTGAAAAATGAAGGAAAGGAGAAGTGTGGATTTGCCAACAAAAAAATATATAACGAGTATAATAGGAAAAAGACGTTATTTTCTTGACAAAAAAATATTGGAAAGATTATTGGAAATTTTATTAAAGTGATAATCAAATAAAGCTAGTTGATCGTCAACAAAAGGTAACTCCCCTGTGATTTTTCTTTTTGGTCTGGAACCTTGAGAGGTGGTCAAATTTGAAGCTAAAGGAAATTTATGGACACTGAACAGGAGTTGTTAATTTTTCATTTGAAAAGGAGGATGCTTTATCAAAAGGATTTGATTCTCTTTTGCTTGAAAGTGAGTGAGGTTATTTGATGAGGTTTTCTTATAACAAAGATAAAAAATATTGTGGGGAGAAAATATCTATTTAACGAAAGGAAGCAAAAAGTTAGAGGTGGGCATCTACTTGAAGATGAATGAATGGGATTTGATCATAGAAGGACCATCAGATATAATTTTCTCTTTACAAACATAATTTCTTTTGTGCGCTTTGGAAGATAAATAAAAATTTTATGAAATCTGCAAGAATTTTTTGTACATTTCTCAAGTCAAAATTTGAAATGAAGTAAAGTTGTTGAGGTAAAGAGAGCTTTGAAAGAAAATCGTGTGCAATTTTGCTCTCTGAAGGTCCTTTTAAATTTTGCTTTGAGCCTTGAAGCTGGCTGCTTTTAGAACATAGAAATTTTGCATACCTGCCTGTATGCAGATAAAAATTAAAACTTGCTTTTGAATTTTTCAAATTTACAGGAAAATTTGATTTATTTAATTAAATTCTTTGAAAAATATTTTTTTGTTTTTCTATTTAAAAATTTTGAATTGAGCTGAATCAAATTAATAATGATTCTTTGATGAAAATTAAATTTGAAATTCTCTTTCAAAAATTAAATCTTTTCATATTTTTTGAAAAATTAAATTCTTTTCTCAAACAATCAATTTGAAATTCTCTTTAAATAATTAGAAATTCTCCTAATTTAAATCCTTTCAATCGGGTAGATTTTCAATTCTCCCTTCAAAAACTCAATGTCCTTTTCCCAACTTCTTTACAAATGTCCTTAGTGACCATTCTGACACACTCATTTACCCCTTTTCTTATCCTTTTTCTTCAACTCTTACACACAATATGCTTCATTACATTTGGTGAATTTTATTCCTACTCCAAAAAAATTAATTTCTCTATTATGAAATTGCTGCTCACTTTCTGGATTTAATTTTTCGCCCGCATTATTTAAATTCTCCTTTCCGTTCTACAAATTCAAAAAAATCCCTAGCCTCACTTTACTCTATCAATTTTCCTTTTCACTTTCCTTCTAATTTCCTCTTCTTTTTCTCTTCACAATCCCTTTCGAAATAACCCTAAGCATTCTAATTTGCTATTTCTACTGATTTACATTTAATTTCCTGATTTTTCACTCTAATCCAGTATCTAATTACTTCAAATATCCGGCAGTCTTTTTTTCAAGTTCTACGCGCAAAAAAATCAAACTATTTTCCCTCCAACTATTTCCCCTTCATTTCACTCACATCAACTATTCCCTACACTCCCATCGATTTTACTTCCTCTATTGAAGCCCCAAAAATCACCCCATTCATACTCTGACTCCCTTAACCCTAATCTTAATGAATCCAAAGTCTTTTTTGTACGCTTTTATTGAACCCAAATCCTCACATTTTTCATTATAGCTTTTCTCTCTTACAAGCGCTCTTTTCTCCCTCAGGCCTCTTACATCACTCCCTGACCCTTTAATGAGTTCCCTTACCAGCCCAGGTCATCTCAATCCCCTCAGAATTATCAAATAAGCCTTGTTTCCATAGGTAAAGGTTTCTTTGAAGAAAAAACATTACAGATTATTAATACGTTAATAATTTAAATTTTCCCTTTACAAAGCTAATGTCTGTGACATTCAACCAAAACCTCGGCCAGCTTCTTTCTCTCAAAAAAGAAGCCCAATCCCTCCTCCAGCTCTACTCCAAAGTACACAAATCTTTCTCGATTTCACCTAATTTCCTGATCCTAGGACGTCTTTAACTTTAATCATGTGGATAATTTGCAGCAAAAGACACATCAGCTGAAAACTCTTTTACATGAAATGGGTGAACTCAAAGCAAAGAACGAATATGATAAAGAGTTATATGAAGAGAAAATTGAAGGGTTACGTGTAGAACTGAACCGTATGCAGAAGGCAAATAAAGATTTAGTTCAAAAACAGCATGAATTAGAAGAAAATCAGCAAGCTTTAGAACAGGAACTGTAAGGAATTATGAAAGAGAGATAGATTAACGTAACGATAAATAGTGTATTGAAGGATAGAGAATGTGAAGAGCTGAAGAAGGAAAAAGATACCGTCGCACAGAAATATATGAGAGAAATGGAAAATTTGAAATTGATGTACACGCAAGAGCTGTATATCGCCAAAAGATTTGATAAATCTGGAAAATAAGAGAATAATTGTATAGACTTCAGGCCTGAAAAGGCCAGGTTTTGGCTAGACTTTCAAATTTACTTGAAAAACTTTTGCATATGGAATAACTTTTTCAATACCTTTTCTTGTTGATTGCTTGTATGTACTTCAGTATTTTGAGCTTTTCTATGTAACTCTACTTACGATTTCTCAATGAAAATTCAAAAAAGAGACCTTCAAAAATCTTCATAAAGTTTTATTTAGCTATTATAAAACCCAAGGGATATTTTCAAAAACGCCTATTTTCCCCTTTTCCTTCATATCGCCACAAGGCAATTTGGAGAGAGATACAGTGAAAGCAGTTCTTTTTGAAGCGATGTAATCCCCCTAGTTCAAAAAATTTGGATCCAAATCAATTTTCCTTAAAATATTATTCAAAGAAGTTACACAGCATCATCACACCACAAGACTTGAACAAAAAAACATTCCACTCGATTTCCCTATCTTCCCTCCACTCACTTCCATATTCTCTTTACTTTTCACCAATCCCAACTATCTACCCACTGGAATATCAAAACAAGTTGATTTTCTGCATTTTTGCAGCGCGCCAAGAGAGATTTACCATTTATTCAAACTTCGAGTATAATCAAAAGAAATGATATCTTTAAGAATTTTTATGCTTCAAACTCGCTAAATTCACCATCTCACGCCTTCCTTTTCAACAAAAATGGGCGAGTTGATTCATGCAAATCACCTTAAAAAACTTCGATTGAAAAAATCAACTCAGATCTACTTGCATTGTTAATTCCTAATGGATGCAAGTGTTAAAAAAATATATATAAATCCGACTTTTAATAGGGCTTTTTTTGTCATCACTCTTCCTTTAATTCTTTCTCTTTCTCTCTCTTCTTTTATTTATACCATTTTCTCATAGAAAACTGCCTTTTCAAACGCAGTTCTTTTCAAAAAATCCTTCAAATATTTTTTCCCTGAAAAATCTCTTCGAATGTTGGAGTACTCAGCGAGCCAGGGATTAACATATCTCTATGTAGTTCCAATGTTATAAACCCAATATTCAGATTTTTATTATATAGTTCAATTAATTGAAAGATCGATCCAACAAAAACCAGCCATAAATCTTACGCTCATAATTAATCAGAACAAACTTTTCACCAGCTTCTCTTTCTCTTTTTCTCCACAAACCTGGGCCATTTCCTTCATATTTCCCCTTTATAGACTCATAAATACGTTGGTCTCATCAAGATATACCGTAATATCTAATTAATTAAATCTAATGTTTTTTTCACAAAGAGAAAACATTAGAGTATTTTAGTATTAGAAACGTAAACTAAAAGAGAAGTTCCAACAGAAAAATGTTGTTAGACGTTGACAGTTACAAGATATTAGGGCTGCTGATATGAAGGCTAATTATAGGTTTGCCTCAAGAGATATGTCTTGAAATTTAATCTCAGAATTTCCTGAGAAATCTTGATTAATTTGGACTCTTTTAATATGATACAGATCTCTTTTATTCACATTATGAAACTGCTTTCCCTGCGGTTTCATTTTCTTTATTGAGCTAGTCTTTAGCGAACCAGCATCATTTCAGATGAAGAAAAAAATTTTAACGATGAAATCACAAGAGTTTATTTAATAATATGAATTAATGATTTGTTTCTTTGGCAAAATTAAAATGAAGCAAAAATAAAATATTTTCTTTCCACTGGATTTTTTATTTAGGCAATTATTTATGTACGTGGAAAAATCAATTAACTCCTTTCATTAACCTCATTTAAATCCTATGCACTTCCTTCTCTCTTCTCACCCTAAATACACCTTTATCTTCATTCCCTGAAACATCATAAAGAAAAAATTTGTATTAATTGAAAAAATTTCAAATTTCTCATTTTATTAAAATTTTTTTTTGAGAAAAAAAATAATACCTTCCTCTTCCTCATTTCCTCTCAATTTTTCCAACCCATCAGCCTCTCCCATCCTCTCCAGATCAATTTCCCCATTATTATTTTTCAATCAATCCATCAGAAAATCCATTACCTTGCCTCAAAAATTTTGAAATTTTTAAAACATAAAAATAATTTTAATAGTATTCATGGCATCATTTGCACACCTTCTCAAACTCTCCTTTTCTCCCTAACCCCCTCTCCTGACTCCCCAACACCTCTCCCTTACTCCCTTATCCTTCCCCTCTCTTCTTTCCCCCTCAATCTCAGCCACAAACCCTTCAAAACCTCAAAAGTAAGCCTAATATTACTAATCTTAACCTTATTAGGCCTTGTCGATCTCCTCACACTTCTCTTTGCTCTAAACCTATCAAAGACCTTAGTTTTCTCATCAAACCCCTGATTTCTCTACTGACCCCTCACATATTTCAAAATAATAAAAAAATGTCTCAATCAAGCCTGCTGCTTGGGCCTCTCTGGTCACTTGAGACGCCAGACATCCTCCCTAACTTGATATCTTCCCATAAAAAGGGGTGAGCTCCTGAAGATATTTTCATCCACCATGCATTTCCCATAATCTCTCATAATCTTCATGATATTCCTTTGTATCCTGCCAGATCTGCCGTATTCTTCTTGTTAAAGTCCTTATACAGACTATTTGAACAGTAAAGCCCCTCAGCGCCCTCGGGTCAAGGTGATCCAGTGATAATCCTGAAATCGGACATTAATGTCGGGAAAAGAAAGGATTACATAGCCGGGTAAAGAGAATCAAGAGGAGATAGGAGGAAAGTAGAGGTTAGAAAGTCGAGAAAGAGAGAAGGGAAAGGATAGGAATCTTGTAAGAGGCAGCGTGGAGCTAAAATAGCTTAAAAGCATATTTAAAAAAGGGCACATAGTTTAGGATTTAAAAAATAGGATTAATAAGAGGCGCAAAAGATAAGAGAAGTAGCAAATTTAATGAATTTAATAAAAGAGAGCGATTTTAGGAAAATCACCCCAAAATTAAAAAAATTTTTCGGTTAAAAAATTCAAATTTTTTTTTCTTTGCACCATGGCTCAATTCGCCAAAAATCAAATTTTTTTTATTCAAAAATTTCTGGTGCAATTACCATCCATTTGTCTGTGTCTTTTCTTTCTCTTTCAATAAAAAACGAAACCATAAAATTCGTTTCACATTTCTTGCGTCAGAAATCTTATAATGATTCTTATAATCACACAATCTTATATTCCAATCTTCACCAAAAACTATTTTTTTAAATTCAAAATTTTTACTACTAAAGGGATCTAAAAATAAAAAATTCACAATAACAAAAAAAAATTATTTCACACACCCAATAGCCCAATCTTAAATTTCGCGCTCCACTTTCTTAAATTTACCCCACTCTCCCCTTTTCAATTAATAATCAATTTCTTTGTTCATTCATACTCTGGACTCTTCATGTCGCATTCTCTTCTCTCACAATCCAAGCCTGCTCCTTCCTCCAGATACTCCCAAACCAGCCTCCAATCTCTCGCCAGGCCACAGCTTAAACGAGTCCACGGCTACACCTTCGAAAAGGAGTCCATCAAGCCGATCCAATCCTCAATCCTCACTCCAGCCCAGCTGCCTATCAAGAAGGAAATAGCCAAGAAATCCACCTCTGAACCCTTGAATCCTACAAAAAAAACTTCCAATATCAAGATGTTAATCCAACAAAACCTATTCCAGGCCTTTAAGATCGATGTTCCTGCCTCAGTTCTCCAAGAATGCTCCAATGAAAACTCCAAAAGCTCTTACTCCAAGAGCTCCAGCGGAAAATCTTCCGTTTCTTCCTTTGGAAAGAAATCTCCTTCTTCTCGTAAATCATCCAAAAAATCAAACACCAAAAAGGAAATCGTTCGCTCTGACCAGCCCCTGCTTGTTCAGAGACCCTTAGATAGCAATACTATCAACAGAAAAAGAAGCTTCTCGGACACAAACTATTCTACACAATACAACAGTAAAGCTATCACTAATATGGCAAGCCAACTTGAGCACAAATCTAGACTGAGAACAGTTTCTACCGATTTTGAAGAGCTGACTGCTGCGATTCCTGTCGATAAAATGTCAACTCAAGATGTATGTTTCTCCTCCTCATATTCTTTTATAATTAAACCTCATCGTTAGACTAATAATTATGATGATGATAACCTCGATTTTGAAGATCAACCACAAAAGAAGATCCACTCTGAATCCAACTCCAATGAATCTACTGGAGCCAAATCCAACGTATCTCACTCCAAAGAGTACCATCTTCAAGAAATCGCCTGCAACTTAAACTTGCAATACTCCTCCATTAACATCTATTCCAATATCCAAGCTTCTTACACGACCCTTGATCTCACTTACCATGGCATCGAATCTGCCCTTGCAAAGACTCCTGTTCAACAAGAATCTATTGAAGAAATCTTCACCTTCTCAGAAGAAGACGAAGAAGAGGAATGCCACGCAATCCAAGAAGAGGAAGATGAAGACGATGTCAGCCTCGGCTGTGACGAAATCGTCGAGCCTGAGCCCTTGAAAACCAAGCCCTCAGCCTCCTCTTCTGCTTCTTCATCATTCAATAATAAAGACCATCATCCTGAAGGCTTTTTACAAATAAACCTTCAGCCTATTCAAGAAATCCCAGAAGATTCTGAGCCTGTTGAGAGTCAAATAGAAGCTTGGGAAACTAATTTCAATATTAAGGCTATCTCCTTTGAAAAAGACCCCGATTTCCTTTGTTTCATGTACAATAATGAACAACTCTACCGTCCTAGTCCCGATTGTCTTGCTGAAAACCAAAACGAAGTCACAGTCTCCATGAGAGCCATCTTGGTTGATTGGCTCACTGAAGTCTGTGAGGACTTTGGCTTCAAGCGTGTCACCTATCACCTCGCTGTCAATTACCTTGACAGATATCTTTCCCTTGTCAAAAATGTCCCTACCGAGAAACTTCAAGGCGCTGGTATCACCTGCTTGTTCTTGGCTGCTAAAATGGAAGTAAATGAGCTTGTTTTCTCATCATTTTATTCATTTTTTATAAAGGAAGTTCAAGTGCCAAAGATCAAAGATTTTGCAAAAGCAACTGATGACACTTACAATGCCAAGGAGCTCTTGGAAATCGAACTTGAACTTTGCAATGTAAACTAGCTCCTTATCAAGACCCTTATTAATTCAATGACAGGTATTAAAGTGGAAATTGCATCCAACAAGTTTTTATACAGTTGCCAATTGTTTGATGAGTTGGTGGGATGATTTTATGCGAAACTCAATCAAGGCAGCTTTAAGCTCAGAAATCGAATCTTCATCCACAGTTGATGACGGAATTTACTTCAAAAACGCAACACCAACCTCTTACAAAATCTTCAGAGAAGTTGTTCAGATCATCGACTTG